>Ga0105047_10014601_pt1 | contig 12446 bp, 14 predicted proteins | sample MAT04_FD_78384 | JGI IMG/M metagenome (GOLD analysis project Ga0105047, IMG submission 78384) | Freshwater microbial communities from Lake Fryxell liftoff mats and glacier meltwater in Antarctica - MAT-04 (megahit assembly) | ecosystem: Environmental > Aquatic > Freshwater > Ice > Liftoff... | reverse complement strand
CGCAGTCCTGGGCTTCTCCGACCTTCCGGCCGACGCCGGTCCTGGTCGCGATACCTCCGAGAACATCCTTCACGGGCTCTACTGGCTGATGGCAAATCTCGCCGAATCCGGTCCGATCCTCGCCATCTTCGATGACGCTCACTGGGGCGATCAGTCGTCGCTGCTGGCCTCCGGCTATCTGGCTCGCCGGGTCGAAGGGCACCCGATCGCCATGCTGGCGGCCGTGCGGGATGACGAGCCCGGGTCGCAGGCTCGCTCGCTCGGGCCGGTCTTCCTCGACGCAGGTGCGCAGATCCTCCGTCCGGGCCCGCTATCGGTGGACGCGGTAAGAGAGGTCCTCACCCTGGCGTTTCCGGAGGCGGAAATTGGCCCCGAGCTGGTCGAGGCCTTTGAACGGGCGTCCGGCGGTAACCCGTTCTTTCTGACCGAGCTGGTCGGCGAGCTCTCGGTCTCGCACCGCGATCCACGCGAGCTGTCGGTCGACCGGGTACTTGACGCCGACCCCCTGGCGGTCAGACGGTCGCTGCTGATGAGGCTGGGAGCACTGGGCGACGACGCGAAGCAGATCGCCCAGGCGCTCTCGATTCTCGGCGGCGAGGGCGAGCTGCGTCACGCCGCGTCGGTCGCGGGGATCGACCTGCCGGCCGCCTCCGTGGCCCTGGACCGTCTGACCGCGGCCCGGATAGTAGAAGCGGACTACACCCCTCGCCTCGCTCATCCGTTGATTCGGGCGGCGATCGCCGACGATCTGTCGCCGTCGAGCCGGGCCGCCTTCCACCGACGTGCCTTTGAGGTCCTGAGAGACGAAGGTGCGACCGACGACGAGACGACGGTTCACGCTCTGAACGCCGAACCGGCAGGCGACCAGCGGCTGGTAACGCTGCTTCGGCGCACGGCCGAGAAAGCACGGCGCACCGGAGCGCCGACGACGGCCGTGAGTCACCTCAGACGGGCTCTCGCGGAGCCGCCGGATCCGGAGCACCGATCCGAGGTCGTGGCCGAACTCGGTCGCGCCGAGGTGCGGTCCGGTGAGTTCAGCGAAGGCCTCGCCCACATCGACACCGCCCTGCCCGATCTGAGCGATGACACGTTCCGAATCGCGGTGCAGAGAGATCGCGCTTTCGCGGCTTTCGCCAGCGGGGGCATGGATCGAGCGCGCGAGCTGGTGCATGCCTCGTTGAGCGAACTCGATAGTCCGGGAAGCGATGGAGCGATGCGGCTGGAGGCCGACCTCGCCATGCTCGCCTGGCTTTCCGGGACCGCCTCCGGCATCGACCTGCGGCGGTACCTCGGGGTCGGCGGAGACAACCCGGCGGAGAGGACGATCCTCGCCCTGCTGGCCCAGGAGCTTCACGCGACCGGTTCGCCACCCGACGAAGTGATCGAGATCGCCAACCGGGCGATCGGCAACGGGCGAATGATCTCCGAGGACACCTCCGAGGCGCTCGGTTGGTACATGGCGACGTATGCGTTGCTCACCTGTGAGGCGTACGGCGATTCGCGGGTGACGATCGAGCAGGCCCTGGCCGACAGTACCCGGCGTGGCTCGGCCTTCGGCCGGTCCGGTGCCCTGGGATGCCGCGCGGTCCTGGCCATCAACGAAGGCCGACCGCGCGACGCCGAGGCCGACGCCCGTGCCGCGGCGGCTGGAGCGATCGCACCGATCATGATTCCGGTCAACGCTTCCTTCACGGTCAGGGCACTGGTCGAACAGGGCAAGCTCGCTGAGGCTGAGCGGGAAATGGTTGACCGCGGGATTGAGAGCGGACCTGGTGGCCCGACCGTGTTGCGTTGGATCCCTTGGGGCAGGGCCTGTCTGCATGAGGTGCAGGGAAATCTCGTCGCGGTTCGAGAAGACATCGCGCCTTTGAAGGCCGACGATGAGGCCGGGCGTTCGATGAAGGCGCTCGCCTGGCGGGCGTTACTGGCAAGGAGCATCTCCCGCTCGGGTTACTCTGAGGAGGCCGACGCTTTGGCCGATGAGCACCTGCGATGGGCGCAGTGGTGGGGACGCCCGTCGGCGCTCGGGATCGCGCAGCGGGCGTCAGGCCTGGCTGGTCCGCCGGAACTCCGCTCGGAGCGGCTCGGGCAGGCTGTGGAGACCCTCTCGCGGTCTTCGCTGCGCACTGAAGAGGCGCGAGCCAGGGTCGAGCTCGGCGTTGCGCTGCTCAGGGCCGGCAGCAAGTCGGCCGGACAGGAGCAGTTGGAGGCGGGGCTTGAGATCGCAATGGCCTGTGACTGCAGGATCCCCGCCGAGCTTGCCGCCGAAGAGCTGAAAATCGCGGGTGCCGCCCCGCGGCGTCCCAGCTTCGACCGGCTGACCGCATCCGAGAGCAGGGTGGCCGAGTACGCCGCTGGCGGTATGACCAACCGGCAGATCGCCGATGAACTCTTCGTGACCCCGAAGACCGTCGAGAACCACCTGACCAGGGTCTACTCCAAGCTCGGCGTGAGCTCCCGCAGCGCGCTTGAGTCTGTGCTCTAGCAAGCGCCCCGCAAGCGCCGGCTACCCCCCCAGGGTCGCAAGACAGGGGGGTCCACCCCCATGACGTCGCGACAGATGGACGGCATCCTTCCGTTCATGCCAAGCGTCCATTCGATCAGCGTCCGTTGCGAAGTCGGCCCCGATGACGGGTCGCTTCGCGGCGAAGCGCAAAACGAGTTCGGTGAGTCTCGCTCTTTCGCAGGCTGGACCGAGTTCGCATCGGTTCTGATGCAGCTCACCGTCGACCGTCGGATACCCCGCTCAAACAACCATCCGGAAGGAAACCATCGTGAACAAGTTTCGTGACATGAAAACCCCGCGGCTGTCGACTCTGATCGCCGCCCTCGCACTGTTCATCGCCCTGGGAGGGACGGCGACTGCCGCCTCGGGTCTGATCAGCGGCAGCAAGATCAAGAACAGGACGATCACCCAGAAGAAGCTCACAGTCCCCACGGTCAAGGCCTTGAAGGGCAAGAAGGGCGTCCGGGGTCCGCGGGGATTCCAGGGAGCGCAAGGCCCTGCCGGACCGATGGCAGGACTCGGCTCTTTCTCCAAGACCGCCACGCTAAATAATCAGCCGGCCAGTACGGAGGTCGAAGTCGTCAAGCTGAATTTCCTGCCCTCGGGTCGCTACGTGCTCATTGGCAAGGTCAACGTGCACTCACCGACCGCCGCGCTGGTTGAATGTGCGATAGGCACTGACGGCGGCGGTACCGATAACGGCCTCTGGTCCGCGCCGGTCAACAACTCCAGAACGGTGATGCCACTTCAGCTGGTCTCCTTTCCGTTGATCACGTCCGTATCGATCTACTGCCAGTCAAACGGCGCCAATGCGACGTATACGGCCGATATCGCTGCGATGCCGTTCATTGCGAACGGCCCGTGAATCAAGCGCTGATGGTCAGTGACCTCGGTCAGTTGATCCGTAGCGCTTAGCGGCCCTCGAAACGGGCGTGGCCGGGGCCTTCCGTGAGGAAGGTCCCGACTGCGTTCCGCAGATCCTCAGTGGCAAAGAGGTCGGCAGCGTCGCGGCGGGTGACCCGGTCGGCGGCCGGGACGCCACCCTCGACGTAGGCGCGCAGGATGCGCTTGGTCATCGCGTGGGCGCGGGTCGGTCCTTCGGAAAGCCGCTTCGCCAGGGCGCGGGCGTGGGGATCGAGTTCCTGGTCCGGGACGACCTCGTTGACCACGTTCCAGGCTTCGAGCGTGGCGGCGTCGAACAGGTCCCCGGTCATCACCAGCTGACGGGCACGGCCGGATCCGGCCCGCTCGGCGAGTCGCTGCGGACCGCCCATCGACGGGGTCAGCCCGACCACGATCTCAACCAGGCCGAACTTCGCCGACTCGGCCGCGACGATCAGGTCGCAGGCCAGCGACAGCTCGAAGGCGGCGGTCAGGGTCAGCCCGTGGGCGGCGAAGACGACCGGCAGTGGCAGGGCCTCGATCCGGTCGACCAGTCCGAGCAGATCTGACCACAGCTTCGAACCCTGAGCCGGGGTCAGCCCATCGAACTCGGCCACGTTAACTCCGCCGGAGACGACCCTGCCTTCGGCCCGGATCAGCAGAGCCCGGGGGAGGTCGGCGCGAACCGACTCGATCGCCCGGTCGAGGTCATCGATCAATGCTGCGTCGAAGAGGTTGAGCGGCGGACTGTCGATCGTGATCGTCGCCAGTCCACCGTCGTGCTCCAGCTTTGCGAGGCTCACTTTTCCACCGACGCGGAGTATGCCGGGCGGCTGCCGCGGAGCGCGAGTTCAAGCTCGAACCTGGCCCGCGGGTCGTCGAGCGCGTCGCCGAACAGCTCCCTCAGCCGGGCCACGCGGTAGCGCGCAGTCTGGGGGTGGATCTCGAGCTCCCGCGCCATCTCGGCCGCGTTGCCGCGGTGCTCGAGCCAGGCCTTGGTCGTCCTCGCCATGCGCGAGCGCGCCTTCGGAGTCAGTCCTTCGAGCGGGGCCAGGCGGCTGCGACCGAGCATCGAGATCAGCTCCCGGCTCTCGAACAGGGTCAGGTCGACCAGGTGCTCGTCGACCCTGATCAGACCGGGCGCGGCGATCGCTCCTTCCGAGATCGCCCGCTGGGCACTCCGGGCCAGGCGCCACGAGCCGGCCAGCTCACCGGGCGCGCTGTCGGGACCGATTGCCGCGGGCCGCTCGCTCACCGCTTTCCTGAGTTGTCGGAGCCGGCCGGGGCCGGAGGGGTCTGGCAGGACGATGCAGCCGTGTCCGTCGACCGTGGCCGAGATCACATCGATTGGGAGGAATCGAGTGATCTCGGCCAGGTCGCGTTCTTGGCAGGAAACTGTTGAGGCGCGGGCCGGCAGCCGCCAGCCCGCGTTGCGGGAGAGAACCTCCAGATCGGAGATCTCGGTCGGCGGTGAGCGCAGCAGCGCGACGATCAGCTGGCGTTCCTGCTGCAGCCTCTCGCCGAGCTGTTCGGACTGCGCTCCGGCGAAGCCTTCGGTCGAGTCGGCGGAGAGCTCGTCGATGTAGACGAAGATCGATTCGGCCAGCAGGCTGAGCGTCTTGCCGTCGAGTCCGTGGTCGAGGCCCGCCGCGGCGATGTTTCGCCAGGCGATCCGGGCGCCGGCGCGGTAGGCCGCCTGGAGCGAGTCGAGCGAGCGGCCGCTTTCGAACTCGCCACGGCCGAGCGCGACGTAGACCTCGTGACCGGGCCCGCGGTCGGCGTCGGGGTCGCGGATCAGTCCGACGAACTGCCGCAGCGCCTCCCGGACGCCGCGGTGGACGCCCCGGCCGAAGGTTCCCTCCAGCGGCATCGCATATTCCGGGATCTCCCCACCGATCGTGTCGAGGATCTGCCCGGCCACGGTCGGCAGAACCGGCTCGATTACGTCGGCAACTGAGGGTTCTAGTCCTCTCCACGGTTCTCTGGCCAAAGAAACTATAAGTCAACTTATAACTATTGCGTCGGATGACTGGCCTGTGGGCAAAGAAATATAAGGTTCACAACGAATAAACTAAGCCCATGGAATCAAGCTCCGCACCGGTCGGAACCGCAACCCAGAGCCACGCTGCCGACGATCCGACCGAACCGCCGCGCATGGCGACAATCGACAAGGTCGCGAACACGGTTTCGATCGCGATCCCGTTCATCGCCTTCCTCGTCGCGATCGTGGTCTTCTGGAATCAGTACGTAAGCGCCCCCGACCTCGTGATCATGCTGGTGATGTATGTACTGACCGGCCTCGGGATCACGGTCGGCTTTCATCGCCTGCTGACCCATCGCGCCTTCCAGACCTCGAAGCCGATGATGTACCTGTTCGCGGTGCTCGGGTCGATGGCGGTCGAGGGCCCGGTCAACATCTGGGTCGCCGATCACCGCAAGCACCACGCCCACGCCGACAAGGAGGGGGACCCGCACAGCCCCCACGTCGGCCACGGCGAAGGGGTGAGGGGCGTGATCGCCGGACTGTGGCACGCCCACATCGGCTGGTCGATGACCGACCACGCTCTCGCCGACGAGAAGCGCTACGCCAGCGAGCTGAACGAAGACGCCGGGATGAGGTGGATCAGCAAGTACTTCCTGATCTTCCTCGTGCTGAGCCTTGCGATCCCGGCCGGGCTCGGCTACCTGATCACCGGCACGTTCGCCGGCGCGGCAACCGCCCTGCTCTGGGGCGGACTGGTCCGGATCTTCCTGGTCCACCACATCACCTGGAGCATCAACTCGATCTGCCACTTCACTGGCAGCCGCCGCTTCGACACCGACGACGAGTCGACCAATGTCTTCTGGCTCGCCCTGCCGTCCTTCGGCGAGTCCTGGCACCACAACCACCACGCCTTCCCGCGCTCGGCCGACAACGGGCTGCGCCGTCGCGAGCTCGATCCGTCGGCCTGGGTGATCACCGGCCTGGAGAAGCTCGGCCTGGTCTGGAACGTGGTCCGGATCACCCCGGAGCGCCAGCAGCAGAGACTCGCGGCCGGGGATTCGCAAGTTCCATAAACGAATTGTTTACGGGTCCGTGGATTAGCTGTACACTCGCCCACGGGTAGGGAGAAGCAGTTACCCAGAGGGAGTTACATGAGTATGAGGAAGAGATTCGTTTCATTCGTGGCCGTGGCCTGTGTTGCCGGAGCCATCGGAGCAGCACCCGCCAGCGCGAGCAGCGCCCCGGCGTTCAAGATCCCGAGTCTGGGAAGCCTCGGCGGGCTGTGCAAGTCGGTTAAGCAGCCATCGCTTCAGGCGGCCTGCAACCAGGGCGTGGCGGCCATCCAGAGCTGCTCGTCCGCGACCAGCACCGAAGGCGCGGTTGCGTGTCTCGCGGGAGCGGCCGGAAGCCTCCAGACCTCGAAGGTCAGGCTTCCGCTCGACCTGAGGAGCCTGCTGGCGAGGTTCGGCTCGGGCGGACCTTCGGGCGGTATCGGAGCGATCACGCTGCCGAAGATCGGCGGCCTGTCGGGGATCAAGCTTCCGGGTGGTGTCGACCTCTCGAAGCTGCTGGCCGGCCTCCAGGGCTGACTCGCAGCAACCAATCGCAGGACGCCGGGGCGGGAGACCGCCCCGGCGTTTTTCGTTAAGCGGAGGCCGGAGTTCGTCGGTTGTACCGGGTCGGCTGGTTTGACCGGGTCAGCAATCGGGCATCATGAACGCCTATGAACCTTCTTTTCAGACCAGTTAGCATCATCGCCGGATTCGCAGCCGGCTTCCTGGCGAAGACTCTGTTCGGGAAGATCTGGACCGCGATCGACGACGACGATCCGCCGGATGCCGAAGAGTTGGACATCCCGAAGGGCAAGTTCGTCATCTCGCTGATCCTTGAGGGGATCATCTTTACGGTGACCCGCGGACTGGTCGACCACTACTCACGGGTAGCCTTCTACCGATACACCGGCGCCTGGCCCGGCCAGACCGACGAGGACGAGTAGCTGAACCGGTTCAGGACTTCGGGGACCCGGTAAACGCTTTGGTCACCAGTTCCTGGACCCGGCCGCGATCCCCCCTGGCCACCATCTTCGCGTCCTTGGTCGGCACGACCAGGCTGAAGAACTCCTTGCGCTCTTCCTCGCTCAGGTTGTTGTAAAGCCGCTTGGTGTGGTGGCGGAGCCACTGGGCCCGCATCCAGACCGCCGGCCAGTCGACCCGCTTGCCGTACTCCCAGGTCTTTGCCGCGATGCCCGCGGCGGCTCCGGCTCTGGCCGTTTTCGACTTCTTCGCCAACTCAGACCAGCCTGGAGATGGTGAACTCGCGGCTTCCCTTCGGCGTCTTGACCGCGACCTTGTCTCCTACACGGCAGTTCTGGAGCGCCTGACCGACCGGGGACTCGGCGGAGAGCTTGCCCTCGGCCAGGCTCGCTTCGGTCGATCCGACCAGGGTCCAGGTGTGCTCCTTGCCGGCGGCATCGACGATCACGGCGGTGCGGCCGAAAGCGAAGGCGCTCTTGGGGGCATCGTCGATCTCGACCACGACCGCGTCCCGCAGACGCTCACGCGCACGCTGGATCCGGGTCTCGAGATGCGCCTGGTCCTCTTTGGCGATGTGGTACTCGGCGTTCTCCTTGAGGTCGCCCATCTCCCGCGCGACCTTGAGGCGGTCGGCGATCACTTCCCGTGCCGGACCTTCGAGTTCCTCGATCTCGGCCTTCAAGGCCTCCAGTCCTTCGGCGGTGATCGATTCTCCTCGTGCTTCGCTCTGGTTCATGCCACCACTCTACGCGCTGGGCCCCGGCTCAACTCCTGAGCGCCACCGCGATCACCGGCGTCGTGGTCGGGCTGCTGCTACCGCCATCGGGCTCGACGCTCACATACACGGTGGTTGCGCCTTCGAGGTCGGGAACGCTGGCGGTCGCGGTCCCATCACGGCGGGGGAGAAATAGCGAGTCGGTCGGCCGAATAACCCCTTCGCGCTCGATCCACGCCTGGTAGACCCGGCCTTGCCCCGGTGTGTCGAGATTCGAAATCCTGAGCGTGCCAGAGTCCCCGCTGCGGACCAGCACGGCCTCCGAGCCGTCGGTGGTCTTCGCGGCGACCACCTGCTCGGAGGCAGGCCCGCCGGTCGATCCGTTGTCACCGTTGAGCGCGTAGCCGGCGGCCCCGGCCACCAGGACCGCCACCACCAGAGCCATCGCGCCCGCCACGGCGAAGCCGGGGGTGAGGTCGGGGAGGGCGAACCAGCGGCGTCGCTTAGCGGTCGGCTGGACCGGGCCGGCGTCGGCACCGATCTCCTGTTCGACGGCGTCCATGACGCGCCGTCTGAGCGCTTCGCCAGGCTCGATCTGCTCGACATCTGCCGCCAGATTCACGACCGACGGTTCCAGCCAGAGCAGCTCGGCCTGGCACTCGGCGCAGCCGTCCAGGTGGTGCTTGAAGTCGACCAGCTCGGCCGGCTCGAGCGCGCCGAGGAGGTATGCGGGAATCTGTTCCTTCATCTCGTGATGCGTCGCCCCACTCATGCCTGCTGCCCACTCTCGATCAGACTGCCCTTCAGCCGTTCGAGGCCCAGCCTCATCCGGCCCTTGATCGTACCCAGCGGCTCATCGAGCATTTCCGATATCTCCGACTGGCTGAACCCGCCAAAGTACGCGAGCTCGATCACCTTCGACTGCTTGTCCGGCAAATCTGCGAGTCCGGTCTTTACCTCTCGCCGGGTTTCGCGCCGGATCGCCGTCTCGTCGGTCAGCTCGACCGATTCGCGGTTCTCAAGCGCGACTTCATCGTCGTGGTCGAGGTCCGGGGCGTTGCCGCTTTTCTTGCGCAGCAGATCGATCGCGCGGTTGCGCACGATCCCGAGCGCCCAACCGCCGGCGCTGCCGCGGGTCGCGTCGTAGCGGGCGACGTTCTTCCAGACCGAGATGAAGGCCTCCTGGGTCGCCTCTTCGGCCAGCGAGCGCGTGCCGAGGATCCGGTAGGCGAGCGAAAAGGACCGTTTCTCGTAACGGTCGTAAAAGGCCTCAAACGAATCCTGGTCACCTGCGGAGGCCATCGAAAGCAGTTGCTCGTCGTCGGCGCGTTTGTGTCTCGAAGTGAATGGACTCATGGCTTCCTGCGTTTGGCGATCGTATGCGGTCCGGTCGGGACCGGGTCGACGAAGGTGGCGACCCGGTCCCGATTGCTCTCCCGTACGGGGACGCCTGGTCCACCAGAAAAGACCAGGCGTCGTTGGGGACCTTTGACCATGGTCGCTTCGGTTGTTCTCGATTCGGCCATGTCAGCAGTACCTACGGCGATCAGTCTCAAATGGATCAACTTCCGATCGCCGGCTCGTCGGGGCTCGGGCGGCCGACTCGGTTCAGAGCGCAGGACCCCGGCCAGAATGATTCCCGAATAAAGATTCGTTAATCGTCAACCGGTCGGCGACCAGGCCTCGTAGCTCCAGGTAACCAGTAATCAACCATGGAGGTTTTTTGATGTTCAGTTCAGTATTGAAATCAGGTCAACTCAGTGCCCGGTCGGCAGGAACCGCTTTTGCCCTCGCGGGAGCGTTCGCCCTCGCCTTCGTCCTCGCCTTTGCGGGCTCGGCGAATGCGAATCCGATCGCCTCGGGGACGACGTCACTCACCCTTGACAAGGGCGTGGCCAAGGTTCTCCAGAAGAACAAGGTCAAGGTCGTGCCGATCAAGCCGGCCAAGGTCCAGAAGGGCGCGGTCGCCTTCCCGATCACCGGCGGCAGTCTCAACCCGACCACCGCGGTCGGCAACATCCGCCACTCCGGAGGCTTGCGCTTCCAGTCCGGCAAGAGGAGCCTGGTCGCCAGGAACTTCACCGTACGGACCGGCAAGGGCAACGTTCTGATCGCCAAAGTCGGCAAGGCCAATGTGCGCCTGCTGTCAGTCGATCTCAAGCGGGCCAAGGTCAGTCGTGACGGCCTCGGCATCAACGTGAGCAAGGTCCGGGTGGCTCTGACCGGCGCCGCCGCCAAGGCACTGAACCAGACCCTCAAGGTTCATCTGTTCAAGCGTGGCCTGGTCCTCGGCTCGGTCGTAGTCAAGACCCAGCCGAGTTCGGTCGGTCTGGCCGCTCAGGGCAGTACTGACCTGACTCTGGATCCCGCCGCGGCAGGCGCGCTGACTTCGCTCGGTGTGGCAGTTGCTCCGATTGAAGGGGCATCAGTCACCCCGGCAGGCGATATCGCCTTCCCGATTACCGGAGGACGAGCAGATACCTCGACCTTCGCCGGTGAGATCCGCCACAGCGGCGGGCTCTCGCTGACCGCGGGTTCGACGGTGGTCAACCTGACCGACTTCACGATCAACGTGGACGGTGACCCGGACCTCACAGCGGTCCTGAACGGTGGGGACAGGGTCTCGATCCTGGATCTCAACCTGTCAGCCCTGACCGTTGACGTGACCGGGCGGAACATCACCCTCGGCAACGCCTCGGCCAGCCTGACGGCCGGCGCGGCCGGCGCCCTGAGCGCCGCCTTCGCGGCGACGGTCCCGGCAGGTCTGGTCCTCGGCAGCGCGACGGTGAACGCCAGCGCCCGCTGATTCCAGGACATCCGACTGAACGGGCGGTCCCTTGCGGGGCCGCCCGTTTAGCGGATTGATGCAACCGATTTCGTACTTCACCCCGTAGTACCAGTTAGAAACACCAGAGCAGTACTCACCAGAAAAAAACGAAGGAATCTGAAAGGAATCATGGACATCAAGAAAATGCTTCTCCTGGGACTCTGTGTCCCGGCCCTCGCATTCGGAGTAGCCGCATGCGGCGGCGACGACGAAGGCAGCACCAGCACCACCACCGAACAGGTCGAAGAGGCACCGGCTGAAGCGGGCGCCAGCATGGACATCGTGGAGACCGCTCAGGCGACCCCCGACCTGACCACCCTGGTCGACGCCGTAGTCGCGGCCGAACTGGTTGAGACCCTCCAGGGCGAAGGACCGTTCACCGTCTTCGCGCCGACCAACGACGCCTTCGCGGCACTGCCCCCGGCAGAGCTCCAGCGTCTGCTGAAGCCGGCCAACCGGGACGAGCTCGCCAACATTCTCACCTACCACGTGGTAGCCGGTGATGTGAAGGCAGCCGATCTCTCCGACGGTCAGATGGTTGAGACCGTCCAGGGCGACGAGCTCGAGGTCACGATCGATGGCGACAAGGTCATGATCGGCGACGCTCAGGTCGTTCAGCCTGACATCGCCACCTCGAACGGCACGGTCCACGTGATCGACGCCGTCCTGCTCCCCAAGAGCTAAAGGCATCGGGGGTGACTGGCATGAGCACCATGATCCAGTCACCCCCGTTTACCTTCTCTTTTTCGGGCGTGATTGACTACGTCAAGCCCTTGTTTACCGAACACGCAGATCTGGACGACGAATTCCTCGCCGAGCGCCTCAGGCGCCGCGACGAACAGGCCCTGAGCGACACTTACGCTCTTTACTCCCGTCCGGTATTCAGCTTCCTGGTGCGCTTCACCGGCGACCGTCCGGCCGCCGAAGACGTTCAGCAGCAGGTTTTCCTCGAGGTCTGGCAGAAGGCCGCGAACTTCGATCCCGGCAGGGGCACCATGCTCAGCTGGATCATGACCATCGCCCGCAGCCGCGCGGTTGACTCACACCGGCGCCGGGTGCCCGAACCACGGGACTTCCACACTTCACCCGAGCAGGCCGGCTCCGACCACTCGGCTCACGGCGAGATTGACGCCATGCTCGACCAGTGGCACTTTGAACAGTTGATCGGCCAGCTTTCCGACGACGACGCCGAACTGCTCAAGCACCGTTTCCACGGCGGCCTCACCCAGTCCGAAATTTCCGAACGGACCGGTGTGCCGCTCGGCACGGTCAAGTCGCGGATGGTCAGCGCCCTGGAGAAACTCCGCAGTCAGATGGAGGTTCCCGCATGAACGAGGAGATGCGTGAACGGGTGGTCGGGTACCTGATCGGTGATCTCTCACCCGAGGCTGCCGAGCGGTTCGAGGGCGAGATGCTCTCGGACGCCGGCCTCGCGGCCGAAGTCGAGCGCCTGCGCCCGGCCGTGACCAGACTGGAAGCAGTTCCTGCCGACGGCTGGG
>Ga0105047_10014600_pt1 | contig 12447 bp, 11 predicted proteins | sample MAT04_FD_78384 | JGI IMG/M metagenome (GOLD analysis project Ga0105047, IMG submission 78384) | Freshwater microbial communities from Lake Fryxell liftoff mats and glacier meltwater in Antarctica - MAT-04 (megahit assembly) | ecosystem: Environmental > Aquatic > Freshwater > Ice > Liftoff... | reverse complement strand
GAAGTCATGACCGTGGAAGCTGTGCCAATGGTCAGCGAATACGCCGATATTCTCCAGATCGGGGCGCGCAACATGCAGAACTATGGTCTGCTCAACGCCGTGGGCAAGGTCAAAAACCCAGTGATGCTCAAACGCGGCATGAGCGGCCTGCTCAAGGAACTGTTGCTCTGCGCCGAATACATTGCCAGCAACGGCAACTACAATATTATGCTCTGCGAGCGCGGCATTCGCACCTATGAAACCGCCACGCGCAACACCTTCGATCTCAACGCCGTACCAGTGTTGAAGCAATCCAGCCATTTGCCAGTCGTCGCCGACCCATCGCATGGCACGGGCTTCCGCGAATATGTGCCGGCCATGGCCAAGGCCTCGATTGCCGCCGGGGCCGATGCTCTGATTCTCGAAGTGCATGCCGACCCCGACAAAGCGTTGAGTGATGGCCGCCAGACCATCTCGATTGAAGATTTCGGCAAGCTCATGATCGATCTGCGCCGCATTGCCGAAGCGGTCGATCGCACGATTGAAGAACCAGAATTGGAATACATGAGTGCGTTCGCCGAGTTGGAAGCATTGGCCTAATTTGCCAAGCCAGCGGAGTAGCGGCAACTCGCTACTCCGCTCGATTTAGCCTATTTTACTTGCAAGAGGAGTAGACAATCATGATTATTGTAATGAAACAGGGCGCAGCCCAGCCAGATATTGAAGCCGTCGTCAAGCGTGTGGAAGAGTTGGGCAAAAAAGTCCATCTCAGTCGTGGCGAAGCGCGCACCATCATCGGTGTGATCGGTGCCGATGAGCACATGGTCAGTGAGGCCAATTTTGAAGTCATGGATGGGGTCGAGAAGACCATGCGTGTCATGCAGCCCTACAAATTAGCCAGCCGCGACTTCAGCCAAGAAAACAGCATAATCAACGTCCCTGGCGCTGCAATTGGGGGCAAGAAAATTGTTGTTATGGCCGGGCCGTGTAGTGTGGAAAGCCGCGAGATGATTCTGGAGACGGCGCACATGGTCAAAGAAGCGGGCGCGACGGTCCTGCGCGGTGGCGCGTTCAAGCCGCGCAGCAGCCCCTACAGCTTCCAGGGTATGGGCGAAGAAGGGTTGAAATACCTGGCCGAAGCCCGCGAAGCCACCGGTTTGTCGATTATCACCGAAGTGATGAGTGTGGACGAGATCGATCTGGTTGGAGCCTACACCGACATCTTCCAGGTGGGAGCGCGCAATAATCAGAACTACTCGCTGCTCAAGGCCCTGGGCAAAACCAAGAAGCCCGTCTTTCTCAAGCGCGGCATTAGCGGCACGATCCAAGAGTTGCTCATGGGTGCCGAATACATTATGAGCGGCGGCAATATGCAGGTGATGATTTGTGAGCGCGGCATCCGTACCTACGAAACGTCGACACGCAACACCTTTGATATCAACGCCATTGCCTTGCTCAAAGAGTTGACCCATCTGCCGGTCTGCGCCGATCCCGCGCATGGGACAGGGATGGCGAGCTTGGTGCCCGCCATCAGCAAAGCCGCCGTAGCCGCGGGTGCCGATGTGCTCATGCTCGAAGTTCACCCCGATCCCAAGCGGGCGTGGAGCGATGGTGCCCAGAGCCTCAATCCTGCCGGTTTTAGCAAGTTAATGACCGAGTTGCGCCCGATTGCGGCAGCAGTTGGTCGCGAAATCTAACCAAGCTCACGGGATGGAGACGGCAATGAGCAAACGTCTACGCGATTGCAGCGTCACCGTCATTGGCCTTGGCCTGATGGGTGCGAGTCTGTGCATGGATCTGACCCAAGGCAAACTTTGCCGCGAGGTACGGGGCGTCGCACGGCGGACGACAACGGTACTCGAAGCCTTCTTTAGCGGAGCCGTAGATCTGGCTACCGATGATCTGCCCACAGGTGTACAGGGGGCCGATATCGTGATCCTGGCGACACCGGTGCGTACAATTGTAGACATGATCCAAGAGATTGGTCCCCATTTGCAGCCCGGCACGCTGGTGATGGATATGGGCAGCACCAAAGCCGAAATCTGTCAGGCCCTGGACGCCCTACCCCCCGGCGTCCAGCCGATTGGTGGGCACCCCATGTGTGGCAAGGAGACCGCTGGTTTTGGCTCAGCCGGGGCCGGTCTCTACCTGAATGCGCCTTGGGTGCTCACGCCACTAGCACGTACCAGCGCGGCCACCATCGAACTGGCGACCGAGTTGACGCTAGCGGTCGGGGCACGGCCTGTGATCCTGGAAGCCCAGCGCCATGATCGACTGGTTGCCAGCATCAGTCATCTGCCGTTTCTGTTGGCGAGTGCCTTGGTGCATGCCGTGTCCCAAACCGGCACGGATGATGAGATGGTCTGGAAATTGGCGGCGGGTGGCTTCCGCGATACCAGTCGCGTCGCGGCCAGCGACACGCGCATGTTTATGGACATTTTGATGACCAACCGGACTGCCGTACTGGAGCAATTGGATACCTTTACGCGACATATCACCGAAATCCGTACCTTACTGGCCCAAACCGATGAAGCGGCCCTGCGCGATAAACTCACCCTTTCCCAGCAAGCGCGGGCGGGGTGGAAGAAAAGCGGATAAATAATCAATAATCAATAGCTACTTGCTAATTTTCAATGATGTCTCTGGAGTCTATCCCCCATGTCCAAAGGCGACGATATTCAAGAGCGATTAGTGGATTTTGCTGTGCGTATTATCAAAGTTTGTAATCACTTGCCGGATACAACAGCAGGGCAACATATTGCGCATCAGTTGATGCGTAGCGGAACATCTGCGGCACCAAATTATGCCGAAGCACGCAGTGCCGAAAGCAAACGTGATTTTGTCCATAAGCTCAAAATCTGTCTCAAGGAATTAAATGAAACCGAAGTTTGGCTACAAATTATCGCGCGTGGGGACATGTTACATGTATCCAGTCTCAGCGAAGTTGTCAGAGAATGTAATGAGCTTTGTCGCATTATGAATGCCAGTATTAAGACCTCTTTGTCTACCAAATAAAATTAATCATTAGCAATTAGCCATTGTTGGCGTAAGCCGCCGCCTTCGGCATGATTGAAAATTGATAGGAATTCACGATGACCTCTATCACAATCAACAGCAATCATTCCCTCACCGGCCAGTGCAGCATTCCGGGTGACAAATCGATCAGCCACCGTGCGGTGATGTTTGGCAGCATTGCCGAGGGCAAGACGACGATTACCAATTTTCTGGACGGCCACGACTGTCGTGCGACGGTGGGGGTGATGCGTGACCTGGGTGTCGAAATTGACGTACTGAACCCAACCGAATTGATTGTCCACGGGCGCGGGCTGGATGGGTTGCAAGAACCGAATAGTGTGCTGGACTGTGCCAATTCGGGGACGACCATGCGCCTGATGACGGGGCTACTGGCTGGTCAACGCTTCCCCACCTTTCTCAATGGCACAGCCCAAATTCGCCGTCGCCCCATGGGGCGTATTGTCAACCCGTTGCGCGGCATGGGGGCCGATATTATGGGTCGCCAAAATGGCAACTATGCCCCCCTGGGTATTCGTCCGGCCCAGTTGCGCGGCGTCGAGTATGATATGCCGGTGGCCAGCGCACAAGTCAAAAGCTGTCTGCTGCTGGCCGGTATGTACGCACGCGGCCTGACGCTTGTACGCGAACCCGGCCCGACGCGCGATCACACCGAGCGCATGTTGCAAGCCATGGGCGCGCCGATTGAAGTGATTGGCAACAGCATTCATAGCGAACGACCATCCAGCCCCCTGCGTGGCATCGAAATTGGCGTAGCAGGCGACATTTCATCGGCAGCCTTTCTGCTGGTCGCGGGCAGCATTATTCCCGATAGCCGCTTGCTGATTACCGGAGTGGGGGTGAATCCAACACGCGTGGGCATTATCGATGCCTTGCAAGAGATGGGCGCGCAGATCGAATATCGCAACGCGCGCGTGCAAGCAGGCGAACCGGTTGCCGACCTAGAAGTGCGCTACGGTGAATTGCGTGGCACCACCTTTGGCGGCTCGACGATTGTCACCATGATCGATGAATTGATGGTGCTGGCGGTGGCCGCCACCCAAGCCCATGGCCGTACGATTGTGCGCGATGCGGGCGAATTGCGCGTCAAGGAAACCGACCGCATTGCCACCACGGTGACTGAACTACGCAAGATGGGGGCCAAGATCGAACCGACGTCGGATGGCTTTATTATCGACGGGCCAACCGAGTTGCGCGGCGCGCCGGTCGAGAGCCAGGGCGATCACCGCTTGGCCATGGCCATGACGATTGCAGGCTTGGTTGCCAAAGGCCAAACCACCGTCTTTGGCAGCGAAGTCACAGCGGATAGTTTCCCGGGCTTTGAAGTGACGCTACAAGCCTTGGGCGGCGATCTCACGGTTGAAGCCTAGAGCGATATCACAGGAGCAAAGGCGCAGCACATGTCCATCATTTCTGGAAAGACCAACAGTGTCGGGGTTATCGGCTGGCCGGTCAGCCATAGTGTCAGTCCGGCGATGCACAATGCAGCCTTTGCTGCCTTAGAATTGGACTGGTGCTATGTGCCGCTGCCCGTTCCCACCGACCCAGCGGCGCGGATTGGCGAGGCAGTACAGGGATTGCGCGCATTGGGGTTACGCGGAGCCAACGTCACCGTGCCGCACAAGCAAGCCGTCATGCCCTACCTGGATTGGCTCACGCCCGCAGCCCAAGCGATTGGCGCGGTGAATACAATCCGCGTCGAGGAGGATGGTAAGCTCTCTGGCGACAACACAGATGCACGCGGCTTTGTCGCCGATCTGCGCGATCATGGCGTTACGTTGACAGGTCAGCGCGCCTTGGTGCTAGGGGCAGGCGGTTCCGCGCGCGCGATTGTCTATGGTTTGGCCGAGGCGGGCTGTCTTTCGATTACTGTGCTCAATCGCACGGTGGACAAAGCCCATGAGTTGGCACAGGAAATTCGCGACGTCTTTCCTTTTTGTCGCCTTTCGGGTCACGCCATGCCCGACGAAATTGCCATTTTAGCCCAAGAAGCCCAACTGATTGTCAATTGTACCTCGCTAGGCATGACACCCAAGATTGAAGGGTTGCCCTGGGATGAAACCGTGGCTTTTCGGCCCGGACAAGTCGTCTATGATCTGGTCTATAATCCGCCGCAAACGCGCTTGCTAGTAAAAGCGGCTGCCGATGGCGCGCAGGCGATTGGCGGATTGGGCATGTTGATCTGGCAAGGGGCGATTGCCTTTGAGCGCTGGACCGGTCAACTGCCGCCAGTGGATGTTATGCGCACCGCCGCCGAAGCGGTCTTTGCCAAACGGAGGGGCTAGGCCAATCCTGTTGGATGCGCACACGACTTGAAAGGGATGGAGCATGATAACGCCAAAGTTTCCCAGCGTTGACGAACAGATGGATATTTTATTAATAGTTAAGGAACCTTCATGACCACTACAGCAGAAAAAACACTGATTAACTATAAGGCCTTCCCCGATGAGTCGGGGCACTTTGGGCCCTATGGTGGCAAATTTGTGCCAGAGACGTTGATGCCGGCGCTGGATGAATTGGAAGAGGCCTATCTCCAGGCGCGCAATGACAAAGAGTTCATGGCCGAATTGGCCTATCTACAGCGCACCTTTGTCGGTCGCCCTACGCCTGTGACCTATGCACGGCGGCTCACGCAGCACTTGGGCGGCGCACAGATCTACCTCAAGCGCGAAGATTTGGCGCATACGGGCGCGCATAAGATCAACAACGCGCTGGGGCAGGCGCTGCTCATGAAGCGCAAGATGGGCAAGACGCGCATTGTGGCGGAAACGGGCGCAGGCCAGCATGGTGTCGCAACAGCCACGGTGGCAGCCTGGCTGGGCATTGAGTGTGTTGTCTACATGGGCACCGTGGACATGGCGCGCCAACAGCCGAATGTCTTTCGGATGCGCTTGTTGGGCACCGAAGTGCGCGGGGTAGAAAGTGGCAGCAAGACGCTCAAGGATGCGATCAACGAGGCGATCCGCGACTGGGTGACGAATGTCGATAGCACGCATTATCTGCTCGGCAGTGTGTTGGGACCCCATCCCTACCCAGCCATGGTACGCGACTTCCAGAGCGTGATTGGCGACGAGGCGCTTTACCAGATGCGCGAGAGTGAAGATGGCCCCAAACGGCTGCCCGATGTGGTAGTCGCCTGTGTAGGCGGTGGCAGCAACGCGATTGGCATCTTCCATTCTTTCTTGGAACATGAACAGGTGAAGTTGATTGGCGTCGAAGCCGGTGGTCACGGCATTGCAGGCGGCCAACATGCCGCGCGCTTTGCCGATCCGCAAAAAGGCCGGTTGGGTGTGCTGCAAGGCACCAAAAGCTATGTCCTGCAAGATGATGATGGGCAAATTGCCGAGACCCACAGCATCAGCGCAGGTCTCGATTATGCCAGTGTGGGGCCAGAACATGCCTGGTTGCGCGATATGAAGCGTACCGAATACACCTATTGTACCGATGAAGATGCCATGCAAGGCTTCAAACTGCTCTGTCAGATGGAGGGCATTATTCCTGCGCTGGAAAGCTCGCACGCCATCGGCCATGTGCTCAAGCTGGCACCGCAGATGGACAAGGATCAGATCATTTTGGTGAATGTCAGCGGGCGTGGTGATAAAGATCTCAATACGGTTATGCAGGCGCTTCAGGCTGAATAGGTAGCAATGCATTTTGCCATGGTGCATTGCGGCCCATTCCTAAGCCAGCCGCAATGCACCAACGGTTAGCTGGCAATACGGCGGTAGTAATACCCCGGCACAATTTTGAGCACCAATTCGTAATGACGATTGATCTCGCTCATCACAGCTGCGCTATAGTTGTTGGTAAAACGCTCCAGAACAACATACTGGGGTTTATATTTTTCTAAGACGGTGAGCATGTCGGTCTCGGTAATGTTGCCCGATTCTAAGCGTTTGCGGCTAATAGCAGCCAGCGGTGGGGCAACAGGCAGACCGGCTTGAAACGCATAGAAGGGGCGATCGGTAAAGACGAAGCCAGGTTTGCCCTGCGCATCAATGCCAGCACGAGGTACAGCGGTTGTTGACGAAAGAAATCTGCCAGAAATTTACGACTTTCCTCGGCAAAGACCAAGCGACTACGCGTCTGCGCGCCAAAATGGGTATTGAGTAGCATATCAAAGTCCCAGGCGTGAAAGTAAAAGCTAAGCGCAAAAAATGCGCTTGCCGTAACCGTTAGCCAGAGGATGCAGCGTACAAGCCGTTGAACAACGGGAGAAGCTGTAATGCCCGACATTGTAGTGTCCGAGTCGGTGGGCAAGAATAGATGTAGGCAAATGGCAGGAAACAGAGCTGCGACAAATAATTTTGTCTCTAACGCAAGCGCCATCATGCCGGCCGAAACGATCAGCGTCCACCAGCGCTGTTTACCAATTACCAAAAATGCAACAGACAAAACCGCCAATGCTAGGGCTGGTAAGCCAATCATGACAGCCCCGCTCAGGCGAATATAGAAGGTACTTATAGACAAACCATTTAAAAGTCAACCAAATAAGCCCGGTAATACACGAGAGCGTATCTATGACTTTTAAGGGTTTTATCTATTAGCAGCAAGAGCAGCGTGGCGCTAGCGGCGGCAAAGGTGGTCATGGTATTGTGCAAAAGTAAGTAGAAGCTCCACAACAAAAGCGCGGAAAACAGGGCAACTAAGATACGGGCAGCAGCTACCGAGGCATCGGTGACAGAAAACCACCCGGCCAGCAAGACGGTGAAGAGTGGCGGTTGGTCACTCCAGATATCTTGATAGAGCGTATAGTTTTGATCATAAAGTATAGGCTTTCATCAAGTTGATGCCTTCGTCATAATCATAGTCACCAACGGCAGAAAACGGATCCTGCCAGAACATGACGATCAGAAATAGGATCGGCACCAAAATGCCGGTGAAGCGTAGAAAGAAACTCACCTGTTTGGCCAATTGCCAAGACGCTTTATGAAAGGGGGCATGCGATGAAGCAGCGACATTCCTATCCGCAAGTGGTAAATGGGGTTTAATGCAGGTCATCAGTACAGCTTTCTAGGTAAGGCAAGTATCAAGAAGAAGTAAATGAAGATGGACTAGGCTAAGACGATAACACGATGAATAGGCAACTCTATCACTAACGACAATTCTTCCGACTAACATTTCCACACTACGAATATAATACAGTTGGGTTTCAACTGTTAGTAAGGGGCATCCGGTTTATGAGCAATTCACAACATTTATCCGAAAGTTCGCAAGCTACCTTCCAAAATACACAGGTAACAACGGGAGTGGAACGTATCAAGGCGGTTTTCGACAAAGTCAAACAAGACAAAAGCGCCGCTTTTATGCCCTATCACGCCATGGGCTATCCCAACCGGGCGGCAACATTAGAGATTATTGCCACACTGTCCGAGGTGGGTGCAGATCTCTTCGAGATTGGCATTCCGCATAGCGATCCACTGGCCGACGGGCCAACGGTTCAAACGGCAACCTATACAGCCATTACCCAAGGCACCACTGTCAAAGATTGTCTGGCCATGGTGCGCGAATTGCGCGCCCAAGGTGTTGATCAGCCGTTTTGTGCCATGACCTACACCAACCCAATCTTTGCCTATGGCCTTGAGCGCTTTGTCCAAGATGCCGCCGCCGCCGGCATTGACGGCTTGATTGTTCCCGATCTGCCACCGGAGGAAGCGGAAGAACTGGAAACGCTTTGTCGGGCAGCCGGGCTGGCGAGTATTTACCTATTGGCCCCCACCAGTACAGAATCTCGCATTAAATTTGTGGCGCAACATGCCAGCGGCTTTATCTACTTGGTTAGTGTCACCGGTATCACTGGTGCGCGCACAGAATTGCCGACCAATCTGAATGACTTTGTACAACGAGTCCGCCGCCATACCAATCTGCCCCTAGCAGTCGGCTTTGGGATTGGCACCGGTGAACAAGCCGCTGCCGTTGGCAAAATTGCTGAAGGCGTAATTGTTGGCTCGGCCTTGGTCAAGGCGGCAGGTACCCCAGAGGGGGTCGCCGCCGTACGTGCCCTGGGCATTGAATTAGCCAATGGCGCGCATCGTCAGTAAGTGTGCCCACTTGTTCTACAGAAACCCATTCGCTTATAGATAAAACTCTTAAAAGTCATACCTACGCTCTCGTGTATTAGGCGGCTTATTTGTATGACTTTTAAATGGTTTGTCCATTAGTATAGTAGCAAAATGTGGAGAAATTGTTGGGGTTTGGTGAGGAACTGATGAAGAAAATCCATACGCGCCCGCCGGCAATGATCACTGAGTAATCAGCAGGACGCGTAGCGGGGATGGCCAGCAATGTTGGTCATCCCCGCTACATAACAAATAGACCTTATTGCGATTTAATTTTGTGCATGCGTAGGTGCGGTTTGTAACCGCACAAGTCGGCATCGACCGCGATTGTGCGGTTACAAACCGCACCTACAGGAACAATTGCATCTGGTTTTGTTGCCGATATAACCAATCGGAATAATCTCTAGTCAATTACGCTTGTTTGAGCTTTGTACAAAATTCGGCTACTTAATTACCGGCCTTAGCTTCAACGCGAACTGGAGGGAGAAGCGGGCATCTGGATCGTTCAGATCGAGTTGGGTGATGGTTGAAATCTGCTCCAGGCGATAGGTCAGTGTGTTGCGGTGGATGTGCAGACGGCTAGCCGTTTGGCTGGCGTTACCGTGACATTCAAAGAATGCCTCAAGTGTTTGTACCAACTCGGCATTCTTGGTATCGTCATACTGTAACAAGCGCCCCAAGGTGCGCCGATAAAAGCGTGCCGCTTCCGCATTACCACTCAGCGTTGTTAACAGTTGATACAGCCCCAGATCGCCAAAATAGGTAACAGGTGGACCTTTCCACTCTTTGCCCAGCCGCCAACTTTCGCGGGCCTGTTGTTGGCTTTGTAGCCACTCGCTGGGTTTGACCGCGGGCCGCCCAATGCCGATCACAACCTGGGCTTTGACATATTGCGCTTGCAACCGTTCGGCAAAGGTATTGGCCAGAACCTTCAGATCGCGGCCGCTTTTGGGATTATCGGTGGGCCAGAAGAGCAGAATTCCTTCATCGCGTCGGCTGATTGGGACATTGACTCCTTGTTCACGCAGAAAGCGCAACAGAGGTGTCGGCCATTCGGATGTATATTTTGCTTCGACCATCCAAGCCACATAGGGCTTGGTCAAATCATACCCCAGCGAAGAACCGCGCTGAATCCACGCCTGTTCATCGGCGATCTCCGAGGCTAATAGCTCATCGATAAAGGCCGCACGCATACGCTCCTCGGCCAACCCAACCGCATACTGCTTAGCCCATTCGAGCGCCGCCGAGGCCGCTCCTTGGCTGGCCGCAATCTCTTCGACCGCGCTAATTGGCTGCCCCGCATTGCCCGTTGGGCGCAGCAAGAGGCAATAGCCACGGACAGAATCAACCGCTACAATTGGCGTAATCACAACTTGGCTAAAGCCGGCACTGTCGCCCGCGCCGTTAAGGGGTAGCGCGCCAACGGTCTTGCTTAATTTGGCCAGGGGTTGGGTTGCGGCCCAGCTGCGCAATGTCGTAACATTGGGCAACATACTAAAAATGTTCTGCCGACGGGCATCAGAAATCCCTTCAAAACCGGCATAGCTGGCAATTTGTCCATCTTCGCGCAAGAGAATCAGTGGCTGTTGGATAAACTTTACAATATGATGCGCAAGATTGGCAATCCCACCGCCGTCCAGGGAGATTTGGTTCAGTTCATGTTGCAACTCTGTCGAGCGCTGCGCAATATAGCCCGCGCGGTCTACGATCAGGCGGATAATCGCCCGTTCGATTTGGACAATCGACATGGCGTCCGACAGTTGAAAGAGCGCAATGCGATTGGCTTGGGCCGCTTGAATGGCCGCGCCTTCCACTGGCCCAAGCACGGCAATGGCCGAAATACGCGCGTTCTCCAAGCTGCGTACAACCCGCGCAAGTTGCATTTTTGGATCGAGGCGACGCAGATCATCAGTATCGATTAAAGCAAGTTCATTGCCATCTAATTTGGGAAAGGCTGGCGGGCTAGGCCGCAAACTACAAGCCCAGCTTACCGTGCGATCCAGCAGATCTTCACCGACCAAAAGCTGGGTATCCGGTGGCAATGCCAAGCGGAAAATATCATCAAGTGTTACACCGTTTTTGTACATATTGCCTAAAAATAGAAAAATAGTTTTACATGAAGAAGGTAGGAAATTGCCATACTTGTGATAGGGCAGGCAATGGCGTCACTGAATTCAGCAAAAATGCTTACCCATGTTATTAGTATATAGCAATTAGCACAATTATTTCCATGTGAATTATATAACAATCTTTTAGTTTCTGGCAATTAAGCAGATTACCATTATGCAAAACATACAACTCGTGTAAGAAAAAACCCTTAAAAGCGCACAAAAGCGCCCATACGAACGCCAAGTGGTGCGAGATGATAAGCAGTTGTTGGGCAACACACAACAATGCACAAAAAACTTACTGTTTAGTGAGACGAAACAGGGGGGCGCAGAGATAGTACAAAAAACAGCGATGGTTTTCACCCTCGCTGTTTGAACCACATTATACAATTGTCACTATGGCTGGGTTAGCTACCCAGCCATCAGGCTTATGACTTGGCCCAGCCGGTCATAATTGCGCCACAGGCACCACCCCACACAGCAAAGGTCAGAATGACGCCAGCGCCAAACCAGCTGGGGTCCTGGCCCAGGGCAGATGCCATGCCAAAGAAGACAGCCGCCCCGAGAATAGCACCAATAATGCTGCCGACAAAGAGCTTGCCAATCGATTGAGTTCGGGTGAACGCGCCCACCAAAATCGGCCAGAGAATGATGCTGAGCACAGGAATACTGCCGATAATGCCACCAATCATACCGGGGATGCTGGCACCAATCCGGCCCGAAGCCAGGGCGTAGCCCAGCACAGGCCCAATCCCCGTTAGCAACAGCGCCACCGCAAAGGGGACCAGTTGATCAGCTTGCAGAAAATAGACAGCCGCATATGCAATCAGTGCCGTTGCAATACCGGCATAAAGGGACGCCAACAGCGGATTGCCCAAAGGTCGTGCAGCACTTGGTCGTACAGCAGCTATGGTTAAGGGAATCATTGCAGTTTCTCCTATCGTAAATCGTTGCGGATGGATTTGGATGTGCAGAATATCGTTGCAAAAAATCTATACTAATCATATACCATACAATCGAGAAAAGGGCAATCTCTTGTATGGAATGCCAACGATTTTCGCACCTAGCTAACGCTGCCGCGCATCGAGCGTGCGCCGCAGCGTTGCGATCAAGGCGGGCTGTGGGGCATCGGCCAGTGTATAGGCACGATGATTCAGCCCGCTCATATAGGTTTTGAGCACAATGTTGAAATCCTGCAACGCCGCATCCAGGTTCAGCGGGTGCACTGCTTGTGCGTTCTCCAACCAGTCGAACATGGCTTCGGTCAT
>Ga0105047_10014599_pt1 | contig 12447 bp, 8 predicted proteins | sample MAT04_FD_78384 | JGI IMG/M metagenome (GOLD analysis project Ga0105047, IMG submission 78384) | Freshwater microbial communities from Lake Fryxell liftoff mats and glacier meltwater in Antarctica - MAT-04 (megahit assembly) | ecosystem: Environmental > Aquatic > Freshwater > Ice > Liftoff... | reverse complement strand
TTAAACTCTTGATAAAGTAAAAGAAAAATAATAAGCAGTGACAAAAGCGATGTTATCATTAAGGTCTTGGATGCTTCTGCTTCAAACTGACCACCATACTCAATATTATATCCTTCTGGCAATACAATTTTTTCTGAAATGATACGCTGAATTTCTTGAACCACACTTTTCTGATCCCTACCCGTCACATTTGCAGAAACAACTGTTTTGCGTTTCACATTTTCTCTGTTTATGGTGTTTGGACCAGTTGTACTTACGATATCTGCTACATAATGCAACGGAATTTTTTGTCCATCGTGCGTATCCATGATTGCATTTCTAATGTTTTCGATCTTATCTCTATTGGCATCATCGAAGCGAAGTATTAAATCAAAAGTTTTACTTCCTTCATAAATCTGCGAAACTTTTTCACCTGCGAATGCCACATCCACAAACTCATTAAATGCTCCGATGGTAATGCCGTAATGATTTAACAAATCTCGTTTAGCCCTTATTTGGATCTGTGGTATTTCGACTTGCTGTTCTACGCTTAAATCAACCAATCCTTCTACATTTTGAATTTCATTTTTGATTTGATTGGATAGGGAAAACAATTTATTCAAATCATCTCCAAATATTTTAATAGCAATATTGGCACGCGTTCCTGATAACATATGGTCTATCCGGTGTCCGATAGGCTGACCAATGGTTATATTAACTCCAGAAATTCCAGTTAACTTTTCTCGCACATCGGCCATAAATTCGTCACGACTTCTATCTGTCAACGTAAAAGGAGTTTCTATTTCAGCGGAGTTGACTCCTTGAGCATGTTCGTCCAATTCTGCCCTTCCTGTTCTTCGCGTGGTGATATCAATTTCAGGAACTGTGAGTAATACTTTTTCTATGCTTATGCCAATATTGTTACTTTCTTCGAGTGAAATCCCCGGTAAACTCACCGCACTTATCACCAAGGAACCTTCATTAAACTCAGGCAAAAAGCTTCTGCCTAATTGGCTATAAGCCAGCAGCGCCAAAAGAAATAATACAAGGCTTCCTGTTATCATTGTTTTTTTCCAATGCATGACTTTTTCAAGAAGTAATATATACCCCTTTTGTAACCGCTCCACCAACCAACTTTCTTTATGTTGTTTTTCCAACATTTTATCATTCGTCAGCAAATAACTACACAACACAGGAGTAAGCGTAATAGAAACTATGAGAGAAGCAAATAGCGCTACTATAAACGCAATGCCTAGTGGAGCAAGTAGTTTGCCTTCCATTCCCGATAAGAAAAACAGTGGCACAAAGGCTACGATAATGATAAATGTGGCATTGATAATGCTCGTGCGTATTTCAAAAGAAGCATCAAAAATTACTTTGAGTTTGTTTATTCGTTCTTCAGTAGGTTTTCGTGCATTTTCTTTCAATCTTTTGAACACATTCTCCACGTCAATAATAGCATCATCTACTAAGTCGCCAATAGCAATTGCCATACCGCCTAGACTCATTGTGTTGATAGTAAAACCAAGCCATTTCAAGGTCAGAATTGCTACAATTAATGAAATGGGAATTGCCACCAATGAAATGGCCGTTGCTCGCCAGTTCATCAAGAATAGAAAAAGTATTATTATGACAAAGACAGTTCCTTCCAGTAGGACTTTTTGAATATTGCTTATGGATGCATTGATGAAATCTGCTTGTCTGAAAACGTGGGTATCCATCTCGATATCGCCCGGTAAACTATTTTTTATGTCTTTAATACTAGCATCAATTTTGTCAGTCAATTCCAATGTGTTTGTTCCTGGCTGCTTGGAAATAGACAGGACTACAGCTGGATTTCCATTTTTTGAAGCATCCCCGATTTTTGGTGCCGCTCCAATTTTTACTTCTGCTACATCCTCAATTTTTATAGGAATGCCATCCATAAGTTTGATAACCGCTTTTCCTATTTCATCTACATCATTCGTTCTTCCTATTCCTTTTACAATGTATTCGTTTCCGTATTCGTTGATGAATCCACCTGATGAATTTCCGTTTGCTTCTTTACTGGCGTCAAGCAATTCAGTAAGTGAAACATTGTAAAATTTCATTTTTTGCGGGGAAGCCAAAATTTGATATTGCTTGTATTCTCCTCCTATTACGACCACTTGCGATACACCACCCGTAGCCAATAATCTTGGTCTAATGGTCCAATCGGCGATGGTTCGCAAATCCATTTTATTAGTAGAATCTGCTGTGAGGCTAATAAACATTATCTCACCCATAATACTTGATTGAGGTGCCATGGTTGGGTTTCCAACACCCGTTGGGAGTTTTTCGCTTACCGCAATAATTTTTTCATTTACTATTTGCCGAGCTTTAAAAATATCTGTATCCCATTCGAATTCTACCCAGACGATGGATATTCCTGCGGAAGATGAACTACGTACCCTTCTCACATCAGTAGCTCCGTTTACAGATGTCTCTAATGGGAAAGTTACGAGTTTTTCCACTTCTTCAGGAGCCATTCCATGAGCTTCAGTTAGTACCACCACCGTTGGTGCCGTAAGGTCTGGAAAGACATCTACTTCCATGCGATTGGCTACAAATGAGCCAAAGACTATCAATAATATCGATGCCACTACGATCAGCAGTCTATTGTTGAGCGCAAAACTTATAATTCTATTAAGCATGATATTTTCCTTTTAGTGTTCGTGTCCATGCGCAGGCAAAGTGCCCGATGCAGTTGACAATTTGATTTGAAATGCGCCTTTGGTTACTACTCTTTCTCCTTCAGATACGCCACTCAATATTTGTACATTTATTCCATCCGTGGCACCAAGTTTTACTTCTCGTTTTTGAAAAATTTCGCCTTCTGTTTGTACATATACAAAAAAGTTTCCTTGCTCCTCAACCAAAGAAGTAACGGGAACTAAAAGTGCATTGGGAATGGGAAAAGATTTAAGAAATACTTCAGCTACCGAACCAGCTATCAATTTTCCAACATTATCGATTTCAAACGTCACGGGAATGAAAGGAGCATTTGCTGCTGCACTTTTCCCATAGGAAATGATCTTACCTTTTAACTCATCTGTACTGTATATTTTTTCACTCGAAGTGGTCTTGAAATTTGCGGAAGAAATCGAAGGAAGCAAACTGAAATATTTTTGTGAAATATTGGACTGCAAAATAAGTTTTTTATTTTGAGAAATCGTTGCCAATGGTTGACCGATCGTGACAAGTTCGCCTTGAGTCACCAAAATCTCTTTTATGTACCCACTTTTCGGTGAGGTAATGCTTTGATTGGCAGAATAATATTTCCTTGAGCTTTTATATTGATCAAGTCTTGTTTTTGCATTATCATACTGAAGTTTAGCTTGCAAAAAATCATTTTGAGATATTATTTTATCTTTGACTAATTCACTGGAGCGATCAAAATTAAGCTTTGCCGTTTGTAAAGTTTCTTCAGCTAATTTTAAGTCAGTATTTACATTATTTTCTATAAGATTACTATTCTTGACTTTATAAAGTATCGAACCTGCGTTAATGTATTTACCTGGAATATTATTGTTACCTACAAAAGTAATAATACCGTTAATTTCGCTTGTGATGATCGTTTCGTCTCCTGGTGCAGATAGTATTTGTCCGCTTGTCTTGATGATGTTGCTGAAAGTTTGTTTTTTGACAGGTGCATTAGCAAAATCTACCTTCCATGCCTGTTCTTTTAAGTACGATATGTCGTCACTATTTCCTTCCGTGTGCTCTGTTTGAACTTCGAGAGCGGCATTTTCATCAGGATAAACATGGATGTTTTCGATGACAATTTGGTCAATATAATTTTTGGTTTCAATATCGAAAATAAGCTTCCCGGTACCTGCCTTGGTAGGTTTCAAAGCCAACCTAAATATGCCTGGTGAGCTGGCTTCGTCAGCGCTGTTTCGAATGCCATTTTCGCCTATCACCAAACTCACGGTGACCTTCCCTTCAGTAAGTGGCAAAAAATATTCGCCTAAAATAGTTAAATGTGGAACAAAACTTGATATGTCACCCACAACTAAAGGTTTCAACTCTACGAAAAGCTCTGTTTTATCGGTGTATATCGTATAAGCAAGTGGTGCTAAACCACCTGCTTTTTGACTTGATACATTTGCCGTTTTATCGGCACATCCTGCAAGCAGCAATAGCATTGCAGCCCACACCATCGTTGATGTATTCATTATTATAAAATCTTTAATGGTGATTAATGTTTGTGGCTACCGTCTTTATGGCTGTGCGCCTTTGATTTGACAGTTGCGCTATCGGATTTTATAGCAGAAGTATCCCCATTGATTTTAAATTCTTCTTGGGTATGTTCATGATCTGTATGGTTTTCATGAACCGAGCCATCTTCGTGTTCGTGGGTACTTTCTGTATTGATGTGGTTGCCATCATTGTCGTGTTCGTGCGCATTTGATTTTTTATCTCCACATCCTGCAAAAAATAGTGCTAATATAACCAATAACTTAATTGAAGTATTCATCTTTATTTTTTTAAATTTATTAAAATAATTTCTGTACTTGGCATTTGTAAAATACCAAATAAAATCAATCCCTTATGATTTAAAGGAGATTACGCGATGAATGGAGGAGGCGCTCTAAGACTTGTAGGGGAGAAATATTGATGACTGAAAAAGTCTATTTTGTAAGGCGGTATTTTCTGCCGAATTAAAAATTTATATTGCCATATCAATGAGGACTTAGGTAGTAAAGCAAATAACTGAAGTGGCTGCTTTGAAAGCGAAATATCTTTTTCAAGACTAGTTAAAACAGTTATTTCAGTGGCACCATGTTCATAATGAAAAAATAGATGACAGAATTTGAAACTTTGTTCTTCATCATGATCATCTCCACTATGATCATCTCCACTATGATCATTTCCATTGTGATCATTTCCATGCTTGTGATATGTAGAATGATGATGTGTCGTTTCTAAACCATCAAAATCGTTATCATGATGATGATGATGATGAGGAATGATATTATGCCCGAGCAGAACTGCAAGAGCTATAAATAATAATGATATGGAAAAGTGTTTTTTGACCATTGAATTGCAAAAGTAAGCATTATTGCTTTTAATTTGCTAAAAATTAACTCAAGTTTAAATTATCATGATGTTTATGTAATAGATAAAAAGTTAAATTATAATAGCAGCTATTTTTTCAAAGATCGATACAAAAAACATGAAGAGCGTTAAAAAATCGTCATGACTGAACGATGCGAAGCAAAATCAGTCGCAAACTGATTTAGTGATGAAACCGAGCTTTGCTCGGATGGGTGGATATTTTAGCTCTGAACTGTGGACTCCGTGCCACAACTTGGACAAATTTACAGTGAGTATTTATTTGAATAAAGAACCACATTTCATTAAGTTCTTTATAATGACAGAGAAATATGTTTTAAAGAAAATTGGGACGGTTTACCATCTTGGTCATCGTAAACGCTTTTGTAGGTCACATGACAGGTCTGGAGCTTTTTGAACCTGAAGAATATTATTGGACACTCTGAATATGGCAGATTGTTGATTGATGAATAGATTTAAGATTAAACTTTACCAAATATTTATTGTCTTAAACAGTATCACATATAGATCAAATATTTAATTAATGAAAAACATAAAATTCCTTTTATTACTTATCCTCCCAATTTTAGGTTGTAAAAAAGAAGATGATGACACTCATTCTTTGGAATCGATGTATTTCCCATCAAATATGGACACTGATTGGGAAACCAAATCTCTATTGAGTCTTGGATGGAATGAAAGTGGTGTACAGCCGTTGAAAGAATTCCTATTACAAAAAAATACAAAATCATTTATGATCCTTGTTAATGGCAGAATCGTCTTGGAAGAGTATTTTGATGGACACACCAAAGATGCATCTTGGCAATGGAATAGTGCAGGCAAAACATTGGTTTCGGTATCCACTGGCATTGCGCAACAAGAAGGATTAATAAATATCAATAGTAAGGTCTCAAATTATTTGGACAACGGATGGACCAGCGAACCCTTTGAAAAGGAAAATTTGATAACACCCAGACATTTGCTAACGATGTCATCAGGCTTAAATGACGAAAACAACTTTGTTTTAAAAGCCAATCTTACCTATCTTGCAGATGCTGGCACAAGGTGGTCCTACCACAATGTATTTCAAAAACTTATGGACGTGGTAGCTGAATCGAGCAATCAGGATTTCGAAACCTATTTTAATGCTAAACTAAAAAACAAAATAGGAATGGGAGGTTTCTGGAATAATGGATTGATATTCAAAATCTATCATAGCAATACCCGCAGTATGGCTAGGTTTGGGCAGTTGGCACTAAACAAAGGAAAGTGGCAAAACGAACAAGTTATTAATGAAACATTTTTTACAGAAAGTATTACTACTTCTCAAAACATTAATCCATCCTACGGGTATTTGTGGTGGTTAAATGGTAAAGGCAGTTTTATGGTTCCTGGTGGGCAGACAATGTATCCGACCAACTTAGTGCCCAATGCGCCTTTAGATATGTACGCTGCAATGGGTGCAGAAGACCAACGTATTTATGTCATCCCAAGCAAAAATATGGTCGTCATCAGAATGGGTAATTCTGCTGAACCATCAAATCCAAGTTTTGCACTTTCAGGTTTTGACAACGAACTGTGGGAAAAAATAAATGCAGTAATAAAGTGATGATGTACTATGCTTAAGTATACGACGAACAATAAAAACTATTTTCACTTTTACAAATAAATACGTGTTGAATGACAATCATAGCTAAATAATATATCGAAAAACAAGAATAAATTGCTAGCTTTACCAATACTTTGGTTCATCCTATTCGCGTAGCAATTCTTGAGTTGCTATCTTCTCAATCCTGCTTTTATCATGGTTATTTTGTCATGATTATTGCAAATTTCAGCAAAAATCCTGCCAAAATTAGGTGTTTGCGACATTTGTAACCCCAGGCTTGAAACCCGAGACTACAAATATTTCTCCCTCTGGGATTTTATTACTAAACAATGGTCTTTCTTTAGCATAATGAATTATATATGAAGGTTTTGTTATCGAACGCACGTTATTTTAGGTATAATGACTGTATTCCAATAATTAATGCCAATTGTATTTATAAAAAGTTCAAAATATAGGAACAAATTTTTATTCAGTTAATGAAAAAAAATAGTTACAAAGCCTTAGCTACGTAACTATTTTTTGAAGAAGAATCCATGAAAAAGATGACGTTTATTGGACTGTTTTGTATGTACTATTGGTATAAGTATCAATAATTACCTATTTCAAAGCATTCTACCTATTCTAATCCTTTCCATCATTGACTATATCCCATGCGAAATCACCGTCGCAAACCGTGTCGTCAAAACTAAACTCAGAATCATCCTCAAAAATTAAATGAATCGTCGCTTCGACATCAGCATGGAGTCCTTCACAGTCAAAGTCCAAAGTGATAGATTCTCCTGGCGTTAAGATTTCGTCTGCGTCCATGATATCACCACTGTCACCTACATGGATTTCATCGATATCACTGTCAGTTTTATTGGTGATCGTCAATTCTTCGCCCACATTGGCTTTTTTGAATGCTGTCAAGGTGATCAGTCCGCTACATAGCACAAGACCAAAAACAAACAATTTTACTACTTTCATTTTTTAAAATTTTGATTTTTATAATATTAAAAAAAAACAAATATAATAATACAAATAATATCCAAATGTACAATAAATTAATTTAGAATATCTACTAATTATACTGATTCCTATAAAAAAAATACAGGTTTCCCTTTACAATATATACAAACCGTTAATAAGTCCGAACTGCACGAACACCAAATGGGTTAGTTTTAGTTACGCTTTGCACCTCAAAAAAGCCAAAGTTCTACAACCAAAAGTTTTTGGTAGCACCAACTTCTGACGAATTCATATATAATCCACTACTAAAGCCTCCGATGGCTATACGATTTTCATACCATTTATTCAACTCGTCCTTTGACGGTAGGTACCAATCGCTGTAACCATTTAATACCAAATCACCACATATCCTTGCTTCTATTCCTGTGTCAGTGCAGCCCTGCAATATATCTATTGTGTTTTGATTGCCTGTCCCTGTAGCTGTACCATCAGCTCCAGGTATATTGACATCAAGACAGCCCCATAAGAAGACACCACTTTGGTCAGTTGTGGCTGCAATGATGCCAAAGGTTTCTCCTACAATAAAACCCGCGTCACCGAATTGAAAGATATAAGCAATTTTACCACCTTGGTAATTGAGACCGACAATTAAAGTTATCGCTGAAGTTCTATCAAAATTAAACCATTCAGTTCCATTGTAGAAATTAGGTTTGTTGGTTGTGGTATTATACACCATTAACCCTGCCACGGAGTGATTCCATCCCTTTGAGCTTGGGTCATAGGTGGAGGCAAAAAGCCTCTGTTGTTATTACTTAGGTCCAATAGTGCCGATGGGCTTGGTGAAGTGATATTGATGCCTACTTGGGCAATGATGTAAAAATGGAAAATCATCATTGTGGCTATGGATGAACAAATTCTACTCATGGGTAATAAGTTTATAAATAATTTTTGTTTGTTAAATTATTATTTATTGGATCACCAAAGCTTTTCAATACTTATCCATTACTATGCCTGATAAAAAATCTCTCCTCCCCAGATAAATTAAAAAATATTAACTAAAATATCTGAGGAGGAAATGAGATAAAAAATACTAAAAAAAACAATTTAATTTGGCAGGCCATCGTATGTCCAGAGCTATGCCCGTTTGGCTAAAATTACCTTATTTAGAGCTCAAATCCTTACGCATAAAGAGTAATTCGCTCCAATTTTCATCTATATATTTTGCTACATCTTTAAGATATTGATTGTAGGCCCCGTCTCCGTTGGCAGACTCATGTGATTCTCTAAACGGTTTTCTGAACCCAACTTCTCTTTCTTTTAACCCTTGCTTATATCTGGTTACCAATGTATATTGAGCTTTTCCTGAAGAACTGGCAGCATAAACGGCTACTGAAACGCCAACCGACGTCCATGTTTTTTTCAATTTTTTGATCATTTTTACTACATTATCTCCTTGTCCGAGCTTTGGATAGACATGGGAAATATTGATTTTATCTGAAAAATCACCCAACGCAACAGTACTTAAAGAGTCTTGATAGACTGAATAACTGGCAGATTGTCTGTCTGTAAGATAAACAGCCACATTTTTGTGCCAATCCATATTGTGCTCATCACCTAGATTACCTCTGGTATCAAGACTTCCCCAACTGGTAGGCCCTTCAGTAATATGATACCCTCCAAAATCCGGACCCGACTGGATTTCAAAAACCCTCCATGCCACATCCCCTTTATGATACTTTTGTGCATGCACAGCTATGGCTTTTTCAAATTCCAGCACTTTATCTATTTTAGGAAAAACACGATGAGTGGTGATTACGGTTTTTGTTTGAGCGAATCCCAAAATAGGTAAAAGAATGAATACTAGGATAAACTGAATGAATTTGATTTTTCGTTTCATTTTAATGATATTTTAAAGTTATTGCCTACTCTGTATGGTTTTCGGCGACCCCGGCTATCAATCAATTTTGATAATGCAAAGTAACGATGGGAATAGTCAATTTTGTTAGAAGAATATCAGCATCTTATATAATTAATTGAGCATTTTTATAGTAAAAATCAATCAGATGTAGTAAAAATTAAGCATTTGATGCGAAATCGAAAAAATAGACTAGATGTATATGGTAATAATTTTAGCCTTTAACTTACTTTTACCATATGAACTTGTTGTTAAAAAAATCATTCATTCTTTTTAATTGTTGGATCGCTTTTGGGCCCTTAGCTTGTTTTAGTGTATTCGGTCAAAGTAGATATGAAATACTTACAACAGCAGATGGGTTATCTCAGGGAATGGTATTTGCTCTGTTGCAAGATCGAGAAGGGTTTATTTGGATGGCTACCAAAGATGGTTTGAACAGGTACGATGGATATGAGTTTAAAGTATTCACCAATGACCCTTATAATAATCAAAGTCTGAGTAGTAACACTATCACCAGATTATTTGAAGATAGTAAAGGTAGGATTTGGGCAGGCGCCGAAAATGCAGGATTAAATATTTATGATAAAAAGAAGGGTGCATTTTACCGCATTGAGAACAGTACAACAAACTCGAAAAGCATATCAGGCAATAATATCAGCGCTATCGTAGAATTGCCCGATGGAAGAATGCTCATTGCAACTGATGTAAAAGGATTAGATATCATCGATCTACCAGACGAGTATTTTAGTTCAACCGAGCTGCCTTTAATAACCAGACTCAACCTGCCCGGAAACATCCAGGTGTACGGTATGGGGAAAGATAAAAATAAACGAATATTTATCGGTGGAATGGATGGTTCGGTCTATACATTTGATGATAAGAAATTAAGCTTCGTTGTCGTACCAAACGGAAAATTATACAACAATGGCTACATGAATAAAGATAGTAGTGTCGTCATTAATAACAATCTTTATCTGGATGATGGCAAAATTATCACACCATTGTTTGACACAAATAAGATGCCGGAAGGAAATATAATTTTCAGACCGAATAGTTCATTGTGGGATAACCACCATAGGGAACTTTATTTTTACGATATCAGTAGATGGAATAAGGGCAAACCGCTTATATGGAATGAAAAACTTCCTATTGATCATACTAGAAGAATTATGTATCCATTCATCATTGATAAATCAGGGATATTGTGGAATGGAACTGTTGGATTCGGCATCAGGAAATATAACACCATAGAAAGTAAATTCAATACACTAGCAAAAGGAAATAGCATAAGATTAATTAGACCTGTATCTGACACAGAGATCATATGGGTCGATTATTCTTACCTATGGATGAGGTTAAAGGGTAACCAGAAAATGAATGAAGCTTTTGTAAAAATTCCATCTGTTACCCAAATAGATAATATAATTATTTCCAAATCAAAGGAATACTTCATTAAAAGCGATAATAAAGGATATTTTAAATATAATCCAGCTACGGATGAACTAGTGCCATTGCCCTTAATACATCCTAATCAGACATTTGGTAAAAAACAACCATTTTTAGAAGACAGCAAAGGTTGTATTTGGTTTCCCGGCAAGGATGGTAGCATCTGTCTGTTAAATGCAGCTACAGGAAAGCAGGATAGTTTTAATATAAATCAAACTGGCTTAAAGTTGATTTGCACAGCATTGTATGAGGATAAAGGAGATGTATTTTGGATTGGTACGGAAAATGGTTTTGTAAAAGTAAAAATAGATAGAAACAGGATTTCTGCTTCAGATGTAAGATGGTTTTATAATAGCCCAACTGACCGAAACTCCCTAAATTATAATCATGTATCTAGCTTTTTGAATGATCCATTTGACCCTGATAAATACATTTGGATAGCTACAAAAGGTGGAGGTCTCAATCGTTTTGATAAAACAGGAGGTGATTTTTTTCACATTACGACCAAAGATGGACTTCCGGATGATGTGGTTTATGGATTGCTTAAAGATGAATCTGGTAATATTTGGGGGAGTACCAACAAAGGTATTTTTTGCATGACCCTTGACAATGTTGGTCCAAAAGTTGATTTTAGCTTCCGTAATTTTACCAAAAGAGAAGGACTCCAGGATGATGAATTTAATACTGGCTCTTATGCACAACTTCCAAATGGCAATATAGCGTTTGGTGGCGTAAATGGAATAAATATTTTTAACCCAAAAGAGGTGTTGCAAAATGGGTTTGAACCTAATGTATTTATAACAAAAATATTAGTAGGAAATAAGCCGGTATCTCCTAATGATAAAACAGGCGTACTGAATGAAAGTATTGAGACGGCAAAATCAATTACACTAAACCATCTTCAGGATATTCTAACGCTTGAATTCTCTTCATTAGACTTCAGAAATCCCAGACAGAACAAATATCGATATCAACTAGTTGGCATCGATAAAGAATGGGTTCAAAGTGGTACCAGGCGTTCAGCCACTTATCTTCATCTTCAGGATGGAAATTATGTGTTCAAAGTACAGGGAAGTAACAGTGTAGGTATTTGGAATGATAAGAGTACAGAATTGGAAATCATTGTTTTACCTCCTTGGTGGAAAACGTGGTGGGCTTATCTCTCATATGCTTTGATGATAGGTTTTGTTATAAAAACTTATTTACAATATAGGTTAAATCAAACTAAAATAGAAGCGCAATTGATTCTTGAACAAAATGAAGCGAAACGTATCAAAGAACTGGATGCGGTAAAAACCCAACTATATACGAATATTACGCACGAATTCCGTACACCACTGACCGTCATACTCGGTATGGTACAGCAGATCAAAAGCGGCCCTAAAGAACATTTTGAAAATGGGCTCGATATGATAGAACGCAACGGAAAAAACTTATTGAACCTTGTCAATGAAATGCTTGATCTGTCTAAACT
>Ga0105047_10014598_pt1 | contig 12447 bp, 7 predicted proteins | sample MAT04_FD_78384 | JGI IMG/M metagenome (GOLD analysis project Ga0105047, IMG submission 78384) | Freshwater microbial communities from Lake Fryxell liftoff mats and glacier meltwater in Antarctica - MAT-04 (megahit assembly) | ecosystem: Environmental > Aquatic > Freshwater > Ice > Liftoff... | reverse complement strand
TTCTCCATCGCGAGCAGTTTCGCGGCGTACTTCGCGCCATCTTTCATGTTAAAGTTGTTGAGCAAAGTGAGGCCCTGGTACAGCCCCGCGGGGGACGTTCGGGTGTCGAGCCAGCCGACGAGCAATTTCTTCATCACCGGCCCTTGCTGGTCGGAGTCCAGGGCGGCTCGAACCTTCACTCGCGCGAACAGAGTCGCCGGGGTGGCGACGCGCACGCCGACGACGATGGCGGCTCCGCTATCGCCGAGAACCGCGTCGCAAAAGAGGATCGTGGCGGCATCGTAGGGCGTCGGCTCGTAGCGTTCCATCGACGACGACATCCCGGCGACGGGGCGGGGGTACATCTTTTGATACAGCTCTTGTTTGCGGTCGATGACGCGTTGAGCGAGTTCGCCTTTGTCTCGGGCAAAGCCGGCGAGGAGGTGGCGATTGCCGTCCGAGCGGAGCATCTCGACGAAGAATTCGCGGGCGAGCAGTTCGTTCGCGGTCAGGCCGCGGAACTTGTCCCAGCCGGGGAGCGAGTGTTCGAACTTTCCGTCCGTGTCGGCGAGGAACGCGGCGAGGCGAGCTTCGAAATCGAGCGCATTGGCCCTCGGCAACAACAGTTCGCAGCGCCGGCGGACCTCGGGATCGGGGTCCGCGTTGGCGGCTGTCTTCAATGCGATGATTGCATGACGACCCATCGACCAGAGATCCTTGTGCGCCTGATCGCGGTCGATGAACGAGTCGCTGCCGAGTTGACGCACGAGTTCCGTGGCCCGGGCGCGGTCCTCCACGGAGACGCTGATCGGCCCTGGTTCGGGGCGAACGAGGAGGAAGACCACCGCAGTGAACGCAAACATCGAAAGAACCTCACCGGTTACTTCGGAGCTTTCTTCACGATTTCGTCGTCCGTGTTTTCCGCAGACTTTTTCACTGTCAAGGCCACGCCGGCCGGACCGGCCACTGAGGCGTGCAGGCTGATTTCGAAGTCTTGCCACTTTTTGAAGGCGGTGGCGCGGAGATGTTCGCCCGTGATCTTTTCATCGCCCCGGAAGCGGAAGTTGGTGTAGTTGTACTGCGTGCCGGGGGCCGTATTGACGGCATCGAATCCGTACTCTTTTGGGTCCTGACCCGTCAATATCAAGACCATCGCCAGGGCGACGTCCTTCATGAGGATTTCGTTTTGATTGGCATTCACAGCGCCGCGGACGAGGATGCTGCTGTCGCTGAACTGGGCAATGAGATCGAAGAGGTATTCTTTCCCGCCGTGGCGAGCAATCATCGTGGCGGCGCTCGCCCGGGCGTAGGCTGGTCCGCCGGGGAGTCGAAGCAGCCGGGCCGCGTAATGCGCGATTTTCTGCGGGCCGAGATTTTGCATCTGGGCCAGGTTCATGGCGTTTTGAATCCCCATGACGCCGTCGCGGGTGTCCATCCAGTGGATCGTCAATGCACGGAATGCCGGGCCGTGTGGGCCCGCTCCGGTCATCGCGTCGCGGCCCGCAGGACTGTAGAAGAAATTCTGGATGTGATACTGGTTGTTTCCGAACGGTGCGATCCGTTCGGAAACGTACGACTCGGCGAGAAGCAAAATCGCCACGTCGGAAAGTTCCGGGGTGGCGGGGGCCCGATAGACGCCACCATTGAACGGCTGCGGCACCATAAGGTTTTGCACCAGTTTTTGACGGCGGTTCACCACCGCCTTGCCGAGGTCCGCGGCGGACGGCATGTCCATCGATGCGGCCCCGATCGAGCCGACCGTGGCCGCGAGTCCGTGGATCGCCTCGCCGGGCACGCCTTTCAGAGCGATTAACATTTCGAAGTTCAACGGGTTCTTCAAAATCTGCACAAACAAATCCCGGGTGGCTTTCGTATCCCCGGCGATGACGCGGAATCGTTGCCAGCCCGGGAGATCGTGGTCGTATTTCGCGTCGGTGTCCGCCAGAAAGGTGTCGACGCGGGCTCGCAGGTCATCGGCTTCGGCCCGCGGCAACAGCAGCTTCGTGCGCAGGCGAACCTCGGGATCGTCGTCGCTTCGTGCCACTGCCAAAGCGGGCAGTGCCAGGCGACCCATTCGCTCCAATTCCCGGGTTGCCCGGTCGCGTTCTCGATACAGATCGCTGGCGAGTTCGTGAACGAGTTGCTGCGCCCGGGCCAGCTTCTCGGTCGGAATCTCCAGGGACTTGGGGTCCGGAGAGACCGTCGGAACGGCCGAGAGAAGAAGCAACGAAGACAACACCAGGGGCATCATGACGACGACGCTCCACGAGGAGAGGACCGGCGGGCGGATTCCGACTACTCTTAGAGTGTGGCGCGCCGAGTCGATTCCGGCAAGAGAAACTGGCGGGGTTCTGGAATCTCATGGCTGCGCAGTTTTCCCATCCATCCACCCGGCGACTGCTGGCTTCCAACTTCCGGGTCGTGTATTCTTCAGAATTCTCTTACCAGATGGTCTCGGAAACCGATCATGTCGCCCAATTTGAACACGGTGACGGACCGCCCCGAAAACGACGCTTCGACGATTGTCGTGAGCCGCGACACTGTGAACCCCGGCCATCCGTTTCCCGAGCCCGACGGATACGAGCTTCGCGAGCAGATCGGCAAAGGCGGCATGGGCATCGTTTACCGAGCCCGGGACTGCGCCATGAACCGCGAAGTCGCGATCAAGATTCTTCAGGAAAAGTATGCCCCGGACTCGATGACCGCGGCCCGGTTCGTGGAAGAAGCCCAGATCACCGGCCAGTTGCAGCATCCCGGTATTCCCGCTGTTTATGAGGTTTCCAAGTTCTCCGACGGACGACCGTTTCTGGCGATGAAGCTCATTCGAGGCGACACGCTCGACACACTCTTGAAGTCCAACGCCCCGATCAATCGCCTTGCGGTGTTCGAATCGATTTGCCAGGCCCTCGGCTACGCCCACGCTCACAACGTCATCCACCGCGACTTAAAGCCCGCGAACATCATGGTCGGGGCCTTCGGCGAAGTGCAAGTCATGGACTGGGGCCTCGCGAAAGTCCTGACGGTTAGCCGCGAGACGAAGTCGAGCGAGGAAGTGGAAGCCACCGAAATCCGTTCCGCTCGCGGCACCGACAGCAGCGCGACTCAAGATGGCAGCGTCCTCGGCACCCCGGCGTACATGCCACCGGAACAGGCCGCGGGCGAAATCGACAAGATCGATCAGCGCTCGGATGTCTTCGGACTTGGAGCCATTCTTTGCGTCTTGCTCACCGGCAAACCGCCGTATTGTGGACAAGATTTCGTGAGCGTTCAATTGAAAGCCATCGGCGGTGAAACCCGGGAAGCGCTAGCTCGCCTGGACCAAAGTGACGCGGAACCGGGCGTTGTGGCCTTGTGCAAGCAGTGCTTGAGTTTCGACCCCGCCGACCGCCCCGCCGATGCGAATGCCATTGCAACGATCGTCGGCAATCTGCGGCGCGAAGCGGAAGAGCGGGCTCGTCAGGCCGAACTGGACCGAGCGAAAGCCGAGGTCTTTGCCGCGGAGCAGCGCAAACGTCGGCGGGTGTGGCTGGGTTTGGCCGCGGCGTTGATGGTCGGCATCGTTGCTTCTTGTTCCTTCGCGGCGTGGGCGAATCACGCCCGAAACCAGGCCGATCAGGCTCGAATCCGGGAAACCGCTGCCCGCGAGACTGCCGAGCGGGCGCAGCAAGAAGAAGCAAAGGCGAAACGCGATGCGATCGAGCAGGCGACGCTCGCCACGGAGCACAAATCGTTTCTTCTGATCGATTTGCACGCGTTGGGCGCCACCGAGCGACAGCAGGCCGAAGCTGCGGAAGGCTTCGTGAAAATGGACCCGGATCTGAAGCTGCGAGACGTGATTATTCGTGCCACCCGGACGATCGAAGGCAAGTTTGCGAATCAACCGCTGGTGGAGGCGGAAATTCGTGCGTCGCTGGGCCACACCTTGAATTCCATGGGCCGACCGGATCTCGCGATTCCGCAACTCACTCGCGCCCGAGAACTTATTGCACTCCGGTTCGGCCCCGACGATCCGAACGCACTGCGGTGTGCGACTAATCTTGCTGTGAGCTACTCGAATCTTCGGCAATCTGCGAAAGCTCTTAAACTTCGCGAAGAAATCCTGCTATTGCAACGGGCAAAACTTGGCCCCGACCACCCCGACACGTTCACGAGTCAGAATAACCTCGCGAGCAGCTACTTCGAGTTCGGTCGGCAAGCCGAGGCGCTCAAACTTTTGGAAGACAGCCTGGCCGCACAAACGGCAAAACTCGGCGAGTCTCACCCCACGACGCTCGCCAGCATGGGCAACCTCGCTTCCGTGTATTCTGCCCTGGGCCAGAACGGTGAGGCTCTCAAACTCCAAGAGAAAACCTACCAGTTGCAAAAGAAACACCTCGGCTACGACCACCCTCACACGCTACTCAGCATGACGAACCTTGCGACGTTCTTATCCGCACTGGACCGGTATGCCGAGGCGCTTCGACTCGACGAAGCGGCTCTCGAATTGCGTAAGCAAAAGCTAGGGCTCGACCATCCCGAGACGCTCCTGAGCATGAACAATCTCGCCAGTAGTTACGCTGATTTGGACCGTCATCAGGACGCCCTCAAACTTCGCGAGGTGACGTTGAGGTTGCGGAAACAAACGCTCGGGCACAACCATGCCGATACGCTTTGGAGCATGGGCGCGTTGGCGGATAGCTACAGCGATTTAGGCCGGCATGAGGACGCCCTAAAACTCCGCGAGGAAACCCTGGCACTTCGCAAGCAAAAGCTCGATCCGGATCATCCCGATATTCTGCGAAGTCTGAGCGCTGTCGCGTTGAGTTTGACGCTCCTTGGCAGACACCCGGAAGCTCTAAAACTCCGCGAGGAAACTTTGGCTTTGCGGGTTAAAAAATACGGTGCTGACCACCCGCTCACCTTCTCCTCGCGGTGGGATCTCATCGCGAGTTTGCTCAAGCTGAAACGCAGCGATGAAGCCCTCGTGCTGATCCGCGAAGTATTGAAGTTGGCAGCCCAGGCCGAAGCGGCTGGGAAGTATCCCTCGCCGAAACTGGTACCTCAGATGCTTCGGTTTATGCAACAAATCGCAATCGAGAAGCGCGATCCGTCCGTGGCCCGCGAGGCCGCCGAGGGGTTGGAGAAACTCAAACGAACGGATGCCGCGAGCCTGTACGATTTTGCGTGCTACTGGGCCATCAGCGCGAAGATTTCGATGAGTAAAATCGATGCCGACAAGGCGATGGCGTGGCTGAAGAAAGCCGTTGCCGCAGGGTGGAAAGATCGGGCTTATACGGAGAAGGACACCGACCTCGACGCCCTCCGGGACCGCCCCGATTTCAAGGAATTGCTGGAAACTCTCCCCAAGGCACCCCCGAAGTAGTCATGGCCTACTTGGAATACCGCTTCCGGATCGTCGGAATCAAATACTCCCCGAACGCCGTCGCGAACCCAAACTCCGGGGCATGACCCCAGTCGCGGCGAGCGGCAGCGTCGTTCACATCTTCGGGCCAACTATCGACGATGCCCTGCCGCTTGATGTCGACGGCGGTGGTAATTTCGGCGTGGGGAAAGGCCTGGCGAACGACACGCTCCACTTCGTTGGCCGCGGGGGCGAATGCGCCAATGTTATAAACCGACCGGTTGAGTTTCTCCTTCGGAGCTTCGACGAGTCGAAGCACGGCATTCACCGCGTCCGGCATCGCCATGAACGGAATGCGGGTGTCGGGGCGAACGAAGCACGCGTAGGGTTCCTGCTTCGCTGCGGCGTGGATCATTTCCGGAACGTAGTCCGAGGTACCACCCGAGGGGACCGTCACCGCGGAGATCAAACCCGGGAAACGGATGCAGCGGAAATCGACCTTGCCCGCGTGCGGGTCGGCACCGAGTTGGCGGAAGTGCTTGTCGTAGTACCGGCCCAGATGCTCGCAGTAGAGTTTGTTGGCTCCGTACATCGTGGTCGGGACGTTGAATTCGTCTTCGGGCACTTTGCCCGCTGCAGCTTTGGTTTTCAAATCCGGCAACCCGTATGCCGCGATGCTCGAGGGGTAAAAGAAGACCACGCGCCGGCCGTGAGACTCGCCTTCTTTCTGGGCGAATTCCAACAGGTTCAAGGTTCCTTCGACGTTCACCTTGTGAGCCAGAGCAGGGGAGAACTCACTGCGTGTGGAGAGGAGTGCCGCGAGGTGGAAAATCTGGTCGACCTCGTACTCGGCATTGATGCGCTCGAGCAGTTGCGTTTCGAGGATCGACCCCATGAACTCTTTGCGCACCCGTTTCGCGAGGCCCGGGGCCAGCGGGTTCAGATCGAGTGTGATGATCGGTTTGCTGGACTTCTGCGCGAGTCGTTCGATCAGCCCGTGGCCCATTTCGCCCGAAGCGCCGGTGATGAGTGTGGAGGCGTGGCGGGACATGGTGGCGTCTCGAAGGTTAAGCGGCGTTTCGAAGAAACGCCGCTTAACAAATGATATCGTATCACCATGCTCGAACTCGCACCTGCTGGCGACATTCTCGGGGCCATGATTACACCGGCGGTGTTGATCTCGGCATGCGGAACATTGGCGCTTTCCACGTCGAACCGCCTTGGCCGGGTCGTCGATCGTGTTCGCGCGTTAAGCCTGCTGGCCGAGAGTTTACCCGATGGCGGCGGCCTAACGTCGGACGACGTCGAAAAGCGGGCCCTGCTCGCCGATCAACTGCTCAAGCTCTCCGCGCGAATCACTCTTTTGCAATCGAGCCTGACGATTCTCTATGCCGCGATCGGCTTGTGGGTCGCTACCAGTTTGACCATCGGTCTCACCAAGGCGATTCAGCACTGGCTCGAATGGATCCCCGTAGTGCTCGGGATGTGCGGCGCGACCGCGTTGTTCTTCGCCACGATCTTGCTCGTGCGCGAAACGCGGATCGCGGTGAAGGCCACGCTCGTGGAGATGGCGTACATCCGCCGGATGGTGGCGCGCAAAACCGGCGCGCCGATCAGCGGCGTTTCGTAGAAACGCCGCTTAACACTATTTTACCGCCGTCGCTTGATCGTACACTTTCTTGAACTCGCCTTCGAACTTCGACCCCAGGGCCTTGTTGTTGCGAATGATCAGCGCATTTTCGTCGTTCGAACGATCGGCACTGTCGCTGAAGTTAAACGACCCAGCGAGCGTGGTTTCGCCGTCGATCACGATCACTTTGTGGTGCATGTTCTTCGGGTTTGCATCCAGGTAAACCGGAAACCCGAGGGCCGATAACTTGGAGAACTGCGAGTACGAACTCGCCGCTTGAGATTTCTCGAACACCCCGCGAACTTCCACGCCCGCCCGGCCGCGGTCGCTCATCGCCTTGGCGATATCGTTGTGGGTGTAACTAAACGCCAGGAAGTGAATCGACTTCTTCGATTCGCCCACCAAGTTCGTCACCTTGGCGGCAATTCGGTCATCCGGCGAGAAGTACGATTCGATGATCGTGCCATCGGAAAACTTGATAATCGGATGGGGGATTTTTTCGGACCGGAAGAACCCCTTGCGGGAACCGAAGTTTTTCTCCTCGAACATCCAGCGAAACTTCGTGGTGTAGTTCTCGGCCAGTTCCACGCTTTCGATGTAGAGGCCGTTGTTGTTGTTCTTGTAGGCACAGTTCTCGGTGAAGTTCATCGAACCGGTCCAAACGGCTTTCTTGTCGAAGACCATGAACTTGTTGTGCATGAGCGCATCGCGCTGGTCATCCACGACTGGTACGCCCGCACCGCGTAAGGCCGTCACGCCGGATTCGTGAACGTAATCGGTATCCGTCACCAGGCGAACCTTTACCCCGCGACCCGCGGCCCGGACCAGCGCCGCGATAATCAGCTGGTTATCGAGTTCGAACGCGGCGACGTCAATCGACGCTCTAGCCGCATCGATGTAGCTCACGCACGCCTTGGCGATGGCTTGGTTCTCCGAGGGCGAGCCGTTCGGTTCGGTGAAATAGACGTGCACGGGGCCCGTCGAATCGGGCAACAGATTTCCGACCTCGGGAATTTCTTGCTTGATGGTGGTATGGACGACCGATTTGAGCGTTTCGATGGTCGGGCCGACACCACCGAATACGACCATCGCGCCGATGATGATCACGGAGATCCAGAAAAGGCGGCTCACGCCTTTACTGTTGGCGACTTTTTTGATCAACCACTGGGCGACGCTGAGGGTTACGGGGCCTGCCATCCTGGGTCTCCGAATCACGGGGTGTTACGGGCATCGAGTTGCTTCAGCAGCCACGCCAGCACCTCGGCGGGCGACTCTGCATTCGTCGGGGGCCACGGCAACCCGGCTGCCTTCGCAGTGGCTGGGTCGCGGTGAATAGTTGCCGCGGCAATCGCCCGGCCAACCCGGGCCAACGCCGCAACCTGCTTCTGGGCTTCGGGCATTGTCTTCACCGTTGCCGCGATGTGCTCGGCGTTTGCGACGAGCCACGTCACCAATGCCGCGGCCTCCGGTTCATCCAGATCGCCGGTGAGTCCTTCATCATCCAGAATTCGACCAACCAGCGGCTCTGCATCCAACACGGCTCATCCTCGAAAGCCCCGAATTCCCTCCGTATACCGAGACCCGCAGATCACCGCAATCCGAATCGCATTCGGGCACGCTGTATACTTCCACCAGGAACTGAGCATCCTTCTCCGAATGGTTGTCGACCCGACTTGCGCTTAGAATGCGACTCCAGCCGTCTCCGAGTTTGACAACTCGGTTCGATCCGTCAAAGTCAAACCTCTCTCAAACGTGCTGTGCGAGGGTATCTCAATGGCCACCCCCGACTCGACGAGACCCACGCGATTGCAAACGCCGGAGCAGGACCTCACCCAGGCCCACGTTTCCACATCGTTGAATCCGGAAACCTCGCGAACGGAACACTCGCCCGGAGGAACGACGGGAACCTTCGGGGGCGGCGTACTCGAAGCGGAAGTGGCGTTGCCCCAGCGGATCGGACGGTACGAAATCCTCGATGAAATCGCTCGCGGTGGAATGGGTGTGGTCTACCGCGCCCAGGATATCGATCTCTCGCGGAACATTGCACTCAAGTTGGTGCAGGCGCGGTTCTCCGCGGATCAACCCACCCTCCGGCGGTTTATCGACGAAGCCCGCATTACAGGTCGATTACAACATCCGGGCATTCCCCCCGTTCACGAATTCGGTCAACTCGCCGACGGCCGGCCGTTTCTCGCGATGAAACTCATTCGCGGGCAAACGCTCGCCGCGAAGGTCCTGGAGTCTCCCGGTACGGCCGATCGATGTCTGCTGATTGCCGCGTTCGAACAGATTTGCCAGGCCGTGGGGTACGCCCACAGCCAGGGTGTGATCCACCGCGACCTGAAACCGCAAAACGTCATGGTCGGGGCCTTCGGCGAAGTGCAGGTGATGGACTGGGGGTTGGCCAAAGACCTGAATTTGCAGCCCGGCGACGAGTTCCCCCGAGGCGAGTCGTCCGAACCGCTCGCAATCCCCGATCGGCAGTCCGATGTGACGCAGGCTGGCACGATCATGGGCACGCCGGCGTACATGGCCCCCGAGCAGGCCCGGGGGGAAATCGAACTCCTCGACGCCCGAGCCGATGTTTTCGGTCTCGGGGCGATCCTTTGTGAAATCCTCACCGGCGGTCCACCGTTCGTTGGAACTCGCACGTTCGGCGCGCTCTACCTGGCTTCCACGGGGAACGTTGGCGACGCCTTCGCGCGGTTGGATGCATGCGGCACCGATCCCGAAATGATCGCCCTGGCGAAGAAATGCCTTGACCCCGACCACGATCAGCGGTTCGAAAATGGCGGTGCGGTGGCCATGGCGATCGCGGCGTGGCGGTCCGCGGCGGATGAGCGGGCTCACAAAGCGGAAGTCGAGCGGGCTGCCGCGGATGCGACCGTGGCGAGCGAGCGCAAGCGCCGCCGGATTCAGTTCGCGCTGGCATTGGCCGTGTTGGTCATCGTCGTCGGGACGTCAGGCGTACTCTGGTGGGCGCAAAAGCAACGCATCGCTGGGGCCCAGGCTGACGCCGAGCGGGTACGGTTGGAGGCCGAACAGCAACGGCAGGAGCAAGCGCGAAAAGAACAAGATTTGCGCGTGAGAGACGGAGTTCGCCAAACGCTTGATGCGTTGCCGGACCTTTACTCGCGCTGGTTGTGGGCCCAGGCCGAAGCAGCGTTGAACCGAGCCGAGGCCTTGATCGGCCCAGACGGCGACCCTGCGTTAAGGGCCGAGGTCGAAGCTGCACGGCGGAATACCCGGTTTGGCCAACACTTGGACACGGTTCGACTCCGAGCGATGGCAAGTCGCGACGGAGATATCGACGAAAGTATTGAGGCTATTAATCGGAGCTTTCGTTCGATATTCCAAGAGTTCGGTCTCGACATCCTAAAGGGTTCCATCGACGACCTCGGACGTCAAATTGCGAAGTCGCCGATCCGGGAACTCTTGATCGAATGCCTCGATGACTGGTCGACGAAAGATGGAACGGCTTTCGAACGCCTCTGGCAAATCACGGCCGTCGCGACCAACCAACCCTGGCGAGCGGAGATAGCAGCAATCATTCGCGATCATTCGCTGGAAAAAGCCAATGAAGTTTTCAATCGGATTCCGGACAAAGAGTTGACGCCTGCCATTTCTCGCAATCATTCAAGTTTGACTCGTGAGCCCAAAGCTCTCCGCGATCGGTTGGAAAAAGGCCTCCTTCGATTCCCGCACGATTTCTGGGCGCGACTCGCCTTGGGGAAGGTTTATTCCGATCTGAAAGAGTACGACTCGGCGATTGGCGAATACCGAGCCTGCCTGGCCATTCGGCCCGATTCCGGGGTTCCGTACAGCCAAATGAGCTCGATTTACTCCCGGAAGGGCGATTACGAACGAGCCATTGAGACGGGTCGCATCGGCGTCCGGACTCGTCCGAGTGCGTATGCGTATCTCGGCTTGGCGTTCGCACTGATGGATAACCACGAACTGCCCGAAGCCATTGCCGCTGCGAAAGACGCCATCCGCCTCGATCCGACTTACCCGCTGGCTCACCGAGTTCTCGGCGTCATGTACTTCCAAAGCCGAAAGTACCCCGAGGCGGTGGCTGCCATGCGCGAGGCCGTTCGGCTGGACCCCGAGGACCCGTACAACCACCACGGCCTCGGCGACACTTTGCGAGCTGCGGGCGACCTCCCCGGAGCCGTCGCAGCCCTCAAGGAAGCCGTCCGGCTCAAGCCCAAGTTCGCGTCGTTCCACAATGCGCTCGGGCTAGCCCTCCGGCAATCGGGGGACCTGGAGGGAGCCGCGAAAACCTATGAAACGACCGTGAAACTCGACCCGAAAGCCGGCCCGGTTCACGCGAACCTTGGCTACGTGTATCGCCTGCTCGGCCGCTTCGCGGAATCGAAGGAGGCCTATCAAAAAGCTCTGGATTTGCTCCCGCAGAACGGCATGTTGAAACAGCAACTCAAAACGTCCGAGCAATACATCGCTTTGGACAAACGGCTCAAGGAACTCACTCGCGACAAGGATTCCGAAATCGACGACGTGGAGAAGCTTCAACTCGCCCGGTTCGCGGCTCAACCGTTCGTCACGAAGTACGACACCGCGCTTCGCTACTATCAACAGCTTTTCGCGTCGGACCCCGCGCTGATTCCGAAGCACCGCTTTGCCGCCGGGGTTGTTGCGATTCAACGAGCTGCCGGGAACGATAAAAATGCTGCGATCGGACTCGATGAGTGGCATGAACTCCACCGCCTTGCACAAGGCTGGATGCGAGCCGATCTCGACCCGTTGCTGACGCTCAGCGGAACATCCGTTGAGGCGGTTCGGGAAGTTGCACGATTAATCCTGTTGGATTGGATCAAGCTCCCCGGATTGTCCTCCGTGCGCGATGCGGCTCAGCGAGCCCTCATGCCCGATGCTGCAACGCGTGCCGGATGGGAGCAAATCTGGGCTGCGATTCAACAATCTCAGGCCACAACAACACCTTGAACCATTCGCCGAGAAACGCTATTGCACACGATAGATATACGTTTCCGTCGAAAGGATTTCTCCATGCGGACGCTCATCACCGGCGGTGCCGGCTTCGTCGGCTCGCACCTCTGCGAACGCTTTCTGGCGGAGGGGCACTCAGTCATTGCCGTCGATAATTTCATCACGGGCCGGCCCGTGAACGTGAAGCACTTGCTCGATAACCCCAAGTTTCGCGTCATCGTTCACGACGTTTCCAAACCACTCCACCTGGATGGGCTGATTGACAACGTGCTGCACTTCGCCAGCCCCGCGAGCCCTGTCGATTACGTGAAGAGTTCGATTCAAACGCTCAAAGTCGGGTCGCTCGGCACCCACGTCGCCCTCGGCATCGCCAAGGCCCACGGAGCCCGCTTCCTCCTCGCCAGCACCAGCGAAGTCTACGGCGACCCTATCGTTCACCCGCAAACGGAAGACTACTGGGGCAACGTCAACCCCGTCGGCGAACGCAGCATGTACGACGAGGCCAAGCGATTCGCCGAGGCGATGACGA
>Ga0105047_10014594_pt1 | contig 12449 bp, 13 predicted proteins | sample MAT04_FD_78384 | JGI IMG/M metagenome (GOLD analysis project Ga0105047, IMG submission 78384) | Freshwater microbial communities from Lake Fryxell liftoff mats and glacier meltwater in Antarctica - MAT-04 (megahit assembly) | ecosystem: Environmental > Aquatic > Freshwater > Ice > Liftoff... | reverse complement strand
GAGACTTCCCGGAAGCCGGCCGCGCTAGAGTCGAGCAGGAACTCCGGTATGATCTTGGGCAGGTATCCCTTTTGTTGCATGACGAACAAGATGAGCATCACTGAAACAAGCGCGACACCGATGGCGATCCAGAGCATTAGCTTCCGTAGAAAATACTCATTCACAACTCGGACGCAAGTCCACATCAGCACTGGTAGCGCAACGTAGAGAACTATACCTTGAGTCAGTCCGGGGGCGTCTGCAACATAGCCGACGAGTACTCCTATGACTCCGAAAGTTGCTTGTAGAACCCAGACGGGGATCCATGCTCGACTTAGCCGGCTCCCGCTGGTGCCTGCAAGTAACGCGAGCAGACCCGACACTGCGAAGATGCCGAACAGTGCGATGTTCTGTGACACTGGGAGCAGGATCATGAAGACAATGAATGCCACACCAATTGCAGTTACGACCCGACCGAGGGCTGTCGGTGAACCGACAGTCGCGGACTCGGATTGTTGAGCAGTGGTCATCGACATTCCATTATGGTAACCGGAGCACGCCCTGGCTTTGGTTGAATCGCCATGATCACTGACCTTCTCCGAAGCGTTCTGGAACTGCAGGGCTGCCGGGGGTATCAAAAATCCCGGACCTCGTTTGCCTTGACATGAAGAGCGCAACTGCGGTCAACACCGAATAGCCGAGAAGGTTGGTCACCGCGGCCCCCGTTAGCCCGATTATCGGAATCAGAATCAGGTCCACCACGAGGACCACAGCGGACGCACAGAAGGGTGCAACGGCTGCGAGTCGCGCTTGACCACGCCCGAAAAGCGAGCTGTTGACTACGTAGTAGGCGCTTGCAACGACTGCTCCCAAGAGCATCAGCGGGAGAATTGAACCGGCTTCGCTGTAGCCGGATCCGAGGAAACGGATGACGAATGGGCTGACCAACCAAACGGCAAACGCGCAGGCAACTGCAGACGCAACGGCGATCGCGAGGAGACCCCGCTGGCCCCTGGCGTCGTTGCGTCGGCTTGCGCTTCGGTACAGCGCGATTTGAGCCACTGCACCGGTCACGATGAGCACCGCATCCGAGAGCGTTGCTGCAGCTGTGTAGATACCTAGGTCCGCAGCGCTCCCGAGCCACCCGACCAGGATGCGGTCGCCCTTCTCGGCAAACGTCTGTGTCAAGACAACCAAGAGCACGTATCCGCCTTCGCGTCGCGCTGTGGCGATCCGGGCTCTTGGGAACACGGGACGCTTCAGTGGCCCGATTAGACGGAGCGAGACTACGCCGGCAATGACGCAAGAGAGTCGGCCAAGTGGGAGTGCCCAGACGATGAACGGAAACGGGTCCGCGAAAGTTCCGGCAACGGCAAGACTCGCCACGATTACAGGTATGAGCGCTCCAGCAGATTCAATCCAGTTTGCTGTCGCGATGCGACCCAGTCCCGCAAAAATCTCGCGGAAGCCAAAAGCTCCCATCGCCAAGGTGCTTTGGGCGATCAACGCGGCAAAGAGAGTTACGCGATCTGCGGGCTGTGCAGCGGGGGCAATGGATACGGCAAAGGATAGAACTGCAGCGAGCGGAGTGATCCAGGCATAGTGGAACATCAACCCGAAGAAGTTGGGTTTGGAAAAGGTCGAATCAGAGGCAAGCCAGCGCTTGGCCGGGACCTGCAGTCCCAAACTGCCGAAAAGTACTGAAAATGTTGTCCAAGTCAGTAGCAGGGTGATGACACCGCGTTGGCTAGGCCCGAGTGCCCTAGCCGAAAGTAAGCCGAATACTGCCATGCCCACGATGAAGGCGATGCTCCCTGTCGTGGCCTTCAGGACACCTTTAGCGAGTTTCGATGCGGGGGAACCCCGAGTCCACAATCGGGTACTCCTCGCTGAGGTAGTCACGAGATGCGGTGTCGAAAGGAGACAACTTGGAGCGGTTTCTTGTTGGCCTGCTCGACACCCCGACTTCTACCGATCACTTTGTAACCATAGACGGTCCAAACTCCCCCTAAGACCCGCATCCAGAATCAGGCTTCAATGATTGAGATGAGCTTCGTCGCGACAGTCGGGAATCCAATTCTGGGCAACGAGAGGGCCCCAGGTGGGTCCCCAAATCCCAACATGCGGGAGTCGCACGGGATTATTCGCGCGACTCCCGCATCTCAAATTCAAAGACGCCCTCGAATTGATGACCTATGATCGGTCTGCGCATCTGCAACCGTCGTCGTATGCGCCATTCGCTTTTCGGAGGCATTGTGAGTATTCAGGATTATTGGAACGTAGTACGTCGACGATGGATCCCCGTTGTTTCGCTGACGCTGGTTGGAATCGTGCTCGCAGCGTTATTCACGTCGCTTACACCGAGGTCCTATAGTGCGTCGGCACGCAGTTTCGTAGCCCTAACGACAGGGAGTAACGCGGGGTCCGGGGACGCGCTTCAGGGCGCACAATTCGCAGCTCAGCGAGTTCAGTCCTACACGCAGATTGTCTCGAGCCCCGACGTATTGGGTCCGGTGATTCAAAACCTCGGGCTCACGACAACCCCCAGGGTGCTTTCCGGCTCCGTCAAGGCCGCAAATCCGCAACTCACAGTGCTGCTCGACGTCTCAGTGGTCAGTGCGAACGCTGAGGATGCGGCTGCCATCGCCAATGCCACATCACTCCAACTTGGCAAGGTGATCGAACGTTTGGAGACGCCGACGAAGAAGTCGGAGGCACCGGTCAAAGTCACGCTCATCAATCCCGCGACTGTACCTAACGCTCCGTCCTCACCCAAAGTGATGGTCAATGTTCTCTTGGGCTTGTTGCTTGGACTCGCTGTCGGTATTGCCTGGGCCTTCGCCCGTGACTCGCTCGACAACACAGTCAAGAGCGCGGGGACGTTGGAAGATCTCACGGATGTCCCATCGCTGGGCGTTGTCCTCTTTGACACGGATGCCAAGACCCGACCCCTTGCAGCCTCCGACACGACATCGGTCCAGTCTGAGGGATATCGCACCGTTCGCACGAACATGCAATTCGTGAATGTGGACAACCCACCGCGGATCCTCACCATCACCTCCGCGTCCCCGGGTGACGGCAAGACCACTACCGCTTGCAACATGGCGCTGACGTTCGCGTATGCCGGTGCGAAGGTGTGCCTCGTGGAGGCGGATCTTCGCCGCCCGCGCGTTGCTGAGTACCTTGGCCTCGACGGTTCGGTCGGGCTGACAGACGTGATCTCGGGACAACGGAGTCTGGATTCGGTTCTGCAAACTTGGGGTCGGGGAGCTATGCAGATTCTTCCCTCTGGACACATTCCCCCGAACCCGTCCGAGCTCCTCGGATCAGCTCAAATGGCCTCGCTACTCGACCAGCTTCGCGACAATTTCGACATAGTTGTCATCGATGCCTCGCCACTGCTAGCAGTTTCTGATGCTGCTGTACTGGCTGCGCGCACCGACGGTGCGCTGGTGGTGGTTCGGTATGGCAAGTCGACTAAGGATCAAGTCACGCATGCGATGTCAGCCCTGGAGCAGGTGGGCGCCCGAGTGCTCGGAACTGTGCTCAATGCCGTTCCGCTGAAGTCTCGCTTCGGCTATGGCTACGGCTATGGCTATGGCTACGGCTACGGCTACGGCTACGGCGAAGGTCGCGGTTACGGCGACGCGCCCGGAGGACGTGGTGACAGTGGTGGACCCGATGACGGTGGACCCAGTGCCCCGGAGCCGTCGAACGGTTCGCCGTCTGATCAGGCGATCACGCTGCCACCTACTCAGGATTCCAAAGAACCAGCGAAGGTCGACAACTAGTTCTTGACATCAACAAAGCGAAGGTCCCAGCCCCTGTTGAAGGGTGCTGGGACCTTCGCTTTTGTGTTCGCGCTTCCGTTTCTAGTGAGGGCACGCTGGCTCTCGCTAGCCTTCTTGTTAGATCCCCTTGACAGGGTGCGATGTCGCTGCCGTGAGGGTTTTCGGGGCATGTGCACCGCGTGGAACCGCAATGTCGAGGGAGCCTGGAATAGGCGTCAGCACAACGCAGCCATCGCACCAACGTGCCGCAAACCCGCGCATGGACGGCACTATTGGCGACAACCACAAATGTTAACGGCGCTGGGCGGACAAAAACGACCGCGTCTGCACCATCATGTTCGCTGCCGCAATCTCGCGCCGGTACGCGATCGCAGGCTCAATCAGATCCTCGTGCGCGCGCACCTCAACGGCCTCGAAGCCAGCCGTTTCGATCTGGTGAACGGCCAAACTAATCGCCTTGGTCAGGTTCTCGGATGCGCGGTCGAAGTCACCAAGGCTTTGGTCATCAGAAACCCGAAAGACCGCGTCCTGGCAGCCGGCGTCGAAAAGCGCATCGAGCTCGTCATCGGTCGGCACCCGATCAATCAGCAGCGTGAATTCAAATGCCATAACGCCCACGGTCCTCTCCCGACCTCGGAACTGCTTGTTGACCTGAGTCTGTCAAGGTCTGGGCCAATAAGCTAGAGCGGTAGCCCAGTTCACAGGCTGTAGTCGGACCTGCAAGCGTGGACTGGAACAATCCGCAATGGGTCGCGCGCCCTGGAAAGTGGAGTTCGCCAAGCGATCCGGCGCGACGAGCTACCAACTGCTCACATCGCAGGCGCAAGCTCAGATCGAAAAACGCCGGAAGTTCCATACGTTTATGATCCCGTAGCCAGGTGTCCCAGATCCTTAGAAGTGGGACACCAAATTGGTCCCTTTGGGGACGCACCGAAAGTGCTGGTCGAGGACTTCGGTGCGTGGGAGAGTGCTGATGACGCCGAGGGCCCTGGTGCCCGCGTCGGCGACTCACTTAACTTGCGAGTGCCTCTCTTACGGCGGCGACGACTTCATCGTGAACGATTGTCCGCAGACTTTCCGGTTGGACATCGACTGTCTTGAGCCGGTCGAGAATCCACGCTCGTACCAACGTTGAGGGCGGCAGTCCTGCCGCCTCAGCGACTGCGTTCACTGCAAGCAACTCGTCTGGGTTGAGCCGCAGCGTGAACACTTCCGAACGGTTGGCCCGCATTGCGCTTGTGTCCATCGGCACATCTCGGGTCCGCTCAGAATCCTCAATCTCGGCGGCGAGCCGAGCTGCTAGTTCTGTCTCGTTCATCGTTTCCACTCCCTGTTCTTGTAGATCCGGCTATGCGCGGCATCGGCAGGCCATCCGTTGACTCCGAACCAACGTTGAGGAAGGCCCTCACGATCAGTAGTAGCTGAAGTCAGTAGTAGCTGAAGTCCCATCCGGCAACAGCGTGACGACAAGCACGCCATTTCGTATCACTGAATAACCGACCCATCGACCCGTCTAACCGGACCTACTACGCGGTGTCGGATATTCGTAGCCACCAGCTGGATCATTGACCGCTTCATCGGCTTCCTGCGGTGTGACTCGGTGGCGCTCCCACATGTGTGCAACGGCTTCGGCACTCCATTCAATCGCCAGCACCCCACCAGCGTACTACAATGTGTTACGCAGCTTCCACCGTTCCTAGGCCGGAAATGACGGGGTTTAGGGAATCTCGAATCTGGTCTTAGATTCAATCAGGACCACCACCCGACGGCATGGCTGCCCGGGGCGGTGGCGCCTGATCGCCTTTTTCTGTCCCGGACGGCGGCGCACGCTGTCCCAGATCCTTAGTAGTGGTACTTCAGCATGACGATAAGTAGGTTGCCTGCGTTGGTGATGGTGTACACCATGCGGTGTTCCTCCGTGATCCGCCGGGACCAGTATCCGGCGAGGTCTTCGCGCAGCTTTTCGGGCTTGCCCAGCCCGGCGTATGGGTCTCTTTTGGTATCCGATATCAGCAGGTTGATTCGCTTGAGGACGGACTTATGCGTCGCGTTGCCAGCCTGTGTAGTGGCCCCAGGCGGTTTCGGTGAACGTGACGTTCACTCGAAGCCGCCGGTTTCGGCTTCTTTCGGGTGGATGACCTGGCCTGCTTCAGCTTCCGCGATCGAGCGGCGCAACTCTCGCGCGTTCGCTGGCGAGCGCAGCAGGTAGGCGGTCTCTTGCATTGATCGGTATTCGGCCTCGGGAACCATAAACACGTTGCCGTTTGACACCGACCGCCCGCGGCTGCAAGCCATGCTCACCCACGTCCGTGCCGGGGACACCGTCGTTGTCCATTCGTTGGACCGGCTCGGCCGCGACCTGCTCGACCTGCACACCCTGATCCGTGACCTCACCGGACTCGGGGGTGGAAGTCCGGTTTATCACCGAAGGGCTGGTCTTCGACGGCCACCATGACGCGATGGCCGAACTGATGCTCAGCCTGCTCGGGGCAGTCGCCCAGTTTGAACGTGCCAAGATCCGGGAAAGGCAGGCAAAGGGAATCGCGCTGGCGAAGAAGCGTGGCGCGTACAAGGGTCGCAAACGAGCGCTATCGGATGACCAGGTCGTCGACCTGCGAATGCTGGCCGCCGCCGGGGTGCCCAAAGCGCAGCTGGCACGTGATTTCAAGATCAACGCGACTGGTCGAGTTCCTGCCTGACCACCTCCGGGGTCCGGGAGTTGTCGCACAAGTGGCCGGGCCGGTATTGGTCGGGAACATCGTGCGGGTGGTGGGCGTTCGCATGAGCATGCGCGTAGAGATCTGGTCTGATGTCGTTTGTCCATGGTGCTACATAGGTAAGCGCCGCTTCGAGTCCGCTCTGGCTGAGTTTGAGCATGCCGATGACGTCGAGGTCATCTGGCGTTCTTTTGAGCTCGATCCCTCAGCGCCCCCGTCTCCGGCAACTGCTGGTGGGCACACAGCTGCGCTGGCAAAGAAGTTCGGAACTGACGAGGCGAGTGTGCGTGCGATGTTTGAGCGGGTCACTGCGGTCGCCGCCGGCGAAGGACTCGACTTTCACTTCGAACTCTCACGTTCTGGCAACACTTTCGATGCCCACCGACTGCTTCACCTGGCCAAGTCCCGCGGCATTCAGGATCAAGTGAAGGAAGCCTTCGACGATGCGACCTTCACCAAGGGGCTGGCGGTGTCCGACCATCAAGAAATGACCGAAGTCGCTGTCGCTTCCGGGCTGCCTCGCGCTGACGTCGCACGAGTGCTGGCCAGCGACGAGTTCGCCGATGACGTACGCGCCGACGAGGCGCTGGCACAGGCCCACGGCATCCGCGGTGTCCCCTTCTTCGCGATCGACGACCGTATCGGGGTCTCCGGAGCACAAGAGTCCGCCGAGATCCTTGCCGCACTTCGCCAAGCCGAATCGACTCAAGTCCCGGCAGCCGTTGCCGCCAACTCAGGCGAGATCTGTGACGGCGACAACCCGCAAGCCTGCTGAGGCCTGGACCAGACGATCAACGCGCGGGTGCCCGCAGATGATCCTGCCGATAGCCTTCTGCTCGTGAGGTCCACTCCGCTGATTTGCGCTGATCTGGAACTCAGTCGACCCCTCGTCTCGGAGCCTTCCGCCGGTCGTGGCCTCTCGCTGTTGGTTCGACTCCATGGCGACCCATTAGGGGTTTGGCAGATTGAACCAGTCGACGTCGAGCCAGGAGATAGCAAGCGGCTCATCACTCGCGCCCAGCATGAATTCGCTGAACAGATTGCCGCCCATGTTGCGTCCGGGTGTAGATGGCCGGATGCAGACGACGGCGAGTCATGCCCAGCCAGCGGCGAGCTGCAGACCTTCATTGCGCCGGTGTCAGTGATCATTCCGACAGTAGGTACGCGTGCCACGCTCGCGAACTGTCTAACTGCCCTGTGCGCCCAAGAGGGAGCGGGGGAGATCGAGATCATCGTGGTGTGTAACCGCGCGCAGAGCATGCAAGCAGTTGAGCGAATCGTGGCGGCGCAGGGGGATACGCGAATCGTTGTGCTCCGCGAGGATCGCCCCGGGGTTTCGTATGCCCGCAACACCGGTATCGCGGCGGCACAACACAACCTGGTGCTCTTCACCGACGATGACGTGACTGTCGACAGTCGGTGGGTCGCCAGGACGGTGGCCGTTTTCGAGCAAGACGCCCAGATCGGAGCCGTCACGGGGCTAGTGCTGCCGGGGTCGCTGGAGACCCAGGCCGAAAGGGACTTCGAACTCTCTAGCAGCTTCGCCAAAGGCTTCCTGCGGCGAGTTTGGGCCTTGCAGCAGGACGACCACACGCGCAAGATTGGGCCGTCGGGTGACGGCGGTCCGCTGTTCCCTTTCAGCGCGGGCTATATGGGTTCGGGCAACTCCATGGCATTTCGCAGTGGACTGCTAGCGACTCTCGGCGGCTTCGACCCAGCCTTACGAACTGGCCAGGATCTCGATCTGTTCTGCCGCTTAATCATGGCCGGAGAGATCATCGTCTACGAGCCCAGAGTCCTGGTGCGCCACTTCCACCGGGATTCCCCTGACGCGCTCATCAAGCAAACTCGCCGATATGGAATGGGACTCTCAGCACTGCTGACCAAGCAGTTCCTCCACACACCGGGGGCGCGGTCACGACTCTTACGGGTGGTTCCGACCGGAACCCTGCGCTACCTCGGTAGCCGGCATCGTTCTGGCGTTGTGCCAGGCGAGGAGGGCTCCCTTGCCCGAGCGCCGCGGCGCCCACCCAAGCTCGCGGCTGTCGAACTGGGAGGTTTTGTGGTCGGTCCGTTTCACTATTTGTGGGCACGGCACAAGATCAAATCAGCCTGAGTATGTCCGGGCGCCTCGTCTCGTCGACGGTCGGGGACCAAGCGGAGGTCAGGACTGCTGAGCTGCGGCGGCCTGCGCCAACGCGAGGATGCGATGGGCGTCAGCGACGTGCAGGTTCTCCACTAGCTTGCCGTTGACAGTGGCCACGCCCTTGCCCTCGGCCACGGCCTCGTCGAAGGCAGCGATGACTGCTTTCGCGTGCTCGACCTCTTTGTCCGAAGGCGAAAACGCTGTATTGCACGGCTCGAGCTGCTTGGGGTGGATCAACGTCTTGCCGTCGAACCCGAACTGACGACCCTGCTCACATTCGGCGAGGAACCCCTCGGCATTGGTGATGTCGTTGTAGACACCGTCGAGGATGTCCTTGCCGGCAGCGCGAGCGGCCAGCACACACAAGCTCAGCGCCGTCAGGATTGGCGCGCGACCTGGCACGTGTACCGAGTGCAACTCGTTGACCAGGTCGTTAGTTCCCATGACCAGCACTTCGAGCCGGTCGCTGGCCGAAGCGATCTCGCCGACCTGCGCGATAGCTTCCGGTGTCTCGATCATCGCCCAGAGTTTGACGTCGTCACCACCGGCCGCGGCGATAGCAGCGTCGAGTTGACGGACCTCGTCGGCGGAGTTGACCTTCGGAACGACGATTGCCGCAGGCTTGGCCGCCGCGGCTGCGCGCAGGTCGTCGTCGTGCCACCGCGTACCGATGCCGTTGATGCGGATCGTGACCTCACGGTTGCGGTACTCGCCGGACTGCGCGGCGGCACAGACGCGTTCGCGGGCTTCGATCTTGGCATCGGGAGCGACAGCGTCCTCAAGGTCGAGGATGAGGGCGTCGGTGGGAAGGGTCTTCGCCTTCTCCAATGCCCGCTCGTTTGCTCCGGGCATGTAGAGGACGGATCGACGTGGGCGTGCGTTCTCACTCATTGAGCTGGCTCCTCAGAGTCCGTAGGCGGCGGCGAGATCCTCGTCGCGCTCGGCCAGAGCCGTCGCGAGACCGAGGACGACCTGGCATTGCTTGAAGGTCGCGTCATCTTGCATCTTGCCGTCGATCATTACCGCGCCGGTGCCGTCGCCCATGGCGTCAACGACCTGCTTGGCCCACTTGACCTCATCGACCGAGGGGCTAAACACGCGCCGAGCGATCTCGATCTGCTTGGGGTGCAGACTCCACGCCCCGACACAGCCGAGCAGAAATGCGTTGCGGAACTGGTCCTCGCAGGCGACCACATCGGCGATGTCACCGAATGGGCCGTAGTACGGAAGGATGTCGTTGGCAGCACAAGCATCGACCATCCGCGCGATCGTGTAGTGCCACAGGTCCTGCTGGAAGATCGGCCGGTCGCCGGTGATGTCGTCGCCGACGGGGTCCGTGCGGACTAGGTAATCCGGGTGACCGCCGCCGACGCGGGTGGTCTTCATGCGCCGGCTAGCGGCAAGGTCGGCCGGGCCAAGGGAGATGCCCTGCATGCGGGGGCTAGCTGAGGCGATCTCTTCGACGTTGGTGACACCTTGGGCGGTCTCAAGGATTGCGTGGACGAGGATCGGTCGGGTCAGGCCTGCCTTCGCCTCGAGCTGGGCGAGCAGGCGGTCGATGTAGTGGATGTCCTCGGCGCCTTCAACCTTGGGGACCATGATGACGTCGAGCTTGTCGCCGATGGCTGGGACCAGGGTTAGCAGGTCGTCCAGAACCCACGGCGAGTCCAGACTGTTGATGCGTGTCCACAGCTGGGTTTGGCCGAAGTCGGTGTTCTGGGCGATGGTGACCAGACCGTCGCGCGCGGCTTCCTTGCGATCGGCAGCGATCGCGTCCTCAAGGTTGCCGAGCAAGACGTCGACCTGCGGGGCGATGGTCGGTACCTTCGCCGCCATCCGCTCGTTGCTGGGGTCGAAGAAGTGGATCATCCGGGACGGACGGAACGGCACATCACGCACCGGTTCCGGGGCTCCGACGGCCAGGGGGCGGAAGAACGCTTTGGGGCTACGCAAGACAGGCTCCACTCAAGAGTCGATGGCAGGATTTCCTGTAAGACAGTCTCCCACCACCCCTTCCCTCGCTCCTGCCTCCCCCACTTAGCCACCGCCCGGGCGGTGAATTTGGCCGATTTCGGCCATTCTGACCGCCCGTGCGGTGGCTAAGTGGGGAAGTGGGCGGCGGCGGGGACGAGGTGACTGCGGTCGCGCGGCTGGGATAGTGGGGGGATGGAACTGTTCGATGAGTTCGCGGCGATTGTTGGGGAAACTCAGGTGCTGGTCGAGGGCGACCTGATGGCGCCGTTTCTCACCGACTGGACCGGCCGATTCACTGGACCGGCCGTGTGCGTTGTCCGGCCGCGGGATCGCGAGGAAGTCGCCGCAGTGTTAGCTGCCTGCTCGCGCCACGAACAACCCGTCTTGCCACAAGGGGGAAACACGGGGCTCGTCGGCGGGAGTGTGCCAGGCCCGCCCAGCAACGACCCGCACCTCCACATGGCCGGGGACGATCACATGGCCGTCGACGATTCGGCCGGGGATCTTCAGGCTGTCCGCCCTCTGGTCGAGCGACCGCCAGTGCTCATGTCGCTGACTCGCCTGAATCAACTCCAACCCGTGTCGCCCGACGGCCAACTCCTCGTCGGAGCCGGGGCGACTCTGGCCGATGTCCAACGCCACGCGCGGGCTGCCGGCTGGATGTATGGAGTCGACATTGCGGCGCGGGATTCGGCGACCATCGGCGGCACTGTGGCGACCAACGCAGGTGGTATCAGGGTGTGTGCCTTCGGAATGACCCGCTCGCAAGTCGTGGGCTTGGAAGTCGTGCTCGCCGACGGCACCGTGCTGAGTCGCCTCGAACCGCTAGCCAAGGACAACACCGGGTTCGACGTGACTGGCTTGTTCGTTGGCTCGGAAGGGACGCTCGGGGTCGTGACAGCGGTTCGTCTGCGCCTACATCGCCCACCCGAGCGCTCGACGCTGGCGCTGGTCGGCGTCGAAGACTACGACGAGGCGATGGCCCTAGTGCGAGTGTGCTCAGCCGATTCCAGGCTGCTCGCCGCTGAGGTCTTCGATAACACAGGGCTACGCGCGGTCTGCGAGTTGGCAGCGCTTTCGATGCCGTTAGAACGCGACGATTGGCCGCATATCTTGCTGATCGAGATTGAGGCAAGCGACATGGCCTTGCCCGAGTCCGTTGACGCCGTTGTGGCTGGCGACTCAGCCGACGTGGCGCGGCTGTGGAGCTACCGCGAACGTCAGTCCGAGGCTGCCAGTTTGCTCGCTCCTCGGCGCGGCTTGCGTCCAGCGGGTGATATCGAACGAAGCAACGTCCACACCTTCGTGGCGGACCGGCCAATTCAGAAGTTGGATGTCTCGCTCCCGCCCGATTTGCTGCAGGCTTTTCACGACCAACTCGTTGGCCTACTCACGTCGCTTCAACAGGTGAGTACGTTCAGTATTTTCGGTCATCTGACAGATGCCAACCTGCACATTGAACTGGCCGGAGTCGCTCCCGACGACGAAGGCCCTACTGCCGCTGTCCTCAACCTGGTCGCAGTTCATGATGGCTCGATCTCCGCTGAGCACGGTGTCGGACGGGCAAAGGTCGACTACCTGCACCTGACTCGTTCGCCCGCCGACATCGCTGCGATGTGGACTGTCAAGAATGCTCTAGATTCAGCGGGTTTGATGTCCCCAGGCGTCCTCCTCCCGCCGGTCGCCGCCACCTGAATCCAACCGCCTGAACCCCGCCGACTCCCCCCGACACCCGCCCGACTCCCCCCGTCCCGTCGCCCCCTCCGCTGCCCCACCCTCCTCCGTTGAGTGTTGAGTTGTTGAGGCATTTGATCTTGAAAACATCTCAACACTCAACGGGGT
>Ga0105047_10014593_pt1 | contig 12451 bp, 9 predicted proteins | sample MAT04_FD_78384 | JGI IMG/M metagenome (GOLD analysis project Ga0105047, IMG submission 78384) | Freshwater microbial communities from Lake Fryxell liftoff mats and glacier meltwater in Antarctica - MAT-04 (megahit assembly) | ecosystem: Environmental > Aquatic > Freshwater > Ice > Liftoff... | reverse complement strand
GAAAACTTCGTACTCTGTATGCGCGACGCGACCGCTGATCCACTACAGATTGTGTGCCCTGCGACCGGCATGGAGCACAGATTTTTCAGGCATTGAGACGCATTTTCGCCCGGCGGAATGCGGCAAATTGCCGAAGCATAATCCGTGCCGATCAGCGGATTATTCAGTCCTTTTTTCTGCGTCATGATGTCGCACAGCGGATTTGGATGCTGACAATCGGTGTGGAGTAGCTGATTATGGAAACGCGTTCAGGTTGTAACGGCTGAAAGGTTCGCTATCTTCACCGATCTGTCGCAGGACGAAGGCACGTTTCGTCGGAAGCATATGGCTGAGAAATACACCTCCAAATACGTCTTCCCCAAGACGGCGAACCTCATTCTGCCGATCCTCCTCCTAATGGTGGTCGGCGGAGCTACCTACATGCCGGTCGTGGTGGGCCTGGGAGCCTCCCCCGAGAACACCGACGTGGGCTATCAGCCGGTCCAGCCGGTCCCGTACAGCCACGCGCTGCACGTCGGAAAGCTGGGCCTGGACTGTACGTACTGTCACACGACGGTGGACAAAGCCGCCTTCGCCGCGATCCCGCCGACGCAGACGTGTATGAATTGCCACACCAACGTCATGACCGAGTCGCCCAAGCTCGCGCCGGTTCGCGAATCGTGGAACTCCGGCAAATCGATCGAGTGGGTCAAGGTTCACGACCTGCCCGACTACAGCTATTTCAATCACTCCGCCCACGTGAACAAGGGCGTCTCCTGCGTCGAATGCCACTCGCGGGTCGATCAGATGGACGAACGCGGCGTTTACCAGGCCAAGAACCTCTCCATGGGCTGGTGCCTTGAGTGCCACCGCGCTCCTGAAAAGGCCCTGCGTCCGAAGGACCAGGTCACCAACCTTGGCTGGACGCCGGAGAAACTGGCGATGGCGGAGCCGGGGACGGAAAGTTTCCAAATCCTTAAGGAATTACAGGATAAGCATCAGTTGAAGCCGGACGACAAGGTGACCCAGGAAATGCTGGGCGACCACCTGAAAGTGAAGTACGGCATTCGTGACCCACAGTTCATGACCAGTTGCTCTACGTGCCACCGATGAACGACCAGAACCAAACAGGCCGATCTTACTGGCAGTCGCTCAACGAGCTGGCAAACACGCCGGCGGTTCGCGCTGCGATTGAGAACGAGTTCGCTTCGTACGACCCCAACGAGATGTTGAAAGGGTCGGGGACGAACCAGTCCCGTCGCAAGTTCCTTCAATTGGCAGGCGCGTCGATGGCGCTGGCGGGCATCACGCTCACCGGTTGCCGGCGCTGGCCGAAGGAAAACGTCGTCGAGCAGACGTCGCGTCCGCAAGGCCGCATCCCGGGCGTGCCCGAGCAGTACGCAAGTGCTTTTGAGCTAGGCGGTTACGCCCAGCCGCTCCTGGTTTCCAGCTACGACGGTCGTCCGATCAAGATCGAAGGCAACCCGCTTCACCCGCAGGTGGCAACCTTTGGCGGGAAGCTGGGCGCTTCCAGCGTGCTGGCGCAGGCGTCTCTATTAGAGATGTACGACCCGGAGCGCAGCCGGGCGATCGTCCACCGTAACGTCGTCGATCAAGGCCAGGCCGCCAGCGCGACAGACTTCGCCGCCGCCATCAGCCAGCAGACCAAGAAATCGGGCAAGATCGCGATCCTCACCGAAGCGACCAGCTCCCCCACCACGCGCGACGCGCTCAGCCGCTTCGTCGCCGCCAACAAGGGCGCGAAGGTTTACGAATACGAAGCGATCTCGCGCGACAACCACTACGTCGCCGACAAGCAAGCCTTCGGCCAGCCGGTGCGCCAGGTCTATGACCTGAGCAAAGCCGATTTCATCGTCTCCTTCGACGCTGACCTGCTCGGCACGCACCCCTACGCAATTCGCCACAGCAACGACTGGGCACAGAAGCGCAAGAGTGCTGACACGACCAAGACCATGAACCGGATGTACGTGCTCGAATCGATGTATTCGACCACGGGCACGGTCGCCGACGAACGCTTCCCCACCACCATCCGCTTCATCGAGCAGATGGTGCTCCAGCTCGCCCACAAGGCCGGTTTGGAAAGCGCCCAGGACAAACTAAACTCCGATCAGACCGCATTCGTCGAGAAGATCTGGAACGATCTGGCCAAAGCCGAAGGCAAGGCCATCGTCGCCGGGGGTCATCACCTGCGTGCCGACGTGCTCGGCATCATCAACGCGATCAACGAGAAGCTGCGGTCGTTCGGCAACACGATCACGTTTCGCGCCGAACCCGATCGCGCCACGCACATCGAACAGATGCGGGCGTTGGTCGATTCGATCAACACCGGCAACGTTGACACGCTCATCATCCTCGGCGGCAACCCGGTGTACGACGCCCCGACCGATCTGAACTTCGGCGGCGCGTTGGGCAACCTGCGCGGCCGCGGGGTGTCGGTCCACCTTTCGGTCTACGACAACGAAACCTCCGCCGCGTGTCAGTGGCACGTGAACCGCGCTCATTATCTTGAATCCTGGGGCGATTCCGAAGCCTGGGACGGCACGATCTGTATCCAGCAGCCGCTCATTCGCCCGCTTTTTGACGGGTTCACGCCCGCATCGCTGCTCAGCGCGATCTCCGGCGAAACGGTCGCCAGCGTGCTGAAAGTCACCGAAGACGCCGCCAGGGAACTGACGCTCGATCAGGCCGTGCTCTACCGCACGTGGGCGGGCAAGTTGAACGACCCGTTCGTCGCCAATAACCCGAACTTCCGCAAGGCGCTGCACGACGGTTTTGTCGGCGCGGGTGCCCCGGTCACCGTCAAGGCGGTTCGCAAGCCGACGGTCAGTTTCCCCGCCGCCGGTGGGGAGTTTGAAGTCCGCTTCGTCGCCGACTACACGATGTACGACGGCCGATTCGCCAACAACGGCTGGCTTCAGGAACTGCCCGATCCGGTCACAAAAATCGCGTGGGATAACGCGGCACTGATTAGCTACAACGACGCACAGGACCTGGGCGTCACGCAGGACGACAACACCACCGATTTGATCGAACTGGTCGTCGGCGGGAAGAAGATCACCATTGCGGCGTACATCATGCCCGGTCAGCCGTCCGGCGTGATCACCCTCCCCCTCGGCTACGGCCGAAAACGCGCGGGCGCGATCGTGCTGACCGAAAACCCCGGCTCGATCGGCTACAACATCGGCTTCGACACCTACTCCATCCGCGCCACCGGCGCTGAGTGGGTGGCGTACTGCCCCATGCCCGTCAAGACAGGCGACCGTTACAGCATCGCCACCACGCAGACGCACCACATCATCGAACCGGTGGGCATGGCCATCCGCGAAGAGCGCGTCGGCGAAGAGAGCAAGGGCGGGAAAATCGTTCACGAATCGACGTTGCAGGCCTTCGTCAAAAACCCGCACGCGCCGCACAAAAAAGCCCACGTGCTGAAGGAGCTTCAGCTCTTCCCCAGCCCGTCCTCCAGCCACAGCAAGAACGGCGGCCCGGCGGCGTTTAGCGATCCGCATGCGTGGGGCATGGCGATGGACATGAACGCCTGCATCGGCTGCAATGCCTGCGTCGTCGCGTGTCAGTCGGAAAACAACATCCCGATCGTCGGCAAGGATCAGGTCATCCGCAACCGCGAGATGCACTGGCTGCGCATCGACCGCTACTTCAAGTCCGGTGCCCCGGACTACGCCGGCAAGATCGCCGACGAAAACCCGCAGGTGACGTACCAGCCGATCACGTGCGTTCACTGCGAGAACGCCCCCTGCGAACAGGTCTGTCCCGTCGCCGCCACCGTACACGACAGCGAAGGCCTGAACACGATGATCTACAACCGCTGCATCGGCACGCGGTACTGTGCGAACAACTGTCCGTACAAGATCCGTAAGTTCAACTACCTCGACTACCACAGCAAACACCCGCGCGAAGGCCACTATCCGTGGCTGGGCATCCCGGATACGCAGCAGAAGTACGAAGTGGACAAGGTGCATGCGTTGGTCTTCAACCCCGACGTCACGGTGCGCATGCGCGGCGTGATGGAAAAATGCACCTACTGCGTCCAGCGGATCAAGCACGCGACGATCGACCGCCGGAACGAATGGATCGACGGGAAGCGCGACAAGCCGACGGTGGACGACTTCGATGTCATCACCGCCTGCCAGCAGGCCTGCCCGACCGAAGCGATCGTGTTCGGCGATTTGAACGATCCGAATTCGCTGGTCCGCAGGCAGCACGAGGGTCCGCGGGCGTATCAGGTCCTTCAGGAACTGAACAACCGTCCCCGAACGCACCACCTGGCCAAGCTGCGAAATCCCGTTGACGAACCCAAGGCCGCGGTGAAGGAAGAAGTTCATTAGGAGAGGTGGGTCGTAGGTCGTGTGTCGGAGGTCGGAGGTCGCAAAACGACCCACGACCAACTACCAACGACCTACAACTCACGACCAAGCTATGGCAACGATCTATTCCGACCCATCCTCCGTGATCTATCGCGAGATCGATAACGCGATCGAGATCCCCGGCAAGCGGGCACCGTTGGTGCTTGGCGGGCGGGATTTCACGTCGGTCACGGAAGTGGTCACCGACGTCAACCTGCGCCCGGCCCCGGTCGGATGGTATATCGGGTTTGGCGTCGCGTTCTGCCTCTTCCTGGTGTACGTCACCTGCGTGTTCCTTCTGTTGACCACCGGCGTGGGCGTGTGGGGCAACAACCAGCCGGTCAGTTGGGCGTTTGACATCATCAACTTCGTGTTCTGGGTCGGTATCGGTCACGCCGGGACGCTCATCAGCGCGATTCTGTACCTGTTCCGTCAGAACTGGCGCACGTCGATCAACCGTTTTGCCGAAGCGATGACGATCTTCGCGGTGGTGTGCGCGGGGCTTTACCCCGCGCTGCACGTCGGGCGTGTCTGGTTGGCGTATTGGTTGTTCCCGATCCCGAACCAGATGGCGATGTGGCCGCAGGCGCGGTCGCCGCTGTGGTGGGACGTGTTCGCGGTGTCGACGTACGCCACGGTGTCGCTCCTGTTCTGGTACGTGGGCATGATCCCCGACCTCGCGACCCTCCGCGACCGCTCCAAGGCCAGGCTCGGTCAGGTCGCCTACGGCATCGCCAGCCTCGGCTGGACCGGCTCCTGCCGTCACTGGCATCGCTTCGAACGTGCTTACCTGCTGCTGGCCGCACTCGCGACCCCGCTGGTGCTCTCGGTTCACTCGGTCGTGTCGTTCGACTTCGCTACCTCACAGCTCCCCGGCTGGCACACCACGATCCTGCCCCCCTACTTTGTCGCAGGCGCCATTTTTGGCGGTTTCGCGATGGTGTTGGTGCTGGCGATCCCGGCCCGCGAGTGGTTCGGTCTCAAAGACCTGATCACCATGCGTCACCTGGACAACATGGCCAAGATCATGCTCGCGACGGGCATGATCGTGAGCTACGCCTACTGCACGGAAATCTTCATCGCCTGGTACTCGGGCGTTCACTACGAACAGTCGCTGTTCAAGTTCCGTGCCCTCGGCGGCCCGTACGCGTGGTCGTTCTGGGCGATGATGTTCTGCAACGCGATCGTGCCGCAGTTGCTCTGGATCCGCAAGCTTCGCCTGAACCCGTGGGTGCTGTTCCTGATCGCCAATATCGCCAACATCGGCATGTGGTGGGAACGCTTCGTCATCATCGTGACATCACTCAACCGCGATTTCCTCCCCGGCTCGTGGGGCCTCTACTGGCCGACGTACATCGAAGTGGGCATGTTCGTGGGCAGCTTCGGATTGTTCTTCACGCTGTTCCTGCTCTTCTGCCGCTTCCTGCCGATCGTGGCGATGGCGGAAGTGAAGAGCGTGATGCCGCAGGCCCATGTGCATCACGGCGAACCGCACAAGCAAACGCACGATCAGCGGCGCAGCGATTATTCGCCGGACGAAGGACATCGAAAGCATTGACGAGTGTTGCGTGACGAGTGTGACGTGAAAGAAGACGTTGGTTCGCTTTCACGACACCCTCGTCACGGTACACGGACCTTGAGGTAGTGACTATGAGTTCTCTAAACCCATCCGCCGAAACGGTCGTCGCACCGTCCCTCGATATCGAGGTGCCGAAGGTCGTGGGCCTGGCGGCGGAATACGACGACGTGACGCGCGTCACCGAGGCCGCAGCGCAGGTGCGCGATGCGGGCTTTAAGTACTGGGACGTGCATTCGCCGTTCCCCATCCACGGCATCGATACCGCCATGGGCGTCAAGCCAACGATCCTCCCCTGGCTGGTGCTCACCGGCGGCCTGACGGGCTGTGCGTTCGGCATCGCCATGACCTGGTGGATTAACGCTGTGTCGATCCTGCCTCCGGAACCGTTCAACTGGGTGAACCTGCAAGGCTATCAATACCTGATCTCGGGCAAACCGCTCTGGTCGCTGCCTGCGAGCATTCCGGTCATTTTCGAATGCACGGTGCTCTTCGCGGCGCTGACAACGGTCTTCGGCATGCTGCTGCTGAACAAGCTGCCGATGCTTTACAACCCGCTGTTCAAGCTGAAAAACTTCCGCCGGGCGACCAGCGACCGGTTTTTCATCGTGATCGACGCGGGCGACCCGAACTACGACGAAGCCAAGACGCTTGAACTTTTGAGGTCAACGAAGCCTCTGACGGTTGAAACCGTAGAAGACTAGGACGTAGGTCGTAGGTCGTGGGTCGTGGGTCGAATTGACGACCCCCAACGCCCGACCCCCGACCCACGATTTGAGTATGGCCGACAAGAAAAAACATGTTCGTCAGATCAACGGCCGGTTCCCGAAGCCGCCGTTCTGGATGACGTCGCTGTTCCTCATCTTCCTGTGCCTGAGCACGCTGGTGTTCGCGGCGGTGCTGCGGTCGCGCACGGCGTTCAGCAAAGAGCCGCGCATTCACCTCATCCAGGACATGGACAATCAGATCAAGTCCAAGACCCAGCACACCAGCGAAGTCTTCGCCGACGGTCGCGCCAGCCGCCCGAAGGTGCTCGGCACGGTCGCCCGCGGGCGCCTCGAAGCCGACGACCACCTCTACCGCGGGTTTTCGTCATCGTTCAATACGACCAGCGGCAAGTTCGAAGCCACGTTCATCGACGGCATCCCGGTGAAGCTCGACGAAGCCCTGCTGAAGCGCGGCCAGGCAAAGTTCAACACCAACTGCATGCCGTGCCACGGCTACGACGGCCACGGCAACGGTCCCGTCGCCGGCCGGGCGAGTGAGTTGCAGAACAACGGCGTTGCCGGCATGAGCTGGGTTCCGCCTACCAACCTGGTGGATCCGACGATCGTCGCCCGCCCGGACGGCCACATTTACAACACCATCGTCAACGGCATTCGCAACATGGGCGCGTACGGATCCAGCATTCAGGATCCGACCGACCGATGGGCGATCGTCGCGTACGTCCGTGCCCTGCAAACCTCCGCCACCGGCACCAAGCCGGCGGTGGCGCAGAACTCGGAGAAGTGAAGAAGGAGACAAAGAACAGAAGACAGGCGTCAGGCGTTTGCTGACCGAATGTCTGCTGGGTTTTGTCAAGAAATTTGGACTGTCAGTGGTAAGTGGATTCGAGCAGGTCTGTCTCCTGTCTCCGGTCTCCTGACTCCTGACTCCTTTGACTGGAGCCATCGTGGGTTCGCATTCGCATGCACATTCGCTCGATAACGAACTGACCCAGCTCAAGCCGGGCAGCAGGGTGCTCGGCATTGGCCTGATGGCGTTGGGCGTCGCCGCCTTCGCCGGCGCGTTCGGCGCGTCGCTGGCGACGGAGCAGCACAGCCAGCGGTTCTTCTGGGCCTTGCTGTTCGGCACGATCGGCTTTCTGGCGATCAGTTGCTCCGCGCTGATCTTCGTGCTGATCAACCACCTCGTCCGCGCCGGCTGGATCACCAACGTCCGGCGCATCCTTGAGGTGATGTCGATGCAGATCCCTCTGATGGGTCTGCTGCTGCTGCCCATCATCTTCGTGACCGCCACCAGCTCGACCGTCGACCACAACGGCCACAAGACGCCCTGGGTCTACTCCTGGGCCGTGCCGTCCGACACCCCGGTCGTTCACCACGGCCAGGCCCCTGATGCCGGCCCCGACGACCACCCCGCCCCGCACGCTGCTGACGATCGCGATCCCGCTTCCGGCGAGAAGCACGAGGTCTCCCCGAGCGCCCTGTCGCCTGGGCCGAAGGGGCACGACGACTCGCTCGTTAACGTCATCGCCTATCCGAACGAACAGGTACAGCCCGGTATCCAGCGTCACTACGACGAGATCATCAAAGAAAAGCGTGACAACTGGCTGAAGCCCATGTTCTGGGGCGTGCGTATCATCGCCTATTTCCTGATCCTGTCCGCCGTCGGCTGGTGGTACTGGAGCCGGTCGGTCAAGCAGGACGCCTCGGGTGATATCGACATCAGCTCGCGGCTTCAACAGGCCTCCGGCCCGATCCTGATGGCGTGCGGGTTGATCGTCACGTTCATCGCGTTCGATATGTTCATGTCGCTGGACCCCCACTGGTTCAGCACCATGTACGGCGTCTACTTCTTCGCCTCGGGCAGCCAGGCGATGTGGGCAGTCATGATCCTAATTTGCCTCGGACTCCAGTCTCGAGGTTACCTCACGAGTTCGGTCTCGAAAGAGCACTACCACGACATGGGCAAGTTCATGTTCACGTTCGTGGTGTTCTTTGCCTATATCGCGTTCAGCCAGTACATGCTCCAGTGGTACGCGAACATGCCGGAAGAAACCTTCTGGTACGACAAGCGCGGCTACTCCACCGCACACCCCAACGGCTACACCCCGCTGGTGCTTATCCTCCTCATCGGGCGATTTGTCATCCCGTTCCTGGGCGTCATCTCGCGTCATGTGAAGCGGAATATGTTCGGCATCGGCTTCTGGGCAATCTGGCTGATCGCTTGCTTCTTTGTCGATATGTACCTGTTAACGATGCCGGAATTCCACTGGGCGGAAACGCCCGGGCAGATGCTGTTCGGCCTGCCGGAAATCCTCTGCCTGCTGGGCGCGGGATCGATATGGCTGGGCAACATCATCCGCATGCTCGCCTCGCACGCCCTTCGGCCGGTGCAGGACCCGCGGACTCACGAATCAATGGCGTTGCAGAACTTTTGAAGGTGAACCATGGCACAACCGCAAGGGCTTAATGTCCCAGTAATTCTCACGACGGGCATCGTCGGCACGATCGTAATAATGACGATCATCGAAGGCGTTCGAGCGTACTACAATCAATATAGCGCCGACGAAGAAGCCCGCCGGTGGAGCGAAGTCCACTACGTCGCCCGTGAAGGCCTCCAGGCCGAGCAGAAGAAGAACCTGAGCGTTCAGGTAACGTCGATCCCGATCGACGAAGCGATCAAGAAAGTGATCGCCACCGGCGGAAAGCGCCCGTCGACCCAGCCGGCGAAATGAGGAACTCATGAACCGCATCTTGCGATATGCCCGGACCGCCCTTCTCGCCGCGACGATCGTCGTGAGTTCGGGGACTGTGCGCGCCGCAGATGCGCCGGTCGCCGACCGGTACGAGCCGGTGCCCGAGAAGTTCCGCAAGAACACCGAGAACGTCGCGATCCAGGAGCGCCTGGGCCTCCCCGTCCGCATGGACTTACAGTTCGTCGATTCGACCGGCAAAAACATCACCCTGGGCGACTGCTTCAACAACGGCAGGCCGGTGGTGCTACAGATGGGGTACTTCCGGTGCCCGCAGATTTGTGACGTCATCTCCGGTGCCCTGGTCACGACCGCTCAGAAAATCGACCTGGATATCGGCAAAGACTACGACGTCGTCTACGTCTCGATCGACCCGACCGAGCGCTGGCAGCTCGGGCAGGAAAAGAAAGTCAACTACGTCGAGATGTACGGCCGCGCCGGTTCGGTGTCGGGGTTCCATTTTCTGACCGGCAGCGAGGCGCACATCGCCAAACTCGCCGAGGAAGTGGGCTTCAAGTACCAGAAGGTCGATGGCAAAAACGAATACGCGCACCCGTCGATGCTCACGATTCTGACGCCGGATGGCAAAGTCAGCCGATACCTGTACGGGGTTGAGTTTTCCGACAAGACGTTCCGCATGGCGCTCGTCGAGGCCGGCCGGGGCAAGATTGGTGACGCCGTCGATCAACTGCTGATGATGTGCTACCACTGGGACGAGTATTCCGGGATGTACACCAAGAACTGGATGAACATCATGCGCGCCGGCGGAGCGCTGAGCGTGATCATCCTCGGATCGTGCATCGGACTGATGTTCTGGCGCGAAGCCCGGTCGCGTCGCAAAAACCAAGTACTAACTGCGTGACGACTATGTTTGGCATTTTAGCTGACGGCTCTAACATCCTGCTTCCCCAGCCCGCATCGTCCATCGCCGCGGAGATCGACTGGCTTACGTGGTTTATCACGTGGGTGAGTATCATTTTCGGCGTCGGCGTGATTGTCGTCACGTTCCTGATCGCCTGGCGCTATCGCCACAAGCCCGGCGTCAACGATCGCGGCCACGGGGCGACGCACAATACCCAGCTCGAAATCACCTGGTCGGTCATCCCCGGCATCATCGTGCTCCTGATCGCCATATGGGGCTTCCAAGGCTACGTCCGCTTCAACGTCATGCCGCCCGAAGCGCTCGAAATCCAGGTGACGGCGTTTAAGTGGGGTTGGACCTTCACCTACCCGAACGGGCACAGCGAACCGGTGCTGCATATTCCGAAGGACGTGCCCGTCCGCTTCGTCTTGAGCAGCCAGGACGTGATCCACAGCCTTTACTTCCCGAACTTCCGCATCAAAAAGGACGTGGTGCCCGGTCGCTACAACAAACTTTGGGTCATCGCGACCGAGGTCAGCCCGCACAAGGAAGGCATCGACTGGACCGATCCGGACAGCTTCGTCTACGACGTTGACAAGCCCGAAACCTACGCCGACGGGTTCAACATCTTCTGCACCGAATACTGCGGTACAAAGCACTCGAAGATGCTATCGAAGGTTTACGTTCACCCCACCCGCGACACCTTCGACGCCTGGCTGAAGACCGCATCCGATCCGTTCCGCCTCGATAAGGAAGGCAACGCCCCGAAGACCACCCTCGTTGGGCAGAAACTCGCCAAAAACGCGGGTTGCTTCCAGTGCCACAGCGTCGATGGTGCCAGCGGCATCGGGCCGACATGGCAAAACCTGTTTGGCCACTCAGGTAAGTTCACCGACGGCAAGGACTATATCGCCGACGAGGACTACATCTCCGAGTCGATCGAGTACCCGAACAAGCACATCGTCGCGGGCTACAACGCGGTTATGCCGTCCTACCTCGGCAAGTTCGGAACGCGTGAGAAGACCGCGATCATCAACTACATGAAGTCGATCAGCATCAACTTCAAGGGTGAGGCTCCGACGCTGGACGCCCCGCTACCCGACCCGAAAAAAGCCGCTGCAACGCAGCCGGCAAATTAGCAGTGTTCACCCCCGCCTTCGCGAAAGCGGAGCCTGGGTTTTTCGGAAAGTTACCGTGTCGTTTAGGTGCCATACCTAGTTCACGGGAAGAAGCACAGGAGCAGTTATGTCCGCCATCAACCCCACGATCCCCTCTCACCAGCCGGCCAAGCAGCCGCACGGGGATAACTACCTCAACCACCAGTCCGGGATCATGTCCTGGGCCTTTACGCTCGATCACAAGCGCATCGGCATCATGTACATGGTCGGCGTATGCCTTGCGTTCTTCCTTGGCGGCGTGTTCGCGATGATGGTCCGCACCGAGTTGCTCACGCCCGGGCCCACGTTCATCGCCAACGCCGACGCCAACTGGGATTTCTACAACAACATGTTCTCCCTCCACGGGGCGATCATGGTGTTCCTGTTCATCATCCCGTCCATCCCCGCGATCCTCGGCAACTTCATCATGCCCCTGATGCTGGGCGCAAAGGATGTCGCCTTCCCCCGCCTGAACCTGCTCAGTTTCTACCTGTGGGTCATCGGCGCGTTGTTCTTCACGTACGTGCTCCTGTCCGGCGTGCTCCGCAGCGGCATGGGCATCGAACTGCCCGGCGGATGGGGCTTGGACACCGGCTGGACGTTCTACACCCCCTACTCCACCACCACGACCTCCGCCGTCATCCCCGCGACGTTCGGCGCGTTCATCCTCGGGTTCAGCTCGATCCTGACCGGCATGAACTTCATCTCGACCATCCACACGCTCCGCCCGAAGGGGATGACGTGGTTCAAGCTGCCCCTGTTCTGCTGGGCGCTCTACGCCACCAGCATCATCCAGATCCTGGCGACCCCGGTGCTGGCGATCACCCTGCTGCTCCTCATCGCCGAACGCGCGTTGCACGTCGGCATCTTTGATCCGCAGTACGGCGGCGACCCGGTGCTGTACCAGCACTTCTTCTGGTTCTATTCGCACCCGGCCGTGTACATCATGATTCTGCCTTCGTTCGGCGTCATCTCCGAAGTCGTCGCCACGTTCAGCCGCAAGCATATTTTCGG
>Ga0105047_10014592_pt1 | contig 12451 bp, 10 predicted proteins | sample MAT04_FD_78384 | JGI IMG/M metagenome (GOLD analysis project Ga0105047, IMG submission 78384) | Freshwater microbial communities from Lake Fryxell liftoff mats and glacier meltwater in Antarctica - MAT-04 (megahit assembly) | ecosystem: Environmental > Aquatic > Freshwater > Ice > Liftoff... | reverse complement strand
TGGGATAGTCTTTGGCGATGGCCGCGACGAGGCCGGGGGTGGCTTTGGCTTCGATGCTTTTGAGGTCCATGGCGCCGCCGGCGCGGCCTTCGAAATACTCGGGTAAGTTGAAGTCGATGCCGTCGCCCACGGTGACGGGCCAGGTGATGGTGGCGGTGGTGCGGCCAGCGCGCTTGGCGGCTTGCCAGAGGGTGGGCGCCTTCAGATAGTGCATGTACCAATAGCGTTCCGAGCCGGTGGCGGTGCGGATATTGTTATCGAGAATACCATGCTCAGCGGAGCGCAAACCGGTGACTAAGGTGGTGTGGGAGGGCCAAGTATTGGTGGGGACGACGCCAGTAAGTCCGTCAGCCCAGGTGCCGCCGTCCAGCAGCTTGCGTAAGTGGGGAATTTTCAGTTTCAGTGCGTCCCGATCGCGGAGATAGCGATGGTCCATGCCGTCGATCGAGACGACGAGTAACTTGCGGGATTGGGCCAAAAGGGAGACGGAAAAGAGTAAGACGCAGAACCAACGCATAAATTTGTTAAGCCTTCGTGACGAGGTGTTGTTGCCGGGCGGTGCGGGCGCGCCAGGCCCAGAGACGGCGGATGGCGAGGGCGATGCCGGTGTAGACCAGGAATACGCCGCCGAGGCTGGCGAGGCCGGCGACGGTTTGTCCGGGGAGGCCATAGAATTCGCCGGTGTGGACGAAACGAAGCCACGTGCGGAGTTGGCGGCCGAGGTTGAAATCGGCGAAGGACTCGGCGGTGCGCACGGTGCCGGTTCGGCGATCGAGCGTGAGCGTGACGCGCTTTTGGGGCTGTCCGGCATAACCGCCATCGATGACGAAGGTGACGGTCTCGCTGGCGGAACTGGGCGGGCGGAGAGAAATCGAGCGCCAGCCGGGGGAATGGGAGGCGGCGCGCGGCCAGAGCGAATTTAGGCCTGTAGTTTCCACGATGACGTCTTTGGCGGCGGGGGCAGGAGCCGGGGGCTTGGTGCCGGTGAGGGTGTACGCCAAATTGGAGGCCCACGGGTAGGAGATGACCGTAGCGCCGAGGACGATGAAGAGCAAGGGCACGAAGCACCAGACGCCGATGACGTTGTGCCAGTTGAAGTCGCGCGCCTTGCCGGTGAGGCCGCCGCGGAACCAACCGATGGCCCGGAGACTGGTGCGGGTGAAGACTTTGGGGAGCCAGAGGTAGAGTCCGCTGGCGACGATGAAGAGGAAAGCGAGGTTGGCGGCGCCGGTGATGCCGCGACCGGTGGGGCGGCTGGGGCCGCTGGCGGCGAGATAACGATGGACCTCAGTGACGGTGCGGAAGAATTGGCGGATGCCGGCGTGAGCGGTGCCGAGGACGCGGCCATCGGCAGGGTCGACGTAGCGGACGTCGCGGCCGAAGGTCATTTGGACAGGTTGGGTGGGGTCGGCGGAGATGGCGACGGGGGAAGGGAGCTTGCCGTCCTTGGTGCGCGCGAGCTCGAGTAGGTCTCCGAGGGGTAGCGCTTTGCCGGGGGTAAGTGGTGGGAGATCGCGCGTGTCCATCCAGGCGACGGTCTGCTTTTCGTAGGTGAGGAGCACGCCTGTCACGGACATGGCGAGAATCACCGTTCCGGCGGCGACGCCCAACACCAGATGGAGCCAGAAGAAGACGGTGCGCATGTATCGCCTAGGATACGATACCGGCCACGTCAGGGGGTATTTTTTTCGCTGGCTGAAGCAGAAGAAGTAGATATTGCAGTTAAGTCTTTTATAATCATTTCTTTGAGCGGAAACCCAGGGATGCGCGTGGATGCCCCCGATCAGGGTTAAAGTGTTTATTTTGTTATACTTATGACCGCAGGCTCGATTAGGCTCAGACTCGCCGGCGGGCGGCACTTCGAGCGGCGGGGCGGAGTTGCGGTGCCAGACGCCGGTGATGATGGACGCGTTGGCGACGCGAAAGCGGCACGGGCGGGGGTTTGTCGGCTAGCAAGTCCAGAAATTGCCGGGCGTTGGCGGGACGGGCGGACGGCTGGGGAGCCAATGCGGCATCGATGGCCAGCATCCACGGCGAAGGCAGGCGATAGGCGACCATCTCGCGCAGCATGACGCCGAAGGCGTATAAATCGGTTTGGGACGTGACCGGGGCGCCTTCCAACAGTTCGGGTGCCATGTAGGCAAGCGTGCCGATGGCGGTGGGGGGGACAACGCCTTCGGGCAGCGCGAGGCCAAAGTCCATGACGACGGCGCGGCCGGGGAGCAACATGATGTTGGCAGGGGAGAGATCGCGATGGACGAGTCCGGCTTGGTGGATGGCGGTGATCGCGGCACCTAGCTGTTCGACCAATGGGCACGCTTCGGCGAGGGTGAGGCGGCCTAAGCGGCGCAGACGAGCGGCCAGGGTTTCGCCCTCGAGGAACTCCATAGTCAGGAAGGGAGTGCCCGAGTGAAAGCCAAGATCAAAGAGGCGGCAGACGTGGGGATGGGTGACTTGGCGGCCGAGTCGCAGTTCGCGGGCGAGGTCGGGATGCGCGCGCGGACGAGCGAGAGTCTTCAGGGCGACGGTACTTTCGGTATGGCGATCGTAAACGGCATAGACCTCGCCCATACCGCCGCGGCCCAGCAGGCGCAGCACTTCGTAGCGGTCAGCCAAAATTTCGCCGGGGGCAAAGCTGGCTTTGGGCGGGGCGTGGAGGTCGCGCACTTCGGCGGGGGTACTTTCGAGAAAGGTGCCCGAGGCCCGGTCGTGCTCGAGCAGGCGGGTGACTTCGGCGATCACCTCCGGGGCTTCGCCGCACTCGGCTAGGCAGGCTGATTGGCGGTCCGCCGGCAGGTCGACGCAGTGTTCGAAAAGGGCGGTGACGCGCGGCCACCATGGCGCGCTCATAAAGCGAGCTCCGCGTGGAGCCAGGCACGGGCAATGGTCCAATCGCGCTTGACGGTACGGCCGCAGATTTCGAGATGTTCGCCGATTTCGCGCTCGGTCATCCCTCCGAAGAAGCGCAGTTCGACGACTTTGGCCTGCCGGGGCGCGAACTCGGACAGCCGGTTCAGGGCATCGTCCAAATTCTGCAAGCGGTCGCTGCCGTCGTCCTCGGGCAGTTGGACGTCTTCGAGTTGAAGGTCGATTTGGCCGGCACCGCGTTTGAGGGCGCGATGATGACGGGCATGGTCAGTCAGGATGCGGCGCATGATGCGAGCGGCGACGGCGAAGAAGTGGGCCCGATCCTGCCAGTGGGTGTTGTGTTGGCCGGCGAGTTTCAGATAAGCCTCGTGAACTAAGGCGGTGGCTTGCAGGGTGTGGCCGGAGCGCTCATGGCGCAGATAGCCGGCGGCGAGGCGTCGCAATTCACCGTAGATCTCGGGCAGGAACTCGCTGTCCTGGGAAGCATCGGAAGCCAGACGCGCCATCAGCAGGGCGACCTCATCCCGGCGCGGAGCGTGTTCGGTCAACACGGACACCTCCCTGCCCCATGGGCAAGGTCTCCGACGTATGCCTGGCCGATAACGACTCGGCTCTTATGCGCCGTCCATGGCATGAAGAAGTTCCTCCGCAGCTCTGATAATTCTAGGCTTGCTTACCTGGAGAAGACGAAGCGGGAATCCATTTCCCTTTCCGAATCAGAGCAAAATTTGATTAGAAAGCTTCAATCCGTGCAGGACTTGCCCAAGTAGCGAAATCACGACGTAGTTGCTGCCGTGTTCGATGGAGGTGCCGGCGATGAGCCCGATGGGCCGGCAGTCGGCGGCGGTGACGACGAGGCTGCCGGAGTTGCCAGGCTTTTTGAAGAGCGGGTCAGTGGTGCGCACGAGGAGACAATCGCAGAACTCAACCTCGTTCAGACCACCGGCCAGGCGGGCTTGGTGCATCGCGACGCTTGAGGTGCCGCGATGGGAGACGACGCCGAACCGGTCCTGGCCGGCGGCAAAAACTTTCACCTTGGTGCGCAGCGGTGGCAGATGCGGCTGAGCGATGGGGGTCCAACCGGGGGGCCAATGAGGACGGGTTGCCGGGGGCAAAAGGCAGGCAGCCGCATCGGCGCGATTGCCGGAGCGCTGCAAAGGCGTGAAGACCACGGTCCGACTGACTGATTCGCCATTGACGTAAACGCCATCGACCGGCAAGCGGGACCCGTTGCCGGCGAGGACATGATTGGCGGAGAGGAGCCAGACGCCGCCGGCATTGGTGGCCAAGGCGCCCACAGTGCCACGGGGAAAATCGATGTCACCGCGGCGAACCCAGACCGGGGAGCCGACCATGCTTTAAGAGCCGTCGCCGTCGGCGGCGTTGCAGCAACTCTTGCAGCTATCGTCGGTAAGCGGCTTCGAGTCGGTGAAGCGAGCGGTGCGGGCAAAGGTGGCGATGCGATGCAGAAAAGCCGCCCGTGCCGCCGGAGTGTCGACTTCAAAGAGCGAAAGGCCGTCGGGGGGCGGCGGTTGCTCCGCGCGATCGACCGGCTTGCGCAACAGTTCCACCTTAGGCTTGCCGAGCAAGCTGGTCGAGAGGGCGAATTCATCGAGCGAGTGGGCGACGCCGGTGGGGTGCGGAGGCGAATCGATCAAGTGCAGAGTGCTCAGCTTGACGCGCGCCCCGGGAAACTCCGTAAAGGTCTTCGCCTGCCAATAGGTCTGCGCCCCATCGTCCGCACGAATAGAAAGTTCGTCTAAGGAGCCAGGCAACTCATATTCGAAGACCTTCAGTCCGCAGGCCGTGGTGGTGGGATAGATGAACAACTCGGGCCGCTTGAAGGTGGCGTCGCCCAGGCCGAGATAGTGAATCTGGCGCGGGCGCGGCAGCGTGATGCGTGCGCGGATGCGCGGGTCGTTATCGTCGGGAAAGGTCTTCACGCGAATGGTGGCATTGAGTTCCGGGTTGAGGGAATTTTCCTGGGATTTCGGCGAAGCTTTCACGCCGAGGAGTTGGCCACGCAAGCCGCTGGGCAACTCGTCTTCTACCAGCCAATGGCCCAGCCGATAGCGATGCTCGTCATCCATGTTGAGGGCGTAAGCCCGAAACTCATCGTTGGGGCCCTCCACCAACGACACCAATCCGTGGAAGAGGACGAAAAAACGGTGTTGGGTGGGACGCTTCGGCACCGGGAGGTCAACAAACAACTGATTCCGGTAACGCAGACGGATATTGGTGTTGGGCATATAAAATTTTCGGCTAAGACCAGAAGACGTTACCAAGGGAAATTTCCCTTTCGGGAAAAGTCAGATTCGGCCAAACATTTGGAAGGCGGCCCAGAAGTAGGGGTGGGGTAGGGTGAGCTGGGTGGCTAAGGCCGCTTGGCGGAGGGCGGCGTCGGGCGGAACGCCTTGGCGGAGGCCGGCGTAGAAGCCGCGCATGACGCTGGCGGTGGCCTGGGAGTCGACGTTCCAGCGCGAGGCCAACACTTGCCGGGTGCCGGCATCCAAAAAGGCTTGTACTAAGCTTTCGACGTTGACGGCACCGCGGTCTTCGCCGGCGCCCGAGGAGCAGGCAGCCAAGGTGGCCAGTTGGAGGCGGTGCAGGTCGAGTGCGGCGATCGCGGCGGCGGTAATGGGACGCGTGCCGACCGGCGCCTCACCAGCCAGCACCAGGGCACCGTTGCCGCCGTTGGTGACACCGTGGCCAGCAAAGTGGAAGAGCCGGTGGCGCTCCAATTCGATTTGGAGGGTGTCGACGCGCGCTCCTGCGCCGGACAGGTAAAGATGATGGGGAAAGATCTGCCGGAGCTGTTCGGCCTCCTGGCGGGCGGCGGCGAGAAGGGGGAAACGAGCGCGGTCGCGGGGGTCGACGCTGGGCTCGGCTACGACAAGGGCGGGCTGCCATTCCACCGCGCCGCCGGGAGGTTTGGCCGCTGGAGAGCCCCAGCCGATGGTCTGCGTGATGGCCACGCGCGACAAGAGGGAGCGGCCCTGCCCGTCGCGCAGTGCGCCCCAAGGCAAGACGGCCAGGCGACCGTCGGGGTCCACGACCAGGGTGCGGGCACCGGTGAAGCGGGCCTCGAAGGGCTCGATGAGCGCGCGGTAAAGCTCGCGGGCGCTGTCGTTGACGGCGGGCAGGGGCGAATCGGCATTGGCGACGAGGGCGGCAAAGCGCTCGGCTCGCAAAGCGAGATTCGGTAGTTTCACCCGCTCGACGGCAATGCCTTGGGCATCCACCCACCAGACCACGGGTCCGCTGGGCAAGAGCGCCAGGGCCAGGCGGACTTCGCCCGGGGGCGGCTGGAGGTCCACTTTCTGGCCGGGATTGGCGAGGGTGCGGAAGGTCTGCCAAGTGGCGAGCGCGGCGGGGGCGCCTTCGGTGTCGAGTTGCGCCTGGGTTAATTGACGCCACACGGGGGCGATCGATTGGGTGTTGGCGTAGCGTTGGCGACGCCCGGTGAGGCCGGCCACGGCCGCGATCGTTTCGTCGACGACGGCACGGAAATGACTTACGGCTTCGGCCCGCTGCCCTTGTTGCCACAGCACGCGGCCCATCACCGGCAGTAGCTTGAGCCGATCGTAATAGTCGAGCTGACGATAGGGAAACGGCGCGCCTTTGATCACTTCTTGGAGGCGAGTGAAGGCTGCGGCGGCACGGCCGGCGGCCAAGTCCCTTTCCGCCGCCTCAATCTGGCTGGTGACTGGACCGGGCAACTGCGCCGAAGGATTCAGACGGAAAAAATCGGAGCGGATGGCATTCTTGAGCCACTGATTCGGATTGCCTTCCATGACGGCCATGGCCTCCCCAAAGAGCAGCCCGGAGAGGCGGGTGTGGCCGAACGACTCCGCCATTAAGCCGAGCGCCGAATAAAAGTTGACGGCGAGCGGGGCCGGCAGGGCGCTGCGCCAGTATCCGGCCAAGCCACGCTGGGCGCGGTCCCAACTTTCGACCGGCGAGGTGAAGCCGCGCGAAGGCTCCACCATCGAACTGGCACCGGCCAGTTCGAGGTCGAGGAAACCGCTGGCCTGGCTGCGGGCGGCGATGTCTTCCCGTTCCGCCTGCACGTCCGAGAGGCGTTGGCGGGACTTGCAGGAGATCGCTTCCCGCTCTAAGCGCAAGGCCGCCCAACGGTAGCCACGGCCCGTGGCGATGGCCAGCGCCTCCTGAGCCAATTGCCGGCATTCGGCCGATTTGCCCGTCCGGCGTAAGCCGAAGATCGCCTGAACGCCGGCCAGAGACTGGCCCGCTGGATTGCCGGCGGCCCGGTAGCGCTGCCAGGCGTCGAGACCGGCGGTGGCGGCAGCGGGATAATCACCCTTGCCGTTCGCCTGGGCGGCCCGGCCGAGCGCCTGATCGGCGGCCGGGTTGCTGGCTGGGCGGAGGAGGTCGCGCAGGGTGGGGTCGCTCATTTGGGTGAGCAGATAGCCGGCGAGGCGCTGAAGGTCGGGCTCGAATTCAGTGCGCCGCTCAAGCCAATCCGACTGCGCCAGTTGGAGAAGTAACTCAGCCGAGCCGGAGACTTCGCGTGACGGGATGCGGCCCGTGGAAACTTGAGCCACACGGCCGCGCCGCACAGTTTGTTCGCTCTCGATACGCTGGACGCGCTGGGCGAGGGCGGGTTGCATGAGGGCTTCGGCGCTAGCGGCGGCCTTCTTCCAATACTCGAGCGCGGCGCGGGGGGCGGGCACTTGCTCACTCACCTCGCCGAGGTTCGCCCAACCCAGAGCATCGAAGCCAGGGCGTTCGGCGGCTTCGAGCAGGATGTTGGCAGCGGTGGCCCAGTCGATCGCGCGATTCTCCGTCGCGGCGCGAATGGCGACGCTGACGCCGTAAGCCATCTGCAAGCCGGTGGCTTCGGGATCGAGCAAGGCGGCCAGACGGAAGAGCCGAATCGCTTCGGCGTTGGCGCCGCGCAAGGAGGCTAGCCGGCCACGGAGATAGAAGGATTTTGGGGTAGGCCCGAGACTCCTTTCGGCCGATTCAATCGCGCCGGCGAGCGAAGCCAAGGCCTCGGCACGTTCGGGGACGGTGATGGGCGAGGGGCCGGGATGGTAGCCGGGCCAATAAAGAGAATGGGGCGCGGGAAAGGCGCTTAACGAAGCTTCGGCGCGCGCCAGTTGGAGATGGGGCCATCGCCACCAAGCCAGTCCGGCGGCGAACGCCACCAGCAGGGATGCGATCCACCAGACTGTTCGCATCCGCTACCGGGACTTCGCTTGGGCCAGCAAAAGACGCACTTCTTCGGCCCACCCGGGGTCAGTTTCCACTTTAAGCAAAGCCTCCCAATCGGCAACGGCCGCCGGGGACTGGCCTAAGCGGAAGTGCGCTAAGCCCCGATTGTAGAGGGCGGCCCGATCGGTGGGCCGCTGCTGCAAGACTTGCGACAGCAAATCAATAGAGGAGCTAAAGCCAGCCTCCGAGCCGGCTTCAGTCCCTGCGGCATAGGCCGCGCCCAGAATGCTCAGCACATCCAGGTTATTCGGCGCTAACCTGCGCGCTTCCTCAAGCGTCCGCACCGCGGTACCGACTTGATGGCTAAGCAATTCACTCCAGGCCTGCAAACGTAGTAGGTCGACTGAGCGTTCCCCGGCGGCGGCGCGTTTGGCGAGTTCCGCCTGTGCCTTGAGCAAGGCGGCGGGCGGGTTCGCCTCTTCCCCGCGCTGCACTTGGGCGCGGCCATAGGGGGCGTCCGGCAGGCGGGACTCGAACGGACGGGCCGAGGCCGAAGCCTGGGCCAGTAACTCCGGGACCGAATCGCCAGGAAAGGCAAAAAACCAAACGCCGGCTGAGACAAGCAATAGGGCTGCCGCGGCGGCGGCGGGCCACCACGCTGCAGGGCGTGGTTTCGCCGCAGAAGCGGGCATCGCCGGACGGTGCTTCAGGTATTCGGCGATCACCTCAATTTCGTTGGCGGTAAACTCACGGTCGAGGTCCAGCGTGGCCTGACGCAGGGCTTCGGCACATACCCCGCAATCCCCCACGTGCGACAGGGCCGTGTGCATTTCGTGCGGCGACAGGATATCCGTCGCGATCCCGGCAATGTCGAAGGTGCTGAGACAGCCGGGTTTGGTTCCAATTCCCAAGAATTATTCCTCTCCCTGTGAATGACGCACGGAAGGGGGAAAACCCTTTTGGGCGTCTGCGGTTAATTGCGTCCGCAAGGCCACCGTGATCCGGAAGAGCAGGCTTTCGACGCCTTTCACGGTGAGTCCCATGGCCGGCATGGCGGCGATCTCTTTGGCCGTAAACCCCTGGCGGTAATAAAGCCAGAAGGCATTGCGGTCGCGGATGACGGTGTCGGGGGGGCAGATATCGCCCAGCATCACGTCCAGACGCTCAAATAACATGCGGCGGTGCAGTTCGCCCTCGGTCGGACGGTCCAGAGCCAGATCGTGGGTGAGGGCCTCGAGCGACACGGTCTTGCGAGAGTCGTTGGTGGGATTTCGCAACGTCCGAAGGTAGTCGATGGTGGTGGAATGGGCCACCGCGCGGACCAGGCCGTAGACGCCGTTCGGATGGTCAGACCGGACGCGGCGCAGGATCTGAAAGTCGTTGGCGCAGAGCTTGAGGTAGATCTCCTGGACGAGATCTTCCACATCGGTCCGCCCCGGCAAGGCAGAGGCGAACGCGGTGCGGACCACGGTGGCCACAATCAATTCGTGAAATCGCGCGAGGAAGCTATCCCAAGCGTCGCTTTTTCCGGCTTGAGAAGACACCAACATAGTAATGAACTCATCTGGCGGCAGAACACCACACTATAGCATTGGGGAATAGCCGTGCCACATTTATCCTGGTCAGGTTACCTGGGAATCGTAATTTAGGACCGTGCGTCATCGCCTGCCGCGCGATGAGACCCGGCGCGGCTACCGCAAATGAAAAACATATAATGAGTTGCCCAGCGCCATCGCGATGTGCTGTTTTCCTTCGCTCAAAAAACTCACCGGATTCGCGCGGGCGATTCCTCCGCCCTGAAAGCGCCACAGTAACTTCCCGGTCGACGCCTGCAACGCGAAGGCTTGCCCTTCGTTGGTGGCACCGAAAACCAAGTTCCCCGCCGTCGCCATCACGCCGGCCCACGGGGCCGAAAAGAGACGATGCTCCCAAGCTACTTCGCCGGTAGTGGGCTTGAGCGCGCGAATGGCACCCCACTCTTCCTCGCCGGGAATGCTGCGGAAGCCGCCGCCATTGTATTGCTCGCCGACTTTGAAGTTCGCCTGGCCGAAGAAGTAGACGGCTCCCGACTCGCGCGCGGCCACATACAATAATCCAGTATCTGGACTATACGACGGGCTATACCAGTTATTCGCCCCGCCCACGGACGGCCATACGCGGGTGCCGGCCACCGTGGGCGACGTACCCGGCACGCGGATCGGCCGGCCGCTGTCGTCGAGCCCCGTAGCCCAGGTCTGCTTGGCGTAGGGCTTGCCCATCAGGAATTGACCATTGGTGCGATCGAGCACATAATAAAAAGCATTCCGATTGGGAAATAGAAGTAACTTCCGTTTTTGGCCGCGCACCTCGGCATCGATCAGTACCGGAACTTCGGTGGCGTCCCAATCATGTACATCGTGCGGAGTAAATTGGAAATACCATTTCAACTTACCCGTGTCGGCATCGAGCGCAAGCAGACAATCGGAGTATAAGTTATCCCCAGCGCGGACGTCGCCGTTCCAATCCGGCCCGGGATTGCCGGTGCCCCAATAGAGCAGGTTGGTCTCGGGGTCGTAAGCTCCAGTGACCCAGGTGGCGGCTGACCCGTTCTTGTAACTGTCGCCGGCCCAGGTTTTGGCCTCCGGATCGCCAGCGGCGGGCACGGTCCAAAAACGCCAGGCTTGTTTACCGGTTTTGGCGTCATAAGCATCCAGGAAGCCGCGGATGCCATACTCGCCGCCCGCGATGCCGACGATGATCTTATCTTTCAAGGCCAACGGTGCCACGGTAATCGACAAGCCGGCGCGGTAATCGGCCACGGTGACATCCCAACGCACGGCACCGGTCTTCGCATCGAGCGCAACTAAGTGCGCGTCAATGGTGCCGACATAGACCAGGTCGCCCAAAACGGCCACGCCACGATTCACTTGCCCGCAACAAACGCGGATATCGTCCGCCATGGTCCGCCGGTACTTCCAGAGAGGCCGGCCGGTTTTGGTGTCGAGCGCCGTGACATGGCTGGGGGCCTCGGAGATATACATCACTCCGTCGACGACAATGGGCGTGGTTTCGAACTTTTGGAGCGAATTCGATTGGTAGACCCAGGCCGGCTCAAGCTTACTGGCGTTAGACTCATTAATCTGCTTGAGCGGCGAAAACCGATGGCCTGCGAAATTGCCCGAGTAAGTCAGCCAGTTTCCGGGCTCTTTTTCCGGATGCAGCAGCCGCTCATGAGTTACTTGCCCCCACAACGGCAGGATCACAGCTAGTAACAATAGCCTCACCGCGCACCCCGCTCCGCCGCCAGAAAAGCGACTAAGTCATCCAATTCCTGCTCATTCAGCCGATCTTTGTAGGGCGGCATGGTGGTCCGCCGCTCGCTCGCGATCTTGGCCAGGTCTTCTTTCCAGAAGGAATGAAAGCGATCGCCCGCGTCCCGCACTTGAATCGACCAGCTATCTTCGTTCAGCCGGATCCCCCGCACCACCTTGCCGTCGCGGGTGGTCAACTGTACGGTGCGAAAGGTTTCGGGCACCTCCGAGGCCGGATCCAGAATCTTCGCCCGCAAGTGCGCCGCGCTGCGACGGGCGCCGATGCCGGTGAGCGACGGGCCCATACGTCCCCCATCGTTCCCCAGCGCATGGCATTGCAGGCATCCCGCCTTGCCGCGCAGCACTCGTTCCCCATTCGCCGCATTGCCCGAAACCGGTGTCGCCGGCAGGGCGCCCAGGCTCCGCACAAAGGCTGCCGTCTGCCAGAGTTCGCGGGGGTCCATCAAAGACCCCGGCATCTCGGTATCCGGAATGCCATAACGAATGATCCGGTAAAGCGCGGGATCTTGGGCCGCCCGCCCCAGCATGGGCACCGCGAGATTTGCCCCCTTGCCGCCATTGCCTTCCGGACCATGACACCCCGCGCAGCGCCCTTGAAACAACTGCTTCCCGTAGGCGATATCCGCGGCCGTAGTGTAGGGGTTCTTGGCCGGTAAGTCGAGCACCGGCGTCGGCTGAAACAAAAGTAAAGCTGCCCACCACATCATGCTGCCCACCTCCTTCGTCAAAAAGGGACCGGCTCGAATTATATCCGAGATCCCGATCCCCATCGGAGGGGAATCCAAGGACCTACCAAGGACCCCTGTTCAGGGCCCCCCGCTTCGCGCGACAATCAGGTGTGCCTTCGTGGTTGCTGCTGTTGATCTTCGCCGCCGGCTACTACGCGCTGATGCGCTGGATCCTGCCGCGCTTTGGGGTGCCCACTTGAATGAACGGCGACTGCGGTGTCGAGTCTCGACCCGTTCCTAAGCCGCCGGCTGACGGCAAGCCCTAATTTTTTCTTAGTCCCCCCTAGCCCGTTCGGCCGACCTGGCCGACCCTAACTTCCCTCAACCCAACAATCGATTCAAGGTCAGTACTTTCGGTCCGATAGG
>Ga0105047_10014591_pt1 | contig 12452 bp, 26 predicted proteins | sample MAT04_FD_78384 | JGI IMG/M metagenome (GOLD analysis project Ga0105047, IMG submission 78384) | Freshwater microbial communities from Lake Fryxell liftoff mats and glacier meltwater in Antarctica - MAT-04 (megahit assembly) | ecosystem: Environmental > Aquatic > Freshwater > Ice > Liftoff... | reverse complement strand
TGGCGATAACGTACAGATGGTTATCAACCTGCATTCACCGATTGCAATGGATGAAGGCTTACGTTTTGCTATTCGTGAAGGTGGCCGTACTGTTGGTGCGGGTGTCGTTGCAAAAATACTTGAGTGAGAATAATGAGTAATAATCAAAATATAAAAATACGTCTTAAAGCTTTTGACCATCGCTTAATTGATCACTCAACACGCGAAATAGTTGAAACTGCAAAACGTAGTGGCGCGCAAATCCGCGGACCAATACCACTTCCTGTTAAAAAGGAAAAATTTACCGTATTGACATCGCCTCATGTGAATAAAGATGCGCGTGATCAATATGAAATAAGAACCCACAAAAGACTGGTTGTTATTGTACATCCCACTGAAAAGACAGTTGATGCACTAATGAAACTTGATCTGGCTGCAGGGGTTGATGTTCAGATTAGCCTGGATGACGAAAAGTAAATTCAGGCAAAGGATACTAACGAGGTATTACAATGGCAATAGGGTTAATTGGCAGAAAGGTAGGAATGACACGCGTCTTTACAGACGATGGTGTATCTATACCTGTATCTGTAGTTGAGGTTTTACCAAACCGTATATCTCAACTTAAATCAGTTGAAACTGACGGATACGTCGCTATCCAGCTGACTGGTGGCGAGAAAAAGGCAAGTCGAGTGAACAAACCTCTGGCTGGACATTTTGCAAAAGCGCAAATTGAAGCTGGTGATATGATTTGTGAGTTCGTAGTTGATTCTCTGGACGGGTATACTGCAGGGCAAACATTATCAGTTAGTGAAGTATTTGCTAACGGTCAATATGTTGATGTTGCTGGCGTTACTAAAGGTAAGGGTTTTGCTGGTACAGTAAAGCGCTACAATTTCCGTACTCAGGATGCAACACACGGAAATTCACGCTCGCATCGTGTTCCTGGATCTATTGGTCAAAACCAGACTCCAGGTCGCGTATTTAAAGGCAAAAAAATGGCTGGACATATGGGTAATGTTCGCAGCACAACACAAAGTCTTGAGCTTGTGCGTGTTGATGCAGAACGTAATTTACTCTTGATTAAGGGCGCTATTCCTGGTTTCCCTGGTGCAAGAGTTGAAATTACTCCAGCTATGAAGAAGAAAAAGGTAGGGGGAGAATAATGGAGCTTGTAACAAAAGATACCAATGCTTCCTTAAATGTTAGTGAGCAGATATTTGATTATGATTACAACGAAGGTTTAATACATCAAGCCGTAGTTGCTTTCATGAACAATGCCCGAAGTGGTAACAGCGCCCAGAAAACTCGCGCTGAAGTAAGAGGCGGCGGACGCAAGCCTTGGAATCAAAAAGGGTCTGGTCGCGCCAGAGCCGGTACTATCAGAAGCCCTATATGGCGCTCTGGTGGAGTAACATTTGCTTCTAAAAAGCGTGATTATAGTCAAAAGCTCAATAAAAAAATGTACAAACGAGCTATGCGTAGTATAATCTCCGAGCTTAACCGTAATGGTAATCTGATAATTGTCAGTGATTTTGAATGTTCAACTCACAAAACCAAAGATTTCATTACAAAAATGAACGAGCTGCAAATCAGCAATGCATTAATTGTTATGAATGAAGTTGGCGAACATGAGTATTTGGGCGCACGTAACTTGTACGATTTTGAAGTCTGTGATGTAGCTTCGCTTGACCCTGTAAACTTGCTTCGCTTTGAAAATGTGTTAATCACAGGTGACGCAGTTAAAAGCCTTGAGGAACAGTTACAATGAATGCTGAACGATTACTGATGGTTCTACGTGAACCCCATACCTCTGAAAAGTCTACTGTGATGGCTGATAAATTTAAGCAATTCACTTTCAAGGTATTAAAGACTGCTACCAAGCCTGAAATTAAAAAGGCTGTAGAGCAAATGTTTAACGTCAAAGTAAAAAATGTGTCGGTCATGACTGTTAAAGGAAAGCAAAAGCGTTTCAAACAGACAAGTGGAAAACGAAGTGACTGGAAGAAAGCCTTTGTTTCGTTGCACGAAGGTTATGACATTGACTTTACCGTGACAGAATAAGGCAGACTAAGATGGCACTATTAAAATCCAAACCCACCTCTCCAGGCCGACGAGGTGAGTTAAAGGTTGTTCACCACCACATCCATAAGGGTAAACCTCATGCAGCGTTGGTTGAAAAACTAAATAAAAGTGGCGGTCGTAATAACCAAGGTCGAATTACTGTTCGTCATATTGGTGGTGGAGCACGTTCCAAGTACCGTATCATTGACTTTAAACGTGATAAAGATGGAATTGAAGCTAAAGTAGAACGTATAGAGTATGATCCAAATCGATCTGCTTTAATCGCACTTATAGTTTACAAAGATGGTGAACGACGTTACATTATCGCACCTGAAGGTATTGAAGCAGGAAGTGTTATAGTAAGCGGTGAAGATTCGCCAATCAGTACAGGCAATTGTTTGCCCCTGAAAAATATTCCGGTTGGAACTACCATTCACTGTGTAGAAATGAAACCTGGAAAAGGTGCACAAATGCTTCGTAGTGCTGGATGTAGCGGACAGATAGTCGCTAAAGATGGTGCTTATGTAACATTAAAACTCCGCTCTGGTGAAATGCGTAAAATTTTAGCGCTATGCCGTGCTGTTATTGGTGAAGTCAGTAATAGTGAGCATAGTTTAAGAGCACTTGGTAAAGCCGGTGCAAAACGTTGGCGTGGAGTTAGACCAACTGTCCGTGGTGTTGCGATGAACCCTGTCGATCACCCGCATGGTGGTGGTGAGGGTAGAACTTCTGGTGGTCGTCATCCAGTTACACCATGGGGCGTACCAACTAAAGGTTATAAAACTCGTAATAATAAACGAACTGATCAATTTATTGTTCGTCGACGTAAGAAGAAATAATTATCTAAGAGGATATTATAGTGGCACGTTCTATTAGAAAAGGTCCATTTATCGATCAGCACTTATTACAAAAAGTAGAAGTTGCGGTCGAAACAAAATCAAAAAAGCCAATTAAAACTTGGTCTAGACGCTCAACTATTGTTCCTGAAATGATTGAGCTGACAATTGCCGTTCATAACGGCAAAGATCATATACCAGTATTTATTACTGATAATATGGTTGGTCACAAATTGGGTGAGTTTGCTATGACTCGAACGTTCAAAGGCCATTCTGGCGACAGAAAAGCTAAAGGTAAGTAAGAGGCGATTATGGAAGTTACAGCAAAATTAAAAAATGCGCCGCTATCTGCTCAAAAAGGCAGATTAGTAGCTGACATGATCCGCAGAATGAATGTTTCTCGTGCTCTGGACGTGTTGCGTTTTACCCCTAAAAAGGGCGCAGCATTAATGCTTAAATTATTAGAATCAGCGATGGCTAATGCTGAAAACAATAATGGGGCTGATATTGACGAGCTTAAAGTAAGTGTCATTTATGTTGATGAAGCACCTACTCTTAAGCGAATCAGTCCAAGAGCTAAGGGACGTGCAAATCGAATATGCAAGCGTACTTGCCATATTTCAATCACTGTATCTGACGAGGAATAGCATAATGGGACAGAAAGTAAACCCAATTGGTATTCGTTTAGGCATAACAAAAGACTGGAATTCAAAATGGTATGCCAGCAAAAATTATGCAAAATTGCTAAACGAAGATATCAATCTTAGAAAAGACCTCAAGAAAAAATTGATGTCTGCAGCAGTAAGTCGTATCCAAATTGAACGACCTGCAAATAATGCTGTTGTAACTATTCATACTGCGCGACCAGGTGTACTTATTGGTAAAAAAGGCGGCGGTATTGAAGGCTTACGCAGTGAGATTGCTGCTAAATTAGGCGTACCTGTTCACCTGAATATTGAAGAAGTTCGTAAACCTGAACTTGATTCAACATTGGTTGCAGAAAGTATTGCTCAACAGCTTGAACAACGGGTTATGTTTAGAAGAGCTATGAAGCGTGCTGTAACATCTGCAATGAAAGCAGGTGCCAAGGGTATCAAGATATGTGTTAGTGGACGTTTAGGCGGAGCAGAAATTGCTCGTAGTGAGTGGTATCGTGAGGGTCGTGTACCGTTACATACTTTCCGTGCTGATGTCGACTATGGTACTGCCGAAGCAAAAACAACTTACGGAATCATTGGCGTAAAAGTCTGGATCTTCAAAGGTGAGATTTTGCCACAGAAGAACCGTAATGCTGAAAGCAGTAAATGAGTGAGGATTTTTAATCATGCTACAGCCTAAACGTACAAAATATAGAAAACAAATGAAGGGTCGTAATCGCGGTCTTGCACTACGTGGTTCTTCAATTAGTTTTGGTCAATTTGGTTTGAAAGCTTTAGAACGCGGTCGTTTGACAGCCCGTCAAATTGAAGCAGCCCGACGTGCCATGACACGGCACATCAAGCGTGGCGGTAAAATTTGGATTAGAGTTTTCCCTGACAAGCCTATTACTCAAAAGCCACTTGAAGTTCGGCAGGGTAAAGGTAAAGGTAGTGTTGAATATTGGGTAGCTCAAATTCAGCCAGGTAAGGTCTTGTTCGAAATGGAAGGTGTTACAAAAGAACTTGCAATGGAAGCATTTGATCTTGCTAAGGCAAAACTCCCCTTCAAAGTAATCTTTGAAGAGCGAAAGGTGATGTGATGAAGAAAAAAGATGAATTAGTAAAGCTAAGAGAGCTTTCTACTACTGGACTTGGTGAAGAACTTATGAACTTGCGCAAAGCGCAGTTTACTTTGAGATTGAAGCGAGCTAATGGCTTGCTGGATAATCCTCATCATATTACTCTAACTAGAAAGTCCGTAGCTAGATTAAAAACAATTATGGCTGAAAAGGTTGGAAAAAGTCATGACGAATAGTGAAGAAAAAAATGGTAGAACAATGGTTGGCAAAATCGTTAGCGATAAAATGCAAAAAACTATTGTTGTTATGGTTGAAAGAACTGTAAAGCATCCCAAATACGGAAAAATCATGAAACGCAGAACAAAATTGCACGCTCATGATGAAAGCCAAGTTGGGAAAATCGGAAATATTGTTAAAATTCGTGAAACCCGACCGCTCTCTAAGACGAAATGTTGGGAATTAGTTGAAGTAATTTCCTGATATGCAGTAATAGACTTTTAAAATGCCACAAGGGTTGATATAATCAGCAACCTTTTTCTGGTCGAATTTAGAGCTGGAGATTAAAATGATACAAATGCAGACTGTGCTCGATGTCGCTGACAACAGTGGCGCACGCAAAGTGATGTGTATCAAAGTGCTTGGTGGATCACACAGACGCTATGCTCGTGTTGGTGATGTAATTAAGGTAAGCATTAAAGATGCAATCCCACGTAGTAAAGTTAAGAAAGGTGCGGTGATGAAGGCAGTTGTTGTTAGAACTTGCCAAGGTGTTCGTCGTGATGATGGTTCGTTAATTCGTTTTGATGGTAACGCGGCTGTCCTGTTAAATAATCAAAATGAGCCTATTGGGACCCGTATTTTTGGCCCGGTAACTCGTGAGTTAAGAGAGCGATTTATGAAAATTATCTCTCTTGCTGCAGAAGTATTGTAAGAGAGGAAAATTATGAAGCGTATCCGATCAGGCGATACAGTTATTGTAATCACTGGTAGAAGTAAGGGCCATGTTGGTAAAGTAACTCGTGTATTTGCTGACTCAGTAGTTGTTGAAGGTGGAAACCTTGTTACAAAACACGTGAAACCTAATGCTCAGCTACAAGAAAAGGGCGGCATTAAAAAGCAGGAAGCTCCGCTTAATGTATCTAACGTAGCCATTTATAACCCTGTCTCTAAAAGAGCCGACAAGGTTGGTTTTAAGTTTCTTGAGAACGACGGTGCTAACCGTAAGGTAAGATACTTTAAATCAAATAATGAATTGATTGATTTAGTATAATTAGGTGATGCAAATGGCAAGACTTAAAGAGTTTTATAACACTGAAGTAGTCGATATGATGATGAAAAAATTCGGCTATAAAAGTGTAATGGAAGTACCAAGAATTTTGAAAGTTACCCTTAATATGGGTGTTGGTGAATCGGTTGGCGATAAAAAAGTCATGAATCATGCAGTTGAAGATATGACTTTAATTGCTGGTCAAAAGCCTGTAGTAACCAAAGCTAGAAAATCATTAGCTGGTTTCAAAATTCGTGAAGGGTGGCCAATCGGTTGTAAAGTTACTCTTAGAAAAGCCCGTATGTATGAATTCATGGATCGTTTGATTAGTATTGCTCTTCCACGTGTACGAGATTTTCGTGGTTTAAATCCTAAATCATTCGATGGTACAGGAAATTACAGCATGGGTCTTAGTGAGCAAATCGTGTTTCCCGAAATTGATTTTGATAAAACTGATGGCATTCGTGGTCTGGATATTTGCATTACAACTAGTGCAAAGACAAATGAAGAGGCAAAAGCTTTGCTTGAAGCGTTCAATTTGCCATTGAAAGATAGAGAAAAACATTAAATAAGGGTAAATATTGTGGCTAAAAGATCAATGCTCGAACGAGAAAGTAAACGTTCCAAGCTTGTAAATAAATATAGTAAAAGACGTAAGGAATTAAAGGCTGTTATCAAATCTTCACAAGATTTTGATACAATCATGGATGCGCAGGCAAGCTTGGCTAAGCTTCCACTTAATTCTAATCCTGTTCGACATAGTACTCGATGCCAACAGTGTGGACGTCCTCATGCTGTATATCGCAAGTTTGGTTTATGCAGAATTTGCTTAAGACAGCAATTAATGACTGGCAATGTTACTGGTGGGCGTAAGTCTAGCTGGTAATTTATATTCTATTGGAGAACAAGTGTGAGCATGCATGATCCTGTAGCGGATATGTTGACTAGAATTCGTAATGGTCAACAAGCTAAACACCTGAGTGTTACCCTCAACTCATCTAAATTGAAAGAGGAAATTGCTCGGGTATTAAAAGAAGAAGGCTATATACTTGATTATAGTATTGAGTCTTTACAAAACAACCTTAAAAAAATGACTATTGAACTTAAGTATTTTCAAGGCAGACCAGTAATCGAGCGAATTGCGCGTATTAGTCGTCCTGGTTTAAGAGTTTATAAGTCATTTAAAGAATTACCATCTATCCCAGGTTTTGGTGTAGCGATTTTGTCAACATCTAAAGGTGTAATGACACATATGGCAGCGCAGAAAAACAGTGTTGGTGGCGAAGTTCTTTGTGAAGTAGCTTAACGTTGCGAGGAATATTATGTCTAGAGTAGCAAAAGCTCCTATTACATTGCCTGCCAATGTTGAGCTGTCAGTAACTAAAGATGCTGTGAAAGTTAAAGGACCAAAAGGTGAATTAACCCAGCATTACAATAAATTGGTCAGCATTAAAGCTGATGAAAAAGATGCAAAAATAATAGTTTTTAGTCCTGCTTCAAATGATCCCAAAGCATGGGCACAAGCTGGTACTGCACGAGCAAATGTTAATAATATGGTTAAAGGCGTCACTGACGGTTTTACTATAACATTAGAGCTTGTCGGTGTTGGATACAGAGCACAGGCATCTGGAAAGAGCGTAACTCTTTCATTGGGTTTTTCGCATACGATCGACTATGCACTACCAGAAGGTGTTGTTGTAGAAACTCCTAATAACACAACAATCATTCTTCGTGGTATTGATAAGCAATTATTAGGTCAGGTCGCTTCAGAAATCCGAGGGTATCGTCCACCTGAGCCTTATAAAGGAAAGGGTGTTAAATACGCTGGCGAGCAAATTGCTCGTAAAGAAGCCAAGAAAAAATAGGGTTTAAATCATGAGCAAAATTAAAACGCGTATTAGACGTGGTTTGAAAACAAAAGCAATTCAACGCCAATCTTCGCGTCCACGTTTGGTTGTTAGCAGAAGTAACTGTCATATTTATGCAACAATCGTTGTTTCTGGCGCGATGGGTGATGAAGTTGTTGCTTCGTCTTCAACCGTGGATAAAGAATTAAAGGCAAAATTATCCGGTTCGAAAAAAGAGCAGGCTTCACAGGTTGGCAAGCTTTTAGGCGAGAGAGCCAAAGCTAAAGATATTTGTGATGTTGCATTTGATCGTGCTGGCTATACATATCATGGTCGTGTAAAAGCATTAGCAGATGGTGCTCGCGAAGCTGGTTTGAATTTTTAAGGAATGGCGATGGCATTTGATGAATCGAAAATGAGCGATGGTTACCAAGAAAAATTGGTATCTGTTACTCGAACAGCAAAGGTGGTTAAAGGTGGCCGTGTCTTTGGTTTCGCCGTTCTGGTTGTTATTGGTGATGGTAAAGGGCGTGTAGGCTTTGGTCGTGGTAAAGCTCGTGAAGTTCCTATTGCAATCCAAAAAGCAATGGAACAGGCAAGAAAGAACATGACTTATATACCTTTGGCTGGAAATACTATCCATCACGAAATTACCTGGAACTATGGTGCTTCTAAAGTATTCATGAAACCAGCAAGTGAAGGTACTGGAATTATTGCCGGTGGCGCTATGCGTGCTGTTCTGGAAGTATTGGGTGTTAAAAACATTCTTGCTAAAAGCATTGGCTCAACAAACCCAAGTAATATTGTAAGAGCTACAATTGGTGCTTTAAGCAATATTGGTACTCCAGACTATGTTGCTGCTAAACGTGGTAAGACAGTTGAAGAAATTCTGGAAGGATAATCATGAGTAAGAATATTAAAATTACACTGGTTAAAAGTATTATTGGTCGTAAGCCAAAACACGTTTCCATTGTTAAACAGTTAGGATTGGGTAAAATGAACAGTTCAGTTGTACACGCTGACATTCCCTCAATTCGTGGTATGGTTAACGTTGTAAATTATATGTTGCATGTTGAGGAGTGTGCTTGATGAATTTAAATACACTGTCTCCTGATCCTGGATCACGTCCTGAACGACGTCGATTAGGAAGAGGAATTGGTTCTGGCTTGGGTAAAACAAGCGGTAAAGGACACAAAGGACAAAAAGCCAGAGCTGGTGGATTTCACAAAATCAATTTTGAAGGTGGGCAGATGCCTATTCAGAGACGATTGCCTAAAATGGGCTTTAAGTCTCGTACAAACAGATATGTTGATGAAATCACGCTTTCTGAATTGGCTTTAGTTCAAGTAGATATTATTGATATGGAAGCTTTGCGCGCTCATGGATTAATTAATAGTTCTATACGTGCAGTTAAAGTGATTCATTCTGGTGAAATCAGCACACCCATAAAACTCAAAGGCATACGTGTAACTAAAGGTGCACGAACTGTTATTGAGCAATTGGGTGGTAGCATAGAAGAGTGACTATGAATAACCAAAAACAACTGGCTAGCCAATCTAAAGGTGGATTGGCAGAATTAAAAGCAAGGCTTTTTTTTGTTGTCTTGGCTATTTTGGTCTACCGCCTCGGAGCACATATACCTGTACCAGGGCTAGATCCACAAAAATTGGCTAATTTCTTTGGTGAACAGCAAAATACCATTTTTGGTCTTTTTAATATGTTTTCTGGTGGCGCATTGTCACGCGTAACAGTTTTTGCTATCGGAATAATGCCATATATTTCTGCTTCTATTATTATCCAGCTGTTTTCAGTCGTTTCTCCTAAATTGGAGCAGCTGAAAAAAGAAGGTGAATCAGGCAGACGTAAGATTAACCAATATACACGTTATTTAACGTTAATCTTATCGATATTCCAGTCATTGGGTATGGCAAAATGGCTTGCTGGTCAGCATATTGCGTTGAATCCAGACTTTTTCTTTTATTTTACCTGTGTTGTGACGCTGGTTACTGGAACAATGTTCCTAATGTGGCTGGGTGAGCAAATTACTGAGAAAGGTGTAGGAAATGGTATATCCCTGATTATTTTTTCAGGTATTGTATCAAGCATGCCTAATGCAATTGCATCTTTGTTTCAACAGGTTAAAGAAGGGCAAATGCAGGCTCTTACTATGATTTTGATTGCAATCATAGTAGTACTTGTAACGGGCTTTGTAGTGTTTATGGAGAGGGCACAACGCCGTATCCGGGTAAACTACGCACAGCGTACACATGGTCGTAAAGTATATGCTGCTCAAACAAGTCATTTACCTCTCAAAATAAATATGTCTGGTGTAATACCACCAATTTTTGCTTCTAGTATCATTTTGTTACCTGCAACATTGGCTCAATTTTTTGCCAAAGGTAAAGGTATGGATTGGTTAGCTGATATTGGTATGGCGCTTTCACCTGGACAACCGCTGTATCTGATTGTGTATGCGATAGCAATTCTGTTTTTTGCTTTTTTCTATGCTGCTTTAGTTTTTAATCCTAAAGACACAGCTGACAATTTGAAAAAATCTGGAGCTTATATTCCTGGAATTCGACCAGGAGAGCAAACTACACGCTATATTGATACAGTTATGACACGTCTAACCTTGATCGGTGCGATTTATTTAGTGTTAGTTTGTTTATTACCACAAATTTTAATGTATACCTGGCACGTGCCCTTTTATTTTGGCGGAACTTCATTATTAATCATAGTTGTTGTTATCATGGACTTTGTTGCACAAGTTCAAGCACATTTGATGACACAGCAATATGATTCATTGATGAAAAAGGCCAATTTTAAAGGTACTAAATTGCCTGGTCTTCTATGATTATTATCGGAGTTATGAATGAAAGTTAGAGCATCAGTAAAACGCCTATGTCGTAATTGTAAAATTATTAAGCGTGATGGAGTTGTACGTGTTATTTGTAAAGATGCACGACACAAACAAAGGCAAGGATAAATCCTTGCTTGATTTTGGATCAATATAATAGTATTCTTCTGTCCCTTTCTGGCAGAGCAAAAATAACCGTACGGAGAGATTAATGGCTCGTATTGCAGGTGTGAATATACCGGATAACAAACATATCGTTATTGCATTGACGTCAATTTTTGGAATTGGCAAAACAACATCGATTAAATTATGTAAAGCTGTAGGAATTGAACCTTCTACAAAAGTATTTCAGGTTTCTGAAGAATTGCTGGAAAATTTGCGTACGGAAATTGCAAAAATGACAGTAGAAGGCGATTTGCGTCGTGTTGTTACTATGAACATCAAACGCCTTATGGACTTAGGCTGCTATCGCGGTCTGCGTCACCGCCGAGGTTTACCGTTGCGTGGCCAACGTACTAAAACAAATGCCCGCACTCGTAAAGGTCGTCGTAAAGGCACAACTAAATAATTATTGTAGGATAGTAAGATGGCTATAGCTAAATCAAAACAACAGAAGACACGGAAAAAAGCTAAGCGTGTGGTTTCAGATGGAATCGTACATGTACATGCTTCTTTTAATAACACGATTGTAACGTTTACTGATCGACAAGGTAATGCACTTTGCTGGGCAACTGCCGGTGGATCAGGATTCCGTGGTTCAAGAAAAAGTACCCCTTATGCAGCGCAAATTGCAACAGAGAGAGCTTCTGTTGTTGCTAAAGAGTATGGGATGAAATCAGTTGCGGTTCTCGTGCATGGACCTGGCCCTGGCCGTGAATCTACGATTCGTGAGTTAATCGCACAGGATTTTAAAATTGTTGAAATTACTGATGTGACAGGCATAGCTCATAATGGTTGTAAACCGCCTAAAAAACGTCGCGTTTAAGATTCAGGAGTAATAATGGCTAGATATCTTGGTCCAAAGTGTAAATTATCACGTAGAGAAGGTACCGACCTTTTTTTGAAAAGTCCGGTTCGGGCTCATGCTTCAAAATGTAAAGCAGACAGTTTACCAGGTCAGCATGGTGGTAAAAAGCCACGTATGAATGACTATGGTTTACAGTTAAGAGCAAAGCAAAGAATCCGTAGATACTATGGCGTTCTCGAAAAGCAATTCCATAATTATTATTTGAAAGCAGCAAGCCAAAAAGGTTCTACAGGTGAAAATCTGATGATCCTGTTGGAAAGGCGTCTGGATAATGTTGTTTATCGAATGGGATTTGCAAGTACACGTGCGGAAGCCAGACAATTGGTTGCGCATAAAGCGATACTTGTGAATGATCAGGTAGTAAATATACCTTCATTCCTGGTAAGCACTGGTGATGTTATTTCTGTTCGTCAAAAAGCCAAGTCACAAGGCAGGGTTTTGGCTGCCATTGCTTTATCAGAGCAGCGCGCACCATGTGACTGGATTACAGTTGATTCAAGTGCGTTAAAAGGTTCATTTGCATCTGTACCTACTTTGAATGACTTGACCTTTGATTTTAACGTCAATTTGGTTGTGGAACTTTACTCTAAGTAAGCTCGGAGACTGACCGAATGTATACTGAAATAAACGAAATGCTGACACCCTCTGTTTTAAAGGTGCAAACTGAAACAAACAATCACTCACGTATTGTTCTTGAGCCTTTAGAACGTGGTTATGGTCATACCCTTGGAAATGCGTTGAGACGCATTCTCTTATCATCCATGCCAGGATGGGCTGTTACTGAAGTTGCTATTGCTGGTGTATTGCATGAGTACAGCACAATTGAAGGTGTACAAGAGGATGTAGTTGATTTGCTTCTTA
>Ga0105047_10014590_pt1 | contig 12453 bp, 9 predicted proteins | sample MAT04_FD_78384 | JGI IMG/M metagenome (GOLD analysis project Ga0105047, IMG submission 78384) | Freshwater microbial communities from Lake Fryxell liftoff mats and glacier meltwater in Antarctica - MAT-04 (megahit assembly) | ecosystem: Environmental > Aquatic > Freshwater > Ice > Liftoff... | reverse complement strand
GGCGACACGGCGGCCGCCGACAGGCCCACGCTGACCATCGCCACCAGCTTCGCCATCGACGACCTCGATCCCATCGCGAACTCCTTCTGGGGGCCGGAGTTCGGGTACGTGGAGCTGTTGATGCGGCCCGAGCGCGATGGCACGCCATCTCCATGGGTGCTGGAGGACATGACCGCGACCGATGACACGACCTGGGAATTGACCCTGCGCGATGACGTGGTGTTCCAGAACGGGACCGTCTTCGACGCCCAGGGCCTCGTCGAACTGATCGAGTTCTGCGGTGACAACAACGAGAGCTTCGCGGCAGCGGCGCAACTCGAGTCGATCGAGGTGACTGGCGACGGCATCGTGACGTTGACGACCAAGGTTCCCGTCCCCAGCCTTCGGAACGTGCTCGCCGACGAATCGAACGTCCCGGTGTTCGACGTCGCTGCGTATCAGGCTCATCTCGATTCCGGGGCCGAGCCGGCAGCGCTGCTCGACGCCGGCCTGTACTCGGGTCCCTACGTGATGACGTCGCTCGGCGAGCAGTCGGCCGAACTGGTGCCGATCGACAACTACTGGGATGGTGAACCAGCTCTCTCGGCGCTGACCATCAAGTTCGTGCCCGAGGCAACGTCGCGGGTGCAGGCCGTTCAGGCCGGGGAAGCCGACATCGCGTTGTACATGCCGACCGTGGTCGCCACGACGCTGGCGGGGCGCGATGATGCCTTCTACGTCACGGGTGTGCCGACAGGGACGATGTTCTCGGTCCAGCTGCGCGACGCAGGGGCCTACGGCGACACCGACGTGCGGCGAGCGCTCTTCGCCGCGATCGACTATCGCGCCCTCGCCGAGGACGTGTTGGACGGCCAGGCGGCGATCGCCGAGAGCGTGTTCGGCCCGACGTTCCCCTTCTCGATCAACACCCAGGTGACCGACCTCGACGAGGCCAACCGGCTGCTCGACGGGGCCGGCTGGGTGATGAATGGCGACGGCGTCCGGGAACGTGATGGTGAGACACTGACGTTGCGTCTGTTGAGCTACCCGCAACAGCCCGACTCGAACACGATCGCGGTCGCGATGCAGTCACAGCTCGGCGAGGTCGGTTTCGCCGTCGAGGTGACCGAGGTCCCCGATCTGACCGCAGTACGAGAGGGCGACGAGTGGGACGCAGCGATCGTCGGGGATTCGCTCATGTCGTTCTCGTTGAGTCCGGAGGACGGACTTCGCAGTGGCCTGGTCACCGGCGGTGATCAGAACTTCATGCAGGTGAGCAATGACGAGCTCGATGAGCTCGTCGCGACCTTGAGCACCACCTTCGACGAGTCGACCCGGAACGATCTCCTCGTGCAGATCCAGAACGTGATCCACGACAACGGCCTCTGGGCGGCGACGATCATGCGTCGGCCGTCGGTCGTGACGAACGCTGCCTGGAAGGGCTACGAGGTTCCCCTCGCGAACCTGTGGGTGACCGCGAAGACGGCTCCGAGTTCATGAGTCGATGATCTCGTTCGTCATCCGTCGGCTCGCTCAGTCGGCCGGAACGCTGCTCGGCGGCGCGGTGATCACCTTCGTGATGCTCGCCGCGTCGCCGGGCGACCCTGCTGAGCGAATCCTGGCTGCACAGGGCAAGGAGAGCGTGACGCCGACAGCGGTCGCTGCTCTTCGTACCGAGCTCGGCCTCGACAGACCGCTGCTGGCGCGGTTGTGGAGCTATCTGCGCGACGTCTTGACCGGCGACCTCGGTTCATCGTGGAGTACCGGTCGCCCGGTGATCGACGAACTCGGCAGTCGTCTCCCCGCCACGTTGCGACTCACCGTGGCTGCGCTGGGTCTGGCCATCATCGCGAGTCTGGTGCTCGGGCTTGCCGCTGCGTGGGGGTCGGGTCGTCTCCTCGACCACGTTTCGCGGCTGCTGAGCATGGTGTTCCTCGTCGTGCCGAGTTTCCTGCTGGGCGTCGTCGCGCTCGATCTGGTGGTCGTGCGGTCGGGCGTCGGTGTCGTGATCTCCGACGGCCAGTGGGGCACCGTGTTGCTACCTGCGCTGATCCTGGCCGTGGGATCGGCGGCATCGTGGTCGAGGGTGCTCCGGGCCAGCCTGCTCGGCGCACGTTCGGCCCCGTTCCTCACGGTGAGCCGGGCACGTGGGACGACCGGTCTGAGACGTCTGCTGGTCCACGAACTCCCCAACTCGCTCCCACCGTTCGTCACGATCATCGGCATCGAGGTCGCAGTGCTCCTCGGCGGTGCGCCGATCGTGGAGAGCATCTTCTCCTGGCCGGGTGTCGGCCGATTCACCGTGCAGGCGGTCGGTGCTCGCGACATGCCCGTCATCGTCGGTTTCGTGATGATCTCGATCGCGCTGTTCGTCGCCGCGAGCCTGATCGTCGACCTCGTCAATGCTGCGATCGACCCACGCCTGCGAGGCCGCTGATGATCACGTCGCTTCGACGGCCCCGTCGCACCATCGAGCACTCGATGCCCCAGTTCGGGCGTATCGACCAGGGCCGTCTGGGGCGCCGGGTGCTCCTGCACCGCGGGGGCCGGGTTGGCGTCGTCCTCGCGTTCGTCCTGTTCGTGCTCGCACTCGTCGGGCCGCGGTTCGTGATGGATCCGGATGTCCCGGACTACACGAACAAGCTCCAGCCCCCCGGCTCCGGCCACCTACTGGGGACCGATCTCGCGGGTCGCGACCTCCTGGCAAGGACACTTGCCGGCGCGCAGACATCGTTGGGCGCGGCCCTGTTGGTGATGGCGATCGTCACCATCGTCGGCCTCGTCGTGGGCGTCCTGGCCGGATCGGCCGGCGGCGTGATCGACACCGTGCTGAACCGGTTGATGGACGTCGTGCTCGGGATCCCTGGGCTGGTCCTCACGCTCGCGATGGTCGGCGTTCTCGGCCCGAGCTTCATCAACCTGGTCGTCGCGATGGCAGCGACCGGTTGGGCAGGGTTGGCCAAGCTCGCGCGATCACACACCCGCGGCGCCGGCCAACGGCCCGACATCATCGCTGCTCGAATGGCGGGGGCCGGCCCCGTTCGGATCGCGTTCGGTCACGTGCTTCCCGGCGCAATGTCGTTGGTGCTGGTGGCCTCCACGTTGCGTCTCGGCGAGACCGTCGTTGCCCTCGCCGGGCTGTCGTTCCTCGGCCTGGGCGCGCAGCCGCCGACCGCCGAGTGGGGCAACATGCTCTCCGCCAGCAGACAGACGCTGGCCGTCGCCCCGTTCCAGGTCATCGGGCCCGGCCTCGGACTGATGCTCACGGTGTTGGCCTCGACCCTCATCGCTGACGCCCTGCGAGATGTGAACGAGCTCAGGAACTCTCGATGAGCCCGCGCCCACTGACGGTCGAGCACCTCTCGGTCACCTACGGAAACGGGTTCAGCGCATTGTCGGATGTCTCGCTGATCGTCGACCACGGCGAGCGACTCGCCGTGGTCGGCGCATCGGGTTCGGGAAAGACCACCCTGGTACGGGCGATCATGGGACTCCTACCGGGCCACGCCGAGGTGACCGGGCGGGTCTTCGTCGCCGGCCACGACCTCTCCACCATCACAGCGCGCGAACGTCGGCGGCTCAACGGACGTTCGATCGGTTACGTCGCACAGGACCCGTTCGCAGCCTTCGATCCGCTGCGCCCTGTCCGTCACCATGTGCGCGAGGCCTGGACGGCGCACGGGGGTGACGTGCCCGACGGCGAGATCGACGCAGGGTTGGCCGGCATCGGCATCCCGGAACCGGCCAGACGGAGCTGGCAACGGCCGCATCAGTGGTCGGGTGGCATGCTGCAGCGGGCGACGACCCTTGCTGCAACCGTCCATGACCCCGTCCTCACCCTGGCCGACGAGCCGACGAGCGCGCTCGACACCGAACTCGCCGACGATGCTCTCGACCTCCTGCGCTGCACCTGCTCGGCGCTGCTGGTGGTCACCCATGATCTGGCGCTCGCGGGACGGCACACCGACCGCATCGTCGTGTTCCACGAAGGTCGTATCGTCGAGGAGGCCCCGACCGACGTCATCCTCTCCGCCCCCGGCCATGCGGTCACCCGGTCGCTCATCCGCGCAGCAGTGCCACCACCACACCGGCCGCCGACGGCCGGCTCCGGCACTGTGGTCATCAGGGCCTCTGGTATCGCGAAGTCGTACGCCGGGGGGGCGGGAGCCGTGCCGGCCGTGCAACACACGACGCTGGAACTCCGCAGCGGTGAGGTCGTCGGGGTCGTCGGGCCGTCCGGCTCGGGCAAGTCGACCCTGCTGCGGCTCCTGGCCGGCGTGGAGCGGCCCGACAGTGGCACGGTCCTGGTCGATGGCAGCCCGATGTGGGGGACGGGGTCGGCGCCGACTCTGCCTCGGAACGGCTTCGTGATGCCCGTGTTCCAGGACCCAGTTGCCAGCCTCGACGAACGGTGGCCGCTCTGGCGGACCATCACTGAGCCGCTGGTGCTCTCCGGAACGCGACTCAGCAGACGCGCGCGACGAGAACGTGCGGCTGCTGCGTTGGCGTCGGTGGGCATGAGCGACATCGACGTCGGCCGACTTCCTGGCTCGCTCTCGGTCGGCCAGTGCCAGCGGGTGGCCGTGCTTCGAGGCCTGATCGCCGCTCCAGCGGTCCTGGCCGCAGACGAGCCGACTGCCAGCCTCGACGTGGAGGTGGCATCGGTGGTGAGCGCGATGCTCCGCGACGCAGCCGACGCCGGCGCCGCGGTCCTCGTCGTCTCGCACGACGAAGCCCGAGTGAGGTCGTACGCCGACCGGATCCTGATCGTGCGCAACGGAGTCGTCAGTGAGGAGAACACGCAGTGAACGGACCCGACCCGACAGGTGTCCTCGATCTCGTTCTCGACCGCCTCGACCGCGGCCATCACCCGGCGTTCATCCTCGGGTCAGACGAGCAACTGGTTCCCGCCGTGTCGATGATCGATCACGACTGGCTGGCCGAGCAGCTCCGTCTCCGAGGTCTGCGCTGGGGCACGGACGACGCCCGAGTGCTTGCCACCCTGTGGTGGTACTCGGCGTCGGCATGGATGATCTGCCCCACACTCGCCTCGCTCGCGCTCGGCGGGCAGGTGCTGTCGGCCGACTGCGACGATCTGGCCGTGCACTGGCTGCCCGACAGCCGTATCACCGGTGCGACGTCATCGCGGGTGCTCGCATCGGGGACCTCACCGCTCGAGGCGGCGGCCGACTCGCTGCGAGGGCTCTTCGAGCACGTGATCACCGCCGTGACCACCCTCGCCGGCATCGGACCTCGGCCGCTCTGGGCGATCGCGGCTGACTCGATCGCGACTCGTGTGGCGAGCATCGGCCGTGCGACCGGTGAGCTCGAACTGGTCACCGGGCTGCTCCACCCACTGTGCGAAGCCATCGGCTCGTCGTTGCCGATGCCGGGCTATGTGGGAGCGGGCCCGGCGTTGGAGACGCGACGGCTGAGCTGTTGCTTGCTCTACCTGGCACCTGGCCAGTCGAAGTGCAGCTCCTGTCCGAAGCTGATCCGGCGGCATCCGCCGCGCGGATCAGCTCCTGTCGGAAGCTGATCCGGCGGCATCGGCCGCCCGACTGACCTCGGTCGTCGGCTGTCTCAGCCCATCAGCTCGGGGTGGAGCACCTCGGCGATCGCCTCGACCAGGGAGACCGCCTGCAGGTTGGGCGGGAAGTTGGTCACGGCGACGACCCCGAGCCCGTCGTCCGCACCCGCTGGGGTGTTGGCGACCAGTTCTTCCATCCCCGGCAGCAGTGGCGAAGTGGTCTCGGCGCCGTAGTCGATCGCCAGGACGACATCCGCGTCGGATGTGGCGATCTGTTCCTTGGACACGGAATTCTCGTCGGTCACATCCGCGAACAAGATCTCACCACCGGCTTGGACGACGGCGTCCTGGAAGAAGCCGAACGGTAAGAGGCGAACGTTCTCGAAGTCGTACGCATCCCAGTAGATGACCTTCGGCTTGTCGGCCCCGGCGACTTTGTCGACGACTGCATCGAGGCGCGTCTGGAGGCCCACGATGAGTGACTCGGCTTCGGCCTGGCGGTCGAAAATGATGCCGAGGTCGCGGATCTCTTCGAACGACCCGGCGACGGTGCCCTCGCCCGGCGTGCAGCCGAAGGCCTCGCTCGAGTAGATGGCAGCACCGGCGAGGTCCTCGCGCGTCGGTGCGCCCTCCTGGGAGAAGTTGGAGTCGCCGAAGGCAAAGACGAAGTCAGGCGCCAGCGTCACCACCTTCTCTCGGGACGGGTAGCCGCCCTCTCCGAGCACGGTGAGTCCGTCGAGCACGGTCCGGTTCTCGGCGGCGATCCCGCCGTTTTTGAAATCGAAGTAGGTGCCGACGACCCGGTCGCTGACGCCCAGAGCGACGAGCGTCTCGGCCAGGCTGGTGTCGACCGTGATCACCTTCTGAGGCGCAGCGTCGACGGTGATCTCGACACCGCAGTTGTCGACCGTGACCGGGTACTGCGTCGCCATCGAATCCGATGTTGGTTCGCTGGCGGCGCTCGTTGCGTTGGGGGCGGCAGTCGTGGTGGCGCTCGTGTCGTCGTCGCTCCCGCACGCTGCGACCGTGAGGCTGAGCGCGACGACAGCGGCGACGAGGGTCGTTCGTGAGAAGGTCATGGTTGGGCTGAGCTTTCTGTTGGTTGTGGATGGCGCTCCGCGTGGAGGAGCCGGGTGAGTGCACCGCCAGAGGCGACCAGGGGCTCGTACGCGCCCTGTTCGACAACCCGACCGCGTTCGAGGACGACGACGTGGTCGGCTGCACGAATGGTGGAGGACCGATGGGCGATCACGAACGTGGTGCGACCCTTCGCAGCGGCGCTCATCGCGTGACGGATCTCGGCCTCGGACTCGGTGTCGAGGTTCGACACCGCTTCGTCGAACACGAGCACCGGCGCGTCGTGCAGCAGCGCCCGGGCGATTGCCAGACGTTGCCGTTGGCCGCCCGACAGGGTGGCACCGCGCTCGCCGAGCACGGTGTCGAATCCGTCGGGCAGCGCATCGATGAACTCGAGCGCACGGGCCTGCTCAGCTGCGGCACGGACCTCGTCGAGACTGGCGTCGGGCCGTCCGATACGAAGGTTGTCGATGACGGTCGTGTTGAAGAGGTACACGTCCTGGGGCACGGTTGCGACGAGCGACCGGAGCTGATGCTCTGGATAGCGGCGAACATCGTGTCCGCCGATACTGATGGTGCCCGACTGCGGGTCCCACAATCGCTGCAGGAGGTGTGCGGCTGTCGACTTGCCGGCACCCGAATGACCGACCAGAGCGACGGTCTGGCCGGGCTCGATCGCGAACGACGCGTCGACCAGGGCTGGATCGAGATCGTGTCGGTACCGGAACGTGACCCGATCGAACTCGACGCGCGGCCCGATCTCGCCCGGAACCGTGTCGCTCTGATCGAAGCGCACGCTCGGCTGGGCATCGAGGATCGTCCAGATCCGGTCTGCGCACGCAGCGATGCGCTGGAGCTCGCCACCTACTGTGGTCAGAGCGAGCACCGGCATGAATGCAGCACCGGCGAGTACCACCGCAGCGGGGAACAGTCCGCTGTCGAGCCGACCGGATGAGACCAGCCACGCGCCCGTGACGAGTGTCGCAAGCATGCCGCTGCTCAGGAGCACGATCGTGAACACCCGCTCGACCGCTACACGGCGAGCGTGCAGCAAAGTTGCATCGATCATCTCGGCCTGTGCTCGTCGAATGCGCTCGGTCATGCCCGCTTCGGCCCGGAAGGCGGCGAGCTCGCGCATGCCCTGGAGTCCGTCGATCACCACCGATGCCAGCCCACCGGCGGACGACCGCGCGCGCTCGCCCTGTTCCTCGGCGCGACGGCCGAGCCAGAAGGGCACGGTTGCGGTGCCGATGAGGAACGGCGCGAGAGCGATTGCCAGCAACGGGTGGAGCACAGCGGCACCGATGGTGGCACCGAGGGGAACGACGGCTGCTGCGAGCATTGGTGGCAGCACGTGCGAGGTGTAGATCTCGATCTCGCTGACGTCGGCCAGCGCGACACGGGCGACGTCACCCGATCGGCGTTCGAGGAGGTAGGCCGGACCGAGGTCGTCGAACTTCCGGTGGAGCGCAATGCGAAGGTCGTGGAGTGCCCGCCATGACATGACATGGGAACACCACCCGTCCAACACGTTCAACACCTGCGCAGCGATCGACGTGACGGCGAACCATGCCAACGGGGCGGTGAGGTCGGCCACGGGGTCGCCGGTGACGGCTCGGCCCACGATCCACGCTCCGAGTGCGGCAGCGACGAGTAGGAGCAACTGGTTCGCCATACCGGCGATGGCAGCGATCGCGAACAGTCGTCGATGCGGGCCGAGGATCGACACGATCGGGCGCAGGCGGGATGCCAGTAACCGCACGCGGCTCACGACGAGTCACCCCTCATCGACGCAGCGCTGTTCCAGCCGTCGGCTCTGAGCAGATCTCCGTAGCGGCCGTCGAGCGCTGCGAGCGTGGCGTGATCGCCGGCCTCCACAGCTCGACCGCTTTCGATGACGACGATCCGGTCGGCGTGCCGAATGGTGGACAGGCGATGTGCGATCACCAGCACGGTGCGCCCGGCGGCAAGTCGATCGAGCGCCGACTGGATCTTTCGTTCAGACGCGACGTCGACGCTGGCGGTCGCCTCGTCGAGCACCAGGATCGGTGCATCTGCAAGGAACGCGCGGGCGATTGCGATTCGTTGGCGTTGCCCCCCGGACAGAAGCAGGCCTCGCTCGCCGACCTCGGTGTCATATCCGTCGGCCAGAGCGTCGATGAACTCGTCAGCGGCTGCTTCGCGAGCGGCCGCCCGCAACTCGGAATCGGTTGCCGACGGACGAGCGATCCGGAGGTTGTCGGCGATCGTGCCGGCGAAGAGATAGGTGTCTTGCGGCACGAGCGCGATCGCACCTCTGAGTTCCGCCAGCGGCATCCGGCGGATGTCGATCCCGCCGACCCTGATCGCTCCGGTCGTCGGATCGAAGAACCGCATCAGCATCGACGCGACCGTCGTCTTGCCAGCACCGGACCGCCCGATGAGGGCGACCGTCTCTCCGGGCTGCACGTCGAAGGTCAGGCCCGACAGGGCGAACTCACCAGACGGTCGATATCGGAAGCTCACGTCCTCGAATCGGATGTCGTGGGATGTCATGGTCGGTCTCGTGGCCGCTGACAGGTTCGGCTCGTTCACGCTCGGTGTGGCTTCGAGGATGTCGAGAACTCCCTCCGCTGCCCCCATTCCCTGCATTGCCGAATGCAGCGCGCGCTTGGTCTCGTTCACCGGACGCAGTGCCTCACCGACGAGCATCAGGACCACGAGCAACTCGGCAGTGCTGAGCGCTCCGTCGCCGAGGCGCACCACGCCGAGCCAGATCGCAGCGACGCCTGCAGCGACCTGGGCGAGCGAGAACGGCTGCAGAGCGGCGTACTCGACGTTGTTCAACGAGATGTTCGCGGCGAGCACCTCGCCGGCACGGGCCTCGAGCGCTTTGCCCCGTGTGCGTGACGCGCCGAACATCTTGAGCGTCGAGATGCCCTGCATCGCGTCCACGTACTCCGCCGACATCGCAGGGGCCACGGTCCACCAATGCCGCAGACGCGTGCCGAGCAGCCGCCACGACAGCGCGGGGCCGATCGCAGCGATGAACACCAACGATCCGACCACTCCTCCCACGACCGGGTCGATGACGATCAACGCTGCGACCACACCGACGGCCGTGATCAGCGACGCCGCCACCTGAGCGACGAAGAGGCGGAAGTACGCCTCCACTTGTTCGACACCATCCACCAGCGTCGTCTGCAGCGATCCTGATCGTCGCGCCGACGTCCAGCCCGGGCCGAGTGCAGCGACAGCACGGTAGAGATCGGATCGCAGCTTCCCGGCAATTCGGCCGGCGGTCGCAGCGCTACGGGTGTGGTATCGCCATGTCGCGACACACCGCAACGCGATCACGCCGATGACCGCAACGAACAGGGGCGTGACCGACCCCAGCGATGCACCGTCGATGACGCGACTGAGGGCTCGTGCAACCACCAATGCCTGCACAACCGATGTAGCGGAAATCACGACGCCCAGCAGGGCGGTGAACGCAATCGTCGATCGCTCGTCCACACCGAGGCGTAGGACGCGCCGGTCGATCAGCCGGAGCCACGTCGCCCCGGTGCCGAGGCTGAGACCACGGCGTGGTTCGACCATCCGGGTATCGTCGATCGACGTCATGCCACTCCCTCGTTCGGCGCCACCCGCGCCGCGCCCCGCAGCGAAACATGGAAGGCACCCGTCTCGTCGATGCCACAGTGGGCCGACACGCCGAACACGTCCTCGAGCAACGCTGCGGTGAGTACCGAAGCAGTCGGGCCGTCAGCGACGATCCGTCCCCGTTGCAGCACGTACACCCGATCGCAGTAGCGCGCAGCGAGATTCAGATCGTGGAGGGCCGCCACCGTCGTGACCCCGAGGCTGCGGACGAGGTCGAGCAGTTCGAACTGGGCTCGGACATCGAGATGATTGGTCGGCTCGTCGAGTACCAGCAACTGGCTGCGCTGCGCCAAGCTCCGGGCGACCAGCACCCGCTGCTTCTCGCCGCCAGACAGTGTGGCGAAAACCCGATCAGTGAACCCTGTCATGCTGACGCGCTGCAACGCGTCGTCCACGATCGACACGTCGATCGAGGTTTCGCGCTCCCACAGTCGCTTGTGTGGTCCTCGACCCATGTCTACGACTTCACGTACCGAGAAGTCGAAATCAGAGCTCGCCTCCTGCGCCACTGCAGCCGTTCGACGAGCGGCTTCCTTGGCGGGCATCGCCCAGACGTCGTCGCCACCGACCCAGACCGCGCCACTCATGGGGCGCAGCGAACGGTAGACGGTGCGCAACAACGTGGACTTGCCGCTGCCGTTCGGGCCGATGAGACCGATCATCTCCCCTGGTGAGGCGTGCATCACCGCATCCATCACGATGTCGATCCCGTCGATCGACACCCTCACGCGGTCGAGGTCGAGGCCGACAGGCTCGATCTCCCACATGCACCCGGGCGCCCCCGGTCCGACGTCACCTCGGACTGGGCTCACCATGTGCTGCCAGCCCGGTTACGCCGCAGTAGGTAGAGGAAGAAGGGAGCGCCGACGGCCGCAGTCAACACACCGAGCGGGAGTTCGGACGGGCGATTGACGGTTCGTGCGAGGAGGTCGACGAGCAGGAGGAAGGTCGCGCCAAGCAGAAGCGTCACGGGGAGTGCACGCCGATGATCGGACCCGACCAGCATCCGGGCGATGTGCGGAACGACGAGCCCGACGAACCCGATGCCTCCGGCGACGGCGACCACGACTGCCGAGAGCAACGAAGCCATCACCAGCAGGATGATCTGGAGGCGGATCACGTCGACGCCGAGGCTGCTCGCGGCCTCGTCGCCGGCGAGCAAAGCATTCAGGTCGCGCGCCCGAACCACGAGGATGGCTGTGACGACCAACACTGCCAGAGAGGGGAGTCCGAGATCGGACCACTCAGCACCGGCCACCGACCCGAGGCCCCAGAACACTGTTCGCCGGAGTTCGTTCGGGGTCGCGATCGATTGCAGATAGAAGGTGACCGACGAGAACAGGTAGGCGATCGCCACCCCGGCCAGGACCACACGGGTCGGCGGGAGCCGGCTGCCGTTCCGGCCCATCATGAACGTCGCAGCTGTTGCAAGCAGCGCGCCTGCGAAGGCTGCTGCGTTCACTCCCAGACCCGCAGCGGCTGCCGATCCCAGCACGATCACGAGCACCGCGCCCGATGACGCTCCGGCCATCACGCCGAGGATGAAGGGGTCGCCGAGCGGGTTGCGCACGGCGACCTGGATGACGGCACCCGCCACGGCCAGACCTGCGCCGACCACAATGGTGAGCAGGGCTCGTGGTACTCGAATGTCCCAGACCACCTGAGCTGTCGCTGCATCGAGCATCGAACCGTCGGCGAGGCCGAGCCGGTCACCGATGACCCGCAGGACCGATCCAGCGGGAACGTTCACCGAACCCACCATCACTGCGAGCACGAACGACGCGCAGAGAAGGCACACCAGAGTCGCAGCGAAGATCCGGTATCGGTGAGGCGGGATCGATCCGGAACGAGGCACACCTCGTGCAGATCGATCAACCGTGCGCTCGCTGCTCGAACTCGATCCACCCGCCACCTGTCGGGATGGCGAGGCAAGGCGGAGGAACACTCGCTGGACGATACAGGAATCAGAGCGATTCCGAAAATCTGATCTCATGCTTCAGGACGCCACGGCGGAGACGCTCGGTCGATCTCGGGCGAGTGCGCTCCGACGTCGCGAACTACCACTTGTGCAAACATGCGAATGTGTGCATAATTGGTCTGTGTCGTCGCCCGAGGCAGCTTCCATCGCGAGGGGTGCCGAGCTGCTCAAGACCTTGGGCAGCCCGGTGCGACTCGGGGTCATCCTCCAGCTGGAGGCACATGGTGAACTGTGCGTACACGAGCTC
>Ga0105047_10014588_pt1 | contig 12454 bp, 8 predicted proteins | sample MAT04_FD_78384 | JGI IMG/M metagenome (GOLD analysis project Ga0105047, IMG submission 78384) | Freshwater microbial communities from Lake Fryxell liftoff mats and glacier meltwater in Antarctica - MAT-04 (megahit assembly) | ecosystem: Environmental > Aquatic > Freshwater > Ice > Liftoff... | reverse complement strand
CGTGTCGAAAACCGACCCGCGTATTGCGGCGAATGGTGCTGTCGATGAGTTGAACGCCGCTCTGGGGATGGTCCGCGCCACCGTCGCCGAGCCGTTCGTCACCGATGCGGTTTTCGCCATTCAAAAGGATCTCGTCCTTCTCATGGGCGAGCTTGCCGTCTTGCCGGGGGATCGCGAGCGCTACATGGCCGGCGGATTTCACTTCGTGGAAGAGGCCATGGTCGATGCGCTCACGGCGCGGATCGACGACCTCGAAAAGAACCATCACATCAGCTACCAGGGATGGGCCACACCGGGTGCCACCCTCGGCTCCGCCACGCTCGATCTCGCCCGCACCGTGTGCCGCCGCGCCGAGCGCCACATCGCCGCGCTCGCGGAAACCGCCGCGCCGGTGAACACCGAAATCCTCCGCTACCTCAACCGCCTCTCCGACCTCTGCTGGCTTTGGGCGCGGTGGATCGAGACGAGAGCGGTGCCAAACGGAAGTTAGGCAGCGCGCCCGCACATCGCAGCGTTCATTTCGATGATGCTGCCGAGGGAGCCTGCTTCGCTTTCGGCAATGGTTGCTTGGCCTTTTCCTTATCCTTGTTGCGTTCGGCGACGTTCAGAAGTTCCAACCCCAGTTTATGCGCGGTGCCCGGGGTAAGACAGAGCGCCACCTTAAACGATGGCCATGCGCAGTCCTTCCCCTTGCCCTCACTCCTCCGCCTTCTCGTCGTCCTCGTCCTCGTGGTCGCTGTCTTCCAGCGGCGGGAGGTCGTGGTCGCTTAGGAAGCGGCGCTTGCGCTTCGTCTGCGGCAGCGGGGCCAGCGTCATCGTGACGCTTTTGCCCATGAGTTTTGGCTCGGTCTCGACGTGGGCCATCTCCACAAGATCGCCTTTGACCCTCGTCATCAGCGCCATGCCCAGCTCCTGATGGGCCATCTCGCGGCCGCGGAACTGGAGCTGAATCCGCACCTTGTTTCCCTTGTCGAGAAACTCCTCGGCGTGGCGCATCTTCGTCTCGTAATCGTGCGCCGCGCAGTTCACGCGAAACTTGATCTCCTTGAGCTTCGAGCCCGTGTTCCGCTTCTCCTTCTCTTGTTTCGCCGCCTCGTATTTGAATTTGCCGAAATCGACGATCCGGCAAACGGGCGGGTTGGCATTGGCGGCGACCTCGACCAGATCGAGGCCCATCTCTTGTGCCCGCCGGATGGCGTCGGACAGTTTCATGACACCGAGCTGCTCGCCGGTGGAAGCGAGGATCACGCGCACTTCGCGGGCGCGGATCCGACCATTGACACGATTTTGGATTAGAATAGGAGGCGGTTTACTTCGGCGCGGGCGGGGAGCGCCGCTCGCGCGTGATGGTTGTTACGGGGTTCGCAGGACTTGTGACTTCGCGGAAAACTCCGCGCCTTCACGGCTCCGGCATCACCGCGCTTGCGAAGGCGTTTCGGCAATGAGGATCGCGAGGTTCTCCCGCTCTCCCACGCGGGATGAAAGCGCGGGGCAGCGGTGCCGGCAAGCCGAATCTTGGGCTGGAAATGAAGGCGCCGCCAGCGACCAAACATTGCCCCTCCGTTCACGCAGTCCCGCTGGTTGGCGCTTGTCCGCCCATCCAACCCTGTTACCTTCCGCGCACTTCCGCACTCATGGCTCCCCAGGGATACCTCGCTCTCGTCCTCCACGCGCATCTGCCTTATGTGCGCCACCCGGAGTATGACGAATTTCTCGAAGAGGACTGGTTCTTTGAGGCCGTCACCGAGACGTATCTGCCGCTGCTCCAGGTGCTCCACGGCCTGGCCGGGGACAGGGTCCCATTTGCGCTCACGCTCACGCTTTCGCCGCCCCTCTGCCACATGCTGCGCGACCCTCTCCTGCAGGCCCGCACCCAGCGCTACCTCGACCGCTCAGTGGAGCTGGCGCGGCGGGAAGTGGAGCGCACGCAGGACGCCGGGGCGGTCGGGGAAGTCGCGCGCTTCTACCTCCATCGGCTCACTCAGTGCAGGCGCGATTACGTGGAGCGGTGGCAGCGCGATCTCGTCGGTGCATTCGGCGCGCTGCAGGAGCGCGGCGTGATCGAGATCATCACCTGCGCGGCGACGCACGGCTTTCTGCCGTTGATGGAAAACTTCCCCGAGGCCGTTCGCGCGCAGATCCTGATCGCCCGCGATCATTACCGGGAGATGTTCGGGCGCGATCCGCGCGGCATCTGGCTGCCGGAGTGCGCCTACACGTCGAGCCTCGATCAGGTGCTCGCCGAAGCCAACCTGCGCTGGTTCATCCTCGATTCGCACGGCATCATGTTTGGCAATCCCCGCCCGCGGTATGCGATCTATACGCCCGTTTTCACGCCCGCCGGGCCGGCAGCTTTCGGGCGCGACCGGGAATCGAGCCGCCAGGTTTGGAGCGCGGAGGAGGGCTATCCCGGCGATCCGGCCTACCGCGATTTCTATCGCGACATCGGTTTCGATCTCTCGGCCGAATACCTCCGCGACTTTCTCCCCGCCGACGGCACGCGCAAATTCACCGGGCTGAAATACCACCGGATCACCGGCCCTACGCACGAAAAAGAAATCTACAACCGCGGCTGGGCGATGGGCGCGGCGGATCATCACGCGGGGCACTTCATGGGCGCGCGCGCCGCGCAGATTCAGCATCTCCGGGGAAACATGAACGTCCCGCCGATCATCGTCAGCCCATTCGACGCGGAGCTTTTTGGCCACTGGTGGTTCGAGGGGCCGGAGTTCCTGAACCTCTTCATTCGCAAAGCCGTTTATGATCAGGACGCCTTCGCACTCACCACGCCCACGGCCTATCTCGCCGCCCACGACACCCAGCAACTCCTCGTGCCGTCTGCCTCGAGCTGGGGACACAAAGGCTACTGGGAAGTCTGGCTCGACGACAGCAACTCGTGGATCTATCCCCACCTCCACATGGCCGCAAAGCGCATGACCGAAATGGCCCGCGCCTTTTCCAGCGAAACGCCCGCGCCGATCGAGGAGCGCGCGTTGAAACAAATGGCGCGCGAACTTCTCCTCGCGCAATCGAGCGACTGGGCCTTTCTCATGAAGACCGGCACGGCGCGCAACTACGCGGCCAAGCGCACCAAGGATCACATCCTCCGTTTCACCCGCCTCTACGACCAACTCCGCGCCCGCGATCTCGACGAAGCCTTCCTCGCGAACTGCGAGTGGCGCGACAACCTCTTCCCAAATCTCGACTGGCGGTACTATGCGTGAGGAAAATCCGAAATCCGAAATCCGAAATCCGAAACAAACGGAGCGGAAAAATCTGCAAATCTTGGAAACGAAGGCTCGATCACTTGGGCTGCCTTCAACCGTTTCACCAATTCAATCTTTTCGGATTTGTTTCGGATTTCGGATTTCGGATTTCGGACTTTTCTCCGTGTTCTTCGCCGTTCTCGCCTGCCTCGCAGCACCATCCTTTGCCCAAAACGACGATCCCCCGCCTCCACCACCAAAAAAAGGCGGCGTCCAAATCACCTTCCTGCCGCCACCGACCACGGGCGCGCTGAGCCTCGGCATCTACGACAAAAAGGGAAAGCTCGTCCGCGTCCTCGCGCGGGAGGCTACCAGGAAGGATTTCACCGTCGGCCTGAACGGCTTCATCACAAACTGGGACGGACGCGACGATACGGGCAAGCCCATGCCCGCAGGAACCTACTCCGCACGCGGCTTTGCCATCGGCGAGATCGAAGTCGAGGGCGAGGCGTATCACGGCAATGACTGGATGATCGCCGACGATTCGCCGCGCCTCCGCCGCGTGCTCGCGATCGAGCTGCGCCAGAGCGGGCGACTCGCACTCTGGGCCGAAGATGCGGAAGGAAAGCGCCAGCTTGTGCGAGTGGACCAAGCCGGGGAGTTCGCCGGGGAAATCCCGCTCGATTCGCAGACTGCCGCGCTGGCACTCGGCGACGGCGCGACGGGCGAGAAAGCCGCCGCGCCTCCGCGCGCCTTGATCGCCGAGGGCAAGGTCGCAATCGTGGAGAAAGGCGCCACCCACGCGCTGACGCTACCCGATCTCACCAAACCGCTCGACGCCAGCCTCGGGCGCGAGGATCGCGTCTGGGTCATCGATCAAACGCCCGAACGCACCGAAGTGAAGGAGTTCAGCCGCGGTGGCGCGTTTCACCGCCGCCTCGCCATCGACCCTGCCGAACCCGCGCCGGTGCGCATCTTCGCCTCACGCACGAGCGATCTGATTTTCCTCATCGAGGAAAAGCCCGGCCTCCAGCGCGTGCGAGGACTCACGCTCGAAGCCCCAGCCGCCAAAGACGGAGCCGAAGCGACCTCGACCTGGAAAACCGTGCTCTCGAAATCCATCGTCGTGAGCGATTCATTCGCCGCCGTTGCCGACCAGCTCGGCCGCCCGCAGCCCTTCAAGCCCGAGGAGAAAATCCGCGTCCGCCTGGTGCCCAACCCGCTTTTCCAGGACGCCATGCACGACCTCGACGTCCAGATCGGCCTCGATGGGAAAGGCGCCTTCCTCCGCACGCCCGACGGACTCCCGCTCCGCACCCTCACCGAGACGCCAGCCATCAAATGGGCCGTGATGGGCCGCGAAGGCGGCAAAGTCGTGACCATTTTCCAAAGCGACGGCGCGGTCGTCGAGGAGTTCAAAGTGCGCAAGATCGCGAGCGTCATGGCCTTCGACGCGGGCGACTACGAGTGGCCGGGGAAGTGAAGGCGCGGTCTCGTTTTCAAACGCAGAGACGCAAAGACGCAGAGGGCGCAGAGATTTTCCCAGACCACTGCGACCTTCCTCATCCACCTCTGCGTCCTCCGTGCCTCTGCGTCTCTGCGTAAAAAAACGACCTCCGCACCACGTTCTTCACGCTTCCACATTGATTCGTCATTCGTCATCCGGCATTCGTCATTTTCCCAAATGAGCCGCGACATTGTTTACTTCGACCTCGAAACCCAGCGCACCGCCAATGACGCCGGCGGCTGGGATAAAAAAGCCGAGATGGGCATGTCCGTCGGCGTGACCTACAGCACGCGGCTCGGCGAGTACCGCATCTATCCTGAAAAGCGCGTGAAGGATCTCGTCGATCAGCTCATGCGCGCCGATCTCGTCGTCGGCTTCAATGTCATCAGCTTCGATTACGAAGTGCTCATGGGCTACACCGCCTACGACCTCCCGCACCTCTGCCAGACCCTCGACATGCTCGTGGAGATCGAAAAAAAACTTGGCCATCGTCTCGGCCTCGACGCTGTCGCCTCCGCCTCACTCGGCGTCGGCAAAACTGGCGACGGACTCGACGCCATCCGCTGGTGGCGCGAGGGAAAGATGCGGGAGATCGCGGAGTACTGTTGCTTCGACGTGAAATGCACCAAGCTCGTCCACGAGTTTGGCACCGCGAAAAAGCAGTTGTTTTACAACGACCGCTTCCACCAGCGCCGCAGCGTCGCCGTGGAATGGTGATCGCGCTTTGATCTGGCGGTTACCGGGCGAGGAACTCCGCCACGCGGCGCTCGGACCACGGTTGCATTCCACGGGCGAGATCGAGAAAGCCGACGTGCCCGCCAGAATCGGGAGCTTCGAGGAAAAGCGATGGGTTGGTTTCGGCTTCACGGCTGGGCATGGAAGCGGTGGTCAAAAAGGGATCGTTGCGGGCGTTCAGGATCAGCGTGGGCACGGAGATCTGCGGCAGAAATTGCCGGGCGCTGGCCCTCTTCCAGTAATCCTCGGCATCGCGGAATCCATGGAGCGGTGCGGTAAAGCGACCGTCGAACTCCTCGAAACTGCGGATGTCACGGATGCCTTCCATGTTCAGTTCGCCCGGAAACTCGCGCGCCTTCGCTTCGATTTTTGCGATGAGCGACACGAGGAAGCGGCGGAGATAAAGGCGATTGCTCCGCCGCTGGTCGAGGGCGTGTGCGCTCGATGCGAGATCGAGCGGGACCGAGATCGCCGCCGCTGCGACGATGCTCGGATGCGGGGGCGCTTCGCCAAGGTATTTGAGCATGACATTTCCCCCGAGGCTGAAGCCGACGAGCGCGATCTGCGGGTAGTCCACCGCCGCATGCGCGATGACGGTCGCGAGGTCGGCGGAGTCGCCGCTGTGATATGCGCGCAGCAGCCGGTTCGGTCCTCCGCCACAACCGCGAAAATTCCACGCCAGCACATCCCATTCGGCCGCGTGCAGCGTCTCCGCCATGCCCCGAACATAAGTTTGTGAAGAGTTCCCTTCGAGCCCGTGTGCGATGATCGCGAGCCTCGCGTGCCTCGCGCGAAGCCAGTCGAGATCGAGAAAATCGCCGTCCACCAATTCCAGCCGCGTGCGAGTCAATGGCAGCGTGAGGCGCCGCGGAAGCACCACTGGCAGGATCGTTTGCACATGCCCGTTTCGGAGGAAAGGAGGAGGTCGAAAATGGGAGTGGAGGACGGGCATGAGTGGAAATAGTTCCTGTCGTCGGGTGCGGGCCCGCCACATAGCGAGACGGGACCGCGATTTTTTCACAGTCCGCCGAGCGTCTTCAAGCGCACCGCGGAGGCAGGCTGAGCGGTGCCGAGTTCCTGGGCGAAAAGCGAGACGCGGAACTCCTCGAGCATCCAGCGAAACGCTTCGTGTTGCGGTGCGGGCACGCGGCTCTCCCACTGCGCGAAGGGCGCGAGCTGTCTCGCTTTCTCGGTGTCTTTGGCGGGGCTGACGACGGCGCGTTCGGCGCGAATCTGAATGGCGCGGAGATAGCGGTGGAGATGTGGCAATTGCGCGTGCGGCGTGCGGGCGAGGAAGTCGCCCGGCACGAGGCGCTGCACGTCCTGATCGAGACCGGCATAGCGATTGGGCGAGGCGAGAATTTTCTGCCGGAGATCAAGGATCTGCCGGGTGCTCTCGCCGAGTTGGTAAGCGAGAGCGGGCAGCTCGCGGCGGGCGGAATCGAGCATCGCGGTAAAGCGGATCTCCGTAAGCGGGAAAACTGGGGCGAGTTTCAGCGCGTGCTCCACGAGGTGTTGATAGGCGGTTTTCTGGAGTGCTTCCGGGGCGGCAAATGCGGTGGCCGGCATCTGCAGCTTGGCGCTCATTTGCTGGAGCGCGCTGTGCAAGCCGACCGCCGGTTTCTGAGCTCCAGAAACGGGCCTGCCGAGGCCGCCGAGTTCCTTCCAAAGTCGCGCGAGATCGCGCGTGAGAACCAGCTCCGCAAGACATCGGACTCCCCTCTCCGAGGCGCTTTCAGCTTCTTCGCACTTGCGAAAAAGGCGCACATCCACCTCGGCGTCACGCACGGCCAGGCCTGGATACGCGAGCAGCGGCGCGCCACCGATTTCCTCGACGACCACGGATTCCGGCAGATCGCCAAACGACCACACGGTGACCGCGCGCCGTTCCCAATGGCGGGCGGCCTTCTCCCACGCTGCCGAGCGCACGTCGCGGCTCTCCACTTGCGCGCGGATCACCGCGAGATCGCGTCCGGCGGCGACGGTCTTGTCGCTGTGATCCACGACCTCCACGCGCGGTTGCAAATGCGCGGGAAGGCTTTGCGGAGGCCAATCCTCGGCGCGCACAGGGACGCGATATTTTCGCGAAAGGAAATCCGCGAGTGCGGGGAGAAAGTCCGCGCGGCCCGGCTGAAATCCGCCGGCGATCTCGCGGATCTTCGGCTCTAGCGGCATGAGGGTCTTGCGCACGGTTTTGGGTAGCGCCCGCAGCAGCACGCCGATCTGCTCTTCGCGCAAGCCGGGGACCATCCACTGGAGCTGGCCGGTGGTGAGGTGTGCCGCGACGGGCAGCGGCACGCGCACGGTGACGCCATCGGCGTCCTGGCCGGGCGTGTACGCGTAGGTCACGGGCAGAGCGGTATTGCCGAGTGAGACATGATCGGGAAAGAGCGCGCGGTCGTAGCTGGCATCGGCGTCGCCGATCAGGTCGGCCTCGGTCGCGCAGAGAAAATCCGGCTCCCGACCGATCTGCTCGCGCACCAGTCGGTTAAGATCGTGCACCGAGGAGACGCCCTCGATGCGCGCAGCGTAAAATTGAAAAAGCGATTCCTCCAGGTCGTGTGCCCGCCGGCTGCGCACGCGGGTGAGCGCGGTTTCGATCTTGTCGCGCACCCTGCAGTTTTCTGCGAAGAACCGATGCGGAAGTTTCACCTCCTCAGCGACGAGCGCTCCGCGGATGAAAAGCTCCGTGGCTTTCACCGGATCGATACGGCCAAAATCGACAAGCCGCCGCGCGATTTCCAAACCGCTCACGAGCACCCGCTCAAGCACCAGCACACGCCCGGCTTTCGCGCTCCAGTGCGGCTCGGTGTAGCGGAAGTTGCACAGGTGCGCGCCGAGTTCGATGACCCATTCGGGATTGATGCCCGCGACGGTGCGCGCGAAGAGTTGCGACGTTTCCACGATCTCGCCTGCGACAATCCACGGCGGCTGCCTGGTTTTCTCGTCAGGCTTGGCCGCGGCACTGCCCTTCCGCGCCTTCTCGCGGCGTTCATAGAGATTGGAGCCGGGAAAAAGGGTGGTCAGCCGGTCGCCCGACGCCTTGTAGGTATTCCGCTCCTGGCGGAGGGCGATCTGCCCGAGCAGACCGGCGAGGATGGAGCGATGAATCGCCGGATAGCTGGCTTCGCCTGTCTTTCCGTCCTTGGAAGTTGGGCGTTCGGCCCCGCGTAGCGGCTTGGCGACCGGTGCTTCCTCCTCCACCGCATCGGCGAGCTGGCGGTGGATGTCGCGCCACTCGCGCATCCGGGACGGCGAGAGAAAGTTCACTTTGCAGAAACGACGGAGCGCGTTGCCGCTACCCTTCGTTTCCGGCTCAGGGGACGCGCGCCAAATATTCAGCAGCGAGAGGAAATCCGAATCCGGATCGGCGAACGTCCTGTGCGCTGCCGCGGCGGCCTCCTTCGCATCCTCGGGGCGCTCGCGCGGATCGGGCACACTCAAGCCCGCGGCGATGATGAGCATTTCCGGCAACACCTTTTCCTGCCGCGCCTGGAGCAGCATGCGGCCGAGTGTCGGATCGATGGGCAGCCGCGCGAGTTCGTGGCCGAGCGGCGTCAGGGCGTTGGTGTCATCGAGCGCACCCAGTTCGTGCAGCAGCGTGTATCCGGCGCGGATCGCGGCGGCGACGGGGGGATTGAGAAAGGGGAACGTCTCGATGTCGCCGAGCCGGAAGGCCTTCATCCGCAAAATAACTTCCGCGAGATTCGCCCGCTGGATCTCCGGCTGCGTGAAGCGCGGGCGCTTGGCAAAATCATCCTCGGCGTAAAGCCGGATGCAGGTGCCGTCCTGCACGCGGCCCGCCCGTCCGGCGCGCTGATTGGCGCTGCTCTGCGAGATGTCCTCGACCGGCAGGCGCTTCGTCCGCGTGCGCGGATTGTAGCGGCTCATGCGCGAAAGCCCGGCGTCGATGACGTAGCGGATGCGCGGAAGCGTGAGCGAGGTTTCCGCGATATTCGTCGCCACGATCACCCGGCGGCGCAGTCCCGGCGCGAAGATGCGCTGCTGCTCCGCCGCAGGCATGCGTCCGAAAAGTCCGATGACCTCGATGCCCGCTCCGAGGCTGCCTTCCAGCGCTTCGCGCGTGTCGCGGATGTCGCGTTCCGTCGGCATGAAGACGAGCACGTCTCCCGCATCCGACTCGATGAGCGCATCCTCCGTCGCGCGCACGGCAGCCTTGATGTGGCTGAGTTCATCCGCCGCTTCCTCCGGTCGCGCGTGGCTTTCGATCGGCGCGTAACGAATCTCCACCGGCCACAATCGCCCCGAGACCTCGATGATCGGCGCGCCGCCAAATGCTTTCGAAAACGCCTCCGTGTCGATCGTCGCCGACGTGATGATCAACTTCAGGTCACCCCGTTTGCGCAGCAGCCCCTGGAGGTAGCCGAGGAGAAAGTCGATGTTCAGCGAGCGCTCATGGGCTTCATCCAGGATCAGCGCCGAGTAAGCCCGCAACATCGGGTCCGACTGGACCTCCGCGAGCAGGATCCCATCGGTCATGAACTTGATTCGTGTGTCGCGCCCCGTGTCATCGTTGAAGCGCATTTTGCAGCCCACCTCGCGCCCCCAAGTCACGCTCAACTCCTCCGCCACACGCCGCGAAACGCTCAGCGCCGCCACCCGCCGCGGCTGCGTGCAGCCGATCCGCCCGCGTGTCGCGAGCCCTGCATCCAGGCACATCTTCGGCAGTTGCGTCGTCTTTCCAGATCCTGTCTCACCGGCGACGACCACGACCTGATGGCCGAGCAACGCCGCGACAATTTCGTCGCGACGTGCAGTGATCGGGAGATCAGGCGGATAGGAGATCGTGGACATGAGCTGGAAAATGGCCTGCCCGCGAACTTTGATCCACTTGCTATGAGAGTTTCTGTTGGTTTTCGGAGCTTGCGTTGGTGGTCGTGTGGTCGGTCGGAAAGGCTGCGCTGCGCGAACTCCACGGGCGTCTGATAGTCCAGCGACGATGCGGTCGCTCGTGCTTGTGCCGTCGCCGAACGCCGCGCTCGAAGGCGTGTAAAAGTGTGTGCATCATCACTCTCTGATGTTTCCTGAACTCCTTCGAGACCTCGGTATTCCCACGCAATCGCTTCTGGAAAGCCATTGGTCTTCTGTGAACGGACGAAAGCTCCACAGCAGGAAGACCAAAACTGCGAAAGCTGAGGGCGTTCCGTTCGTGCTGATTCACGGACTGGTCATTTCCAGCCTCTACATGATTCCGTTGGCTGAATGCATCTCGCGCGAGCACGAGGTTTATGCACTGGATCTTCCTGGCTTTGGCCGCAGCGAAGGTCCAAGTGAAGTGCTGTCCGTCCCGCAACTCGCCGACTGGGTGATCGCCTGGATGTCTGTGACTGGGATCCATCAGTGTCATCTCGTCAGCAATTCGCTTGGGTGCGAGATCGCCGCTCACGTCGCGGTCAAGGCTCCTCAACGCGTCGCCACGCTGACCCTCATTGGCCCCACGCTTGATCCTCATGCCTTCGCCCTCGTCACTCAGACTTTGAGGCTGCTTCAGGACGCACTCCACGAGCCAGTTCGACTATGGATGAATTGGCTCTTCGATTTTTGCAGAGCGGGAATTAGTCGAGCCTTCGGCACCACGAGAGAAATGTTCCGGGACCACATCGAAGTGCAATTGCCGCAAATCACCGCTCGCACTCTCGTGATCCGTGGAAAGTTGGACCCCACGGTGCCACAGGCGGCCGCTGAAGAGGCGACGCACCTGCTTCCTAGGGGGAAATTGTTCGTGATCGAGGACGAACCTCATTGTGTCCACTACACCAACCCTCTTCGTGTCTGGAGCGCGATTCAGGATCAAGCAGGACGCACCACTGGAGCCTCTTCATCATAAGGGCCGGTTCTGTCGATTGCCCGTCCTCCCACTCGCATTCGATTCATCCAGGTGCCGAAAAAGTCGTCGCTCGATATTGGCCCTGTGAAGCGGTCTGCGGGCGCGGGTGCGGTCCTGGCACGGCCGAGATTGGTCCGATTTTGAGTCATGGGGCGTCGTTCCGCCACCCCTCGTTTGCTAAAACGCGGGCGCACTATGCCGCCTTCCGGGCGCGCGGCAGGGACTTCCACGCCTCTTTTCGAAACACCGTCCGAAGCGGTTGCTCCGTTCCCTCATTCCTCCCTATGCTCCCGCCATGCCCTCCTTCGACATCGTCTCGGAAATCGACAAACAGGAAATCGACAACGCCATCAACCAAGCCCACAAGGAACTGGCGACGCGGTTCGATTTCAAAGGCAGCCCCGCGACCATCGAATGGAACGAGAAGGAGTCGAAGATCGAGCTCAAGGCCCAGGACGGGATGCGGCTGAAGAGCTTGCACGAAATGGTCGTCGGAAAGCTCGCCAAACGGAACATCGACCTCCGCAACGTCGAGCGGAACGATCCCGTGATCTCGCCGCTCGGCCACGCCACGCAGGACTTCGTCATCAAGCAGGGTCTCGATGGCGAGAAAGCGAAGGAGATCGTCAAGGCGATCAAGGCGGCGGACTTCAAGGTGCAGTGCGCCCTGCAGGAGCGGCAGATCCGCGTCACGGGCAAAAAGCGGGATGACCTTCAGGAAGTGATCGCCTTCTGCCGAAGCCGCGACTTTGAAGTCACCCTCGGCTTTAAAAACTTCCGGGAATGAGCGGCGAATGCCCGGCGGCCGCAAGGCTGCGCTGCGCGAACTCCAAGGGCGCCAGCGACGAGTGCGGTCGCTGGTGGTTGTGGCGCTGGCGGTCGAAGGACCCCGGCGGTTCGTTCCAGCGCGGTGCGTGATCGGACCGCCGGGGTCCTTCGACTACGTTCCGTCCCACCTTCGCCCGCACGGAACTCCGCCCAGGATGACACCCGTGAGTTTCCGTCCACTCTCTGAGGAGAGCCTTCGGCGCCGGAGGTCCGGTTTTCAAAAGTGTTTGGTATTATACGATTTATACAGTCCGACTGCACAAAGGTCCGCGAAAACGCCAACGGCGTTCCATCCTTCAGCCCAGGGTTGCGCGCCGCGCGCTACCCTGG
>Ga0105047_10014587_pt1 | contig 12455 bp, 10 predicted proteins | sample MAT04_FD_78384 | JGI IMG/M metagenome (GOLD analysis project Ga0105047, IMG submission 78384) | Freshwater microbial communities from Lake Fryxell liftoff mats and glacier meltwater in Antarctica - MAT-04 (megahit assembly) | ecosystem: Environmental > Aquatic > Freshwater > Ice > Liftoff... | reverse complement strand
CTGGGCCCTGCCGCTGTTTGTGAGCGTATAATCTTTTTTTATGGCATAGCCCGTACCGTCATATTTTGCTGAAAACATTACGCCCTTATCTTCGGTTCCACCATACACTGTGTTGCCCCATAACTGGTAAATTCCCTGGGCGTTGGCGTTTTCTAAGCCCAATAGAATAATGTAGCAAACAATAATTAAACTGAAAGTGAAAAAATTTTTCATGATTGTCATTTTTAAATATAGCAGCAAGCTACCATACAAAAAGGCCCTTGTAAAGAGCCGATTAACGAATGAGGGTTTTGGGTTAATGAAAAAGGATTCGGAATATGACAATTGCTTTCTTCCCCTTGGTTAATCAAGGGGCAATAGAAAGATCCACGGTAGTATAAGCATTAATAGTGCGGGAAACCGTATGCGGCAAAGCGAACACAGTAAGATTTATTGAAAGAGTAAAAGATATTTTCTAAAATTTCCCCCCCTAGTGCTCCCTAATTTTGAGTACCGTTTTTACTGCATATGCTGTATTGCTCAAACAACTAGTTATATGAAATTTTGCTGTGTAAAAATTTAAACTAAACTATATGAAATTGAATCTTTTAAAAGTAGGAATGCTTTGCGCAGCAATTACGCTCGTACAAAACACAGAGGCAAAAATATGGCGCCTTAACAATAATGGCAACAACCCGGTTCCTGCTATTACTGCGGATTTTAGCGGCACGTTGCAGTCAGCGCATGATAATATTTTAGTTTTATCTGGCGATACCCTTCACGTAGAGCAAAGCCCAACAACGTACGGTGCTTGTATATTTACCAAAAGGTTAATAGTAATTGGCCCAGGTTATTATTTAAACCTAAATCCACAAACACAGGTTAATACAGGTTACGGAGCAACTGTGGGTGATCTTACTTTTTACAATATCGCCTCTGCAGCTTCACAGGTATTTGGACTAACAACCGTAGCAGTAAACATGGGTGTAAATAACCTGTTAATAAGCCGGTGTCAGATTACGGGTGTTATAAATATCGGAAATACTACCAGCGGAAATATTTCAGGAATGGCAGTGCGACAGTGCTACCACACCGGAGCAGGAAATTATGTAGCATCAATTAGAAATAACTCCGGCACGGGGCTCGTAACCAATATGGAATTCACAAATAATTTATTTGTTTACCCAACAAATCTTTTTCAATACCCAATTATATTAGATAATAAAGTGAGTGGACTTTTTAAAAATAACGTTGTGTATGGTTACTACGCTTTAAATATGCAGAACTTTTATTTACTTAACAATATTCAATTTTCAGCAACAGGTTCAGGGAACACTTTCGCTAATTGTATTGTAGAATATAATGCAGGGAGTGTTGCAACTCAATTTATTTCACCAGCAGGGTTGGGTAATACGTTTGGGCCAGCAAATCAAACTGCCAGCCTTGCACAGGTTGCATTTGTAGGAGGAGCCTCTACTGATGGCGCATGGAGGCTCGGTGCTGCTTCTTTAGTTATAGGAAACGGAAAAGATGCTGTAGATAGAGGCGCCTATGCTGGCAACTATCCTTATAAACTCAGCGGTATAGCGCCAGTACCCAATATTTTTGCGCTTACAATTGCTCCAATATCTGCAGGAGCAACTTCCATCTCTGTAACGGTATCTGCAAAAGGAAATAATTAATGAGGTGCTGAATTCCATTCACTCATCTCTTTTAAAAAATATTATGATGCAAAAGAATTATTTTCTATGCCTCCTTATAGGCGTTTTTATTTTTGGAGCCCGTAAGGTGCAGGCCCAGGCGTCAGAAAAGATACATACTATTGAGTACTTTTTTAATGTAGACCCCGGCTTCGGAAATGGTTTGCAAATAAGTGTATCGCCCGCATCGCAAAATGTAGCCGGTCTCCTTTTCACGCCTGATATTGCAGGCTTACCGAGGGGCCTTCACACGCTGTATGTCCGCGGAAATGACAGCCTTTACAGATGGAGCCACTCCACACCCAAAATGTTTTTTAAAGAAACTGTTGTAACATCTCTTGCGGCCAATGTAACCAATGCCGAATATTTTTTTGATACCGACCCCGGTTTTGGCAACGGGATAGTAGCGGCAGTAACCGCAGGTGGTACGGTTACATTTCCTATATCCGGCAATATAGCTGCTTTAACCACAGGGCTGCATTTGCTTTATGTACGGGTTAAAGATGCCCTTGGCAACTGGAGTGAAACTACACCGTCTGTTTTTTACAGAGAAGCTATCGTAAACAATATTATTGCTAACGTTGTAGCCGCTGAATACTTCTTTGATACTGACCCCGGCTTTGGCAATGCAACGGCTGTAACAGTAGTAGCCGGCCAAATGGTAACTTTCGGTATTGCCGGAAATATTGCGGCACTTAGTAACGGGTTGCATTATTTATATGTACGCACACTTGCGGCAGACGGTAAGTGGAGTATAACTACATCTCAGCTTTTCTACAAAGAACCGCCGGTAAGCAGCACCATACCAAATGTAGTAGGCGCAGAATATTTTTTTGATACCGATCCCGGCTTTGGCAACGGAACGCCTTATGTATTTCCAGTACAGGGAACTATAGTAAATCAAATGATAAGCGTTTCTACAACCGGGCTTACTAAAGGGTTTCACCGCTTTTACATGAGGGCAAAGGATGCAAACGGCAATTGGAGCCTTATAAATGCACCGGTATTTTATTACGAAACAATTGTACCCACACCGGGTTTGAATAGTCTAACTTCTTTAGAATGGTTCTGGAATACTGATCCCGGTTTCGGTAACGGTAACCAGGTATCTCTGCCCGCCGGTAATAACGGAGCAGTAACGGGATTTGCATTCAATGTGAGCGGTATAACTACGTTCAGTAATACAAGGCAAAATTTATTTATCAGGACCACAGATGGTAACTGGAGCCATACAACGGTTCGTATGGTAGATTTTACTGGAGTAGTTTTACCTGTAACGCTTTTAGAATTTTCAGCAAAGGGATTAACCAATTCGGTTATAACCAACTGGACCACATCGCAGGAAACCAATACCGATAAATTTGAAGTAGAACACAGTGCAGACGGAATTCATTTCTTGACGTTCGGCACGTTAGCCGCTGCCGGCAACAGTTCTGTAGACCGCCACTATCAATTGGAACATTTTAAACCTGTAACGGGAGTGAATTTTTACCGCCTAAAACAATTTGATAGAGACGGTAAATTTACATACAGCGCAGTGGTGAAGATCATTTTCAACGGCGGCAAATCCGGCCCTTTGGCGTTCCCTAACCCCGTGCAAGAAAAACTAACAGTTATGGTCCCCAATGCCCTATTTAGTGGGAAAAAATCAGTGCTGACCATATTCGACAGCAAGGGAGCTGTAATTTTCACAGGAGGAGTAACGACTGTTACAAACCAAATTGATTTCAGCAGATATGCCGCAGGAAATTATTTTATAATGTTGAAAGATGAGAGTGGAAAAACCGTTTGGCAAGAAAAAATAATGAAAGTGAAATAGAGATGATCTTAATACTATAATCATTCAAAAAAAGGATATGGCAATTGCTGTATCCTTTTAATTTGCGTAATACCGAGATGAAATAATATTGGCTGCAAAGCGATATTCGATGGGTGTAATACCATCTAAAATTTACGCTTAGTCCGCCGCGGTTGACGAATTTATAATCAAGAAGGTATAATATGTTAGGGGATTTATTTGTTCTATGGGAAAGGCTTTGCTTTATTGAGCATGGCTTTCAGGCATTTGAAAAACAGGGAATGCTTTTAAGTAAAACGATCTCAAAGAAATCAGTAAATTATTTTTTAGGAATATTCATGCTGATTAAACCCATTTAAACTTATGTGCCATTTGAATAGCCTGCGCCTTTGAATTTACGTGGAGTTTTTCATAGATCTTGGTGGTATGTGTACGTACAGTAAGCGGACTGATAAAAAGTGCAGCAGCAATTTTTTTATAATCAAGGCCATCAACCATCAGTTTAAGAACTGTTGTTTCCCTGTCGCTTAATATTTCTTTTGGCATAGGATCATCACTCTCTGATTTAGCCGGCACGCCGCCGTTTTTCATCCATTGTAATGTTTTTCGTGCTATGGCAGGGCTCATGGGCACACTGTTGTATTCAACGGCATTATTTACTGCCTCTATAAGTTGTGCAGCAGAATCATCTTTGAGCAAGTAACCGCTTGCGCCCGCTTGTATAGCTTCAAATATTCTGGTATCATCATCAAATACGGTGAGTACGAGAAATTTGATGAACGGATATTTGATGGTTCCGGCTGCTATCGCTTCTATGCCATTCATAAGCGGCATATCAATATCCATTAACACCAGGTGAGGGTGAACATCCGGTGCGAGCATTTCCATTTTTTCCAGAAATTCTTCGCCGTTTGTAGCTTCAAAAATGATCTGAATGCCTAACGCATCAGCAAGGTTTTGACGGACAGTTTTCCTGTTCACCATTTTATCGTCTGTAATAGCTATTCTTATCATTTGAGCAAATTAAACCTATTCATTGTTAGTTAGCAATGCAGCATCTGCTGTATTTTCTGTAATGCTTACAGTAGTTCCGGTTTCTGAAGAGCGTATGCTTAATGTAAATCCAGATTCATTTGCCCGTTCCTTCATATTACTCAGACCATAATTTTCGCCATGGCCATTTTCTTTAAAACCTTTTCCGTTATCGGATATTTCAAAATAAAGCCGGTCAGTATTTTCCACTTTTATAGCTATTACTAATGCATGTGAATGCCTGCAGGCATTTTGAAGTGCTTCCTGCATTATCCTGAATATATTCAGCATAAGTGTTGGCGGTAAAGTTTTATTAACGCTGATATTTTCACTGAATTGAAAATCTATTTCGGGATAGTTTTTACTTATGCGAATAGCATAGTTTTTAAAACGGTCTGCAAATGCAGTGATGGTAAGCGTTTCTGTGTTAAGCATCCAGATCGTTTCTCTTAGAAAGCCCATAATATTAGCGCCATATTCTTTCAGATCTGTAACGTGCTTTTCCTGCGATTCGCTTCCGGGCTGTATCCTGTTGAGCCCCGCAACCAATGCAGAAGTGTAAGCGCCAATATTATCATGCAGATCCCTCCCGATGCGCACCCTTTCAACCTGCAAACCTTGCTCTATTTGTAAAGCCCTTAATTGCCTGTTAAATTTTCTTTTATTCTCCATTCTAGTTAAGAGAACTATAAGTGTAGCAAATAAAAATATAGCAATACCTATGAAGATACCTGTTTTCCAAAAGGGTGCACTGCTTTTTACAACAAAATTATATACTGGTGCTGCAGCCAGATTATTTACAGAAACTGCAGCCCGTACCTGCATAGAAAGATTTTTATAAGGCAGGCCAGTATAAGAAACTGTATGAACACCCGCCGGTAAATTTATCCATTCATCATCCTGCCCCATCAGCCGGTACTGGTAAATAAGATTGCCCGAAAAAAATGCAGGTGTACAAGCAAAATCAAAACTGATAAGCTTACCGTCTGGCATTATTTTTAAAAGTGAATTATCAATTGGCACGCTTTGCCCGTTTACTTTTACATCAGATACAAAGGCCCTAAAACTTGCCTCATTCAATGCTGCTTTGTCTGCATTACACACAAGTAATCCTTCTGAGGTTCCGTATAAAAGATGCTGCTTGTCTTTTAATGCTGCACCAAAAATAAATGCAGATGGTGGTATACCGTCAGCAGTTGATAGTGTTATAAATGAATTTTTACTTTCATTGTACACATTTAAACCTGCACTTGTTGCCACCCATAAACGACCCTTATTATCACACAAAATATTATACACCACATCGCTTGCCAAACCAGAGGAAGTTGTATAATGAACACTTTTACCATTATGATATTTATATATTCCGCTGCGAATGGTGCCTATCCACATTGCACCTGTATTATCTTGCGCTGTACCTGTAACAATAGTTCTTTTAATAAATGAATGCTTATCATCATTACTTACAAAAGAAAATTTTTTTTGCAATGAATTATTAAAAACATCTAAGCCGGAGTTATTTGCTATCCAGATATTGCCATCTTTATCCTCAAACGAATGCATCACATAACTTCCGCTTAATTTGTGTACATTTTCTTTATGGGAAAAATGAATTAATGGTGAATTGTTTGGTAGTGCAATAAAAAGACCTGCAGTTGTACTTATCAGGATACGACCTTTACTATCTGTATTCATATGTAATACACTACTGCCTGGCTCACTATTAATTATTGAAAATTTCTTTACAATTGTGCCAGCTTCATTCATAACTACTACGCCTTCCCCAGAAATTGCTGCCCAAATATTATTATTATTATCACTTGTAATAGCTGTTATACTTTTATTAGAAACTACAGAATTAAATTTATCTTTTATTGTGGCGGTAAAATTTTCAATTTTAAACAAGCCATTGCGAGTGCCTGCATAAAGCGTATTTCTGTTTCGGGCTATGCAAGTAATTACTTCATTTGGACCTGACGGTTTTATTTGAAAAAAATTATTGAAAGATGTGTTGCTTACTGCTACACCATTGCCCGATGTGCCCACCCATAAGTTTTCCAGTACATCTTTATAAGTGTAAAGTATTGTACCTGCAGGAAGTATTGTATTGCCCGCATTTCCGGAAAAAAGCAACTCGGATTTACCCGAAACACCAGTTTGGAAAATGCCTTTGGTTGTTGCGGCTAAAATTTGTTCGGGACTAATAACATTTAAATGAGAAAAACTTATAGGTACTTGAAATTTCTTTATTACGGTTTGGTAACGGGTATCAAAAACTATAATCTCAGATGCTTTAAGTTTATTGTAAAAAAAAAGCAGACTGTCTTTATAAGGAACGGCAGCGTAATCTTCAAAGTTTTGCTTATTGGTAAAAGATGAAATACCAAGATAAGAAAATCTATTTTTTCTGATATCCGGAGAGTAATAAAATTTATTATCCTCATCTATCAGCCAAGCTTTATATGATGGTGTAATAAAGCAATTGCTCTTTTTTAAAGAAGGAGAAGATAATTTAACATGGGCTAACGTATTACCATTAATTATAAAAATGCCCTCCTGTTTTACAACAACATTGTTATCCGGCAAAATAAAAAAATCAGCATATCCCGCCTGAAAAGTGTGCTTCTCTTTTTCATCGAGGTAAATGCGTTTAAACTTATGTGTGCGCTTATTAAAAAAATTGAGGCCGTTGCGTGTACCTACCCACAAATTTCCGGCATTGTCTTCTGCTATTTTTAAAATAAATTGGTCACTTATTGATGAACTGTCGTCTTCATTGTACCTATATACCGTGAATCGTTTTCCATCAAAACTGTTGAGGCCATCCTGCGTGCCTATCCAAATGAGGCCTTCCTTATCCCGGTAAATTGCATGTACACTGTTTTGAGATAGGCCATCTTTAACACCGTATAATAAAAAGCGGGAATAAAGCTGGGCATGCGCTGTGGCAGAGATGAACAGGCAAAATGAGAAGATGAATGAAAGCCTTTTCAAAAAATAAATTTTAAGCCTGTGTTATCAGACGGGTTAATGCTCTGTTGTTGCCATCTGATACAAATGTTTGATGCCATTTTTAAATTGGTTACAATATTTAACAGGTCTGCCATTTTCTCAGTAGTATTTTTATTTCTTCCGTTGATGCATGAATGCCAAAAGACCTTTAGATCTTTAGGGTGTTCTGTTGATATGGATTTCTGCGCACTTTGGGTTAGCAATTACTTCGACCTTGAAATAATATTAAACCATCTCCGTTACTAACGGATGTTTAAAGTACATGAAAATTTTAAAAGTACTTTTTTTATCGTACGCTTTTACGATACCAATACCAATTATTTTTGCCGAATAAACATCCTATTTTCCTGCATGGTTTGTCTAAAATCAACCATCGCCTCCCGCACAGATGAATGAATTGTATAACATTTTTGAAACCTATCATTTAAGTTACAAAGCCAACGCCAGGGCTCAAAAAGGCTTTTGTTGAAATTACAGCGGCACCCATTTTCGTTAATTCCCTTCAATAAATAACGCATAACCAAGAGTTCCTTTATGGGAATCAGACTCACGTTTTTTAGCAATAGTTTTTTTAATGCCTCGGAAATTTCGCTCATGCTTTGATGTCTTATGCAAGAAATAATTTTGGCTTAATTGCAATTTACTATGAAAATCGTAAGCAATAAAACTGTTTTCATTAATTCCCATAACACGGAGAAATTAGGTTGAATGCGTAGTGAACCCGAATTTATAAACCTTGTTATATTAATGAGAATTTGGGCTAAAATCTTCACATGTAAAGAGGAAGTCATTATTTCAACTTAATATGAACATTTTTAAAGTCTGCCTATTTTTATAGATATTTGCGCAATCTTTAAAAAATGAATGCGTTAATAAAGCAAGCAACCATCATATGTTCCTCCTCAGCTTTTCACCGTCAGGTAAAAGATGTATTAGTTGTTGATGGAATTATTAAAGCAATTGAAGACGACGTTTCAGCAGAAAACACCCAAATCATAACCGGAAATAATTTGCACTTAAGCATTGGGTGGATGGATATTTTTGCGGATTTTGCTGAACCCGGTAATGAGCACAGAGAAACACTTGAAAGTGGTGCAAACGCTGCTGCAGCAGGTGGTTTTACAGATGTGATGTTGGTGCCGGATACTGTGCCGAGCGTTTCTTCGAAAGCGCAAATTGAATTTTTAATAGAACGTGCAAAAACGCTCCCTGTTAATATCCACCCAATTGGATCTGTAACCAAAAATGCCGAAGGCTCCGCACTTACCGAAATGTATGATATGCACAACAGTGGTGCAGTAGCATTTAGTGATGGCAAAAAATCAATACAACAATCGGGACTTTTATTAAAAGCATTGCAATATGTTTCTGCAAAAAATGCGGTAATAATACAGTTGCCAGATGATAAAAGCATAAGTGAAGGCGGGCTTATGAATGAAGGAATAATGAGTACAAAACTTGGGCTCCCCGGCAACCCTGCTATGGCGGAAGAAGTGATGATTGCAAGAGATATTGCACTGCTTAATTATACAGATTCTCATTTACACATCACCGGTGTTTCTACAAAAAAAGGAATTGATTTAATAAACAATGCAAAAAAAGAAGGACTACAAATAACCTGTTCTGTCACGCCCTATCATTTATTTTTTAGTGAAGAGGATTTGGTTGATTATGATACAAATTTAAAAGTAAATCCACCATTGCGAACCCGTGAAGATGTAGTTGCATTGCAGGATGCGCTTAGGATTGGAGATATTGACTGCATAGCAAGCCACCACAGCCCGCAATGTGCAGATGACAAAATTTGCGAATTTGAATATGCTAAAAATGGAATGATCAGTTTGCAGACTTTATATGGAACGGTGAATCCCATAATAAAAGATAGCGAGCAGTTGGTGAAAATATTTACAGAGAATAACAGGAATATTTTTGGGTTGAACATGCCTGTAATTGAAGAAGGAGCCGCTGCATGTCTTACAATTTTTGAGCCTGCTACAAATTACGTTTTTGAAGAGAAAGCCATTCTTTCTAAATCGAAAAACAGTCCGTTTGTTGGTAAAGAAATGAATGGAAAAGTAATTGGAATAATAAATAAAAACAAACTGGTTTTAAACGACTAATGAAAAATATTTCTGCAAACAGTTTCAGGAGTTAGAAATAGATTTAATAATTTATTTTTACTTTTTAAAAATTAAAATTATGCAAGCAACCAATATTACCGCTTACACAGTCGACGCTTCTCAATTGGATGCTATAAAAGCATTTATGAAAGCTTTGAAAATAAAATTTGAAGTACAAAAAGAATCTCCTTACAACAAAAAATTTGTAACCAAAATATTGCAGGGAGAGGAAGAATTTAAAAAAGGGAAATCCAAGGCAATTAAAACGGCTGAGTTATGGAAATAATCTATAGCCAAAAAGCATTGAATGATATAGATTTTTGGAAGCAAAGTGGAAATACAACCATTCAAAAAAAGATATCTGCACTCATTCACGCAATTGAATCAAACCCATTCATTGGCATTGGAAAACCAGAAGAAATTAAATATGAGTTAACTGGAAAATGGTCAAGAAGAATAAATAAAGAGCATAGAATTATTTACGAAATCCAGGACAAGACAATAAGAATCTTTTCACTTAAAGATCATTATTGATTTTTTCTTAACTACACTAAAAGCTATAATAATATTGAAAAATATTTCCGCAAAATATATTGGATTACTAACCGCTGCTGCAATGGTGGCGGCTTCTCTTCTACTATTCTACGTATTTCATTTTCCTGAGAACGGAAAGAACCAATATTTTATTTATGGTATATACGCCATCGGTATTTTAATGGCACTAATTTTATTTAATAAAAATAGCCGGGAGGAAAATGCATTTAAAAATTATTTTTCTGAAGGGTTTAAAGTTTTTGTAGTGGTAACTTTAATAATGGCTGTTTTTACATTCATTTTTTACAAAATGAATCCACAGATTTTGGAAAATGCGTTAGTAGAGATTAATACTTACAATGCAAAGGATGTAGATAAAACCCCCGCAGAAGTAACGGCAAATGCTGAAAAGTTAAGAGGGATTTTTATACCAATGATGATTGCTACAACAACCGTAAAGAACTTGGTTTTGGGTGCGCTGGTTACGATTGTTGCAGCAGGGTTTCTATCTCAGAAAAAATCGGTATAATGTGTTATGCTTTAAAAAAATTATGCTTAATGTTATAAGTTGAAAAAAGATCTAGGGATGAAATGCTTAATTACAAAATCTGACTAATGAACTACAGCTAGGCCTCTCCCGAAACAATCGGGAGAACAAGGGTGAGGCTTAAAAATAAAAAATGGATCTATCAATTGTAATACCACTGTTTAATGAAGATGAATCTTTGCCCGAGCTTACGGCATGGATAGAAAAAGTAATGACTGCCAATAATTACAGTTACGAAATAATAATGGTAGATGATGGCAGTACCGATGATTCGTGGGCAGTGATAGAAAATTTACGCAAAAAAAATAATGCTGTAAAAGGGATAAAGTTTCAACGGAATTATGGCAAAAGTGCAGCATTAAACGAAGCTTTTAAAGCGGCACAAGGAGATGTAATTATAACCATGGATGCTGATATGCAGGATTCTCCGGATGAAATACCTGAACTGCGCCGCATGGTTTTAGAAGAAAATTTTGACATTGTAAGCGGCTGGAAAAAGAAAAGATTTGACAATACATTCACTAAAAACTTACCCTCTAAATTATTTAATGCAGCAGCCCGAAGAAGCAGCGGCATTAAATTGAATGATTTTAATTGTGGTTTAAAAGCCTACAGAAAAAAAGTGGTAAAGAGTATTGAAGTGTATGGAGAAATGCACCGCTACATTCCTATACTTGCCAAGTGGAGCGGCTTTAGAAAGATTGGCGAAAAAGTTGTAGAGCACCGTGCAAGAAAATATGGTGTTACAAAATTTGGTTGGGAGCGGTTTGTAAATGGCTTTTTAGATTTGGGCTCCATCATGTTCGTAGGCAAATTTGGTAAACGTCCCATGCACTTTTTCGGGCTTTGGGGCACACTTTCTTTTATGGCGGGCCTTACCATATTTTTATACCTTACCATTTCTAAATTTGCTTTTGATGGTACGGGTATGACGCAGCGTCCATTATTTTTCTTTGCACTTTTTGCCATGACGATTGGTACGCAATTATTTTTGGCAGGTTTTATTGGCGAATTGATTGCAAGAAATTCTTCTGAAAAAAACAGTTACCTCATTGAACAAAAACTCGGAATGTAATTATGGCAACTGTTGTAATTATTGGTCCTGCACACCCGTTGCGTGGCGGTCTCGCTACATTTAATGAGCGATTGGCAAAGCAATTTATACAACACGGCTTTAACACAAAAATCTATACTTTTTCTCTTCAATACCCTGACTTTCTTTTCCCGGGCACCACGCAATACAGCGATGCGCCTGCACCTGCTGACCTTGAAATAAAAGTCTACATAAATTCTGTACTGCCAACAAACTGGTTAAAGGTAGGATTGGAACTTAAAAAATTAAAGCCCGATTTTATTGTCGTGCGCTATTGGTTGCCGGTAATGGGACCATGCTTAGGAACGATCTTAAGAATTGTAAGGCAAAACAAACACACCAAAATAATTTGCATTGCAGACAATATTATTCCGCATGAAAAAAGGAAGGGAGATAATTTATTTACAAAATATTTTATAAAGCCCATTGATGCATTTATTGTGATGAGTGAAAAAGTGATGAGTGATTTGAAGTTATTTGATAAAACAAAACCGGTACAGCTTATTCAACATCCGTTGTACGATAATTTTGGAGAGAAAATAAATAAAGAAATAGCCAGAAAAAATATTGGGATTGAAGGCGATGAAAAGATTATTTTGTTTTTTGGTTTTATAAGAAAGTATAAAGGGTTAGATATTTT
>Ga0105047_10014586_pt1 | contig 12456 bp, 8 predicted proteins | sample MAT04_FD_78384 | JGI IMG/M metagenome (GOLD analysis project Ga0105047, IMG submission 78384) | Freshwater microbial communities from Lake Fryxell liftoff mats and glacier meltwater in Antarctica - MAT-04 (megahit assembly) | ecosystem: Environmental > Aquatic > Freshwater > Ice > Liftoff... | reverse complement strand
GTATGCAACTCCATTTGCATGGAACGAATAGAAGCCGGTCTTATCACAATTCAATCCGACTGGATTTCAGCAAAAAAGACTTTGATGGTTCTTGGAAGATAAGCCCTTCGAGGTCGGGAGTTCAAGCGGTTTAACACCCATTTACCACACTCATTCCGACTCCCGATATGCTGCCAAAATTTTTGATGCATATCCAGCGTGTCCTGCATCATTCGGATGCCATTTTACTCCCTCCGATGTGCCAGTGCCGTAACAATTCGGGTTGCTGGCCAGGTCTTGAACTGAAATGAATGGCACGTTTTGTTTGGCTGCTTCTTCGGCCATTGTGTTTTGCACATCGCCCCACCAACCTGCGTAGGTGCCTTTACCAGCGGCCCATGGACCGACGGTAATCACTTTGGCATCCAAACTTTTGAGCTCTGAGAGCAATTTTGAATAGTTGGTGCGCAGGGTGTCCGCACCATCGTTAGCCTTTTCGTGCTCACCGAGTTGTATGACCACAAGGTCGGGACGGAAATCTTTTGCACTCTGAATAGAACTCAGAGCACCTAAAGCATTTCCACCTCCCGGAAGGTAACCAATCTCAACTTTCTCGTCAGGACGGTCCTTTTGGATGCCGTCCGCAACGAGGTGTACAAAGTCTTTCGATAGCTCGGACGCCGCCATACCGGCCGTGTGGCTCCAACCAAGTGAGGCTTGGACCTCGGGGTTGGTGCCATGAAGGGTGATACTGTTACCGCTGAACAAGATGCGAAATTGGCCGGGTTCATGCGGTTTTGAATCCACGGCTACCGGTAGCTGGGAGCGGATGTCATCCGCCGCACAAAAAGCGATTCCTGCAAGCATGAAAAAAGAACACAGGGGGTAATTCATCGCGAAAACATAGTGCTAGGGGACTCCACAATACAATTATTAAATCGTTAATTCGTTCCCCCCAAGAAGCGGCCCTCCCTTAACCTAAAGTCTTGCCACAGGTGTGTCGGCAATTTAAGAAATTCTCATTCTTGTGGCACGCGGAACACGACGGTGTGCTGTCCCGGACCGATCGTGGTTTGCACAAGCGGGCCCTCGTCAGAGGCGAGAGGGCGCATTTCGCACGCAAAGCCGTCGATGCCGATAGAGTCTGCGCAGGCGGCGGGCAGTTCGACATCCGCCTCAACATTCGGCGGCAGGTTGACGGTCCAATGGATGGTGCCGCCGGAGGTTTCCCATTTGCTCGTCACCGGGCCCCGGATCGTGCGGTGAGTGCAACTGATGGAGTCGAAGACGAAGTGTGGGCGAAGCCCGATGCGCCCGAAGCCGGGGGTGCGGGGCTGAATGCCGGCGACATCCTCGAAGAGCCAGGTGAGAAGATCGCCCAAGAGCATGACGTGGTTGCGGGAATTCATGTGGGGCTCGGCGGTGTCGCCATTCCAAAGCTCCCAAATCGTGGTGGCGCCTTTGCGGATCATGTAGCCCCAACTCGGGTATTCCTCGCGGCAGACGAGCGCGGCGGCGACATCAGCGCGTCCGAGGGCTGTCAGCGTGCGCAGGAGCCATTGTCCGCCGACCAGTCCGGTCCCCAGCGAGGGAGTGCCGGACTCATTGATACGCGAAATCAGGTAATCAAACACGTGCTTCTTATGTTGCGGGGGCACGATGTCGAAGGCCAGGGCGAGGAGCGCGGCGGTTTGAGAACCGTTATCATAGCTCCCTTTCTCAGCGTCGAGGTAGCGAGCGTTGAGTGCCTCCGCGATTTTTGCCCGGCGGGCGGTCCACTTTTCCGCGAGGTCATTGCGCCCGAGCCGTTGCGCGAACGCGGCGCCGATCTCAAGATTTTTCACAAGGTAGGCCGATGCCAGGATAACCGGCGACGTCTTGCGGTCGGGGCGTTCGGAGTGGATGAGGTGAGGGGATTCGGGAGGCACGCACCAGTCACCGAAGATGTCGCGCCCGATGAGGCCGTCAGCGCAATAGCCGCTCATGAGATCGAGCCAGCGGCTGATGGCGGAGAAGCTCTCCGTGACCACGCGCTCGTCGCCGAAATGCCGCTGGAGCCAGTGTGGGATCATGGGGAGGCAGCTTGGCCAGGTCACGTCGTCGGAATACACCCGCCAAAAGGGCGGTGCGATATCCGGCACGCTGCCATTGAGGGCCTGCGCGTCCCGGATGTCGCCCATCCATTTCCGATAGAGTGCGCCGACGTCAAAGAGGAACATTTCTCCCGGGGCGCCTCCGGCCCGGTCACCCAACCAGCCCATGCGCTCGTCCCGCTGAGGGCAGTCGGTCGGCATGCTGCGGTAGTTTCCCCGGATTCCGCGCGCTGCGGCATCGACAATCCGGTTCACGATTTCGTGCGAGCAGGTGAATGATCCGGTCTCGGGCACCTCGTCGTGAATAAAACACGCCTCGAGTTCCACGGACTCCGCGCCGCCGCGGACCTCGACATACCGGAAGCCGTGATAGGTGAACTTTGGCTCAAACTCGGTGAGCCCGTCTTTCAAAATCACATGGTCAGTGCAGAGCGCCGAGCGGAGATTTTCGAGGGAGAGGGCGTCCCGCGACTCGATCTCTTCGGCAAATTGGAGGCTGATTTCCTGTCCCGCGCGTCCCCGGATGCGGGCCCGGCACCAGCCGACAAGGTTCACCCCGAAATCAAACATCAGCGTCCCGTATTTTGTCGTCCAAGTCTTGACCGCAGGCAGGATGATGCTCTTGCGGATCGGGTTGGACGGCTGTGCGCAGACTTTACCTTGCGGCGCGGCCACGAGCTGCGCGGCGCTCCATGTCGAGTCCTCAAAGCCGGGAAGCGTCCACGCGGGGTCGTCCTTGCGCGCGTCGTAGTGCTCGCCGTCAAATTCGTTGTTCCACCCGATGGCGCCGTCAGTGTGGATTTTCCAGGGCCCGCCCGAGGTGATACGCGAGGTGGTCCCATCCGCATGCGTCAGCTCGAGTTGGAGCAGGAGCTTCGGGCAGCCGAAACTTTCCATCGCGGTCGGCACGCGGACGCGCGGCGCAAAATAGCGCCCGTTGCCAAGCACACACCCAATGGCGTTCGGCCCTTCGGTGACCATGTCGCTCACATCGAACGTGCGGTAAAAAACCCGCTTTGTGTAGTCGGAGACGTGCGGGGAGAGTTCCTCATGACCCACCCGCCGCCCGTTGATGTAGGCTTGAGAAAGTCCAAGGCCTGAAAAATATAGAATGGCTTTGCGAATCGGGGAGGGGACGGAAAACTCACGGCGGAGATACTTGGCAGGGAGATTCGGGTATTCATCTGCACGCTGAAGGTGCCAGGGCGGTATTCCGAAGCTCCCCAGCTCTTGCACAGGACCTGCTTGCCCGGCTTTCCGACATATCCACGTGGCGTCGGTGAGCACGTTGACCCCGCCCTCGGAGCGGCGCTTGCGGATTTTCACAAAATCGATGCCGGGCGTACGAACGTCCCCGACAACTTCGCGCTCTTCGGCCACCAACCGCAAGATCACGCCCGCGTACGGATCGCGGTCGTGGCGTTTTTTTGCCCGGATGACCACCGTGTTCGTTCCTGCGCGGAGGCCGTTCACCGCGATACCCTGCGGGAGCGGGAAGAGGTTGAAATTTGCCTGCGCCCTCGCAAGCTGAGCAATCGGCATATCATTGATTTCCACCTCTGCCTCATCGTCCGCCAGCCCCCAGAGCGTGCCGTCGCAGGCTGCGGGCAGCTCGAAGGACTTCTCAAAAATCCGTTCCCCGGGAGATTCGTCACCATCCCAAATCCAGCGTGCCCCCGGGAGCGGGTCGGCAGGGAATTCCGACGCTGCATCGCAGCCAATCCACTGAGCCGACCAGTCCTCCTCCTCCAGCAATCCCATAGTCCATGAGGCCACTTCACTGGCCAACTCTTTTGCGGATTCATCCCGGCAGGAGACCTTCCAAAAGCACTCCATCCGGCTTTTCAATGGCTGCCCGTCATAATCAATAAATGCCGTCCGGACGTCATCCACCCAGTTGCTGTCCCAAAGATCGCCCGCCCCGGCAAGTGCCCCCTCGCGTGACGTCGCCACTACCACTCTCCAGGCTTTTTGAAACGAGGAACCATGCTCCGGGTCGCTCAGCTCCCAGCTAAATTCCGGACGAGGATTTTCTATGCCTTGAGGATCAACGAGGCAACAACAACGCAGGTAAGTGGGATAAAGCACGGTAAACAATCCCAATTAACGTGCCGATGCTTGGCAAGCAACAATTATTATGCACCAGGGTGTTATGATAATCAAAATGCGCTTCTGGGGATAGTTTCGTAATTTAAGGGGAGGGCCGCAGCTCCGCAACACGCACAACGAGATCGTTACCATAGTCAAATCCCGAACAATCCAAAGTGAGCAATGTGTTGTCAGCAGACTGAGAAAAACGTCCACTTTCTCCGTCATCCATCCAAACCACTTCAGCGATAGTTTGGGGGAAGTGGTCTATTGCGCGGGGTCCGTTCTGTGAGGAACCGACCACGACGTGAGTGTCGCCTTTGCGATGGAGATCATGCGCAAAGTAGTAATAAATTCCGCTATGGTAGAGAACAAAATCCTGACCCTGACACAGGACATCCACGGGGCGCCCGAGATAGAGGACGTCGCCGTGAATAGCAACCCACTCTCCGACTTTTCTTAGAAGGGCGTCCTCGTAACAGGGAATACCTCCACTGGCCGTGGGCCCGATGTTGAGCAGATAGTTGGAACCAGTTTTCCGGCAGGCGCAGAGATGTCGAATGATTTCTCCGATGCTCTTATAATTAAAATCCAGTTTCCCGAACCCCCAGTGGCTGTTAATCGTCTCGCACATTTCTCCGGCCAGATATTTCGGCCAGCCACTTCGATCCGGTGCCGTAGGAAGCCCTTGCTCAAAAGTGACGCTATCCAACTCCGGATGTCCAGTGATGCCCCTTGCATCCAGGCCGGTGTTATTGATAATTATAGCCTCCGGCTGATGCCGACGGATGATTGCGTAAAGACGATCCTCCTTCCAATCGGCTTGCCGTGACCATTTTCCATCGAACCAAAAGCCACCTAGTTCTCCATAATGTTTACACAGAATTTCAACCGAAGCATGAAGGTAATCGAGGTAGGCATCGAACGACTCTTCACTGCATTCGGCCGAGTTCCATTGCCAATCCAGAAGCGTGTGATAAAGAAACGGGACAATCCCCTCCTTGCGACAAGCCTGGACAAACTCCCATACAAAATCGCGTCCAGCCGGGGAATGTAGGGAATCGAAGTCCGAAAGCCCACGCGTGTCATAGAGCGAAAAGCCCTCATGGTGGCGAGTCCCCAGACATGCGTATCGAAATCCGCTCACGCGAGCGAGCTTCGCGAGATAGGTTGCATTGAAATCAGCCGCCGTGAATGTTCCAATCATCTTGCGGTATTCCTCAGGGAGAATTTTCCGGTGGGATTGAATCCACTCTCCGTGTTCTAATTGCGAGTAGAGGCCCCAGTGTACAAATAGCCCGTAGCCAAGTCGTTCAAATCGCGCGATGCGTGGAAGAGGTTCAGGGCTGTTATTCATGGGACTGAAATGTTAACTCTCCATGGATCAGATGGTAACATTGGCCATGAACCGAAACACGATAGAGGCGGACACTCCGTTTCCACGATTCCAAGCAATGCCGAAATCCAATATTTCCAGTCGGCTTTTGTCGTCCAACATCTCTCCACAATGCCGAAGCACCAGACCGATTTGTAAGGCAGGCGGTTCTCGCGATGTGCAAAAAGCGCTTCAAGGACGACTTTCCACCCGGCCAATAATGCCAAATCAGAGTCGGCATCATCATTCAAAATCTGCCCTTGGAAGGCCGCCTCGAAACCTTTGGTTTCCCGTGGTTTGCGTGTGATGATCTCGTCTTTCCACGAAACATCCCCCGCCCATCGCAGAAGGTTCGCAGCCCCTGGGTCTTGGTGAAACTAAACACATCCGTTCGAATCGAAGGAACCGCCCGGGCGTAACCCCCGGCTTCACACCGCCGCTCAATTTCAAAAGCCTTCCATCGAATCTCAAGGTGCGCAACCAGCTGGGCCAATTGACGTCCATTTAGCAGCGTCAACCATGTCAGTTCACTGCCGCCAATGTAAGGAGGGAAAACCGGATGCTTGATAGCTGCGATATCAGGCTCCACGTGGATCGATCCGAGGTCGTTGTTGAGTCCCGGCATAGCAGCCAATTGGGTCATCCTTCTTTCCAGCCAAGCCATGGAAAGATCTTCAAGCGACAGCGCAGGACGGTCGGGAACAGATATAGACTTATTGAGTTTCATAAGGCCGGGGTCCACACTGGCTCCAGTCGTAGGGTCGAAACCCTGAACGACGGGCAGGGGAGTTTTTCGGGAGGACAAAGTTGGATGCGGTGATCCGGGCTTTGGGATCCACAACGAGCGAGTTACGATCCAACCCCGCTTTTTGCCACTCTTCGAAGCTAAGGTTTGGATGCTTGTCTTTATTAAAAACCGGGTTTGTGCAAGGCGGAATTCCATTTGCAAACCAGATCACATTGGCATCACTTCGGAAGGCATCCCGCACATCGCGATGATAGCCCCCTTCAAACAATGCGGGTGCCGGACCCAGGAGAAGATTATTGACAAACGTCGCCGCGATCCATTTCTCCACTTGCCCAATACCGATCACACCCTCAATTTTAGACCCTGCAAAGACATTGTCCCGAACGATCAGCTCGCGCGAGAAATGAATCTTGAACGCACTTCCTTGGGTGTCATGCACCCAGTTACTCTCAAATACCATGTGCGCCGATCCCTCGTCGGGGTAGATTCCCCACCCTCCATATTCCGCACTGGATACGGAGTGGATGTGATTCCCCCTGACAATCGTTCCGGGCTGAACTCCTAAAAGGTAAATTCCTCCCATATCACTAAGCACTCCACGACCAATATCGTGAATCAGATTATTTTCAATCACATGGTTTTTCGAGATGGTCTCTCGATAGCCCCACGACCAGCCACACGATATCCCGGTGTAGCAGGTTCTTGCGATGTGATTATGTCGAATGGAGCAGGAAAAGGCTCGCACCACAAATACACCCACGCCTTGATGGAACACTCTGCCAATGTCCGTGATGGTGTTGTCCTCAATCGCGATATAGCCAGTTTGTGCCGTGATGTGTTGGTCCAGTTCACTACCGTCCACGCGCACCCCCCCTCCCCCGATTTCGCGAAGAGTGCAGTGTTTCAGCGCGGAGTGCTGACATCCCATTCCAAACTCAACAGCAGTGAATCCAATTTTCTCGATAGTACAATTTTCCAGCGAACAATGGCGTGCAAAACGGAAAACAACCGTGGCGGGAACATGGATCGCGCCCTGTGGTGAACTTCCCAAGGGAATTCCAATTTCGCCGAACCCTCCATGAGACAGTGTGCCGCCCAAAGGATGAAACCAGTCTGCATGCCGGAAGGTGAGCCCTCGAAAATGCAAATTTTCTACATGCTTCACCGCATAGGGCTCCAGCGTGGTGACATCATGATTAAATGCCGTTCCAAAAATCCTGAGAAATGTGTGAACTTTGGGTGCAATGAGCTTGGTTTTTGCAAGGGTCTCTCCTGGCTTTGGCAAATAGGTCAACCGTCCAAGTTTTCGGTCAAGATACCACTCCCCAGGCTCCGTTAATGCCTCCTTTAAGTTGTCGATGTAGTATCTCGCGAGCTTTGACCCCCACGATTCGTAGAGATTAAAGACCGACCGGCGGGCGCATTCGATCCACCCATTGTCTGCATCGAACTTCGGAGACCCCAACCTCGTTTCAATCCAATAATGAAGAATCACGATGTCGCTGTCGGGGAGTGAAGGCCAGTCTTGGATGTCTCCCGGGACAGGGGAGAAAAAGTTGTCGCCATCCGCCAGCGCCCTTTTCTCTGGAAATCGCAGCTTCCCTATTCGTAGAACATTGTTTAAGCCTTCTGGATCTGGCAAAAATTTGGGGAATCTGGCACGCGGACGCCGTTCACCGTTCACAAACAAAGAGCGGAATTCGCGCTGCCCGGCAATATAGTCGGGAGAATCCAAAATCCACGCCCGTCCTGCCTCGGTGGTCTCCTCTCGCCACCCACGCAGGTCCTCCCCACCGTCAAAGATGACTTCTCCGGCACCAACATAGGAAGTATGGCCGTCCTGCTCGTTAAACTCGACATGTCCGTCCAATGGATAGCGTCCCCGCTTGATAATGACGGTTGCCTCCCCTTTCAGTTTTTCATCGGCACGCAGCTTTCGCAGTCCATCTCGGGCACCCTGCAAAGTCGCCCAAGGCCCACTGACCGAGGAGTCCTTACCTGATGGAGAGAGAAAGAATGTGTTTTTTGGTTTCATAATTGTTTAAACTGAATGAGAGCGACTCCAGGTCGCTCCATGGTGAACTCTGCGGTCTCATTAGTAACAGTCACTTCGTTCGATTCGGCAGCTTGTAAAACATTGATGTCTCGAAGTTTTTGAATCTCCAGAGGACTTGGATAAGGCTTGGCTCCAGCGGCCCTCCAATGGGCAATGATGTTGTTTTCCTCCGCTCCCAATCGCGTCAAGGTGATTGATTTCTTCTCTGCCGGGATCGCCACACGGATCCTTAGCGTTTTTGACTCGTCCTCAGCCAAATTTGGATAGGCAAAGATCAGAAGCTTGAATTCTCCCTCAGAAACTGTGGCAAGCGCACCAGTCAAATCATCTCCACCCAACACCTCAACTTTCAAATTCCCAAGCTTCTCCAGCATCACGTGAGCAAACCATCCCGGCTTGCGCAGTCCATGCAAACTTAGCAGTCCGTAGTTTCCTTGAAACTCAGAGGACTGAAACCCTCCCTGATTGTAAATATCCGAAAGGCACCAGAAGGCAAAGGCATCAGAGTCCTGGGATGTCTCGATCATTGTCTTCACAATAAAAGCTGCCTCCAGTGCGGTTTCCTTGAGGGGATCAAACAAAAACCAAGAACGTCCCCATTCGTTCCAGTGAACTTCCCCTTGCCAACCACGCTGCTCGAGCTCCTTTTTAAGACCTCTCACGACTCCTGAGGCGAAGTGAGGGGAATCCTTCACGCGGAAAGACGCGGGACCATCAAATGGGGAGAGGGGATTCGTCTCCGAGTCGTTGTTATAGACATGAGTGATCAAGTAGTCGGGAGACGTGCCGTGATTGGCAGCGTAATCCAAAAACTCAGTAATCCACTCCGCGCGGGCCGTGGAAGGGCCGCCTAAACGAAGTCTCTCGTCGACGGACTTGACAGCCCTCCAAGTGGCAGACCACAAATCAAAGAAGTCTTGCTGGCTTCCGCCAAAAAATCCCCCTCGGAGGTTCGGCTCATTCCAGCATTCGAAAAACCATGAAGAGACTTCTTCAATTCCATAGCGTTTGATGTGATGCCGGATCCCTTCAGAAACGAATTTTTGCCAGATGGTCAAATCTTTGGGAATGCCGATGCGATTTTGGTCTGGAAAGCAACCAGATGGGTCATCGGTCATCCCGACCGGAGTGAAGCAAGTCGTATAAATTGGCTTCAGCCCGATATCCAGCAACGCCTCGATTGAAAGATCGATTAACTGCCAGTTTGGCCTTCGGGCTTTTTCCTCACATCTCCAATCTGCCAAATCGTAGTCCCACACCGCAAGCTCTGGGGAATACATGGCCACCGCTCGCACGTGACGCAGGCCTATCTCGTCTCTTGCCATCACCAGCTGGCGCTGGACATCCGCGCGAGAAAGCCAACGAAATTGGTCAATGTTACCGATACCTGCCCAAGTGTGCTTGAGATGAATCGAAGCCCCATTCCAGTCCGGATAAAAGTCGTGGGTCATAGGAGTTCCGGGGTTTTAAGCAGCCGATCTCAAACGGTTTGATCGAATGATTACTTCTGAATTTCCCTGACAATGTTCGAGATTCTCAGCGCATCAATCTCGCCTGAAAACAACATATATTCGACGGCATCAGCAAACCCCACTCTCAAGGGCATGTCATCGGCAGCAATGACACCTTCGACTAATGGCACTTTGCCACGCAGCTCGCCATTCACATAGACACAAATATTTGATCCGTCGTAAGTCCCAGCGACATAAAGCCATTCCCCAGTCGGAAGCGGGTCAGCAGAATGGGCACCTGTTTCGAAGCCTTGAGACTCGATCATAAAACTCAATTTGCCATCTCCCCGGATGAGCAAGCGGAATCCCTTATTGGAATAATCCATGTTTTCCACGATTCCCATGGGTTTTCCGAAAGCATCAGTACTGATTTTGATCCATGCCTCCACTGTGATTTCACTTTCCAGCCCAATAACCCCCTTCTCGCTTGTTGCCCAAGCCGTGCCGGGAAAATACAAAGATCTCCCGAATTTTCCCGGAGCAAACGTTGTCACAATCTCGCCGGAGTCGTCCATGGGGAGCGTCAGGGTGATGCTGTCTTCGGAATCACTTTCTAAAGTCGTTTCGTCTTTCTCATCAAAGTTCCAAAGAGCCACAGTGCTCTTATCAGTTCTGAAGGCCGGGTTCGTGGTGAATCCAACGGTCCCAAGGACCAGGAACGGAAGGAGAAGATATTTTGTATTCACAAAGCGTGTTTTAGTTGTTGCGTGAAAAGAAATCTTTGATCACTTGTAGCTCTGCTGGAGGTTCTTGGAGGGGAGAGAGGTTGGCGGGATCGCCGCCCAATAAAACACTCCACCCATCAAAATCAAGTTCGGCATGGTAAATGTAATCCCAGCCGTACTCCTCAAGAATTTCAAGAGTGTCGCGGAACCACCTTGCTGCACTTCCGTCAGGAGCCCATCGGATGCAGCCAAGCTCACCGACTTGCATTGGCACTCCGTAAGCCATTTGGAAGTCTCTCGCTGGTTGCAGGGCCACTTTCAAAGCTTCCTTGTCCCACATCTTTCCATTGATTTCGCCCGGGTAGCTAATGCCCATCGACTGACGCTCGGATATGCCCTGATGGGTGACTTCAAACGGCGCGTACATGTGGATACTATAAATCAAATTATCCGCTTTGATTGGACGAAGTTTGGTAAACGCTTGTACTCCCCACCATTCCTCGGGCTGGATATAGAGTCGCATAGTGGGATCAATCTTATTGATCATTTGGGCCGTTCTTTCAGCCAGCCCCTCCCAATCGAGACACCCCTCGGCGACGGGCACTCGCAAAACCGTTTCATTTAGCAGATCATATCCCTCGATCTCGGGCAGACCCGCATAGCGCTCGGCAATGATTTTCCATGTCTCGATAAACCGTTCCATGTCAGCAGGCTGCAAATACACGCGAGCGGTGCGTCCAAATTTCGGACTTCCATCGTCAGACTTGAAGACCCATTCGGGTGTCAAGGTGGCTTGGAGTATGACCTTGATGCCTTCAGAGCTGGCAGCACTCAGAAGCAGATCAACCTTTGAAAGAACCTCATCCAACTTTTCACGATACTCCTGCTCCGTCAGATCAGGGGAGGGAAAGTGAATCCACCGCTTCAGGACATTCATGTCGAAGACTTTGGCAAGATCTGAGATTCCACTCACGGCCTCAGCGATTCCTACTCCCCGAAGCGTAGTCTTTTGCACAAAGGGAGGTCGAGTTTTAGCAATTTCTGTGAGCGGCGGCTCGGCAAGTTCGACCTGAACATTTTCCACAAACATTGATCCAGAATTCGATATCAGACCCACAAACAAGTGCGCTTCATTGGCATCGGCTGGAACCCTGACATTTTTCACTTCCACATTGAACCAATCCCGGTTCCCGTCAATGGCCATCGCCGAGGAGCCGTAGGAGTAGAGCGGAGTACGGAAATCTATTCCGAACCTCACTCCCTCCCAAGGAAAATCGGGTTTGGGGACGCCCTGGGTTTTGATTCGGGCCTTGAGGTTGACACGCCAACCCCGAATTTGACTCAGGTCAACCGGGCGCCTGTATTGGAATCGCCCAGCAGTGAGTGAGATTGGTTTTCCTTGAACATCTCTTTGCACCGAGGAATCACCTGCTTCGGTTTGAGTCGCGTATGCAGCTGTGATTTGAAGAACTTCATCGCCATTGGAGCCCGCGCTCACGAATTGAGCCCAGTCGGCACCTTCAGACTCAGGATGCCACTTCTTGCGAGGCTCGGCTGATGCAGGATTTTCGTCCAAAACCAAAGTGCCAACCTTGGTATCTGCCAGGCCACTTCCGATGAACGCCGTCAGCGTGATGAGGAACCAAGCGCAAACTTTGGTGTTGTGAGAGGTGAGGAACATCACGCGATCAATTATTTTTATTTTTCGAAAGGGCTTCGACCAAGACTTGCTTTGAGGCATCTTCGACAGGAGTTTGATTCGCAGGATCTTGGCCCAAACCAACTTGCCAACCATCCCAGTCGTCCACACCGTGATAGGTCCAATCCCAGCCATACTCCTCAAAGACATCAATGGTGTCCTTGATCCAACGCGCTTGACTGCCATTTTCCGCCCAACGGATGCAACTAAACTCCGTCACAAACATTGGCGCTCCGTAGGCC
>Ga0105047_10014585_pt1 | contig 12456 bp, 10 predicted proteins | sample MAT04_FD_78384 | JGI IMG/M metagenome (GOLD analysis project Ga0105047, IMG submission 78384) | Freshwater microbial communities from Lake Fryxell liftoff mats and glacier meltwater in Antarctica - MAT-04 (megahit assembly) | ecosystem: Environmental > Aquatic > Freshwater > Ice > Liftoff... | reverse complement strand
GTCCCCGCAACCAAATCATTCTACCAAACATAAAGCCGCTAGCGGAAACGCCAGCGGCTTTTTCATGCCTGCCTCGCCAAGGCAGCGAGCGAACAGTTACGCTCATCACGCCCCGAACGCGTATTTCCGCGCCGCGGCAAAATTCAGGAACATCCCCGCGGCCACCCCGGCCGCGATCGCCGCCACTGGGTTTTCGGCACAGAACGGGCTCGTTGTCACCAGCACCGCGAACACGCCGCGGTTGACCGCGAAGCCGACGCTTTGCGTCGCCAGGAATACCACCCATTGCCGGCCCATCGCCATGCGGTGCGGGCCGCGAAAAGCCCAGATTCGATTGAATATCCAGGTGAAGCTCGCCGCCACGACATAGGCGGCAGCTCCCGCGGCATAGATGCCGATTGTGCCGCGCAACGCGTAGACGACGGCTGTGTCCACGACGAACCCGGCCGCCCCGACGGTGCCGAACCGCAGGAACTGCATCGCCAGCCGCGCCAGCGCTTCGCCGAGAAACCGTTCAAGCAGGACTTGCATTCCCTCCGCATAGTGCGGCTCCATCCGGAGGGAAAGCCCGCTCGTGTGCCGTGTCGATTGGGGGGTGCATTGCGCGCAAGAATTCCGCTACGCTTTGGTGGCAGGGATCGCCGGATCGCGCCGCGGCACAAAGCCGGGCCGTGGGACTGAGCAAAAGAGCTTCACCGACCGCAATCATTGATTGGGGAATTTTTCGCATGCAGCGACGCAGCCTGCTCAAGGGAATGTCGGCCGCCGGGCTCAGCCTGGCAGCACCGTCGATCGCCGCGGCGCAGGGGGCGCGGGTCTTGAAGTTCATTCCCCATGCCGATCTCACCGTGCTCGATCCCATCTGGACCACGGCCTATGTCACCCGCAATCACGGCTACCTCGTTTACGACACGCTGTTCGGCATGGACGACACTTATAGGGTATCGCCGCAGATGGCCGCCGGCATCACCGTGGAGAACGACGGCAAGCTTGTGCGTATCACCCTGCGCGATGGGCTGAAATTCCATGACGGCGAAAGGGTGCTGGCACGCGATTGCGCAGCCTCGATCCGGCGCTGGGGTGCGCGCGACACCTTCGGCCAGAGTTTGATGGCAGCCACCGACGAACTTGCCGCACCCGACGATAGGACGATCCAGTTCCGCCTCAAGCATGCCTTCGCCCTGCTGCCCGACGCGCTGGCCAAGGCGCCCAGCAACTTCGCCGCCATGATGCCCGAGCGGTTGGCCAAGACCGACCCGTTCACGCAGATCACCGAGGTGGTCGGCAGCGGGCCGTTCCGGTTCGTGCTTAAGGAGCGCAACGCAGGCCACATCGTGGTCTACGAGAAATTCGCTGACTATGTGCCGCGACCGTCCGGCACGCCCAACGGCACCGCTGGTCCCAAGGTGGTGCATTTCGACCGCGTCGAATGGCGCATCATCCCCGACGCTGGGACCGCTGCAGCGGCGCTGCAGAATGGCGAGGTGGATTGGTGGGAGTCGGTGGCCGGCGACTACCGCGACCTGCTGCGCAAGTCCGGCCTCAATGTGGCCACCCTCGACCCCGCGGGCTCCATGGGCTGCATGCGGCTGAACTTCACCCAGCCGCCGTTCAACAACCCGGCCGCCCGCCAGGCCCTGTTTCTGGCGCTCAATCAGGCCGATTTCATGGAGGCCGCTTCGGCCGGCGACCCCCAGATGTATACCGTGCCCTCCGGCTTTTTCCCGCCCGGCACGCCGATGGCCAGCGCCGCCGGCATGGCGGCGATTCCCGCCAAGCCTGACTTTGCCGCGGCCAAGCGCGCCTTCGAGGCCGCGGGCTACAAGGGCGAGCGCGTCGTGCTGCTGCACGCCACAGACCTCGCCTCGGTCAAGACGCTCGGTGACGTCGCTGCCGACATGCTCAAGCGCGCTGGCCTGAATGTGGACATCCAGGCAATGGACTGGGGCACCGTGGTGCAGCGCCGCGTCAAGAAAGACCCGATCGCCCAGGGTGGCTGGAACGTCGCGTGTACATACTGGTCGGGCCAGGACCACCTGACCCCGGCCGGCCATGTCTTCCTGCGCGGCACTGGCGAGAAGGGCGGTAACTGGGGCTGGCCGGAAAGTCCGCAGATCGAGGTGCTGCGCGATGCCTGGTTCGCTGCCCCCGACCTCGCTGCCCAGCAGAAGATTGCGTCCGACATCCAGCGCCAGGCGTTCATCGACGTGCCGTACGTGCCGCTCGGCCAGGTGCGCGGCCTGACCGCCTATCGCAAGAACATCACGGGGGTGCTTCAGGGCATTCCGTCGTTCTGGAACGTGCAGCGCGTCAGCGCCTAGTCCGACCGCCGAAACATACCCCCGCCCCTGCCCGGAGACAGACCCCATGAAACGTCGCAGCTTCCTTGCCACCGCCGCCGCAGGCGCCGCACTCGCCCCTTCGGTGGTGCGGGCACAGAAGCAGACAACGCTGAAGTTCATCCCGCAGATCGACCTCGCCTTCCTCGACCCGCATTGGACCACCGCCTATATCACCCGCAACCACGGCTACATGGTGTTCGATACGCTGTATGGCGTGGATGGCAGCTACCGGGCGCAGCCGCAGATGGTGCAGGGCCACACCGTTGAGAACGACGGTAAGCTGTGGAAGCTGACGCTGCGTGACGGCATGCTCTGGCACGACGGGGAAAAGGTGCTCGCGCGCGATTGTGCCGCCAGCATCAAGCGCTGGGCCAAGCGCGATTCGCTGGGCGATGCGCTGATGTCCGCCACCGACGAGCTTTACGCCCCCGACGACAAGACCATCCAGTTCCGCCTCAAGCGCCCCTTCCCGCTGTTGCCCGATGCGCTCGGCAAGTCGCCGTCGCCGATGCCGGCGATGATGCCCGAGCGCCTGGCCAACACCGATCCCTTCACCCAGATCAAGGAGATGATCGGCTCAGGCCCCTACAAGTACAAGACGGACGAGCGGGTGCAGGGTTCGAAGAACGTCTACGAGCGCTTCGACAAATACGCCCCGCGCGAGGGCGGCACACCCGACTGGACCGCCGGGCCGAAGCGCCCGTGGTTCGACCGCATTGAATGGACCACCATGCCCGACGCGGCCGTCGCCTCGGCGGCGTTGCAGGCCGGTGAGCAGGATTGGTGGGAGTCAATCACCCATGACCTGATGCCGCTGCTCAAGCGCAACAACCGCATCCGGGTGTCGATCCAGGATCCGACCGGCGGCGTGATGATGATGCGCGCCAACCAACTGACCGCGCCGTTCAACAACCCGCGCATCCGCCAGATCATCAATGCCGCCGTCAACCAGACCGACTTCATGCAGGCGATCGTCGGCGACGATCCCAGCATGTTCTACACGCCGCTCGGCTATTTCTGCCCCAAGACGCCGATGGCCAGCGATACCGGCCTCGACATTTTCACCGGCAAGAAGGACTACGCCAAGATCAAGGCCGAGCTGACCGCCGCCGGCTACAAGGGCGAGAAGGTCGTGCTGATGGTCGCCGTCGACTACCCGATCCTAAAGACGCTGGGCGGTGTTGGCGCCGACATGCTGCAGAAATGCGGCGTCAACGTCGACTACATCGTCACCGATTGGGGCACCATGCTGCAGCGCCGCGGCAAGAAGGATCCGGCCGAGCAGGGCGGCTGGAACCTGTTCGTCACCGGCTGGGCCGGCACCGACCACCTCAACCCCGCCGGCCATATTGCCCTGCGCGGCAACGGCGACCAGCCCAGCGCCTGGCCGGGCTGGTGTGTCTCGCCGGAGTTGGAACGCATGCGCAGTGCCTGGTTCGAGGCACCGGACCTCGCCGCCCAGCAACGCATATGTATCGACATGCAGAAACAGGCGCTGATCGACGTGCCCTACATGCCGCTCGGCCAGTACCAGCAGCCCACCGCCTATCGCAGCGACATCACCGGCGTGCTGAACGGCTTCGCCACCTTCTGGAACGTGCGGCGGTCATGAACACGACCCTGGGGCGCCGGACATTCCTGAGGGTCGGGGCAGGCGTGCTTGCCACCCCTGCCATCGCCCAGCCGGCACGAGTGCTCAAGGCGGTGCCGCAGGCCAACCTCACCTCGATCGACCCGATCTGGACCACGGCCAACATCACCCGCAACTATGGCCACATGGTCTACGACACGCTGTACGGTATCGATCAGCAATTCGTCGCCCGCCCGCAAATGGCTGCCGGCCATCTGGTGGAGGATGACGGCCGCCGCGTCACCATCACGCTGCGCGACGGCCTGTCGTTCCACAACGGCGAGACCGTGCGCGCTGCCGACGCCGCCCAGAGCATCCGCCGCTGGATGGCCCGCACCGCCTATGGCCTCAAGCTCCGGGATGTGCTCGACGAGGTGGCCGCCGCCGACGACCGGCGCATCGTGCTGCGTCTGAAAAAGCCTTTCCCCATGTTGTTCCAGGGGCTTGGCCAGGTCAGCGGCGCCTGCTTCATCATGCCCGAGCGGGTGGCCCAGACCGACCCGTTCAAGCAGATTGACGACGCCACCGGCTCGGGCCCCTTCGTCTTCAAGAAAAGTGAATTCAACAGCGGCAGCCTGGTGGTGTTCGAACGCAATGCCGCCTACGTCCCGGTCGCCTCCGGCACCCCCAGCCTGATCGCCGGGCCCAAGCGCGTGTTCTTTGACCGCGTCGAGTGGCAGATCATCACCGACGCCGCGACTGCCGCAGCCGCCCTGCAACAGGGCGAGATCGACTGGTTCGAACAGCCGCCGCCCGAAATCCAGGAATTGCTGGCACGCAACCGCAACATCGCCATCGAATTGATCGACAGCTTGCCGCTGGGCGCGGTGATGCGTCTTAACCACCTGCACCCCCCGTTCAACGACAAGATGACGCGCCAGGCGATCCTGCCCGCCATCGAGCAAAGCGACTACATGAGTGCCGTGGTCGGCACCGACCCCGCCAACTATCGCGCCGGCGTCGGCGTGTTCACGCCGGACACGCCGCTGGTGAACATGGCAGGCATGGCGGCGCTGACGTCGCCGCGCAGCATCGACCGCGCCAAGGCGCTGCTGCGCGCGGCCGGCTACACCAACCAGCCGTTGCGCCTGATCGGCCCCACCGACATCCTGGCCCCGGCCGCGCTGACCCAGGTCGCCGCCGACATGTTCCGCCGACTCGGCATGAACATGGATTTCGCCCTTTCCGACTGGGGCACGGTGATCCAGCGCCGCACCTCGCGCGAACCGGTCGACAAGGGCGGCTGGTCGGTGCTGTGCACCGCCTCGTCCAGCTTCGACCAGGCCGATCCCGCTGCCCATTCCATGATCCGCGGCAACGGCCTGGCCGGCTGGCCCGGCTGGCCCACCATTCCGCAGCTGGAGGCGTTGCGCGATGCATGGTTCGACGCCCCCACGCTGGAAGCCCAGCGCACCATCGCCGCCGACATCCAACGCATCGCATTGGACGAGGTGTCCTACATTCCGCTTGGCAGCTATTACGGCAAGACCGCGTTGCGCCGGAATCTGACCGGCCGCGTGTCCGGGCTGATGCTGCTGTGGAATCTGCGCCGTGTGTGACAGGAATGGCTTGCGACATGCGGCCACTGCCCGCATAACTGTCATGACTGGGATAGAGGCGCCGCTATCCGGTTGTTCGCGTGAAACCGGATATTCACCCATCGGTGTCGTTGAAATATCGGTTCCTGACCCAGACGGGCGGGGACCGGAAGACGTCGAGGCGCTGGCGACCATGCCCCAGGGACAAGGCCGCCAGGGCGGTTGCCACGACGCGGCGGCTTCGCTGCCCCTGTTCCGTATGGCAAGGCCGCAGTCGTGCCGGTTGGCGGCACGCTTGGGTGCCCGCCTTTCTTGCGTTGCGTCAGATACGATGGAGCTTTCTGCGACGATGTCACCCCAGTTCCCCACCCGCCCCGGCCCGGCCGTTCCGTCGCGCTGCGCCCCGCGCGCACACCGCTTATCGCGCCGCTCCAAGCGCACAAACCAAAGGTAGATCAAGGGGATGTTCGCCTACACCATACGACGCGTCATCGCGACGATCCCGGTCATGTTCATCGTTGCCCTGTTCGTGTTCAGCCTGCTTTTCCTCGCCCCCGGCGACCCGGCGGCGATCATCGCCGGAGATCAGGCCACGCCCGACGACGTGGAGCGTATCCGCGCCTCGCTCGGCCTCGACCGGCCCTTCCTGGTGCGATTCCTTGAGTGGCTGTTCCGCGTGCTCCAGGGCGACCTTGGCGTGTCGATCTTCACCAACCTGCCGGTCAGCCACATGATCAAGCAGCGGCTGGAGCCGACTTTCTCGCTGATGCTGCTCACGCTGACCATCGCGCTGTCTTTCGCCATCCCGATGGGCGTGCTGGCGGCCTGGAAGCAGGGCACCTGGATCGACCGGCTGGTGATGGTCTTCGCCGTGCTGGGCTTCTCGGTGCCGGTCTTCGTGGTGGGCTACGTGCTGGCCTATACCTTTGCCCTGCAGCTCGACTGGTTCCCGGTCCAGGGCTACACGCCGATCGCCAACGGTCTGGGCGGCTGGCTGTCCAACTTGATGCTGCCTGCCATCGCCCTCGGCGGCGCTTTCATTGCGCTGATCGCCCGCATCACGCGGGCCACCATGCTGGAGGTGCTGAGCCAGGATTACGTGCGCACCGCCAAGGCCAAGGGCGTCGGCCAGCGCGCCATCCTGTTCGTGCATGCACTCAAGAACGCCGCGGTGCCGATCATCACCATCATCGGCATCGGTTTCGCCGGCCTGATCGGCGGCGCGGTGGTGACCGAGAGCGTGTTCGCCATCCCCGGCGTGGGCCGCCTGGTGGTCGATGCCATTCTGCGCCGCGACTATCCCGTCATCCAGGGCGTGGTGCTGATGTTCAGCTTCACCTACGTCATCGTGAACCTGATCGTTGATCTCCTGTATACTGTGTTCGATCCGAGGATCCGCTACTGATGAGCACAACCACACTCACTCCGGATAACTTCACCCCGGCGCCGAAGCTGGCGGAGGTGCTGCCGCCGCGCAAGGAGCGTGGCCGGGTCGGCATGTTCATCCACCGGCATCCCACCATCGCGGTTGGCGGCTTCATGGTGTCGCTGTTCGTTCTGATGGCGATCTTCGCGCCGTTTCTCGGCACCGTTGATCCCACGGCGCTGGCACCGGCCAAGCGCACCCGCCCGCCGTCGGAGCAGTTCTGGTTCGGCAGCGACATGCTCGGCCGCGACGTTTATTCGCGGGTGATCTACGGCGCCCGGATCTCGTTGATCGTCGGCTTCTCCGTGGCGTTGCTATCCGCCTCGATCGGCCTGTTCATCGGCCTCGTCGCCGGCTTCTTTCGCTTGGTCGACACGATTGTGATGCGCTTCATGGACGGCCTGATGTCCATTCCGTCGATCCTGCTGGCCATCGCCATGATGGCGCTGACGCGGGCGTCGGTCGAGAACGTGATCATTGCCATCACCATCGCCGATGTGCCGCGCGTCTCGCGCCTGGTGCGCAGCGTGGTGCTGACCCTACGTGAGCAACCTTACGTCGAGGCTGCCATCGCCTCGGGCACGCGCATGCCCATGATCATCATTAAGCACATCCTGCCCAACACCCTGGCACCAGTGCTGGTGCAGGCGACATTCCTATGCGCATCGGCGATGATCGCGGAGGCCACCCTGTCGTTCATCGGGGCCGGCACGCCGCCGATCATCCCGTCCTGGGGCAACATAATGGCCGAGGGTCGCGCGCTCTGGCAGGTCAAGCCCTATATCGTGTTCTTCCCCGCGGTCTTCCTGTCGATCACCGTGCTGTCCGTGAACCTGCTCGGTGACGGCATGCGCGACGCGCTCGACCCGCGCATGGCCAAGAGGATCTGACGACCGATGCCGCCTCTTCTCGAAGTCCAGAATCTGCAGACGCATTTCGGTACCATCGATGGCGTGGTGCGCGCCGTCGAAGGCGTCTCCTTCCACATCAACGCCGGCGAAACCCTCGGCGTGGTGGGTGAAAGCGGCTGCGGCAAGTCGGTCACCGCCATGTCGATCCTGCGCCTGATCCAGGAGCCGCCCGGCAAGATCGCCGGCAGGATCCTGTTTCAGGGCAGGGATCTGCTCGAACTGTCCGAACCCGAGATGCGTGCCATCCGCGGCAAGGACATCTCGATGATCTTCCAGGAGCCGATGACCTCGCTGAATCCCGTGCTCACCGTCGGCCGCCAAATCGGCGAGACCGTGATGCTACACGAGGGCGTGTCGGCCCGCGACGCCGAACAGCGCGCCATCGAGATGCTCACCTTGGTCGGCATCCCGGCGCCGGCACGGCGCGTGCGCGAATATCCGCACCAGCTGTCCGGCGGCATGCGCCAGCGCGTGATGATTGCCATGGCACTGGCCTGCTCGCCACAGCTTCTGGTGGCCGACGAGCCCACCACTGCGCTGGACGTGACCATCCAGGCACAGATCCTGGAACTGATGCGCGACCTCAAAACCCGCGTCGGTGCTGCCATCATGCTGATTACCCACGACCTCGGCGTGGTCGCTGAAATGGCCCAGCGGGTCATCGTGATGTACGCCGGGCGCAAGGTGGAGGAGGGGACGGTGGAAGAGATCTTCCTTAATCCGCTCCACCCCTATACCCGCGGCCTGATGGGCTCCATGCCCAAGCTGGGCTCGTCGCTGACCGAAACCGGGCGCAGCAAGCTCACTGAGATCCAGGGACAGGTGCCCAGCCTGCGCAAACCAATTATCGGCTGCGCCTTCGCCGGGCGGTGCCCGCAGGTCACCGATGTGTGCCGCCAGATCGCCCCGGCAATCGAGGTGAAGGCACCGGATCATGCGGTGGCATGCCATTACGCCGAACGCGCCCTTGTGGCGGCCTGAAGAGGGTGATGATGAGCACGACCCAAACGCCCCTTCTCGAAGTCAAGGGGCTGAAGAAGCACTTCCCCATCCATGGTGGGATTCTTGGCGGCAAGACCGGCAATGTCTATGCCGTCGATGGCGTCAGCTTCTCGATCAACCGCGGCGAAACCTTGTCGCTGGTTGGTGAGTCCGGCTGCGGCAAATCCACCGTCGGCAAGGCCATTTTGCGGCTGTACCCCATCACTGACGGCGAGGTCTGGCTCGACGGCGCGCGCATCGATAACCTCTCCCATGGCAACCTGCGGCCGCTGCGACAGCGCATGCAGGTGGTCTTCCAGGACCCATTCAGCTCGCTCAACCCACGGCAGAAACTGCGCGACATCATCGCCGAGCCGATTATCAACTTCGGCCTCGCATCGGGCTCCGAACTCGATGACCGCGTCGGTGCCCTGCTCGACAAGGTGCGCCTGCCGCGCGATGCGATGTATCGCTATCCGCACGAATTCTCGGGCGGCCAGCGCCAGCGCATCGCTATTGCCCGCGCCCTCGCCCCGGGCTCGGACATGATCATCTGCGACGAGGCGGTCTCCGCACTCGACGTCTCGGTCAAGGCGCAGATCGTCAACCTGCTGTCCGACCTGCAGGATGAACTCGGCCTGGCCCTGCTGTTCATCAGCCACGACCTCGCCATCGTCGAGCACCTCACGCACCGCGTGGCGGTGATGTATCTCGGCAAGATCGTCGAGGTGGCCGACCGTCGCACTCTGTTCGCCACACCCCACCATCCCTACACAAGGGCGCTGCTCTCGGCCGTGCCGGTGCCCGACCCGACGGTGAAGCGCCAGCGGATCATCCTGCGCGGTGATGTGCCCAGCCCGATCAACCCGCCCAGCGGCTGCCGCTTCCATACCCGTTGCCCATTCGTGTTCGACCGCTGCAAAACCGACGAACCGCAACTGCGCGACGTGGGGCATGGCCGCATGTCGGCCTGCCATCTTGATGTGGTGCCCGATATCGTTCCCAACCAACCGCTCGCCGCCGCGGCCTGATCGTTCCGCGACTTCGCTGATCCGCGGTGCCGTCCCACTCCGCCGGGCCAACATCCGGCACGGTGGAGGAGCTTGGCGCCCGGTCCGTGGTGTATTCGGTCGGCATCCGGCCTGAAGGACTCGGCGATGTCGCTGATAAAACTGCGCCAGGAATGGTTTGGCAACATCCCTGCCGACCTGCTCTCGGGTTTGGTGGTAGCGCTGGCGCTGATCCCTGAGGCGATCGCATTCTCGATTATCGCTGGCGTTGATCCCAAGGTTGGGCTGTACGCCTCGTTCTCGATCGCCGTGCTGATTGCCATCTTCGGGGGCCGCCCGGGCATGATTTCGGCCGCCACTGCCGCAACCGCGGTGCTGATGGTCACCCTGGTGCGCGATTATGGCCTTCAGTACCTGCTTGCTGCCACCTTCCTCGCCGGCATCCTGCAGATCGTGTGCGGCGTCCTGCGGCTAAACTATGTGATGCGCTTCGTCTCGCGATCGGTGCTGACTGGCTTCGTCAATGCCCTGGCCATCCTGATCTTCATGGCGCAATTGCCGGAGTTGATGGGCGTGCCACCGTTGACCTATGTGATGGTCGCTGCCGGCCTTGCGATCATCTACGGTTTCCCCCATTTGACCCGCGCCGTGCCTTCGCCGCTGGTCTGCATCATCGTGCTGACCGCGATCTCTATGGCGCTGGGGCTGAACTTGCGCACGGTGGCCGACATGGGCCAGTTGCCCACCTCCTGGCCAATTTTCCTGGTCCCTGACGTGCCCTTCACGCTGGAAACCCTGCGGATCATCCTGCCCTATTCCGCCGGCATCTGCGCCGTCGGCCTGCTGGAATCGCTGATGACCGCCCAGGTCGTCGACGAGTTCACCGATACCACCAGCAACAAGCGCATGGAATGCGTGGGCCAGGGCATCGCCAACAGCGTTACCGCCTTCATCGGCGGAATGGCTGGCTGCGCCATGATCGGCCAATCGGTGATCAACGTGCGCTCGGGCGGGCGCGGCCGGCTGTCCTGTTTCGCCGCCGGCGGGTTGTTGCTGGTATTCGTCGTGGCGCTAGGCGACTGGGTCGGCCGCATCCCGATGGCCGCCCTCGTCGCCGTCATGATCATGGTCTCCGTCGGCACCTTCCGCTGGCAGTCGCTCGCCAACCTCCGCACCCATCCGCGCAGTTCCAGCATCGTCATGCTTGCCACCGTCGCCGTCGTCCTAACCACCTACAACCTGGCTATTGGCGTCGGCGTAGGGGTGTTGCTGTCCGGCATATTCTTCGCGTGGAAGGTCTCGCGCCTGCTCCGCGTAACCTCTACCGGCGCGCCCGACGCCACCGCCCGCACCTACATCGTCGAGGGCCAGGTGTTCTTCGCCTCGGCCGACGATTTCGTCGCCGCCTTCAACTTCCGCGACGTGTTGGAACACGTCACCATCGACGTCTCGCGCGCGCATATCTGGGACATCTCCGGCGTCGCCGCACTTGACGCGGTGGTGTTGAAGTTCCGTCGCGAAGGCGCACAGGTGGCGGTTGTCGGCCTCAACGCAGCCAGCGAGACCATGGTCGATCGACTGACCCTCCACGACAAACCCGGCGCGCCCGGGCACCCTGCTGGGCACTGAGGGAGCAATGCACGGCATCATCGCCCTGGTCGACGGCTCCGTTTACACGCGCAGCGTCTGCGACCACGCCGCCTGGGCGGCCGGGCGGCTCGGTGCAGGTGTCGAATTGCTCCATGTCCTCGCCCGGCCCACATTGTCTGGCGCCGCGCCGGATTTCAGTGCCTACCTCGATCCCCAAACCCGCGATGCCCTGCTGGCCGACCTTGCGGCCCACGATGAGCAGACGGCAAAACTCGCGCAACGCCGCGCCCGCGCGATACTGGACGATGCCAAAGCCCAGTTGGCCGAGGCGGGTGTTGCCGACTGCACCGCACGGCTGCGCCAGGGCGACCTGCTGGAAGCAGTGCAGGATATCGAGACAACAGCCAACCTGCTGGTGATCGGCAAACGCGGCGAGGCGGCCGATTTCGCCCGGCTGCATCTCGGCTCCAACCTCGAACGGCTGGTGCGGTCGAGCCAGAAGCCGATCCTGGTCGTCGCGCGGGCGTTCAAGCCGATCCACCGCGTGCTGGTCGCCTTCGACGGCGGCGCCAGCGTGATGAAGGCGGTGGCACACATGGCCACAAGCACGCTGTTCGCCGGGCTGGAGGTGCATCTGCTCGCCGTCGGCACGCCAAACGCCGAGGCGGATCGCCGGCTTGAGGAGGCCACCGCCACCCTGCGCCGTGCCGGGCTTGTCGCCACGAAGCAAATATTGCCCGGCCAGCCCGATGAGGTGATCGCCCGTACCGTGCGCGACGAGAGCTTCGGCCTGTTGGTGATGGGCGCCTATGGCCACTCGCGCATCCGCACCCTGATCATCGGCAGCACCACGACGGAAATGATCCGCTCCTGCCTGATCCCGGTGATGCTGTTCCGCTGAACCTTCACGCAACCGCGCCACCGGGGGGCTTGGCCGCGCGCAACGCTTGACCATATCGGATGCGGATGCCAACACTCGACATCATGCGGGCGCCACCCAAGGCACCCCGGTCAACACGTTCGAAGGG
>Ga0105047_10014581_pt1 | contig 12457 bp, 10 predicted proteins | sample MAT04_FD_78384 | JGI IMG/M metagenome (GOLD analysis project Ga0105047, IMG submission 78384) | Freshwater microbial communities from Lake Fryxell liftoff mats and glacier meltwater in Antarctica - MAT-04 (megahit assembly) | ecosystem: Environmental > Aquatic > Freshwater > Ice > Liftoff... | reverse complement strand
TCGGCCGGAACCCCGCCTGAGTCCTGCCCGTCGGCCTGCCCGTCGGCCTGCACCGCCGGGTGTTCCTCGAAGTGTTCGTCGATTTCGGCGCCGAGGCTGCGCAGCACGTCCAGCACCAGCCCGACGACGACTGTGTACACGCCGATGTCGAAGATCGTGGAGGTGACGAACTTGACGTCACCGAAGACCGGCAGCCAGAACTCGATAATGGCGCTTTGGAACACCTGGCCGCCCAGCAGCAGCGGCACCAAACCCGAGGCCGCCGCGGTGGCGAGGCCGATGCCCAGCAGGGTGCCGGCGCTGATCGGGGTGGCCTCGCGCAACTCGAAGCGGCCGCCTGCGAGGTAGCGGACGGTGAGAGCCAGCCCGGCGGTGAGGCCGCCGGCGAAGCCGCCGCCGGGGAAGTTGTGGCCCGCGAGCAGCAGGTAGATGGAGAAGACGATGATGGAGTGGAAGATCAGCCGCGTGACGACTTCGAAGATGATCGAACGGCGTTCCGGCGCCATGGTCCGGCCGGCGACGAGCCACGCGTCCCGGCTGGGGGCCGCGAACCGGCGGCTCATGGCCAGCGTGGCATCTTCACGGGTGTTTCCGCGGCCGGTGCCGCGGCGTCGGCGTCCGACGGTCCCCTCGGCCACGGTGGAGGAGGCCCGGATCCCCTCGCCGCGGCCCCGGACGAAGATCAGGCTGGCAACCCCGGTGGCCGCCAGGGCCACCACCGAGAGCTCCCCGAAGGTATCCCAGGCGCGGATGTCCACCAGGGTCACGTTCACGATGTTCAGTCCGCCGCCGCCCTCGTACGCCAGTTTCGGGAACTCAAGCGACACGGGCGCGGCCATCCGGGCGCCCAGGGCGTAGATGGCGACGAACACCATGGTGATGCCGAAGGCGGCGCCGATGATCACACGCCCCACCCGGTATTTCCCGCCGGTCCGGTCGCGCAGTTCTGCCGGGAGGCTGCGCATGGCCAGGACGAAGGCCACCAGGATGATGGATTCCACCAGCATCTGGGTCAGCGCCAGGTCCGGGGCGCCCTGCAGCGCGAACATAAGGGCAATGCCGTAGCCGCTGACGGACACCATCAGCACGGCCAGGAAGCGCTTGTTGGCGCGCACCGCGGCCAGCGCCCCGACCACGATTCCGGCACCCACGACGATCTGCAGCGGGGCGTTGGGGTCGATGAAGTAGAGGTCTTGCGGCAGCGGCTTGTTGGCCAGCACCAGCGCGGTCAGGGGCAGGACGAACGCTACGGTGAGGATGACGGACAGGTAGAAGAACAGCGAACCCCTCTGGGTCCGGCCGGTGATCCAGACCGCGGCGTCGTCGAGCGCACCGATGGTCAGCTGGTAGCTCCGGTCGCCGTCGATCCAGCCGGGGACCAGCCCCTGGAGCCGGGAGACCGCGTTGCGGCCGTAGAACATGGCCAGGCCGAGGGCGAAGGTGATGGCCGTCAGTCCCAGGGCCGGGGTCAGCCCGTGCCACAGCGCAAGGTACCCGGCGGCGGCCGCCAAGTCCTCGCCGTCGGGCACGAACAGTGCCGCGTAGGGCTGGATCCAGCCGTCCACCGAGGCCGGCCACAGTCCATAGACGATGGTCAGGAGGCTGAGGATGGCGGGAGCGGCCAGGAAAGCCGGTTTGATCGGTTTGAACGGGGTGGTCTCGACGCCGGGCTTGACGGCGAAGGCGCCCCACATGAACCGTGCACTGTAGGCGAAGGTCAGGATGGAGCCCAGGACCAGGCCGATCAGGATCACCAGGCCCCACGGGCCGGAGGCGGGGTCGGTGCTGTAGTGGACGAAGGCTTCGAAAACCGATTCCTTCGCGACGAAGCCGGCCAGCGGCGGGATGCCCGCCATCGACGCGGCGCCTATGGCGGCCACGATGGCGAGGGCGCGGGAGGAACGGTAGACGCCCGAGAGCATGCGGATGTCACGCGTTCCGGCCTGGTGGTCGATGATGCCCACCACGAGGAAAAGGGTGGCCTTGAACAGCCCGTGGGCGAGGAGCAGGGCAAGACCTGCCAACGCCGCGTCGGGTTTGCCGAGCCCCACGACCATGGTCAGGAAGCCAAGCTGGCTGACCGTGCCGTAGGCCAGGATGAGCTTGATATCCGTCTGCCGCAGTGCACGGTAGCCGCCCACCAGCATGGTGGCGAGGCCGAGTCCGAGCACCACCGGAAGCCAGTACGCTGTCTCCGCGAATCCCGGCGCCAGCCGTGCCACGAGGTAAATGCCGGCCTTCACCATGGCCGCTGCATGCAGGTAGGCGCTCACCGGGGTGGGGGCCGCCATGGCGCCGGGGAGCCAGAAGTGGAACGGGACAAGCGCCGATTTGGTGATCGCACCGATCAGGATCAGTACGACGGCGGCGCTGACGGCTCCTGCGGCGGGCCCGGTGACGAGGGTGGGCGCCAGCTCGAGGATGGTCGAAATCCGGTAGGTCCCGGCGTTGAAGCCGAGGATGATCAGGCCCACCAGCATGGCCAGGCCGCCGGCAGTAGTCACGATGAGGGCCTGCAGGGCGGAGCGCCGCGCTGAGAGCCTGGTCCGGGCGTAGCCGATCAGCAGGTAGGACAGGACCGTGGTGAGTTCCCAGAAGATGAACAACAGGAGCAGGTCATCTGCCGTCACAAGGCCGAACATCACCCCGGCGAAGGCCAGCAGCTGGGCGCCGAATCCGCCGAGGTAATCGTCGTTGTCGTTGAAATACCGGGCGCAGTAGACCAGGACCAGCGCCCCCACGCCCAAGACGAGCAGGGACATGACCCAGGCAAGGGCGTCCATCCGGAAGGCAAGCTCAATTTTCAGCTCGGGGATCCAGGGCAGGACTTCGGACAGGCCGGCGTTGGCACCACTACCGCTCTGGCCAGCCCCGGCGCCGGAATACACGGCGCCGTGCTGCAGGAGCAGCCAGACGAAGGAGCCCGCGGGCACCGCCGCGAGGGCGTAAAACGAATTCCGGCCGAACTTCCGGAAGAGAAATGGCGCCACAGCAGCCACCGCAAAGTGCACGGCAAGGACTGTGATCACTGGTATCTCCGCAACGTCAGGAATTCGATTCTCAAAAAGTTGGAGCAGGCGGGGCATTCGTTAGGTTCAGTCCGGACAGTTTACCAAGCGTGCGCAAATTCTTTTCGCACGGTGCGCCGGGCACCGGGCGCGCAGCGGATAAAATTCATGCTATGAACCCCGCTGCTGCCCCGGAGGCCACGCGTCCCGCCTCCGAACTGGAATCCGGAAGCCAGGTCACCCACAAGGGCCGCATCCTCGCGTGGGCAGCCTGGGACTGGGGCTCGGCCGCCTTCAACGCGGTCATGACCACTTTCGTCTTCACCGTGTACCTGACCTCCAATGCCTTCGGCGGCGAGGACCAGGCCTCCGCGGTCCTGGGCGGCGCACTCGCCATCGCCGGTGCCGCCATCGCACTGCTGGCGCCTGTCACCGGGCAGCGCTCGGACACCGGCGGGCGCCGGAAGCTGTGGCTGGGCGTCAACACGGCCGCCGTCGCGCTCCTGACCGCCCTGTGCTTCTTCGTCTTCCCGCGTCCGGAGTTCCTGTTGCTGGGCGTGACGCTGATTGCGCTGGCGAATGTGTTCTTCGAGTTCGCCGGCGTGAACTACAACGCCATGCTCGCCCAGATCTCCACCCCGAAGAACATCGGCAAGGTCAGCGGCTTCGGCTGGGGCATGGGGTACCTCGGCGGGATCGCGGCGCTGCTGATAGTGCTCCAGCTCTTTGTCCAGCCCAGCTTCGAGTGGTTCGGCGCCTCGACGGAGGACAGCCTGAACATCCGCCTGGTCGCGGTGTTCTCGGCCCTGTGGTTCTTCATCTTCGCGTTGCCCGTGCTGTTTGCCGTGCCGGAGCTTCCCAGAACCAAGCAGGGCGCCGGCATGGGGTTCCTGGCCTCATACGGACTGCTGGTGCGGAGGATCAAAGCGATCTACCGGACCAGCCCGCACACCATCTACTTCCTGCTCGCCAGTGCCGTGTTCCGGGACGGGCTGGCCGCGGTGTTCACCTTCGGGGGCATCATCGCCGCCGGCACCTTCGGCTTCGAACTCAAGGACGTCATCTTCTTCGCGATCTTCGGGAACGTGGTGGCCGCCGTGGGCGCCATTATGGGCGGTTTCCTCGACGACCGGATCGGGCCGAAGGCGGTCATCACCTGGTCGCTGGTGGGCCTGCTGATCGCCGGCTCGATGATCCTGGTCCTCGGCAACGGGAACCATTCCTTCTTCGGCATGGACTGGGCCGGCACCACCACGTTCTGGATCTTCGGCCTGTTCCTGTGCCTCTTCGTGGGGCCGGCGCAGTCCTCCTCGCGGGCCTACCTGGCCCGGCTTGCCCCGCACGGCGAGTCCGGCGAGCTGTTTGGCCTGTACGCCACCACCGGCCGCGCCGTCAGCTTCCTCGCCCCCGCACTCTTCACGCTCTGCATCGCCGTCGCTGCCCCGCTGGTGGAGCCCGGCGAGGCACAGCGTTGGGGCATCCTCGGCATCATGGTGGTGCTCCTGGCCGGGCTGTTGCTCCTGCTGCCGGTCAAGGCACCGGACGAGACCGACGTCGCGGTGGTCCCCGCGGCCTGACGCTGCCCAAAGCACTCCGGCGCACTAGGCTGGAGCAATGAACATGGATGAAACGGAACTTCCGGGGCTGGGCCGGCGCAAGGACTTCATGACCGCCTCCGGGCGGCGGATCGGCGTCGTGGAATACCGCGAGGGCCAAACCGAGCTCATCGTCTCCACCTGGGACGATCCGGACACCTGCCAGGCGTCCATCCCGCTGACCGCGGATGAAGCCACTGCGCTGGGGAACCTGCTGGGCGGCCAGCGGCTGGCCATGCAGCTTTCCGAAGCCCACCGCGAGGTCCCGGGGATCGTCACCCGGCAGTTCTCCATCGGCCCCGATTCCCCCTTCCGCGGCCAGCCGATGGGCAAGGCCCGCATCCGGACCCGGAGCGGTGCCTCGATCGTCGCTATCATGCGCGAAGGCGAGGTGCTCCCCTCGCCGGGACCCGACATCGTCCTGCGCCGCGGCGATCTCCTCGTCGCAGTGGGAACGCAAGAAGGCCTGGACACAGCAGCCGGCATCCTGCGCAACGGCTGACGGTATGGATCCGCTTGCACTGACCCTGATTGAGCTCGGGGCCGTCGTCTTCTGCCTCGGCCTGCTGGGGAGGCTTGCGGGGCGGATCGGCATGTCCCCTATCCCGCTGTACCTCCTCGGAGGGCTGTTCTTCGGTGCCGGCGGGATTGTGAAACTCGAGGGGATGCAGGAATTCACCCACCTCTCGAGCGAGATTGGCGTCATCCTTCTCCTGCTCATGCTCGGATTGGAATATACGGCCGCCGAGCTGGTGACGGGACTGCGCCGCTCCTGGCAGGCCGGCGTCCTGGACCTGGTCCTGAACTTCCTGCCGGGCGCCCTGCTCGCGGTCTGGCTGGGCTGGGGAGTCGTGGGAGCGATGGTGATGGGCGGGGTCACCTACATCTCGTCCTCGGGGATCGCTGCCAAGGTCATCACTGACCTGGGCAGGATCGGTAACCGAGAAACTCCGGTGGTGCTCTCGATCCTCGTGTTCGAGGACCTGGCCATGGCGGTCTACCTGCCGATCCTGACCGCGACCCTGGCCGGCGTCAGCTTCGTCGTGGGGCTGCAGACTGTGGGGATCTCGCTCGCCGTCGTCACCGTCGTGCTGCTGGTGGCCCTGCGCCACGGGCACCATGTGTCCAAGGCCGTGCACAGCGAAAATTCCGAGGTGTTCCTGCTCAACCTGCTCGGGGCCGCGCTGCTGGTGGCCGGACTGGCCTCTGCATTGCAGGTGTCCGCGGCGGTGGGGGCCTTTATGCTCGGGATCGCCATCTCGGGGGCCACCGCGCACAGCGCCACCAGGATCCTGGAGCCGTTGCGGGACCTTTTCGCAGCGATCTTCTTCGTGGTCTTCGGCCTCAACACAGACCCCGCCACCATCCCGCCTGTGCTTGGCTGGGCCCTGCTGCTGGCCGTCGTCACCGCCGCCACCAAGATGATCACGGGCATCTGGGCGGCCAAGCAAGCCGGGATCGGCCGGCCCGGGCGATTCCGCGCCGGCGCCGCACTGATCGCCCGTGGAGAGTTCTCGATTGTCATCGCCGGCCTGGCCGTCGCCTCCGGCGTGGTGCCCCAGGAGCTCGCGGCCCTGGCCACCGCGTACGTGCTGATCATGGCCGTGACGGGTCCGCTGGCAGCCAGGTTCGTGGAGCCGGTGGTGGCGATGCTGCGCCGGCCCGCGAAACCGCCGACGGTGCGGACGGCGGACGGCGTCTAGCGATTCGCCGCGCGGGATTAGCCGGGCGGCTCGCGGGGGTCAGATGTTCGTGCGGTGGAAGTTCAAGTGGCTGCGGCTCGCCGTCGGGCCGCGCTGGCCCTGGTAGCGGTTGCCGTACTTGCCGGACCCGTAGGGGTACTCGGCGGCGGAGGTGAGCTGGAAGAAGCACAACTGGCCGATCTTCATGCCCGGCCACAGCTTGATCGGCAGCGTCGCCATATTGGACAGTTCGAGCGTCACGTGTCCGGAGAAGCCCGGATCGATGAATCCTGCGGTCGAGTGCGTGAGCAGGCCCAGCCGGCCCAGCGAGGACTTACCCTCAAGCCGGGCGGCGATGTCGTCGGGGAGCGTCACTGTTTCGTAGGTGGAGCCCAGGACGAATTCCCCGGGATGCAGGATAAAGGGTTCGCCGGCCTCAACCTCCACCAGGCGGGTCAGCTCGGGCTGGTCCTCTGCCGGGTCAATGTGGGCGTACTTGTGGTTGTCGAAGAGCCGGAAGAACTTGTCGATCCGGACGTCAACCGACGATGGCTGAACCATGGCGGGGTCGAACGGCTCCAGAACGATCCGTTGGGAGTCAATTTCGGCACGAATGTCGCGGTCGGAGATCAGCACAGTCTCAAATTACCGTACTCGCCGGGGACAAAAGTGCGCGGGGCGAGTGTTACAGCCCCCGCTGCCCTTCCAGAACCGATTTGAGCTGCTCCAATTGGCAGACCTCCGCCTTCATCCGGCGGCAGATGGGGGACTTCAGCCGGGCCAGAAGACCCCGGGTCTCGCATTCCACGGCAAAGCGGACGCGGGTGCTTCCGCCTTCCGTGCTCAGGTAGTAGCCGCCGCGCGTGAGCTCCGGCCCGCCAAGGGCCCTGTACTGGATTTCCGCCCCGGGCCGCGCCTCGGTGATTTCGAAATCACCGCAGACGGCGCGTCCGCCGGGGCCGGCGACGGTCTGCCGGTACACGGCGCCCTTGGTCCCGGCCGCGCCTGATTCCAGTTCAATGCTGCGGACACCGGCACGCCAGCTCGGCAGGTTGCGGGCGTCCAGCAGGAAGTCATACACGCTCATGGCATCCCGTTTGATGACGACGTCGTATTCTGCGATTGCCACGGAAATCCTTGCTCGGCGGACGGCTGATGGGCGTAGCCCACCTCCGGCGGAACTGCAGCTAACTCCTTCAGGATAAACAGCAGGGCCCGCCCCGCACGGCTGCGGGGCGGGCCTTTATCGAAGAGTTATGGCACTCCCCGGATTGTGTACTGCTCTGTTACTACCTCCCGGATCCTACTTGTCCGTCAGTTTCGGCACCGAGAACACCACAATGGCGCCCACCACGGCGAAGGCCGCGAACATGTAGAAGTTGAGCTGCCAGCCGAAGGCCATTCCGGCGATGAGCCCACCGATCAGCGGGCCGCAGATGGCGCCGATGCGTCCAATGCCGAGCGACCAGCTCAGGGCGGTTGCGCTCAGGGACTGCGGGTAATGGGTGGCGCAGTAGCCGCCCACCAGGATCTGCGTTCCCACCGAGCCGAGGCCGGCGAAGGCGACGATGACGAGCAACATAGCCAGCGGGAGCTGCAGGCTCAGCATGAGGATCGCCACGAACGCCAGGAGGAACGACGCCGTCACCACCTTGCGGATGCCGATCTTGTCCGCCAGGACGGAGGCGCTGATGGAGCCGACGATCGCACCGGCGTTGAGCACCAGCAGGAAGGTCAGGGCGTCGCCAAGCTGGAACCCTGCCTGCCGCATGATCTGCGGCAGCCACGTGTTCAGGCCGTAAACCAACAGCAGCCCGCAGAAGTTCGCCATCGCGAACAGGACGGTGGAACGGACCCACTTGCGGGTGAACAGTGTCTTCATAGCCGATTTCGGCGCGTCTGGTCCGGTCTTGACATCGTCCGCGGTGACGATGTCCGAGTAAATCAGGCCGTAGCGGGCTGCGGTGGCTTTGGCCTCTTCGATGCGCTGCTTTCGGGCGAGGTAGGCCACCGATTCAGGCAGGAGCTTCCAAGCGATCGGGAGAAGGGTGACGAGCGGCAGCGCGCCAATCGCGTACATCCAGCGGAAGTCGATGTGCTGCAGCAGGTTGATGGCCAGGAGGGAGGCGCCGACCCCGCCCACGGAGTAGCCGCTGAACATCACGGCATTGGCGATCTGGCGCCGCTCCTTGCGGGCATATTCGACCGTCAGGGCAATGCAGGTGGGCACGATTCCGCCCAGACCGAGGCCTGTGAGGAAACGCAGGAAGCCGAAGACCTCGGCGGACGGCGAGAACGCCGTGAGCAGCATGAAGGTGGAGAACCACGCAATGCAGGCAAGCATGATGCGGCGGCGGCCGAGCTTGTCCGTCAGGATGCCGACGGAGAGCGTGCCGACGAGCATCCCGACCAGGGCGAGGCTGCCAATCAGCCCGGCCTGCGCGGGGGTGACACCCCATTCCTGGAACTTCAGGATCGTGGGGACGGTGGACCCGTAGACCACCAGGTCATAACCATCAAAGACGATGGCCACGAAGCAGAGGATCAAAACCGCATGGCCTTTCCACCGAGGTGTGGCCTCGTTGCGCAACTCAGTCGGCATTGACTGCGTCATGGGTGTACCTCTCATTGAGATTTCGTAGGTTTGTGTGACAGCTCACATACTGCACCCACTGTGTCACGTATTGATTCCGACAGTAAACAAATCAGCATATTTCGTTTCTATAACGTTTCGTCAGCACTGGGCAAGGTGCATCAGTGGCCTTTAAAGGCCTCGGCGAGCCACCAGGCGCCGCCGTCGGACGATATCGTGGCCTCGATGGTCTCGATGGCCGCGGCATCGGCGGCACGCGGCTCTGGCAGGCGGAGGCCCTGATCGAAATCCAGGCCATCGCCGTCGCGTCGGGCTAGGCTAGGACCCGGTCCAGCACAGCCTAGGCAGTACCGGAAACGCCCGCGCCCGCCAGCAGCCGCTCGGCATGCCGGCGGGCCGGGACGTTCAGGACACGGTGCAGCTCCGCGAAGATCCGCTCTGCTGTGAGCCCGTGCCAGCCCGGCGGCAGGAACTCCGCCGGCAGGCCCGGATCCAGGTACAGCAGCCGGCGCCACTGGGTAAGGAGATGGACGTAGTCCGCGAAGGCCGCCCGGTCGGCGTCGGGCCCGGGCGCAGTCGCGCCCGCCGACTCCCAGCGCGCCAGCACCGGCGCGAAGCGCTCGATGAAATCCGCGTAGAGCGACTCCAGGGCCGGAAGGTCCCACCACCGGGAGACCTTGTCCTTGACGTCGCCGGCGGTCAGGGGCTCGGCCTTAAAGAACTCCACATATGCAGTCAGCCCGGTCCGCTCGAGCTGTTGCCTAATGTCGCCATAGGTGTTGCCCGGGGCAATCCACAGGCCGTGGGTGACAGAACCGAAGCCCATCCTGGTGAGAATACTGCGCAGCTGGTGGCGGAGGTGACGCTGCGATTCTGGAACGGAGAAGGAGATGAGGAGCCAGCGGTCGGCCGCCGTCGCCCGCCGGGGCGAGAAGATGCGTCGGTCACCTTCCCGGAAGACATCCTCGAGATTGGGGGCCAGCCGGTAGGCGGCCACTCGGCCCTGCCTGACGCTTTCCAGCACTCCGCGGCGCTTGAGCCGGGACACCGAAGAGCGTACCCCGGAGGACTCGACGCCAAGGTCATCAAGCATGGAAATCAGCACCGAGACCGGCAGTGCGCCCCCGTTGGAGCGCCCATAGAGGCCGTAGATCGTAACGATCAGCTGCTGGTGCCGCGGGGTCGGCCGGGGGACGGCGCTTCCGCCGGCGGGATCGGCATCCAGTCCAGCGCCCGGCGGCGGCGCGGGGTTTTCTACCACCGTCGGTCTTCCCTCAGCAGAACTGTCATGGATCTAGGCTATAGAGGTCTGCGTGCCGCCACGGCCACGACGCTCCGCGTACCGCGCCCGCGGGCCCCGCGACCCGGGCGCTTCCGAACCGGTTAGCGGGCCGTCACCGTCGCGCCGGTCGGGGTTATCCTCGAGTAGCCGGCTCAGTCCATGAGGTGCGCGAATGCCTCGTCCACGGCCTGCCAGGGAGCCGTTCCCGGATCCTGGGTCACCCACCAGATGAGCCCGGCCAGTGCCGTGCTCTGCACGGACCAGGCGAACACCTGGGCACGGAGGGGGTCGACGCCCGGTTGTGCGACGGCGAAGTCGTAGAGGCTCTGCCGCCACAGCTGGAACGGGGCCGAGGTGCTGCTCTGCAGCTCGGGGGTCCGTCCCACGATGCGGATCCGGTGGCGGGCGGTCGGGTCGATATCACCATCGCGGATCATGCCAACGAGGGCCGTGCGCGCGCGCTCAAGCAGAGGGGCCTGCGGTGAGGTCTGCCCGAGTGCATCCGTGAGGATCTGGAACGAGGCCGTGAGCGGGCCCCATACGATGTCTGCCTTCGTCGGGTAACGGCGGAAGATCGTGCGCGCGGTGACGCCCGCCTCGGCGGCGACGTCGGCGACGGAGACCTCGTGGAATCCGCGCTCCGACCAGAGCCGCAGGGCCACGGCCTCGATCTGTTCAGCCGTGACCATGACCGGGCGCCCGCGGGCTGCCTTCGGTGTCCTGGCATCGATCATGTCAGCACCCTAGTCGCAAACCTCTTTATGTCATAGGGTGACGCAAAGCACCCGGCATCTGACGCGCGGCGTGATGCTCGCCGGCGGCGGCTCCGACCACAACAAGGACCTTCGCCAGAAGCACCACGGGATCGACGGCGACCCGTCGGGCGCTCCCGGCAACCTCGGCCGACCCATCGAGATCGCGCAGGACAACGGCGCCGCGCTCGAGCTCATGGACGACGCGTGGTGGGGCGGATCGATCGCCGCAGCGCCCGGTCACGGCCCCGCGTTCATCGTCGGAGAGCGTTCCCTGCCCTATTCGGTGATTCTCGACGCCAGGGGTGACCGGTTCGCGAACGAGTCAGAGTCCTATGTCGACCTCGGTCACCACATGCTCGAGCACGACAAGGACGGCGCGTACTGGCTGGTCGGCGACGTGCGGCACGCCCGCCGCTACCTGCGTACGTCGCGATCGATCCGAAGAACAACAAGGCCATGAAGGACGCTGGGATCATGGTCAAGGCGGACACACTCGCCGAGCTCGCCGCACAGCTCGACATGGATCCTGCTCGTCTAAAGGAGAGCATCCACCGGTTCAACGGCTTCGCGCGGGCCAGCGTCGACGGCGACTTCGGCCGCGGCAACTCAGCCTACGACCGCTACTACGGCGATCCGACGGTCCACCCCAACGCCTGCCTCGGCCCGCTCGAGAAGGGCCCGTTCACCGCGTTCAAGGTGGTGATCGGAGACCTCGGCACCAAGGGCGGCGTCGTCACCGACGCCGAGGCCCGGGCATTGCGGGAGGACGGCACAGTCATAGAGGGCCTCTACTCGGCGGGCAATAACTCCGCGTCCGTCATGGGGCGGACGTACCCCGGCCCGGGCTCGACCATCGGACCCGCCGTCGTCTTCGGTCTCCGCGGTGCGCGCCACATGGCACGCCAGGGCGGCTGACGGCACCGGGGACGCGATCAGAAACTGGCGCGGGTGTTCTGAGAAGGCTTCCGGCTGGGGTAAGGTAAATCTCGTTGTTCCCCGGGACCAAGTCCGGCCTTTCGGACGGTCCCATTGCGGCTGTAGCTCAATGGTAGAGCGCTAGCTTCCCAAGCTTGATACGCGGGTTCGATTCCCGTCAGCCGCTCCAATTCTCCGCACGGCCATGGCCGGAACCCAGCCCGGTGGACGTCCCGGGCCGCTGGGCCGCTACCTGTATCGTTCGAAGTCAGGAACCTCTCCGGTTCCGCTACAGGAGCGATCATGGCTGACAAATCCCCCCAAAAAGAAGTGAGCGGAGCAATGAGCCACCTCACCCTCGGAGTCCTTGCCGGCACGCGGAAACCTGATGAGCGGCGCCTCCCGATCCACCCCCTCCGCCTGGACCGCATCGCCCCGGGGCTCCGGCAGCAGCTGATCCTGGAAGAGGGCTACGGCAAGCGTTTCGGCGTTTCGGACGCAGACCTGGCACCGCTGGTGGGGGCCATCGTCCCCCGCGCGCAGCTGCTGGCCGAGGCCGACGTCGTCCTCCTGCCCAAGCCGCAGCCTGAAGACCTCGCCGAACTCCGGGACGGTCAGGTCCTGTGG
>Ga0105047_10014575_pt1 | contig 12462 bp, 3 predicted proteins | sample MAT04_FD_78384 | JGI IMG/M metagenome (GOLD analysis project Ga0105047, IMG submission 78384) | Freshwater microbial communities from Lake Fryxell liftoff mats and glacier meltwater in Antarctica - MAT-04 (megahit assembly) | ecosystem: Environmental > Aquatic > Freshwater > Ice > Liftoff... | reverse complement strand
GTGTTCAAGACCCGCAGGGCCCCTCGAGCGGCAGCGACCGCGTGCTGCGCGGTGCGTCGTGGCTCGACTATCCCACGAACGTCCGTTCGGCCGAGCGCCGCAGGGGCACGCCCGACTTCCGCAGCAACGTCAACGGGTTCCGGGTGGTCTGGGTCGCGCCGCTGAAGTGAGCGTTGTCCTGGGCTCTGATCCGCCCTGATCTCTGATCTCTGACTCCGCGGTCGGGTTCTGGGGGCCGCAAAGGGGGGGTCCAGGGGGGCGGAGCCCCCCGGTCGCCGCCGGATCGAGCGAAGGACGCCGCGGGACCCCGTGTGCGCGACTCGACGGCGGTCCCCGGGCGACGGGCTTGCGGGAGGCGGCAATCCCCCGGTAACCTCGCCCCCCGGAGCGGACGACCCAGCCCGTGAGCGAAGACCGGACCCGAACCCACGTGATCCTCGGCGACGGCGTCGCCGGCATGAGCGCCGCCGAGGCCATCCGCCAAGAGCGCCCCGGCGACACGATCATCGTCGTCTCCGACGACCCCCAGCCCTTCTACTTCCGCGCCGCGCTGACCAACTACCTCCTCGGCGAACTCTCCGACGACGAGTTGTGGGCACTCCCCCCGCGCGGCTTCGACGACCTTCGCATCAACCGGCGCGCGGGTCGTGTGAAGGAGATCGACTTCACCGAGCGCGTCGTGCGGCTCAAGAAGGGCCCGGAACTCCGCTACGATCGCCTCCTCATCGCCACCGGCTGCCGCGCGCGCCGGATCGAGACCCCCGCCCAGGACCCGAAACACGGCGTCCCCGGCGCCGACTTCGCGGGCGTCTGCGTCCTGCGCACGCTGCAAGACACGCAGCGCGTCCTCGACCGCCTCGAGTCCACCAAGCAGGCCGTCGTCGTGGGCGGCGGCATCCTCGGCCTGGAACTCGCGCAAGGCCTCGTCGCGCGCAACATCCACGTCACCCTGTTGCACCGCGGCCCCTGGCTCCTCGAGCGCGTCGTGGACTTCCGCGCGGGGGAGTTGATCCGCCTGCGCATGCAACGCGACGGCGTGGACGTGAAACTCGGCGCCGCGATCGCCAAACTCACCGGATCGGATGCGGCGGGCGTCCGCGGCGTCGTCCTCGACGACGGCACCACGCTCCCGTGTCAACTCGTCGGCGTCGCGGTCGGCAACGCCCCCAATACCGAGTTCCTGAGGAACCGCCTCGCGCTCGTGGGCGGCTACGTCCCCGTGGACGCGCGCATGGTCGTGCGCGCCGACCCTGCCCTGGAGCACGTCTTCGCCGCGGGCGACGTCGCCGTGGTCGAGGACAAGCGCCTCCCGTTCAAGAACCCCGGCGGCCTCTGGCAGCCCGCGCGCAAGCAGGGCACCGTCGCCGGCAAGGCCATGGCCGCCCCCGCGGGCGCACCGCTACCCGAGTACCGGCCCGGCGTCCTCTACAACGCGACCCGCGCCTGGGATCTCGACCTCGCCACACTTGGGTGCCACGTCGGCGACGACGTCTCCGGGACGACTCTCGTCGAATTCAGCGACCGCCGCGACGGCCAGCCCGTCTACAAGCGCGCCGCGATCCGCGACGGGCGCGTCGTCGGCGCGCTGCTCCTCGGCGACCGACGCGAGGGCCAGGCCTTGCGTCGCCTCATGAACCTGCGCGGCGCCGCGGGCGACGTCTCCACGATCGCCGCGCGCCTCTTCGACCCGGAGTTCAACCTCTTCCGCTGGGTCGCCGACCAGGAGCACCAGCCCGGCGTCCGCCGCCACGACGAACCCTTCGAGGGGCCGCGCGGGGCCGACCCCGAGGCCATCGCCCGCCGCCGCCGCGACGAGGCTCCGGCGCGCGTCGTGCGGCAACGCGAACTCGGGACGGCCCCCGTGGTCGCGACCGCGCTGACCCACGGACTCCGCTCGCGACCGCTGACGCTCGTCGTCGGCTCCGCGTCGCAGACCTTCGAGGGCGGCCGGGTCCGGGTCGGGGCTTCGCCTCGCTGCGACGTCGTCGTCCCCGAGGTGGGCCTCGGCGACGAGGAACTCGTCCTCTCGCGCGAAGGCGCGGCCTGGATCGCGACCGCGGTCGGGGCCCGCCAGCCGCGCGCGACCCGCAACGCGCAGTCTCTCGGCGAGCCCGTCGCGCTCTGCGACCACGATCTCCTGACGCTCGGCCGCTGGAAGGCGGTCGTCCACCTGCCTCCGGTCGGACCGGCGCGGGAGGAAGCCCACGTGGCGGGGTCGCGCCCCGCGTGGCTGCTCGGTGTCCGCCGCTACCCGCTCGCGGGCGCCGTCGTGCGCGTCGGGCGCCACCCCGACAACGACGTCGTGATCGCCGACGCGAGCGTCGGGCGGTTCCACGCGCAGGTGCAGCACGACGCCACGTCCGGCGGCTGGTACCTGAAGGACTTCGGGAGCGCGCGCGGCACGTTCGTCGGCGACGAGCCGGTGACGTTGGCCCGTCGCCTCTCCCCCGGCGACGTGATCCGCTTCGGCACGTCGGCCACCCTCAAGTACGAGGAGGGCGTGGAGGTCGCGCTCGACCCCGCGGCGCCCACCGTCGTGCGCGCAGAGCCGGGCGGGGGGCGCGCGTACCTCGTGGGGGTCGAGGGCCCGCTCGCCCGCCGCGCGCTCGCGGTGCCTCTGCCGGGCACGATCGGCCGCGGCGCCGCCGCGGACGTGCGGCTCGACGATCCGCTGCTCTCGCGCGTGCACGCACGTTTCGACCGTTCGGCCGGCGGGATCTCGGTCACCGACCTTGGCAGCGTGAACGGCGTCGCGCTCGCGGGCGACAAGATTGCGACCGGGCTCGCCGTTCGGCTCGCAGAGGGCGCGGAGCTCCGGATCGGGAAGACGCGGTGGAAGTTCCAGTCCGCGGTCCCGCACGAGCGGCTCGCCTCGGTCGAGGAGATGGGGCCGGCCGCGCCGACCGAGGGCACCACGCAGTTCTACCGGGCCGACGGGCCGCGATTGCGTGTCGAACAGCACGGCACGCCGGTCGTCTACCCGCTCGTGGGCGAGCGGTTGACGGTGGGCAGCGACGCCCGGAACGACGTCGTGATCCCGCGATCCGACGTCTCGGGGCACCACGCGGTGCTGGTCCTCGACGGCGACGCCTACGCGGTGGACGACCTCCGGAGCACGAACGGGACGCGCGTCGCCGGCATCCCGGTCGATCCGGGGACCCCCCAACGCCTCACGGACGGGGCAAAGGTGTCGTTCGGACCGGTGCAGGCGACGTTCGTCCTCGGCAGCGGCGTCGTGCGGCGCGAGGCGGCCGCGCTCGCGCGCGCGACGCTGACGGTGCTCGCGCCGCTGCCCGACGGATCGACGGTGCCGCCGATCCTGCTGGTGGGCGACGGGCCGTTCGTGATCGGTCGCAAGAAGCCCGACGCCTATGCCGTGATCCCGCTCGAGACCGTCTCGCGCGTCCACGCGCAACTTCGGTGCGTGGCCGGGGTCTACGTCTTGTGCGATCGCGGGAGCCGCTACGGGACGTTCCAGGGCGCGCGGGAGGGGCCGTCGGGCTGGAAACCCGGCGCGGCGATCGGCGCGAAGGAGGTCCCCCTTCGGGCCGGCGAGGTGTTCTTCCTCCAGGACATCGCGGTGCGGTTCGACGTCGCGGCCGCCCCGGTGGGGCAGGGCGGCGCGCCTGCGCCGCGCAACCCGGCGCTCTCGGTCCGGCTGGCCGACGGGGCCAACCCGCTCGACGCCGACCTCGAACGGGTCGTCCGCGAGGAGGTGGACGCCTGCATCGGATGCCACGACTGCATGCGCGCGTGCCCGCTGCCCGAGGCAGTGACGGTCACGATCGCGGGGCTGAACGCCTTCGCCCAAGGGATCGGGCGGGCCTCCGACGTCGTCGAGCGATTCGTGGCCGACTGCACGCAGTGCCACGCCTGCGTGCCGGTGTGCCCGGCCGACCTCCAGCGCAGCCGGATCGTCCTCTTCAACAAGATGAAGGAGGACCGCAAGGTCGATCCCGGTCGCAAGATCACCGCGCAGGTGGGCGACGAGCAGGTCGCCTCCGACCGGAGCGTGGGAGACCTCGTCGCGCTGCTGCGCGACCACCCGCTCGTGCGGCCCCTCGCCGCCGACGAACGCCTCGCGTTCCTCTCGCGGGCACGCCTGCGACGCCTCCAGCGCGGCGAACACCTGCTCACCGAGGGGACGTTCCCCGACGCGATGTGGCTCGTCCTCGAGGGCAAGATCGAGGTCGGGATGGCGATGGGAGGGCGGGACTTCCAGCGGATGGTGGTCCACGGGCCGGGCGAGACGTTGGGCGAGGTCGCCTTGCTCTCGGACCAGCCGAGCGAGCTCGCGGCCCGTGCGCAGACGACCTCCACCGTCGTCGGCTTCGCGAAGTATGTGCTCCTCCACCACGCGGGACGCAGTCCCGGGTTCCGCGCGACGCTCGAGGGCCTCTACGTCGCCAAGGCGGCGATGCTGCATCCCGCGCGCTGGCCGGCGCTCGAGGGCGTCTCCGCCGCGGCGCTCGACGACCTTCGCCAGGCCGTCACCGTGCAGCAGCTCGCACCGGGCGAGGAGGTTTTGTCCGCCCGCGAGCAGGCCGGCGAGTGCGTGCTCGTGCAGCGGGGCTTCGTCCGCGAGCTGCGTCGCGACCCAGACCACGCGCGGCGCCGGCCGCAGTGGCCGCAGCCCGACGCCGACGGCCGCCAGGACGACCTCGAGGACGACCTCATCGTCGCGAACTACCTGAAGGCCGGCGAAGGGTTCGGAGGCGGCGACAGCGAGCAGCGCGGCGAGGCCGTGCGGTTCGAGGCTTCCACCAAGGCCGAGGTCGTCCGGATCTCGCTCGCCGACCTCGCTGGGGTCGAGGCGCGCCACCCCGGCTCCCGGATCGTGGAGCGTGTCCGGAAGATCGTCCGGCCCCGGCGTGCCGCGGGGACGGCGTCGCCCGACGTCGTGCGGGGCGCCGAGCGGTTGGGCCTTCTCCAAGGGAGCCGGCTGCTCGTCATCGACACGCGTCTATGCGTCGATTGCGACAACTGCGTGACCGCGTGCGAGCGCCGCCACGGCGCGTCGCGGCTCGACCGCGCCGGGTCAGCCGTGCAGGTGGGTCCCTACCAGGTGCCCGCCTCCTGCTACCACTGCGACAACCCGACGTGCCTGCTCTGCGCGGAGGAGGCGATCGTCCGTCTCGCGACCGGCGAGATCCAGATCCAGGAACACTGCATCGGCTGCGGGGCGTGCGCCGAGCGGTGCCCCTACGACAACATCCAGATGATCCCCCGCGACCCCCCGAAGCCGCGACTCGTCGATCGCCTCGTCCCCGACCCGATCCTCCGATGGCTCGGGCTCTTCCAGGAGTCGACCGACGAGGATCTGAAGCGGGTCGCGGTCAAGTGCGACCTCTGCGTGGGGTTTCGCGACGGGCCCGCCTGCGTGCGGTCCTGCCCCGTGGGCGCGGCGTTCCGCGGCGATCCGCGAGAGATCTTCCTCGGCGAGACGGGAGGCGCGTCGTGACCTTCCCGGCGCCTCGCCGCCGCCCCCTGGTCCACGTCGCGATGGCGGCGGTCGTGCTGGTCGCGTCGGTCGTCACCTACGTCGTCTACGCGCGGGTGACGCGGCGCCTTCCCTCGCGCGGCTACACCGACCTCGGGCTCTGGCTCGGGGGCGTGGGCACGTTCCTGTTCCTCGGCGCCGTCGCGTATGCGTGGCGCAAGCGCGCGGGGCAGGAGCGCCTGCCTGGACGGCTCCAGACGTGGCTGCGCCTCCACGTCTGGATGTCGGCGGCGGGGTTCGTGGCCGTGCTGCTGCACGCGGGCTTCCACTTCGACGGGCATCCCGGCACCGTGACGATGCTGCTCCTGCTCCTGACGCTGGTGTCGGGCGTCGTCGGTTGGGTGCTCTATCTGAAGGTGCCCGGCGGCGTGGCGACGGGGGTGGGCAATCTCGCGGTGCGCGCGTCGCGCGCGCGCCTCGACACGCTCGCGCGCGAGTTGGAGGACGAGGCCGCCGGGCGCTCCGATCCCTTCGCGGCCTACGTCGCCAAGGCGCTCGGGCGCCCGTCGCCGGGGCATACGCCGGGGACCGTCTTGCCCGAGGAGAAGGCCGCGTTCGCGCGGGTGAAGGTACTCGCCGACGAGCGTCGGCACGCCATCGACCGTCTGGCGCAGCAGGAGCGGCTCCGCAATCGGTTGCGCAGCTGGCTCTGGGCGCACGTGCCGCTGGCGATCGTCTTCCTGCTGGCGATCCCGTGGCACGTGTACGACGCGCTCGAACTCCGGTGGTCGCACCGGGTCGCGCGGCCGGCCGACTACGCGTCGCCGCAGAGTTGCAGGGGGTGCCATCCGCAGCAGTACGAGGAGTGGCTCCTTTCGTCGCACGCGACGTCGCAGTCGAGTCCGATCATGGACCTCCAGTACCGCGCGGTGATGGCGAAGGAGCGACGCGAGAATCTCGGCGGAGCGACGCCCGTAGCGACGCTCTGCGTCACCTGCCACGCGCCGACCGGCTACATCTCGTCGGACCCGACGACCCACGAGCCTCTCGAGATGCCGGTGGAGGAGCGCTCCCCGTCCTCCCGCTATGGCGTTTCGTGCGTCACGTGCCACCAGATCGACGGCGTCCACCCCGGCGACCCGCGTCGCGATCCCGACGGCCTCGCCTACGTCAACATGGGCAACCTCTCGTGGACCCAGGGCCGCACGATGTTCGGCCAGATCGGCGCCGAGGACGGTCCCGACCTCCCGTCCATCGGGAACGCCGAGCACCAGGGCGCGTTCCATCCCGCTTTCGGAACGCCGGAACTCTGTGCGTCGTGCCACACCGTGCGCGTCGAGAAGCCGCCGCAGGGCGAGCGTCGCGAGCCCGCGCGGGTGGTGTTGCAGAACACCTACAAGGAGTGGATCGACGAGTTCGTGCCCGAGGAGCGCAAGCGGGGCGTCCGCGAGGGCCAGATCCTCCACTGCATGAGCTGCCACTCGATGGACCTGAGGCCCGCCGCCGAGGTGGCGACGCGTCTGGCGAAGGCGCGTCGTCCGCTCGAGGAGCGTCGGACCCTGATCTTGGACACGCTGCGCGGGCTCACCGTGGCACCGGGGCGCGATCCGCGTGCGGCCGCGCCCGCGGACGGCTTCGACCTCCCGTTGCCGCCCCGGCGGCGGTTCCTGCACACGTTCGTCGGGGTGGACCTCCACACCGAGGATTCGGTGCCGCTCCTCTCCGATCATGGACCGGGGCGAACGGTGGAGAACCTGCGTTTGCACGATGAACGTACGGAGCGGACCCACGACCTGCTGCGGATCGCGGCGGGGGTCCTGATCGAGGGGCCGCCGGTCGGCGGGAAGCTGCCGGTGCGGATCGCCAATCTTGCGACGGGGCACCACCTACCGGCGGGCTTCGCGTTCGCGCGCGAGATGTGGCTCGAGGTCGCGACGGCGCCGGCGGGCACGGACCCCGACGGTGACCGCGGCTGGAAGGTCCTGGTGGGGGGCACGGCGTCCGGGGGTCCGCTGCCGTCGAGCCAGGTGCTCGACAAGTCCGACGACCGCATCCACAACCTGCAGGCGGTGCTCTTCGACGGGGACGCGGCGACGGGGCCGGGCACGGGCGAGACGGTGCTCCAGAACGAGGTGACGGCGGTCTTGAAGGGGAAGACCGCGAACGACCGGGGCTTCAAGGATCGGGAGAACTTCCTGGCGCCGTTCGAGACGCGGGACAAGCCGTTCCAGATCGACCTGAATCGCGGCGGGGCCGACGGGTGGGCGCCGGGCGCGTCGGGGCTGATCCGGGTGCGCCTGCTGTTCCGGAACCTGCCGCCGGAGTTCCTCGAGAAGCTGGCGCAGCGCTACGAGTTCCCGGGGGCGACGTCCGAGGATCGCCGTCAGGCGGCACGGGGGCGGGCGATCATCAAGAAGTTGCAGATTCTCGAAGTGACCCGCGACGTGCTTGAGGTCCGCTGACGGCTGAACGGCACCGTGGGGGCCGCGGCCCGGTTTGCGGCGGCGGTTGGGGCCGTGGCCGACCCAGGGAGGGGACCTGCGACGCTCCCGGGGGCGACGGCAATCCTCGGGCGAGCGGGGTGATCCCCGATCCGATCCACTCTCGGCCTGACGTGGAGACATGCGCAATGGACGGGTCGGGACGCAACCTGGACGAGCGGTACCGTGTCGAGCGTTTGCTCGGTCGCGGGGGGATGGGATCGGCTTTCCTCGCCTGGGACGCGAAGGTGGGGCGGCGCGTCGTCGTCAAGGCGCCGCACGAGGAGTTGCTCACCGACCCCGAGTTCCGGGAGCGCTTCGGTCGTGAGATCCGCAGCCTCCTCGACCTCGAGCATCCGCACGTCGTGCGGGTGATCGACGTGGGGGATGCGGACGGCGTCCCGTACGTGGTGCTGCCCTACCTCGGTGGCGGGACCCTGCGGGATCGGATGACCCGTTCCGGGGGGACGCTCACCGTTCGCGAAGTGGTCGAGTGGCTGTCGCCCGTCGCGCAAGCGCTCGACTTCCTGCATGGGCGAGGTTGGCTGCACCGGGACGTGAAGCCGGACAACGTCCTCTTCGACGAGGCGGGGCACGCCTTCCTCGCCGACTTCGGGATCGTGAAGGCTGCGGGGGCGGTGAGTTCGTCGCTGACGCGCACCGGGCCGACGCCCGGTTCGCCGAAGTACATGGCACCCGAGGCGGCGCTCGATCGCGAACTGGGTCCGCCGTACGACCAGTACGCCCTCGCGGTGGTCGTCTACGAGTGCCTCGCGGGGCGGGGCCCCTTCAACGCCGAGGGCCGCATGGCCGACGCGCTGGCTAAGGCGAGCCAGGAGCCGACCCCGCTCGGGGCGGTCGCGCCCCAGGTGTCCTCCGCCCTCGCGGCGGCGGTGATGACCGCGCTCGCGCGCGACCCCGCCCGTCGTCACACCTCTTGCGCGGCCTTCGCGCAGGCGTTGCAGGAGGCGACCGTGCGGAGTGTGCAGGCCGGGGTCGAGACGCGCGTCTCGCGCGCCGGCGAGGACATGACGGCGCGTGCGGAGGCCGAGCGCATCGTCCCGCCGGAGGGCCACGCGACGCCGTCGCCGCGTCCGCGACGACGCACGGCCTTCGTCGCGGGAACCGCGCTGGTCGTCGTCGCCGCAGCCGTTGCCGCATCACTCCTTTCGAACCGGGACGCAACGAACCCGCCGCCGGGCGCTGCGGTGGTCCGTGGGGAGGGAACCGAGGCGTCGTCGCCGCGACCGCCCTCCTCGGCGCTGCGCCCCGAGCCCGAGGCCACGGCGGCGAGCGCGCCCGCCACCGCACCGCCGCCGCCGTCCGATCCGCCGCCGCCCGACCGCGACCGAACGGCTTCCGATGCCGCCCGCGAGGCCTTCGCGCGGGCCGACGCCCAGGTCCCCGTGGACCTGCTGGCCGTCCCGCGGCGCACGGTGGAGGCGGCGCGCGCGGACGCCCCGGGCGCCGCCGCCGACGCGATCGCGGGTCGGTACCGGGACGCGTCGTGGCGCTGGACGTCGGCTGCGAGCGCGCTGGCCGTCGCGTTGGGTCTCGAGGGCGAGCTTCGACCGGTGGTGACCGCCAAGGCGTCGTCCGCGGGCGACCTCAAGGCCCTGACGCCCTGGGCGCGCGCGCCGGCGTGGCTGCGCGCCCGTCGCGTCGCCGTGGACGCGGCGGCTTCCGCGGTCGATCGGGCCATCGCCCTGGGCGACGTCGAGGCCGCCCGGTCGTCGGTGCGTGCGCTCTCGGAGGCGATCGAGGCCCTGCGCCCGGTCGTTGCCGCGGCGCGGGAGGCGGAGGAGGCCGGGACGCAGTGGGAGACCGTCGAGGCGCGGATCCCGGCGGTGCCCTATGCGAAGGTGCAGGACGGGTTGGAGGCGGCGAAGCGCGCGGCCGTGGCGGCGCGGGCCGACCTCGACGCCGAGCGGTTCGCCTCCGCCGCTTCGGGCCTGCGGGCCGCGGCGGACGCGGCGAGCCCGCTGCTCGCGCAGCACGAGGAGGCGCTCCGCGCGGCGCAGACGGCGCGCGCGGGGATGCCCGCATCCCTCTCCTCGTCGGCGACGGCGCCGGCGGAGGCCGAGGCGTACGCGGCGGCCCTGGAGCGCGCCGACGCGGCGATCGCCTCGGGACGGTTCGACGACGTGGCCGAACAGATCGCCGTCTCGAAGGCCGCGGCCGCCCGGCTGGCGGCGGCGGTCTCGGCGGGCAGGGCGCTCGCTGATCCGGCGAAGCAGGCGTGGGACGCCTTGGCAGCGGCGGGATTCCCCGCGCCGTGGTTTGACGAGGTGGCGGCGGCCGCTGGGGCGGCCGTCCGTGAGGCCGTGGCGGCGGCGAAGGACGACGAGCGAGGCGCGTTCGCCGACGCCGCCCGGGGCTTCGGCGGGGCGACCCGGGCGCTCGCGCCGCTGCTCGATCGAGATCGGCGTGCGCGCGCGGCCGCGGGTGCGGCGGACGTCGCGTGGCAGCAGGTCGCGGAGCGGGCGCGCCTCGCCCACCGACTCAAGGCCGAGCGTGCGTTGGCCGCCGCCGCTGCGGGACGCGAGGCAGCCGAGGGTCGCTTCGTCAAGGCCGAGGCGGGCTGGAGAGCGGTGGCGGCGCAGGTCGAGGCCGACCTCGTTGCGAGGATGGTGCCCTTTCGGATGGACCTCTCGCCCGGTCCGGGCGGGGTCCCCGTGGGATGGACCGCCGACACGGTCGTCCGCATCGGATCGAACGGTGCGCTCCAGGGGCACCAGGAACGAGCGGATCGCCCGGACGGGATTGCGACCTCGGGCCTCATGGACCTCTTCGGTGACTTCCGATTGAATCTCACGATCTATCCCGCAGGCGACGGGACGGGGGCGATCTCGACCGTTCTCCTGGGCGCGGACTCCGCGCCTTCCGTCAGGGCGGAGTTCTACACGGGTGGGGGGAGTGTTTCACTCAGAGTCACGATGGACAGCGTGAAGACCAATCAGAGGTTGGCGTCGCAGAAGGCAGACTTCCAAGTGTCGATGGAGCGACGGGGCGGTGACCTGCGTCTGCTCTTCAACGGAACGTATGTGAGTTCGACGTCGGTGCCGGCCGAGGCCGCATTCCAGGGCGTCGAACTGCGGTTCAAGATGAAGCGCTTTCACGTCCGGTCCCTGGAGATCGCGCCGCTCTGACCGCAATTCGACCTCGCGCGTCGCGCCCACCCGTCCCCACGGCAGGGTGGGCGCGACTCGCCGGGGGGGGGGCGACGCTCGTCCCCACGACGGCAATCCTGGACGCGGGGCGGGATTGTGCCGCGCGCGATCCCCCGGTATGCTCCTCCGGCCTCGAAGGGACCCTGAGGACGCGATGCTCGATCCCACCGGCCAGAAGATCGGGCATGGCGAGCGCTACCTCGTCGAAGGGCCGCTGGGCGAGACGGGCAAGGCCGATCGCGGCGGCTGGAGCGAGGTCTACAGCGCGCGCGATCTCGTCCCCGAGATGGAGGGGCGCCGGGTCGTCGTCAAGTTCCCCAAGCGCGAGTTCATGGAGGACGCCGAGTTCGTCCGTCGGTTCGAGCGCGAGATCCGCAGCCTGATCTCGGCTGCGAAGGTCCACCCCAACGTCGTCCCGATCCTCGATGCGGGCAAGTTCGACGGCCGGCCCTTCTGCGTCCTTGAGTACATGGAGAGCGGCAGCCTCGAGGGGCGGATCGTCCGCCGGGAGGTGCGCGCGGGCGGGACCGAGGCGCGCCACGCCCTGTTGCAGTCGGCGGCCGAAGTTGCGGAGTGGCTGCCACCGGTCGCCGCGGCGATCGACGCGGTCCACCGGAGCGGCGTCATCCACCGCGACGTCAAGCCGGCGAACATCCTCTTCTCGAAGGCCGGGCACCCGTTCCTTTCCGACTTCGGCATCGCGAAGGCGGCCGGGGGAGGCGGCGAGGGGTCGCTCACGCCGAGGGCGGTGTCGCTCTACACGCCGGGCTACCAGTCGCCCGCGATCGCGGGAGGCCGGCGCGCGGACCCGAGTTGCGACCGATACGCGCTGGCGGTGACGGTGTACCGCGCGCTCTCCGGCCGCCTTCCGCACTGGCCGGCGAACGCAGCGGACCTCGAGTCGCCCTCGGACGCGCTGAAGGTCGCGCGCGCCTCGCGAGAGGCCGAGTCGCTCGCGACGGTGGCGCCGCAGGTGCCGCCGGCCCTGGCCGCCGTGGTGATGAAGGCGCTCCTCCTCGACGAGGAACGGCGCTTCCGCACGTGCGCGGAGTTCGCCCGCGACTTCGTGGCCGCGGCGGCGACGCCAGCGCAAGCAGGCTCCGAGCACGTGACGCCGCCGCCCCCGGTGAAGCCGCCGGAGCCGCCGCGGCGGCCGCGAGTCGGTGGGGGCGAGCGCGACCGGACGGGTGTGGACGAGGTACCGGAGAGAGCGCGTGGTGGCGGGGGCCTGCAGCGGCGGAACAAGCCACTCCCGCGTACGTTCGCTTTGCGGCGCGCGTTGGTGTTGATCGTTCTGCTTGCGGCGGTCGGTCTGTGGGGGTCGTGGGCGGCGGGCCTGTTGTCGGGGACGGGAGGCCCGGGGGCGGACCGG
>Ga0105047_10014574_pt1 | contig 12462 bp, 10 predicted proteins | sample MAT04_FD_78384 | JGI IMG/M metagenome (GOLD analysis project Ga0105047, IMG submission 78384) | Freshwater microbial communities from Lake Fryxell liftoff mats and glacier meltwater in Antarctica - MAT-04 (megahit assembly) | ecosystem: Environmental > Aquatic > Freshwater > Ice > Liftoff... | reverse complement strand
GAGCTCGTCTTCGACGGCCACTCGCTCGCGGCGGCGCCCGACGGTACGCTCGTCGCGCGTGGTGCGGAGTTCGCCGAGGACCTCGTGCTGGTGGAGGCCGGCTCTGGTGCACCAGTGGTGGCCGCTCATGCGAGTCAGACCACGACGGTGGAGGAGGAGGTCTGGGCCGGTCTGCGGCTCGGGCTTCGTGACTACGCGCGCAAGAACGGGTTTCACAGCGTGGTGCTCGGGCTCTCGGGCGGCATTGACAGCGCGCTCGTGCTGGCGTTGGCCGTCGACGCGCTCGGCCAGGACGCAGTGCACACCGCCACGATGCCGTCACGTTTCTCCAGCGGCGCGACCAAAGGCGACGCGCATGCGCAGGCCGAGCGCCTCGGCGTGACCATCCACGAGCTGCCGATCGAGCCGATCGTCGCCGCGTTCGAGGCCGCGCTCGAGCCGGCCTTCGCGGGTGCCCCGCGTGACGTGACGGAGGAGAACTTGCAGGCGCGCGTACGTGGCACCCTGCTCATGGCGCTCTCCAACAAGCAGGGACATCTACTCCTCGCGACCGGCAACAAGAGCGAGAACTCGGTCGGCTACGCAACCCTCTACGGCGACATGAATGGTGGCTTCGCACCGATCAAGGACGTCTACAAGACCCGCGTGTTCGAGCTCGCACGCTGGCGTAATGAGTTAGCCGCGACGCGTGGCGAGGAGCCGGTCATTCCACCGAGCGTGGTCGAGCGCCCACCCAGCGCCGAGCTGCGCGAGGAGCAGCGCGACGAGGACTCACTCGGCAGCTACGACAACCTCGACGCGATCCTGCGTCTGCTCGTCGACGAGGACCTGGGCATCGAGGGTGCGGTCGCTGCGGGCCACGATGCAGCTGACGTCGCGCGCATCCAGCGCATGCTCGACCTCGCGGAGTACAAGCGTCGCCAAGCGGCGCCCGGTGTTCGTGTGACGTCCAAGGCGTTCGGGCGCGATCGCCGCATGCCGATCACCAACCACTTCGACGGTCACTCCTCGGGCGCGGCGAGCGTGGGTGTGTGCCCACCGAACGGCACCGCCTGACCTCGACGTACTGCGGTGCGCGTACTCCGGGCGCATTCGAGCCTCAGCACGCCACCTCATCCAGCTCCGTCGGCTCGAAGTCGACGTAGCTGGATCAAGTCGCCTCCCGAGAGCGCAGGCTCTGAGCACTTACCGCGCGAGCACGGGTTCCGGGCGACCGCTCGCGGCGCTGGCGTAACTGGCGAGCACTGTGTCGGAGGCGTGGATACCCTCGGCGAGCGTGACCGGAGCGGTGCCACCGTCGGTGGCGAACTCGATGAACGCACGCACCATCTCGCGGGTCATGTTGTCGTCGGAGTAGCCCATGTCACGCTGCTTACCGACAGTGTCATCGAACACGTCGAGGTGCGTCGCCATCGGGTTGATACGCAGGCGCCCCTCGGTGCCCACGATCTCGAGCCAGACGTTGCCCCACGTGGGGTAGGTCTGCGGGCGCGACCACGATGAGTCAATGCTTGCGAAGAAGCCCGAATCGAAGTCGAGCGTGACAAGACCCTCGGTCTCCACGCCCAGGTCCGGATGCATGACCGCAGATGTGCGCGCGTAACTACGCGTGATCTTGTCGTCGAGCATCCAGCACAGCACGTCGGACAAGTGCACGATGTGATCCTGCATGGCGCCGCCGCCAGCCTCAGCCATATCCCCGAACCACGTGCCCGGGTACTGGCCCTGGTTCGTGCCACGCGCGGCGAGCGGCGTGCCGATGGAGCCCGCCTGGATCGCCGCCCGGGCTTGCTGCAGCGACGCGGCGAAGCGCACTGGCAGCGCCACCATGATGAGCGACGCATCCGCCTCGGCCACCAGCCGCGCGAGGTCCTCAGCACCGGCGGAGACTGGTTTCTCCGAGAGCACGGACATGCCGGCGCGACACACGCTGAGCGTGTCTTCGACGCGCTCACGGTTGGTGCCCGCGACGATGATCGCATCGCTCGCCTCGAGCAGCTCGTCGAAGCTCATGAGCGGTGAGTGGGTCCACTCCTTGGCAGCCTCCGCATCGCGCTCGGTGGCGCCTACGACGGTGGAGCCGCACAGCTCGACGCACGCAGCGAGCCCTTCGGCATGGACGTGACGAGTTCCGAGAATGCCGAGCTTCATGCGACGCCTCCAGCAGTGGTGAGGTTCGCGTCCTGAGATGCAAAGAAGTGTTCGAGCGAGCTGATATTGACCACGTCGCGTGTGTCACTTGATTCGACCATGGCCAGCGCGATGCGCAGCGAACCAATTGCCCAGTCGATGTCACCCGGGAACGTTGACCCGGTGCGGATCGCTGCCGCGAAGTCGCTCAGCTGTCGCTGGAACGGATCCTGCGGACCTGTCGGTGGGGGAGGAAGCGCGGTGGCGTTTTCCGTGCCCGCGTGCGCCATGAGCTGGAGCTCGCCGCGCCCGCGCGAATCGTAGTCGATCATGCCCATGGAACCCGCGATCTCCGCGCTCTGGGAGAAGCCCTCGGGCTCGGCCCAGCTGCCGTGCAGATGACAGATTGGACCACCCGGTACGGTGAGCGTGGCGAGCGCGTAGTCGAGCCCGTCGTGCTTGTCGCTGCCGATCACGCGTGCGTACACCTGCGTGGGCTCGCCGAAGTACCAACGTACGAGGTCGACATCGTGGATCATCATGTCGATGGCCACGCCGCCCGAACGAGCCATGTCAGTGTGCCACTTGTCCGGTGCCCAGTCGGGCTGCTGACAACGTCGTCCGAGCGTCGCCACGGCCGGCGTGCCGATGCCGCCGGCCTCAAGCGTCGCAGCGATCTTGCGGTACTCGGCGAAATAGCGGATGACGTGCCCAACGCCGAGCATACGATCGTGGGAGCGGGCGAGCGCGCGCAGCTCGAGCGCGGCCTCCAGCGTACGGGTGACAGGCTTCTCCACAAACGCGTGCTTGCCCGCGCTCAGCGCAGCAGCGGCGAGCTCGTCATGCGTATTGGTGGGCGTGGCGATGATGACTGCCTCGACGCGATCGTCTGCGAGCGCCGCCTCGACCGACCCGAGATCAGTCGTACCATGCTTGGCCGCGAGCTCGTGCGCCTGCCGTGCGTCGACGGCGGTCACGCCGATGAGCTCGACGTCCGGACACGCCATCGCGCTCGACGTGTGCTGTCGGCCCATGAGGCCCGCTCCAATGACGGCGATGCCGACGGGCTGCTTGCTCGAATCCACGTGTACCCCTCCTGTAGCCTCGTCGGTATGACTGGCGCTCCCGCTGCGACAACTCAGATCAGATCCACGCGCGTGGTCCTAGATTCCGCACCGGTCGACGCACTCGTCACGCTCGACACCACCGGTGCGTTCCCACGCGTGCGCTCGATCGAACCTGGCGGGACCGCACCCGACGCGATCGACGTCGGGGATGCGCTCATCCTGCCGGCGCCGCTTGACCTGCACTTCCATGGCTGTGGGGAGGAGATCGTGCCGCCCGCCGGCTCGACCGCGCACATCGATACGCACCTCGCGGACGCGAGTGCCGCGTTCGGCTGGGGACTCTCGCTCGTGGGCGCGCCCGCGTACGAGTGGGTGGCCACGCTGCCCGTGCCCAGCCGGCCTCCAGCCGATCCTGTGGCGCATCTTGCCGACGCGGCGCGCGATATCGCGGCCACAGCAGGCACGAGCTGTGCGGGACTGCGGATCGAGGGCTTGTTCCTCAACCCGAGCCGCGCAGGCGTCTGGCCCCCTGAGACGTTCCGCGCGCCCGATCTCGGGCTGCTGGAGGAGCTGGTGGCCGCCGCACGCGAATCCGGCACGCCGCTGCGCATACTCGACGTCGCGCCCGAGCTGGACGGCTGCCTCGAGCTCATCGAACGCGCGCGTGAGCTCGGCGTGATCATCTCGCTGGCGCACACGGACGCCACGTGGGAGCAAGCGGTGGCCGCTATCGACTCTGGCGCCACGCTCGCCACGCATGCGTGGAATGCCATGCGCCCCATCATCCACCGCGACCCGGGCGTGATCGCCGCCGTCCTCACGGATCCGCGCGTCACCTGCGAGCTCATCTGCGACGGGGTGCACCTGCACGCCGGAACCATCGCGCTCTCGATCGCTGCGTCCGGTGCGGGCGGATGGGTCGCCGTCAGCGATGCCTCGCCGTTTGCCGGCGCCGCACCCGGTCCCTACAAGTGGGCCGGCACCACCGTGCATCACGACGGGATCGCGCTGCGCGACGACGCCGGGCGCCTCGCCGGCTCGGCATCCCTGCTCGACCGAGCCCTCGTGGTGCTGGCTGAGGTCGGCGTGAGCGACCTCGACGCACACCTCGCGCTGGGTGCCGATCCGCGTCGGGTGTTGGATCCGGCGCGCCCGCGAGGACTGGTCGTCGGTGATCCGGTCTGGGTCGTCTCGGTCGACTAGTATCGCCCCATGGCTCACCAAGGTACTTCCATGATCGACGTCGATGCGACCCCGGAGGATCTCTTCGCGATCGTGACCGACCTCGAGGCCTTCCCCGACTGGCTGTCGGACGTGAAGGAGGTCGAGGTGCTCGAGCGCGACGAAGATGGCTACATCATCGCCTCGCGCATGACGGTGGACGTGACGATCAAGGTCGTTTCCTATGTCCTCGACTACGAGTTCGAGTACCCCGACAAGGTGACGTGGACGAGCCGTCCTGGCGGTGACATCAAGCAGATCGATGGGTCGTACGAGTTCGCGGAGAACGCGGATGGCTCGACGCTCATCACGTACAACCTGGAGATTGATCCGGGTTTCCCCGTCCCGGGCTTCCTGCTCAAGCGCGCCGCCAAGCACATCACCAAGCAGGCGCTCGACGGGCTCAAGGCCCGCGCAGAAGCAGGGTGACCCGGGCGTGATGCCCCAGCTGAGTGCGGAGTTCTTCGTCGCCCTGATGGGGGTGGTACTTGCCGACCTCGTGTTGGCGGGAGACAACGCCGTGGTCATCGCGCTCGCCGCGCGCAACCTGCCCAAGCACCAGCGCCGCCGTGCAGTGTTCTTCGGCGCCGCGCTCGCGATCGTGCTGCGCGCCGTTCTCACGACCGGGGCAGTGTTCCTGCTGCGCGGCGACCTGCCGTTCGTGATGCTCATCGGTGGCGCCGCACTGCTCTACATCGGGTGGCACCTCGCGGTGGAGGAGCTGCACGACGACGAGGGAATCGACTCCGCCAAGACGATGCGCGGCGCTGTGAAGACCATCCTCGTGGCGGATGTGGTGATGAGCATCGACAACGTGCTCGCCGTTGCCGCATTCGCCAAGGACGACATCTGGCTCGTCGTGCTCGGCCTGCTCATCTCCATCCCGATCATCATGGGCGGAGCAACGCTCCTGCTCAAGATCATCGATCGGTATCCGGTCATCGTGTGGATTGGCGCCGCACTCATCCTGTACGTCGGCGTTGACCTCATCCTGAAAGATCCGATCCTGCACGGACATCTCCCCGGCCCGATCGAGGCCGAATGGACGCACCGCGTCATCGGCGTGATCATCGGCATCATCGTCGCCAGCATCGCCTGGTACGTGCGCCTGCACGACGATGACGCCCCGCGCGTGGACGCACCGGCTGCGCCCGACTCCTGACGCCGGCTGAGCTGTCGAGTGGAGTGGTCACCAGTTCGGCCATGCGCGCACGCTTTCTGATCGTTCGGAGTCTCGACTCATGCTGGAGGGTCTGCGCTCCGATGTAGCTCCCGTCCCCGGCGCGTGAGCCAGGGGCCGCGTGGCCACGGACGGTCCCGCGTGAACGACGGGTCGGTCACGGATGACGAGCGAGGCTCACAAGGCGCGAATGCGTGGATGGCGACATCGGTTCGCGCTGCGCACCTGTACGCTCACCGCGCTGCTCGCGCTGTGCGCTGCGTCGGCCGCGCCCAGTGCGCATGCAGCAGGGCCCCTCGGAATCGCCGCCGTGTCCTCAGGTTCCGCGAATCCGCCTGCATTCGTCCCGGACTGGAATGGACACACCGACAGCTCGGTCATCGAGTATCGCGTCGTCGCACGCAGCCTCGTCGATGTTGTGCTCATCGATTCCCGTGGTGTGACACGCGCGCGGCTCGATCACGGGATCCGCGACGCCGGCACCCACCAGACCTGGTGGGACGGCCGCGACAGCGCCGGCAACGTGCTGCCTCCCGGTACCTACCGCGTGCGGGTCGCCGCCAAGCCGCTCGCACCCGCCACAGCGATGCCCGTCACGACAAGCTCCGTTTCGCCCGCGTCTGATCCAACACAACCCGGGTCGGCCGGCGCCGGCGCAATCGCCACCGTCGCTGGCACCACCGATGTCGCGATCGCGCTCGAATCCCCCGGCGTCGCGCTCCGCGCCGTGCGCTTGAGCCGCGGCTCGATCGGCCGCTCGGCGAGGACCTCCGTCACCCGTGCGAGCTTTGACCTGACGACTGCGGCATCGGTCTCCGCCGCCATCGTCGATTCCAGCGGACACGTCCAGCGCACGCTGCACGCCAGCGCGCTCCCCGCCGGCCACCAGACGCTCACGTGGAACGGCCTGAACGCCGCAGGCAAGCCACTCGCGGACGGCTCCTACGCGCTCTTAGTGGCAGCCTCCGGAGGGGCACGCCCCACGCAGACGCTGCGCGTGCCGCTGCGTGTGGATCGCACCGCGCCGGCGCTCACCGCCAGCAAGCGCGTGCGTGCTGCGGCAACCTCACGTGCTGTGAGCATCCCCGTCGTGGTCAAGTTGGGTGAAGCGAGCGCGCTGCGCTTCGCCGTCGGTCGCAAGACCATCTCCGTCGACAAGCCTGCCGGCACCCACACGATCAAGCTCCAGGCCGGCGCGCTCGGGATTGTTCCGCACGCGAGGGCGAGCGTGTACCGCATTGCGCTCACCGCCACGGATGCGACCGGCAATGCACGCCGTAACGTCATCGTCGCCGTCGTCCCGGCCGTGCGCGCACCCAAGCCGGTCGTCACACCACCGCGCATTCCCACGACTGGCAACCCCCCGCCACAGGGACCACCCGCCGCGAGCGGCATGCGCTGGCCCGTAGACGGAGTGATCACAGCTCCGTTCGGTGAGGTCCGGCCAGGGCACATCCATTCCGGCATCGACATCGGTGCTCCCAACGGCTCGACCATCATCCCCGCCGCCGCCGGCACGGTCTCCTACGTCGGACCCATGAGTGGGTACGGCAACCTCGTCATTCTCGACCACCCCAACGGCGTGCAGACCTACTACGCGCACATGTCGCGCTTCGGTCGTTACGTCGTCGGGGATCGCGTGATCGGCCTCAACGAGATCGGCTACGTCGGTTGCACGGGCAACTGCTCGGGGCCGCACCTGCACTTCGAGGTGCGCGTGAACCAGAAGGCCCAGAACCCGCGCGTCTACCTCCCGGCACGCTAGCCGCGCGATGACCACGCGAATCGGCCCGCGCATGGACCATCGCACGCCGGGGTCGTTCTCCTCGGGGACGACGCGAGGCGAGTGCGGGGGCACGACGACATGGCACAGATGAATCCGCTCGGGGCGACTATCGCCGCGCGCGCGCTCGAACACCGGGCGCAGCTCGCCGCGATCGAGGATGCCCAACGGCATGTCGAGACGGCCGACTTGTACAGCTACATCAGCGAGCGCGGATTCCACTTCCCGCGCGAGCTCGTCACGCGCTATCTGCTCGCGCTCGATACCAAGCCGTTCGCGCTGTTCACCGGTATCAGCGGTACCGGCAAGACCAAGCTCGCTCTGCTCACCGCCGAGTACTTCGCACGCATTTCCGGCACCCGCGCCACGCGCTGGGAGCGTCCCGAGGACGGCGATCACGACTTCTACGTGCCGATCGATCGCGTCACGCTGCGCAGCGGCACCCTCACGCCCAGCTCGGACCAGCTCGACTACTTCAACGTGCCCCCGGGTGGTACCGAGCCCTTCACAGCGAACATCACTAACGTGCTCGGCGCACACGGAGACATCACCTTCCGAGCCACTAATCTCGTGGCGGGTGGGCGCAAGCACCTCACCATCCAGGTGCCGTCGAGCGTGCGTCGCGCCTTCGACGAGACTGGCGTGACCGAACGCGACTACCTGCGTTTCGAGATCATCGAGGAGTTCAAGCGCTATCGCGTCTCGCTCTTTCGCCCGCAGTCGGAGGAGGTGGACGTGCCGGAGGAGGATCGCTACGCATTCGTCAGCGTGCGCCCGAGCTGGGACGATCACACCGCGCTGCTCGGCCACTACGACACAGGGCTTGAGCGCTATGTGCGCACCCCGGTGCTCGAGCTCCTGCTGCGCGCGGCGCGCGAGGAACGTGACGCGCGCGCGGCAGGCCGCACGCCCGCGCCGTACTTCGTCGTGCTCGACGAGATGAACATCGCACGCATCGAGCACTACTTCTCGGACTTTCTCTCTGCGCTCGAATCGCGACGCCTCGACGAGCACGGCGGCGTGCGCCAGGAGCCGCTGCACCTGCACGGCGCGGACGCTCGGCGACTCACCTGGATCGATCACCTGGGGGTGGAGCTCGAGATCCCCGAACGCCTACCGATCCCGACCAACGTCCTGTTCACCGGCACGCTCAACCTGGACGCCACGACGTGGGGGCTGAGCCCGAAGGTCGTCGATCGCGCAAGCACCATCGCGTTCAGCGCCGTGGATTTCGCGGGGTATCTCCTGGGGGCCGCGGCGCAGGAGCAGCCCAACGCGCTCGAGCTACCGGCTGCGGGTACCCGTGAACTGCGCTTGGGGGAGTTCCAGCTGGCGAGTGCGGACGACAGTCGCGCTATGGCCGACGACCTCGAACCGTTCGTGCGTCTCAACGAGTTGCTCGTGGCGCACGACCAACACTACGGGTACCGCACGCTCAATGACGTGGCGCTCTACGTGCGTGCCGCACGCGCGCACATCGGTGATGAACCGGCGGTCGCGCACGCGGCCGTGGACAGCTGCGTGCTCCAGAAGGTGCTGCCGAAGTTCTACATGTGGGATCGCGACAAGGGCGGGCTCCTCGCCCTGCTCCTGGGATTCTGTCTCGATGGCGACGTTCCGCGCGGGCTCGCGGCGGCGCAACCCGACATCGACCAGCTGCTCGCGCGCGTGGAGGTTGACGGAGCTGATCACGCCCGGCACGCGGGCACAGGCGGTGAGGTGTATTTACCACGATCGGCGGGACGCCTCGCGCGCATGCTGTACGTGATGGGGTAGACCGTCGGTATGCGCTTCGCTCGCCACACATGGATTGCCGCAGCGCTCGTGCTCGCCCCGTCGCTCGCTGGGACGCTTGCCGCTCCATCGCCCAGCAGCGCCGCACAGGGCGTGCCACAGGTCCTCATCGATCAGCTCGAGGCCCGCCGCGATGACGCGAACGCCGCGCTCGCCCGCGAACGCGCCAAGCTGGCCACCCGTGCCAAAACGACGACCGCAGCCAAGGTCCGCGCCACCCGCGCGGCGCATGACCACGAGATCGCAAGCGCCGTGGTCGAGGCGTTTCCCGGTGCGCCAGTGCCCGTGACCGATGCGGTCGACGACCTCGATGCAACGGCGAGCGCAACCGCCATCGCCTTCACGTCCAGCGAGCTCCAACTTGAGGACGCCACGTCCGAAGCGGCTGCCGCTCAGGGCACCGCGCTCGACGCCGATCGCCGCGTGCGCGCGCTCCAGCGCGCCGTTTCCACGGAGGATGACACAGACACCGGCATCGGCTCCTGGCGCTTCGGCTCGGGCGGGCCCGCAGTGAGCGCCGCCACGCTCGATGCCTACCTGGCATCGAAGGCATCACCCATCGCGGGCTCGGGCGCTGACCTGCTCAAGACGGGCATCAAGTACGAGATCGATCCGCGCTTCATCGTGGCCATCGCGGGCGCGGAATCGTACTTCGGGCTCACCCTGTGCGCGCCGCACAACGCGTGGGGCTGGGGCTGTCCGAGCGGGCCGTACCGGTTCGACAGCTGGGCCGCCGGGTTCGACACCGTCGCGCGCGGGCTCCGCGAGAACTACCTCGACGATGGCTTGACGACGGTGGGGAAGATCCATCTGCGCTACGCACCTCCCGCCGCCACGAACGATCCAACAGGGCTCAACTATGCCTGGGCCGACAACGTCGCCGGGTTCCTCATTGAGCAGGGTGGCGACCCCGAATCCGTTGCCGGCGTGCGCAAGTCCGCGCGCTGACCGACCCGAGCTTGCCGGATCAGCGTGATCGTCGTACTGTGGAGGTGAGGTCACACGTCCCCACGTGCATCCTCGCGACCCCCACCTGGAGCGATCCCACCGATGACTCGTCACACGCACGCGGCCGACGGCGCCTGGAGCCTTCGCATCGAATCGAGCGCCACCACACCGGTGGACTCGCGCCGATCCATCGACCTCGTGGGCACACCGACGACCACGGCGCCGCGCATCGCGCCGCGCGCTGACGGATCGGTACATCTCGCCGTGCTCGCCGACGGCATGGCCGATCCCATCGAAGCCGCCCGCGCGTGGCTCTGTGACACCAGTCGCACCGCCCACCTTCCCCCCGAGCTCATCGAGCAGGCCCGCGCGAGCATTGCCGTCGCGTTCACCCACTTCCGCGAGATGGACCTGCTCGCCGGCCAACTCGCGAGCGACGCCAACGAGACCGGCACCATCGACGAGACGCGCATCGGGCGCATCAACCACATGGCGGAGGTCCTGCGCAGCTACTCCGATTCGCTGCGCGACCTCATGGACACCGCGGTGGAGGATCCTGAGCGAGCCACGAAGCAGCTGAGTTCGGGCATGCGCGCCGCATCCGAGGGCGGCCTCACCGCGCTCGTCGCAGCGCTCTGACTCTGCGCCGATCGACCGGGCGAATCACCGTCCGCGCTTGAGCACCTTGCGCAGTTGCGGCACGTTGACGAGGCGCAGCTTGAGCGCGAGCGGTGCGTACACGCCCCATGTGCAGGCGATGGCGGCAAGCATCGACAGCAGGTTCGCGAGGAGCGTGTCCCCCATGCCATCCGTGATGCCGCGCCACGCCAGCCAGCCGATGCCCACCGACACGACACTCGCCCCGGCAGAGAGGACGATCGCGCTCACCATCGGCACGAGCGGAATGCCTCCGAGGCGGCGCTGCAGGACCGTCCACATGACGAGGAACGAGAGTGTGTTGGCCAGTGCCATGGCGAGCGTCACGCCGAACACACCGAGCTGCTCGTGCAGGAAGTAGCCGAGGATGATATTGCCGAGGAAGTTCGCGAAGAACCCGATGATCGCGGGAGTCCACGGTGTGCGCAGGCTGAAGTAGGCACGCATGAGCAGCTGGATGGCACCGTTGGCGACGAGCCCGATCGCGAATCCGCGCAGCGCCGAGCCGATGAGCAGCGCCTGGGGATTGGTCGTCTCCCCGTACTCGAAGAGCAGCTCGACGATCGAGTTCGCGAAGACGAACATGAACACCGCCGCTGGCATGAGCAGCACCGAGATCTGGCGGATGCCGGCACCGACCGCGTCGCGGAAACCGTCGGTGTCACCCTCCGCTGAATGGCGCGCGAAGAGGGGGAAGAACACCGTCGCGACGGCCAGGGAGAAGATGCCTTGCGGGAGCTGGAATACGCCCCACGCCTTGTAGATCGCGGCCGGTCCACCGTCCTTCACCTGGCGCAGCTCTTCGAGCGAGATGCGGCTCGACCAGTAGGTGTTGACGATGTTATTGAGGTTCATCATCGCGAGGCTCATCATCACGGGCAGCATCGCGATGACCACGGCTTTGACCATGGGGTCGCGGAAGGCGTGCCCGAGCACCAGGCGATGGCCGCGTCCGCGCAGCCACGGCATGGGGAGCACCGCCTGCACCAGCGTCGCGCTGGTGATGGCCCACGCGTACACGTAGATCTCGCGTCCCTTGGAGACGAACGACACCGTCGCCACGAGAATGACCACGGACACCACGTTGAAGGCGAGCTGTGCGAAGGCACCCGGACCGAACTTGCCGTAGGAGTTGAGGATGCCGATCACCACGCCGCCGATGCTCATGAGCACCACCACGGGGATGAGGATGCGGAACAGCTCGATCGCCAAAGGGAACTGGTCGAAGTGGTCGTTGACGGAGACGTCGATGAAGTAGCGCGCGCCGATCATGGCCACCACAGTGAGCGGTACGAGCATGATGAGCAGCACGCTCACGACGGTGCTCGCAACGCGCCACGCGCGCTCCTCCTCATCGTCCACTTTGAGCTTGGTGAACACCGGCACGATGGCGGAGACGAGCGCTTGGTCCGCCACGAACGTGCGGATGACATTGGGAATCTGGAACGCGACGACGAACGCCGAGAAGATCGCGCCGGAGCCGAAGATGACGGAGGCTGCGATCTCGCGGATGAGCCCGATCACCTTGGTGAAAAGCGTCGCGAGCATGACCACGACCGTCGACTTGCGCGCGCCTTGGTTGGGCGCGGCGGCGGGTATGGACGCGGACGCACCAGCGAGCGGCGCGGCGTCGGGAGCGGGGGGGAGGGTGCTCACGGCCGCGAGATCCTACCGCGCGAGCT
>Ga0105047_10014572_pt1 | contig 12463 bp, 8 predicted proteins | sample MAT04_FD_78384 | JGI IMG/M metagenome (GOLD analysis project Ga0105047, IMG submission 78384) | Freshwater microbial communities from Lake Fryxell liftoff mats and glacier meltwater in Antarctica - MAT-04 (megahit assembly) | ecosystem: Environmental > Aquatic > Freshwater > Ice > Liftoff... | reverse complement strand
CGGCTAATGCTTGAAAGGGATGGCCATCCCGAAAAAAGTAGGTTTCGTGCGTGGTGAGCGCCTCAACAATGTTCCAGTGGAGGAGGGCAGGGGAGGGGACGGCCATCGCGGCATCGAGCAGGGCGGCCGCCGAAGCGAATCCGAGCCGGTGGGCCAGCGTATCGAGGCGGGACTCGATCAGATACTCTTTTCCGTCGAGTACAATGGCGGCCGAATCGTAGACGAGGTGGGCGACAAACTCGATCTGCGGGGCGGACAAGCAGGTCACGAGGAGCGCCTCACGCGATCCCGAATGACGGCTGCGATGTCGGCCAGCGGGAAGGCCGTATGGGGAAGCCCGGAGCGCGCTATGGCTCCAGGCATGCCCCAAACGACACTAGAGGCTTGGTCCTGGATAAGAAGCGTGCCGCCCGCGCGGTGGATGGCAGCGGCGCCCTGGAGGCCATCCTGGCCCATCCCGGTGAGCACGACGGCGAGGGTGCCGGCTCCGGCGATTGCGCCCGCGCTGCGAAAAAGCACATCGACGGCCGGTCGGCAGGAGTTTTCGGGCGGAGAGTCATGAAGGTGAGCTTGCAACTGGGAGCCACGGAGGACGAGCTCGAAGTGACGGCCACCGGGGGCGAGATAGACCCGCGAACCGACGATCGGTTCGCCCTGGGCCACCTCGCAAACCGGGAGCTGTCCCGTTTGTTGCAGCCGGTCGGCCAACAGCGCCGTGAACATCGCCGGCATGTGCTGGACGACGACGACAGGCACGGGAAAGTTGGACGGCAGGGCCGATAGTACCTGACTGAGGGCATGAGGACCACCGGTGGAGGCGCCGATCGCCACCAGGGAACAGGGTTGCGCCGCCGGGGCCACGCGGGGCGCTTCCGGCGGCGGGGCCGAGCGGGCGGGCGGGAGCGGCGGGCGGTGATTCCGCCCATGAACTTTCAGCAGGGGAAGCAGATCCTGGCGAAGGCGGGCCTGCGAGTCTTCGAAGTGATTCCGCTCGCTGGGTTTGTTGATATAGCCGACCGCGCCGCGGGTGAGGGCCTCGACCGTGTGCCGGGTCCCCCGTTGGGTGAGACTGCTGCACATGATGACGGGTAAGCCGGGGTAGAGTGCGTGGATGCGATCGAGCGTGGCCAGGCCGTCCAGGCCTGGCATCTCGATGTCGAGCGTGACGATGTCCGGCAAACGGAGGGCCAGCATTTCGAGAGCGATCAGGCCGTTGGCGGCCAGACCGGCGAGTTCGCAGTCGGAATCTTCGTTGACGAGGCTCGCAATCAGCCTCCGCATGACGGCAGCGTCGTCGATTACTAGAACGCGGATTTTGGACATGAGGGTGATCCGGGTATCGAAGGGGTGCCGTCGACAGAGCTAGTTGGATTGAAACTCCTCGACAATATGGTTGAGATCCGCGGCCAGCTTGGCAAGTTCGCGGGCCGAGTCCAGCGTATCTGCCGCGCCTTGGGCGGTATGCCGGGCGGCAGTCGAGACGCTCGTGATGTTTCGGGCAATCTCAATGCCGCCGATGGCTGCTTCGTTGGCGCTACGGGCGATCTCGTTAGTGGTGGCTGTTTGCTCTTCCACAGCGGATGCCGTGGTGTTCTGATAATCGTTGATTTGGCGGATGATCTGGCCAATCTGAGTAATGGCTTGGACGACGCTGCGGGTGTCGTTCTGGATGGCTTCGATCTTCTGACTAATATCTTCGGTCGCCGAAGCGGTCTGCTTGGCGAGCTCTTTGACCTCGGTGGCTACGACGGCAAAGCCTTTGCCGGCATCGCCGGCGCGGGCGGCTTCAATCGTGGCGTTCAGGGCCAACAAGTTGGTCTGCTGGGCGATTGAAGTGATGACCTTGATCACCTTGCCAATCTCGAGGCTGCTGTCACCCAGTTTGTTCACCGTAAGAGTGGTTTGTTCAGCCACGCCGACGGCCGTAGCCGCCATACGGACCGCCTCGGCGGCGTTGCGGGCGATCTCTTTAATGCTTGCGTTCATTTCCTTGGCGCTGGCCGCCACCGAGCCGATACCGCCGCTGACCTGTTCGGAGGCGGCCGAGACCAAGGTGGCTTGCGTGGAGGTTTCGGTGGCCGAGGAGCCCATCTGCTGGCTGACCGCGGTCAACTCTTCGGAAGCAGCGGCGAGGAATTGCGCTTTTTCGGCTACGGTATCGAAGGCGCCGCGGAGCCGGGAGGCCAAATCCTGTTCGCGACGGGCCTTTTTGAGCCGTTCGAGCGCCGAGGAAACCAGCGAGCCGACCAGGCGAAGGGCTTCCATGCGCTCGTCTGACAGGGTGAGCGATTCAACCGCCAAGAACTCCATGGTCGCGGCCACCACACCGTTGACCTCAATCGGAAAGGCGATGCCGCTCTTCAGGCCGAGCTGCACAGCCGGGCCGAGCAGGGGGCAGTCTTGAATGTAGCCGATGTCGTTGACAAAGAAGAGATCTTTGTTCCGCCACGCACGACCGCTCAGGCCCTCCCCTTCCCGAAAGGTGGTTTCCCGGGCCGCGCGACGAAAGTCCTCGCTGATCATACCCGAGTCGACCGAGAAGCGCAGAATGGGTTCGTTTGCGTCCATCATCCAATAACCGCCATAGGCCCAGCCGAAGGCGAGCCGGACCTCGTCGAGAGCGGTCTTGGCGGCCTCCTCCGGGGTGGTGGCTTGTCCTACCAACTGGAGGACCTGGTTGACGGCTTGGGTGTTGGCCATCGCTTCAGTCTGCTTGGCCGCGGTTTCCAGGCGGGTCAGCGTCTGGGCGATCAGGCCGCTCACCTTGCGCAGGGTTTCGGCGCGTTCGAGCGACAAAGTGACCGGCTCGGTGGCAAAGAACTCCATCACGCCAATGACCTCGCCGCCGGTGACCAAAGGGAAGCCGATGCCGCTGACCGCACCGGAGCCTTGGGCTTCGGTGGCGCGCGGACACTCGGGCAGGTCGCTCAACTGCGTGCTGGAGAACAGGTCACGCTGCTTCCAGGCCCGGCCGGCAATGCCCTGGCCTTCGCGGACCCGGGCGGATACCGACAGACGGTGAAACTGTTCGGTGAACGAGCCGGATTCCTGGCGGAAACGGAGGATCATCCCTTCGTGGTCGGTCACCCAATAGGAGCCGTAGCTCCAGCGAAAGCTTTCCTTGACGGTCTCGAGAGCGAGGCGGATGGCATCTTCCACACTATCGGCCTGGCTGACGCGTTCGAGAATGAGATTGAGGGTCTGGGTATTGGCGGCGAGGTCGGCCTGCCGCTGTTCTTCGCGGATCAATTCGATCGAAGAAGCGAGCAGGATGGCCGCCTGGCGAAAGATGCTGAGGCGGCCAGGAGACGGAACCGGATGACCCTTGAGAAAGAAGAAATCGATCGTGCCGATGACGATCCCTTTGAGCAATACCGGTAGAGCGACGGCAACGCGGACCCCGCCGGCCTCAGCGGCCGGCCCCCGGAAACAGTCCCTGAGTTCCCGCAAGTCCGGAGTGGCGAACAAATCACGGCTGCGCCAGGCGCGACCGTTGAGACCGACTCCCTCAAAAAAAGAGCCTTCGATGCAAAGCGTCCGGAACTCGTCGCTAATCAAGCCGGAATCGGTGACAAAGCGGAGTACTTTGGCCGGAGCGTCTACGGCCCAATAGGAGCAGTAGCGGCAGTTAAAGGCGCTGCGCAGGGTATCGAGAGTGGCTTGAATGGCTTCCCGCTCCGTGACCGCCTCCCGCAACCCATTGAGGACGCTGAGTACGGCGCGAGTATTGCCATAAGCGTCGTCGACCTCGGCGCGTAACCGCAGGAGTACCGCGTCGGCAGCCTCTTCCGGCTGGGGAGGAACGCCGCGTTTGCGCCGGGGGAAGGCTTTCAGTTCGACGCTCTCGGCAGTGGCCTGAGGGGCGTCTTTGGTGCTGGGGTCTAAGGGAGCTTGGACAGACATAGTAGGGATCCTTATCGAGCAGAGTTTTTATATGAGGTTGTTGGAGCTAAGCTCCTGATTTGGGATTGCTAGAGCCGAGCTCCATTGTGCGTTCGAGGTCGATCAAGAGGAGGAGGCCAGTGGGTAGAGGCACCACCCCGGCCAAAAGGTTCCGCAAGGATTCCCCGAGGGTGCCCGGGGGAGTTTCGGTTTCTTCGGGATTGATCTCGACCACCTCGCCGATGCGATCGACCCGGAGGCTGACCAGGCCCTTAGCGGTCTGGGCAACCACGTTGAGAGGAGCCTCCAGATGCGGATTGGGCGGCAGCCCCAGACGCTGACGGAGGTCGAGAGCCGTTACAATGCTGCCCCGAAGATTAAGCAGGCCGAGCACAGCGGGCGGGGCTAACGGCACCTCGGTGAACTCTTGCACCCGCAGCACTTCCTGAATTTGGAGAACCCGCAGGCCATACATCTGGTCATCGAGAAAAAACGTGCAAATCTGCTGGTTCATCGCTAAAATAACCCCCAATTTTCGGCCGAGTGATACGAGACGACGCCAGAGACAGAGACCAACGCCGGAACATCGAGAAAGTCGGTGACGCGGTTGCCCACCACGCTCGAGCCAGCGATGCCCGGGCGGTTGGTGCAGCGGCTAACGGGCGCATCGGCCCGGACAATATCGAGAATCCGTTCGACGACCAAGCCATATTGGGCTCCCTGATGGGAGTACACAACGACCCGGATCTTGCCGCCGGCCGGGGAGGAATCGGGAACCGGAAGACCCAGGGCGGCGGCCACCGAGATCAGAGGAAGAATGCCGCTCCGGTACTGTACCACCTCCGAGTTCCCTGCCATTTCAATCCGTTCGGCGCTGATCTCTTCGAGCCGGTAAACGTCAGCCAGGGGCACGGCGGCTTGTCGATTGGCGCCCAGGCTCATCAGGAGGATCTCCTGGGCAACGGTGGCGGCAGCCGGATCGAGAGCCGCGGCGGCGCCTTGGAGTCGGCTTTCCTGTAACAATCCAGCCCGCCGGGCCATCCCTACAACATCCAGAATGAGAGCCACGCGGCCGTCTCCCATGATGGTGGCTCCGGCATAGACGGGGATGGCTTTGAGCTCCTCGCCGAGGGGTTTGACGACAATCTCTTCGGTGTCGAGGATCGCATCGACGACCACGCCGAACTGGCAGCCTTCGGCCTCAACGATCAGGAGAAAGATGGCGTCGCCCGGCTGGAGTTGAGGCGGGGCGATGCCGAGTTGCTCGTGCAAATAGAGCAAGGGAAGCAGTTGACTGCGTCGGCGATAAACCGGACAGCCACGAATGAACTCAATGCGGGCGGCCGCCTGCTCCTGCTCGAGCCGGACGAGTTCGAGCAGGCTGGCTTGGGCGATCGCATAGCGTTTGCCACCAGTGAGGACCAGCAGGGCCGGGATGATCGCCAGGGTAAGCGGGATCTTCAGACGGACTGTGGTCGAACGTCCGCGAACGGATTCGACCTCAACTTTGCCCCCGATCTTCTCGACATTCTTTTTGACGACGTCCATACCCACGCCCCGGCCCGAGACCGTCGTAATGGCTTCGGCCGTCGAAAATCCTGGAGCGAAGATTAAGGCAAAGACGTCTCGATCGGCCAACCGGTCGGCGTTGGCGGATTCAATTAGGCCCCGCTCAATGGCCTTGGCCAAGACCCGCTCGCGGTCGATCCCGCCGCCGTCGTCAGATAACTGGATGACCACTTGACCGCCGTCATGGAAGGCACGCAGGCGGATGTGACCGGCCTCGGGCTTGTGAGCGGCGCGGCGGCGTTCGGTGGATTCGATACCATGGTCGATCGAGTTTCGCAGAATGTGGGTGAGAGGATCTTTGATCGCCTCGAGCAGCGTGCGATCGATCTCGGTATCGCCGCCCTCCATAACGAGCGAAACCGGCTTTTTCAGTTCGTGTGACAGATCCCGCACGAGGCGGGGGAACTTGCTCCAGGCTTGCCCGACCGGCTGCATGCGGGTCTTCATGACGCTTTCCTGGAGCTTGGAGGTAATGGTGTTCAGCCGTTGGGAGGATTGCAGGATGGCTGGATCCCGTAAAGTTGCCGCGTGCTGAATGATCTGATTGCGGGTCAGGACGAGTTCGCCGACCAGGTCCATCAGTTGGTCGAGTTGCGTGACGCCGACGCGGATGGCCGCTTCAATGGCAACGGGCCCATCGGAGGCGGCCGTTTCGGGCGGGGCCTGCGCGGGTTTCGATGCCGGCTCGAGGAAAAAGCCGCTCGAGCCAGGTTCGTCCTCAAACAGACCGCTCGAGCCGTCTTCGGTGTGAATTTCCGGTGGAGTACCATGCAGTAGCACCGAATGAAGGGCATTGAGATCGGCAATGATGGCTGCGTGATCGGCCGTGGCCGAGACGGCCCCGGTCTCAAGATCTGCGACCATGCGGCGAAGAGCATCACAAAAGCGGAACAGGGCGGCAACGGTAGCCGAGTCCGGCGGGGTAAGGCGGTCGCGGAGTACGCTGAGTAGATTTTCTCCGGCATGAGCCAATCGTTCGATCTGTTTGAGCCCGAGGCAACCGCTGGATCCTTTGAGGGTATGGATGGCCCGGAAGATGCGATGGAGCGTCTCCTCGTCGTTCTGCTGGTTTTCGATGGCCAGCAGATCCTGATCGAACTGATCGAGGCCTTCGCGGCTCTCGACAATGAGTTCGCGGATGAGTTCCTGTTGAAGATCGTCCTGCATAGTTGGTGGGGCAGTCGCTTGGAAACGAGATGGCTATTCCTTGCTGCCAAGAGTCTTATCGCCACCTTCCACCAACTCTTGACCAATCTTTCTCTTGACCAAACTTTGCTTACGCCACGCGATATTGGTCGATCGCCTCTTGGTTGACTTCGACGCCGGGGCCGGGAGCGGTGGGGACTTCGGGGTGTCCGCCTTGGAGGGTGATGGGATGATAGACGAGTTGACGGCGCAAGGGGCCCTGAGAGGTGTTGAACTCGATGAACTCGGCCCGGCGATGGAAGTCGGGGAGGTGTAGCGAGGCGGCGGTGAACAGGTCCGACGACGCGGTTGGCTCGTTCGGCCAGGTGGACGATGTTACGGGTGACGATGGAGCGGGCTGGAGGACGTCGATGCCGGGGCGTTCGATGAGCTGTTGAAAGCCCCAGTCGGTGGCTTTCTGTTCGCCGGCGGCGACTTGGCGATAGACGTCGTAGTCTTCAGGGTGGAGGAGCTCTTCGACGAGGATGTGGCGGTCTGGCCCGAGAGCGGTCCGGGGGGCTCCGACGGGAGGCTAGCGGCGTTTGATTTGGCCTTCCTATTCGTTGCCGTGGGTGCCGCCGAAGACGAGGACGCCGTGGGGGGTTGGGGCCGAGGGTGCCTTTGATGACGGTGAGGGGGACGAGGGAGTAGCCCCAGGCTCCGTCGAGATGGAACTGGACTTGGTAATGGGTGGTGCCGGGGCGGTTGAAGTCGATTGCGTGGGGTTCGACGAGGAGGCTGTGCATGGTAAGACACCTCAGTCTTTAGGGTACGGGAGGATGGCAGCAATCGGAACGGAGTGTTCAGTATGCTGGAAGCCATGGCATACTCGAATGCTCCGAAGGCGACGGCGGTGGAACGGGCGATGGCGATGCTGGAGTATTTGGATGGGTCTCGGCGGGGGCTGAACATATCAGAGATTAGTAGGAAGCTGGGGATTCCGAAGAGTTCGGCGCATGTGATTGTGGTGACGCTGGAGAGGCTGGGGTATGTGCAGAAGCGGGAGGATTCGCTGCACTATACGTTAGGATTGAAGGCGTATGGGTTGGGGCAGGGGATGTTGCGGGGTTTATCGATTGCGGAGTTGGCGATGCCGCATATGCGGGCGATGGCAGACCAGTGGCGGCGACCGGTGCATTTGGCGGTGCCGGATGGGGATCAGGGAGTTTACATTCAGAAGGCGGAGGCACCGGGGTTGATCCAGTTCGATACGTATGTGGGGCGGCGGATGGACCTGCATTGTACGGGAGTGGGGAAGGTGTTGTTGGCTTGGGGGCCGGCGGACATACTGGAGCGATTGGTGGCCAAGCCGACGTATATACGGTATACAAAGAACACGATTACGAATCCGAAGGCGCTGGAGAAGGAGGTGGCGGCGGTGCGGAAGCAGGGTTGGGCGCTTGATGATGAGGAGGAGGAGTTAGGGGTGCGGTGCGTGGCGGTGCCGGTGTTTTCGGCTCCGGGGCGGTTTGCGGCGGGATTGTCGGTGACGGGGACGACTGGGCAGATTCCACTCGATGGGGTGGAATTAGTGGCGGAGAGCTTACGGCAGGCGGCGGTGGCGATGTTTGCGCCGGTGGCGGAGTTGGAGGGAGAGGGCGGGTAGGGATAGGAAGTCCCGGTGAAGGGCTTCGACGGTGGTTAGGACGGGAGTTCCGGTTTCGCCAGCCCCTGGTTTAATTCAAGCAGGGCCGCCATTGCTTCTTCGTTAGGAATGTTGACCGCCCAGCCATAGGCCTCGGCCACGGCATTGTTCAGCTTTTGAAGCGCCAGAGAAAGCCATTGCGGTGGGTCGTTGTAGAGGTTCGTGAGAGTCCGAGATTTAAGCCGGTGCGCCGCGTCGTCACTTCGCGGTACCTGGCGGGCGGGATAGCGATCATCCGATTCCGGAATTAGGGCTATCCATTCGGGCGGATTCAGCCATCGATCTCGCTGGTTGGTGAGAGCCCGGGCTGCATCGGAGATGGCCGTGCGCTGTTCAGCGGTAGGCTTGGGGAAGGGGAACGTTTCGAAACAGCGCTCAGTGTTGTAAACCGGGTCATTCCCAACACCTAGCCGGTTGCCTTGCAGAGTAGCCCAGTTGGCATGAAAGCGGGAAGACAGAATTCCCATGATGAGGTCGTCATCAGTCGGGAATACGACGAGTTTGTGTTCAGGGGCGATGGACGCCGGAAGCCATTGGAAGACGCGATGCTTGGCGGTTTCAGAGGTGGCGATGAATCGCGAAAGACCGATAAGTTTCTTGCGCAGACCGGGTCGGGTCTCGCCGTGCAGCCACCAGCGATTTGCCCTAGAAGAGCGTTTGTTTTCGGTTCGAACTGGCTTTACGTTTTCAGAAACGTATTTAAAGGGGGCTTCAAACAAAGATGCCTGCGCTTCGCTGAGATCCGTACCAAAGTCGATCACCCATCGATCTCGAAATCTATCTGTCAGGTCTCTTCCGTTATAGATGGGTCGAAGCACCTCAGCGTTGGACAGCCCATGAGTATTTGGGAGCACGAGCCATTCGCGCGCTTGCGTGCCGCTAACGGCGAACTGGCCGGCTAAACAAAGGCCGAAGTAGCAGCGCCCCTTGTTCTCGGGCAGGGGAGCGGCGAGCGTTGCATCAAAGCCAGCCGTGAGGTCCGGGTGTATGGCGGCGACGGGCTTTCCGTCGAGAAACGCTTGGGGAGGAGGTTGTTTGGAAGCACAAACAATAGAAACTCTTACGTCTGCGCCGTCGACGACCCAGGGCAGGTCCGACCAGGCATTGAAGATGTGAGACTTAGCGCCGAGAGCGTCGAGCACGACGCGGCTCCTGCCTTTGCGAATGGAATTCGTTGCGACCAAGCCGATTCGTTTTGTTAGTCCGGCTTGCAATTGGGCGCGGGCCTTTTCGAACCAATATGTAACTAGATCCACTCCTCCGGAGATGCGGTCAGCGTAGAGACTTCGCAGCCGGTTGGTGTAGTCTTGTCCAAGTCCCTCAAGCATTCGCTTGTCCCCCAGGAAGGGCGGATTTCCTACTATGCAGTCGGCGGGGCTCCAGGTTGGTTCTGAACCGTCCGGGTTAAGTATTGCGTCCCGGCACTCGATGGTTTCGAGGGAACTGAGAATTGGATTGCGCGTACCGCCATGGTGTTTCATGGACCATTGGATATCGCCAATCCAGACGGTGAGGCGGGCTAACTCCGCCGCATACGGATTTAGTTCAATCCCCATTACATTCTGAGGACCAGTGGCATAACTGAGGTAACCTCCAAGGTCGAGGGCTTCAGCGTCGGCGAGCACCCGGAGTTCGAAATCGCGAATTCCCATTAGTGCGATGTAAAGGAAGTTTCCCGACCCGCATGCGGGGTCAAGCACCCGAAAATCGCGTAATCGTACCAGGAAATCATCAAACAGCAGCCGGCGTTTTTTGGGTGACTTCGCATTAGAAATCTCCGTTTTGACGACACTCCATTCTGCATCGAGAAGGTCAAAAACAACAGGGCGAAGGATTCGTTCAATGGAGTCACGATCCGTATAGTGGGCCCCTAGTTGACTCCGTTTGCCTGGATCGAGTCCCCGTTCAAAGAGAGTGCCAAAGATGGATGGCTCGATCTCTTCCCAGGAAAGTTTAGCTACATCGCGCAAATGTTGTAAATCGGCGGGATTGAGCGGAATAACGTCGTTATCTTCGAAAAGACCGCCATTGAAATGGTCAATTGGCTCGAAGGCGGCTTCGCCGCCAGTGCGCATCGCATCGAAGAGCTGCCGGGCCATTTTTTCGAAAGTTCCGGGCTTTCGGCAAGCGGTATCGACGACTTTCGAAAACAGCTTGTTGGGTAGAAGCCCAATATCCTCGGCGAAGAGGCAGAACAGAAGCTTCGTGTTGAATCGCGCGACGCGGTGGGGGTCAAGTCCTCTATCGCGGAGACGCTGGGCGAGTTCGGCGAACTCAGCTGCTGCTTTTTCGGTTACCTTGATCCGAGTGAGGGAGGGGCGGAAGTACTCCGGATCGATGAACGCTTGCTTTAGCCTGTGCAGCTTTTCAGGAATAGCCAGTTGAGCGAGACTAAGCGTCTCGACGGTATGAATCGCATTCGTGAAGTTTGCGTGGATTTCGATGCGATCCATATCGCTAACAATCAGGAGGGGCGGGTTATCAAGAGCAGGAGCATAACGTTGGAGTTGGGCGAATGCCGCGTTAAGGTCTTTATGCTTCCCCTTCATCTCCCAGGCAAAGCAGCCCTTACGCCAAATATCAGCCCAGCCCTCGCCGCCGCCGACCTTCTTGGCACCTTTCTCGAACGCGAACCATGCACCGGAGGGGTCGGCGGATGCGGGTGGATCGACCCCGAGCAGGGCGCAGAGGTCATTGAAGTAGGATTGCGCAGCCGCCCGCTCCGTTAGCGTAGCGGCCTTCCATTTCTGGATGAAGGCTAAGGATGTCACTAGACTATTATTCTATTCGTTTCACACGAATGACGAATTTAAGGGGAGAGGCCGAAGAACGGGAGGTAGTCCGGGTGGAACATCCTATTCTGCGTTCGGGGTTTAGGCGGCGGTGGATGGAGGCGTAGACGGTGGTGAAGGGTAGTCGCTGCCGAGGGTTGGCGGCACATCACGAGGCTCGTCCGGAGGCGGTCTTGAGAATCCTGAAAGATGCCGATGCCGCCGGAGAAGCGGGGGCTTTCCCGGTTCAGGGCGACACCGCCGGCTACATAACGGTCAGGGCTGCGTTGGGCCGTAAGCAGGTGGAGAACGGCGATTTGCAGCTTAGTGAGCGGCACGGCACAGACTCTCGATGTCCTCGGCCAGGCGGTGCCCGTCCATGCCCCCGTGGGTCCGAAGGGCCCGGGTAATGGCCAGAGCATCGGCGGCGGTCGGCGTTTCGAGAGGACGGACGTTCCAGAGCGCCATTGGGCCGTACAGCGCGAAGGCTCGGCGGTACAGGGTTTCGAGGTCGCTCGCCGGTATTATTGATGCCTCACTTTCTCGTGAATCTGGATCAGTTGGCATTGGATACCGCTTTCGATTCCAGGATATCCCGAAGTTAGACGGAGATGCCGAGTAGGGATAGGGAGTCCCGGTGGAACATCTCTTCCATACGGTCGAGGTTCAGGCGCGGGAGGTGGGTGCCTTCGAGCATGTCGTTGAGGTGGCGCATGCCGAGGATGGAGGCGTCGACCGTCGTGAAGGGGTAGTCGCTGCCGAGGAGGAGTTTGTGCCAGACGCCATATTCCTGGAGGAGCATCAGCGAATGGTAGTTCTGAAAAGGGCGGTAGTGGAGGGCGGAGCAGTCGGCGTAGACGTGGCGGTGCTTGCGGATGGTGGCGACGCATTCGCCCTCGTAAGGGTGGCCGAGATGGGCGAGGATCAGACGGACTTCGGGGAAGCGGGTGGCGACTTCGTCGAGGTGGCGGGGGAGGGTGAATTCGAGCGGGGCTTGGGAGACGAAGGTCGTTCCAGTGTGGAGGAGGACGGGCAGGCTGTGACGGGTGGCGTAGGCCCAGAGATCGTCGAACTGGCGGTCCTGCGGGTAGAAGCCGGCGTACATGGGCATGAGTTTGATGCCCTTTAGCTTCAGGTTTTGGTGGCCGTGGGCGAGTTCATCGCGCCAGTTGGGCTGGGTGGGGTCGAGGGCGAGGAAGCCGATGAGGCGGTCGGGGTGGAGGGCGACGTAGGCGGCGACTTCGTCGTCGGGGACCCAGAGGCCGGAGAGTTTGGCTTTGCCGCCGAAGACGATGGTTTTGTCGCATAGGGTGGCGCCGGCGCGGTAGGCGTCGTAGTGGACGGTGAGGTCGACTTCCTGGTCGCCGCGGGCGTGGCGGGCCTGGGCTTTGAAATCGTCGGAGAAGTGGCG
>Ga0105047_10014570_pt1 | contig 12464 bp, 16 predicted proteins | sample MAT04_FD_78384 | JGI IMG/M metagenome (GOLD analysis project Ga0105047, IMG submission 78384) | Freshwater microbial communities from Lake Fryxell liftoff mats and glacier meltwater in Antarctica - MAT-04 (megahit assembly) | ecosystem: Environmental > Aquatic > Freshwater > Ice > Liftoff... | reverse complement strand
GCGAGCTGCACCTTGTCGATCACGTCGCGAACGGCGCGCGCCTTCGGGTCCATCGGAACGGACTGGCTCATCGCCGCCATCTGGTCGCGGTACGGGATGCCGGACTTGAGACCGTAGTCGAGCACGGCACCGGTTGCCTCGGTCGCGGACTGCTCGATCTCGTTCAGGCGCGACAGGCGGCCGACCTGGGTATCGTAGACCGTGAAGGCCTCCTCGGTCGGATACGAGGCATACCGGAACAGCGGGGCGTCGGTGCGAACACGGGGAACAACCCGGTCGGCGATGTACCCGCGCTGCGTCGCGTTGCCGCCCGCAAAGTCGATGCCGATAGCCGTGAGGCCCGGATTGATGACGAACGGTGCCTGAGCCATTTGCCCGGTACTCCCTTAGGCCGCGGTGTGCGGAGAGATGATGATGGTGCCGATGTCGCCGGACACGCCGGAAACCTCCGCGAAGCCGACCGCGCGGTTGCCAGTCGCCGCAGCAACCGCCTGCCCGGTGGCATTGCTCGTGACCGCTGCGCCGCGGGTGATCGTGCCGCCGAAAACGACCGGGGCGATGTTGCCGTTCATGAACACGTCGCAGCGTTCGCCGACCGCCGTGTCGATGTCGCTCGACACGCCGATGCCGGAGTCGGTAGCCGCAGCGGACGGAACGACGGTGCCGTCAGCGCCGCCGAACTTGACCAGCGTGCGCGCCGGGATCGCCGTGGTGGCGGTGTAGCCCTTGGTCAGGAAACCGGTGCTCTTGCCCATGTCTCAGGCCTCCTTGGTGATCTGGTCGACGGCAGCGTCGAAGGTGAGGCCAGCGCCGGCAGGGGTCGCCATGAGGGCGCGGGCGGCGGCACGGATGGCGGTCGGGCTGGTCGTATCGACCGCGTTGCCGCCCGGCTTCACGACCGCGCCAAAATTGAGGATCGGCTTCGCGCCGCCGATGAGCCGCTTGAGCACGGTCGAGGCCGGCTCCTTGCGATCGGCGCTGAACTCGATGACGCCGGTGTCGAGCGCGCCGAACACCTTGACCAGGTCGTCCTTGTGACCCGGCGGCAGAACGCCCGCAGTCACGAGGCCATCGGCGAACGCCACGTCGTCGGCGGTGCGCGCGGCTGCCGCATCAGCCTTGAGCTGATCCGCAACTGCCTTGGCGGCATCGCGCTCGGCGATCAGGGCGGTGCGCTCCTCGGCGCTGAACTCGGTCTTGTCGGTCACAGGCGCGGTTCCTTTGATCGTGACGATTTCGGTGGGAGTCTCTGGAGTGGCCTCGAACATCACGGCGGTGCCGGGCTCGGTGGTCGCCTCAAGCGTGTCGTCGCTGAACTTCAGCCGCTCCATGCCGGCGATGGCGGGCGACGCCGCGCCGAGCAGGCCAAGATGTTTGAGGGCCAGCTTGCCGGGCGTGGGGTTCGACGGGTGGTCCTTCGACCAGAAGGCGACCGAGCGGTTCAGCCACTTGCCGTCGCGGATTTCCTGGACCGTCTCGGCAGCGACCTTACCCAGCTTGGCGAATAGCTTGGCACCGTCCTGCCGCACGCCCTCAATGACGCCGAACGCGGGCGCGTCGTTGGACGGGTGGCCCTTGACCAGGGGCGCGGGGTTAATCTGGGCATTGTAGCCGGCGACGACCTCGGACAGGTCCGCCTCGGTCAGGCCCTTCGACGCCGACGTGCCGGCGCGGAATACCTCGATCTCGTATGTGCGGTCTTCGCTCATGGGGAGCGTGATTGCGGTTCGTGGCGGCACCCGTAAACGCCAACCCGGTGGGGGCCGATACGATTTATTCCTGCGTCGGGAACAAACTCGCCAGCGCGGTCACGACCGACTGCACGGCCAGCCACCGACGCGCGCCCCGAATCGTCGCGGACGTGGGGTCAACCGGCGGTGTCCCGTCGAGCCTGTCGCCATTGCCCCGATCGACCGCCGCCAGCGCGCCGTTCATCGGCAGCCTGCCCGGGTTGAAGCCCCAGCCGCGATCAGGCTGCACGTTGGGCAGGGTCTCGGTGATGCCGCCGAAGCGGGCGAGCTGGCCGTTGGTGACGCCTCGGGCGATGCAGCGGCAGCGAAACCCGCACGGCGGATACCAGCGGTCCCACACCGGATCATCGACGGGCCGGATGACGCCGTGCATCGCGGCATGGGTGCGCCGGACCCGCCCGTCCAGCACCGCCTGATAGCGCAGGAACGGCAGCACGGCCTTGACCCGTTGCGACCGACGCCACGACCCCGCGCCCTGCGCCACGGACAGGTTCGTGTCGAACACCAGTTGCAGGCGCTCGCCGATCTTGGCCGTCGAGCCGCCGAGGAAACCCTGTTCGCGCAGCACGGGGGTCAACAGGTCCGCGAACGCCTCGCCGCCGGTCTTGTTCTGGTAAGCCTCGATCAGCGCGTCGTGCACCGTCTCGATCATGTCCTGCTTGACGAGCCCCGCCACCATGAAGGCGCGCGCGTACTCGTCGGGGCCGATGACCGACCATTGCTCGCGCAGCTCGGGCCGGAGCGCGGTCAGGCGCTGCACGATATCGGGGGCATCGAGCGCGACCGGATCGATGCGGTATCCCGGGCGGCGCGGGAACGGGTCGGCCTCGGCGAAGGTGGTCACGCCAGCCGCTCGGTATCCAACCCGCCATCCTCGGCGGCACGCAGCCCTAGCCCGGCCTTGGCGATGATCTCGGCAAGCGGCCCGTCATCCATGTCCGCGAACGCCTCAATGATCGCCAGGCGCACGGCTTCGGGCTGCGTCACGCCGGCCAGTCGCGCACGTAGCGGCTCTACCATCGCCAGCATTGCGGCGTTCGCGGGGCCGGAAGCGCTGTCGATCAGACGGTCGATGACGTGCTGGGTTGCGGCGAACGCGAACGCGGGGTCGTCGGTCTCGATCTCCTCAAACTGCTCGGGTGCCAACACGATCTTGCCGCGATACGGCTCGACGGTGGCAAGGTCGGGCGCGTCGCCATAGGTGATCGTGATATGCGGCTGGTACTCGGGATAATCCGACGAAGCCCCGGCCTCGATCATGTTGCGATGCCGCCATTGCAGGTCGGTGGACGAGAACAGCAGCACCGCCGTCGCAGCGCCAAGCGGCTCGACCAAGCGCGGCCCGCCGGGCTGGATGGTCACCTGCCCCTTGCCGTCGCCCGACCAGTTTTCGCCCATCTTCATCCAGTCAACCGGGCGCTTCGAGTAAAGCAGCGTGACGTGAAGGTCCGGCACGATGTCGGTGAAGCCCTGCGATTCCGCCCAGGCTATTATCTCGGCAGCGTTGACCACGGCGCGGCTGACGTAAAGCGGGCGCGGGGCGGCGAAAGCCATGGCGGGGCCGTCCTGCCGAGCAGCCAGCGCAGGCGGCACCACAGCCGGGGTCTTGCGCTCATACCCGTCGCCGTACAGCTCCCGGAACTTGTCCTCGGTGCGCGACCAGCCCAAGCCGTCGAGCAGCACGTCGCGCGCGGTCAGGGCGTAGAGGTCCGCCGGGTCTTCCATGACCCTGAACACGCGGGGCAACGCCGCACCGGGGAAGTTCCACTCGGTCAGCCAGCGCACCGGCCCCTCGTTGAACGTCGAGCACAACAGGTCCGCGTCGCCGGCGGTGACCTCCTCGCGCACCTCCATATGCGTGTCGGACTGCGACCGGCTCGACCCGTTGTCCGTGGTCATCGTCTGCGACAGGATGATCTTCGCGATATCGGCGTCCTGCTTGTCGAGGAACTTGCCATATTCTGCCGCACCGGCGCGGGTCGCCTCCAGCAGCTCTACCTCGAACGTGTCGGGCACGGCGATAGCGGCCTGGCTGATGATGCTCGACAGCGCCTGAAGCATCTTGCCCTGCTCGGCGATGAAGCGCGGGTCATCGACGCCGCCGCCGCCGGGAACCTTGCCGATCGCTGTCGGCATGGCAAACTTCTCAAGGTAGATCGACCAGAAGTTGAGCCCGTTCTTGGCGAACCATGCGGGCCAGTAGCACCAGTGCGCCAACCCGAGGCCGTAGAAGGCATGGTCGTGGCTGGCTCCGGCTCGATATGTCCAGAACTTGCGCTCCGGTAGCGGCACGGACTGGTACGCCGTGTCGGTCAGTCGCAACTCTCCGTTGGCGTCGAAGCGGAATCGGTCGCGGTTGGGCACGACGATGTCGGCGACCTCCCACTTGCCGTCGCGCGCCTCGTAGATCAACTCGCCGACCGCGAAGCCGTACCAGATGCCGTAGAGCATCCGGTCGCTGATGCCGTCCCAGTCGAGCCGCGCAAGCTGTCCGCGGATATGGTCGGCGGCGGCCTTGTCGATCTCGCTCTCACCGCCAGCCTCGACCTCCCATGGGCGCGACACGACGGCGCGGCGACGCTGCTGGAAGCACGAGAATGCCTGCGGGTTGTCCAGCACCGCGTCATAAAGCTTGTACGACCCGCCGCCCTTGCCGGTGAGGATGGCGTCCTCGGGGCTGATGGGCAGGCCGCCCATGAACGTGCCCAGCCCATAAGCCTGCGCCGACACGATCTGCACCGTGACGGGCTTGCCCCCAGCCGTGATGCGCAGCGGGGCATCGGGCGGCGCGAGGAACGCCAGGTCGGGGTTGTTGCGGACCTGTTCAATGAGCGCGTTCAATGGCCCAACTCCATTCTCGGCATCGGGACGCCGCCCCAACCTGCCCCGGAAGGCGCGCGTGCCACGGTCGGCATCGTGATGCGCGGTGTGGCGGCCGCGATGTCGACCCGGCCAAGCCCGCGCCGGACGCCCTCCAGGGCGTACCTGGCCGAGTCGATCATATGGTTGTCCTTGTCCGCCAGCGCCGGCAGCACGTCGCCGGTCAGCGGGTCGGTCTTCCATGTATACAGGGTCAGCTCGTCGATGACGTGCTGGCAGCGCGGGTGCGCGACGATGTCATAGCTTTGCAGGAACGCAACGCCGTCCTCGACCGATCCCGCACCCTTGGCGGCCGGCTGGATGCGGAAGCCCGACCGCTGCATGAAGCTGATCGTCTCGGGCCGGGCGCTGTCCGCGCGGATGACCCACGACCGGCTGCCCGGCACGGTGTCGAACAGGGCAGGCGTCGCGTCGATCTCGCAGCCGACCTTGTACGCCTCATGGTCGATGTAGAGCGTCCGCCCGTCGATCCACATACGGACCAGCGTCGTCGGATCGACCGAATAGCCCCAGTCCGCGCCGAAGTAGAACTGCGCGTCGGCGGGGGTGTCAAACGCCTCGACGCGCCAGTTCCTGAACACGCGGGCCTCGGAGTTGCGGCGGTACTCGCCGAGCCAGATATGCGCGTATTTCTCGGGGTCGCGGGTCTGGTCGTATTCGAGTTCGACCTTGAGTTCTTCCGGGAACCAAGGATTGTCGGCAGGGGTCAGTCCGCGCAGGATGGTATTCGGCGGGGGTCCGTTCGGCCCGCGAAACATCGCATCGACAGGATCTGTCGGCAGGCCGGGGTTCCATGACCAGAACAGCCTTGACCCAGGGCCTCGAATGGTCGGCACCAGAGTCTCGATGCTGCTTTTGCTGACCGTGCTCGCCTCCTCGACCCAGGCGTCGGTGATGCCTTCGAGGCTCTTCACGCTGGCAATGTTTGACCGAAGCCCCGCGAAAACGAACAGGCTATCGTTCGGGCCGCGAATCTCGTTGTCGGTCGACACGAACGCGCTGGTAAGCCCGCAGCGCTCGATCTCGTCGTCGAGCAGGCGCTTGACCGAATCCCGGATACTGCGCTGCGTCTCACGGGCACACAGCACCCGGCGATGCGACGTTGCCGCCTGTAGCACCAGCGCCGTCGCGATCGAGCGGCTCTTGCCAGCGCCTCGGCCCGAAAACACCGCGATATGGCGCTTAGGCTCCCACAGGATGGCAGCCCACTCCGGGAGGTTGACGCTAACCGCGGAGGTCATCGCGGCGCGACAAGATTGACCGTGATCGCGGGTAGACTCGCTCCGTCCGCCCCGGTGTGCTCGTTGGTCACCTTGTCGCCGTAGCGCTTGGGGTGCCACTTAGCGAGCAGCTTGAGTCGCGTTTCGACACGCAGACGCGAGCGACCAATCCACTCATTGTCCGGCATCTCTGCGCCGTCCTTGCCGATCTTCGTGTCGTGCAGAGTCTCGTCCGCAATGGCGAGAGCGTCGGCCGCGATGGCGTCACCGCCGATTTCGCGGGCTTGCGCGATGCGTTCAGAAAGGGCTGCGTCATCCTTCTGCCAATTCCAGACGGTAACAGTGCTCGGCATACCCTGTTCGCGGCAGATCCATGCCAAGGGTTCGCCCTCGGCAAGTCTCGCGCAGATTTCGGCGACCATCTCTTCGGTGCGTATTGAGGGGCGACCCGTCATGCTATCCCTCGCTATGTCGGCGGGCCGACACGGGATTGCGCCGGCCCGCCGGTTTTGCCTGAGGGTGCCCACCGACAGACGCGGCAGGGGTGGCTTGCAAGGCCGCTGAGGGCAACGCCAACCGGGTGGGGGTCGGCACCGGATGCGAGCAAGGGCTGGGAAGCCCGTAGAGCGCTATCCGGGCCGCTTCCGGGGGTAGGTGCCACTCACACCCCTGAACGCGCTGTAGCGTGCCTCCTGGCCCAAATACGGGGGTCATGCGCCCCTCCCCTGAAACGTCGCGGCGTGCTTGCCAACGGTCTTCTCGGTGATCTTGAGCGTGATCGCGATAATCCGGTGGGACATGCCCATTGCGAGCAGGCGGTGCACGTCGGGTTCGCGGCTGGGCTCGGCGCGCATATTCGGGATCGGCACCCAGAACCCGCCGAGTTCGTTTGCCAGGCGGCACGCGGCCTCGGCTCCGACCATCTGGACGAGGTTCTGGCCCTTTTCGCAGTCGAGGTGCTTGGGCATCCACATGCGGGTTCCGCCGTGGCACTCGACCAGGGTCTTGAATCCGCCTGCGCCGACGAGGGCGAGGACGTGGTCCGCGGTTGAGGTGGTGGGTGGCGGGGTCACGCCGCGCTCTTATTCATTTTGGTTCCCCGGTTTTTTGGTTCGTCGAAAGTCGCCCCCCACCGGCAGGGGGTGGGGTTATACCCCACTCCCCTGACCGGCTGGGGTTGGCGTTTTCTGTAGCGCCGCCCCCACTTCCCCACTTCTCCCCACTTGTGCGGTGGGGAAGTGGGACTTGTTGAAAACGCTTGCCTTTTCGAGGTCCACCACCGGCATTACCCGTGCTTAGGTCGCTCGACGAGATCAGGCGTTTCCCCACTTGTCCCACTTCGAGGGTCTGCGAGGTGGGAGTCATTGATTTTGTTCAATATATGGCTTGGAACGGCCCTTTTCGTCGTCTTTTACGACGACCCGAAGATGCCCGTTATTAACCAAACCGCGGATGATGTCTTGAACCTTTCTGGATTGCTGTTTGTCGCTCGTGTCGAGGTCGAAAATGGGGCCGATGGCGTGTCCGGCCCAGTCATTGCACTGCGGGCTTTGACGCCAGTCGCGGCCGGCGAGGGCGGCGAATATCTCATCCAACTCGAACAGGCTGGCGGTCTTCGGTGTCGGCCACATGAACTGCCGCGCGACGCCGACCTTCTCACCGTTGGCAAGCTCGACGCTCTCCATCCGATACCAGTCGGCGCGGTTTGGCGGGGGTGCCAGGTTGGCCTTCTCGTTGGTCACCCGGAAGTAGAACTTGCGCTTCTCGATCTCGACATCGGCGCGCGCCGCCTCGTCTTCGGACATGCGATTGAACACCTGAACCGAGCGCGCAGCACCGATCAGCGCAGACGCGCCGCGGGCGGAGTCGGCGTTGGCTTCCTCGCCGTTACCCTTGCGTATATGGTGGACGAGGTTGACGGCGCAGCCGGTCTCGTGTGCGATGCGCACCCAGCCCTGCTTGACGACGGTGTCGATGGCGTTGTTGTCATTCTCGGACACGGCGTGCGAGCTGATGAACGGGTCGATGATAAGCACGTCGATCTCGCGCACGAGAATCTCCGCGATCAGCGCCTCGATCACCGGCCTTGCGATGACGGTGCCGGTCGGCTGCGCGCTGGCGATCACGAGCGGCTGGTCAAGCCCGCTATCGACGTAGAGCCTGCCGCCGACATCCTCCTCGCTGATCTGGTGATACTTGGCGGCGGCGCGCAGGCGGAGCGTCAACTCGTCCTGATCGTCTTCCAGGTTGTAGAGCCAGACCTTGAGAGCGCCTTTCGGGAGCGCCTTGTTGAACAGGTCGCGGCCGGCCGCCATGGCAAGCGCCTCGCCGACCTTGAGTGCGGTCTTGCCGACGCCGCCAGCCGCCACGTCGAGGCTGACGCGGCCGCGGATCAGGTGCGAGCCGTAGAGCCATTGCCGGGTCGGCAAGTCGAGTTCATCGCCCCAAGCCGCGAACTGGGTGGCGAGGATTGACGGGTGCAGGACTTCGGCATCGCCGAGCGGATCGGGCACGCTACGCAACATTCACCGTCTCCGCGCGCATCGCCTGCATGTGATCGAGGAAGTCGTGACCGGGCGTCGGCGGTTTGCGGATTGTCGTCGGGATGCCTGCCGCAAACCAGCGCTCGCCGCACTCTCGGGCAGCGGTTGTCCCTGCCGTGTCATGGTCGGCAAAGATGGTCAGCGTCTCGACGCCGCCCAGCACAGGGAGCGATGCGATGCCGCCTGCTGACATCAGCGCCCAAACGCCGCCACCGCCGAGCGCCATGACCGCCAGGCCGGTTTCTATGCCCTCGCAGACGCCAAGCGCGGTATCGACCGGCGGCTCGTCCGTCAGCATCACGGCGGCCCCTGCGGCGGGCCCCAGCATCTTGCGGTCGACCTTGCGGGCGTCGGCGCTGAGTTCGGTGCGGTGTATGCCGACCGGCTGGCCGCTTACGACCGAACGCATCAGCCCTATCATCGCGGGGCGATAGCGCTGGTAGCCGTCGTCATCTTTGCCGAATGGGCAGTTAGGATGGAAGCGCAGCGCCTCGTAACCGGCCGAGCCCGCTAGCCCGCGGTTTTGCAGGTAGCGGTCAACAAGCGTGCCTGCAGCCGGGACAGACTCGCGCCAGATACGCAGGGCGGCATCACGCAGCGACGAGCTGGAACGGTACTCGCGGTCGTTCAGCGCCCGCACCGGCGTGACCATCTCACCGATGTTCTCGAGAAACTGGAGCGCCTCGCCGACCGAGCATTTACGCTCGCGCCGGATCAGGTCGATGACGCCGCCGCCGACACCCGCCTCGTGGTCGAACCAAGCACCCTTTTGAAGGTCAACTGCGAGGCTGCCGTGCGTCCCGTAGCGGGACTCGCGAGCGCTACTCAGCCGCTTGTTCGGTTCGCCGAGCAGCTTGAGCGCGACGGTCGGCATGGCTGCCGCTAGGTCGGTGCGCTCGTTCATGCCGCCTCCAGGCCAAAGCGGCGGATCGCGGCGACGGGCGCGCTCACCGCAACACATCCCGCGCCATCGTGCGCACGGTGCTGTCAGCGATGTGGTTCAGCCTGAGCATGACACATGCCCGGCTGGTCTCGTCCGCACCGGCGATCGGCGACGCGCGCAACCAGTCGACCAGGCCGTCCGTGTGATGCGACGCAAGCCGATCCTCCAGCAGCGCCAGCAGCTTGTCGGTACGGCGGATACCCGCCGTATCCCGGTCGCCGGGCTCGCTGACCATGTGGACGCGCCCGAAGCGGCCAATCCGGCCCCTCACAGGGCACCGAAGATTGCAACGGCGTCGCCGCGACCGAGCCGCGACGTGTCGGCCTGCGCCATGACCGGCGCACCCCACGACCTCAGCAGGTCCAGCGCCTCGTCGATGCTGGACGCAATGCCGACGTTGATGCCCCAGTCGGCCCAGCGGGCCAGCAATGCGCGCTGTTCCGGCGACACGGCGGAATCGGTGTAGCCGGGCCGCTTGATCTCAAGGAAGCCGACACCGCCCGGCCAGACCACGGCAAGGTCGGGCGAGCCGCGCATGATGCCCTCGCGCTTGACCGACGCCTGCGCACCGCGACCGCGCTTGCCGGCGTTCGGAATGGCGAGCACGTCGCAGGGAAGAACCGCGCGGCGGACAGCGGCGATGATGCTGGCCTGGACCGCGATCTCAAGCGGCACGGGGGCTTTCACAATCCCAACTCCGCCCGCAGTTCCGCCATCGTCGCCAGCACCGGCGCGCGTCGTGTCCGCCAGCCCTTGCGGTGCGGCTCGGACGGTGCCCGGCGATGCTTGGCTAGCGCCGCCTCGAACAATGGCACGTCTGCAAGCGGGGCATCTGCCCTGAACTTGCCGGACGATAGCCAGCGCCTCACGCTGCCACCTCGGCAAAAAGATCAGGTCGGACGCCGTCGCAATGTGGGGACAGCCATAGGCGCTCGCGGGCGGCGTTATCGCGTCCGCGCTGCTCGCCTTGGGAGCCGTAACCGCCGTTAGCCTTCCACGCGACGCACCGCCAGCCCTCGCGTTCGAGGCTGTTATGCTCTCCGTCGTAGCCAGCGAGAACGATACGCACCGCAGGGTCGTCGCCGTGCTCGGCCGCCCATGCCAGCGCTTCGGTCGCCGCGCCGGACTCGTGGGCGTAAACCTTGGCGCGCTCGTCGAGGGCGTAGGGAGGATCAAGGAATATGCCAGTAGTGCCGCCGCCTGCGGCAAGCACACTCGGGCCGGTAACGCGCGACCAATCTCCGCAAGCGACCCTCACGTCACGCAGCCGATCGGCAAGCATCGCGAACCAGTTGGAGATGAATAGCTTGCGGTTCACGCCCTGCCCACCGCTCAGGCGCGGTAGCTGGCGGTTCACGCCCTGCCCACCGCTCAGGCGCGGTAGCTGGCGTGCGTCCGTCATCTCCCCATCAAGAGATATCCATGGACCTTCGCCCGAGCACCAACCCGCGCCTATCCAGTTACATGCGCCCCACACCCACCATCCGGCCGCCTGCACGTCAAAATATGCGGCGTCGCCCATCAGCCTCTCGGTAAGCGCGGCGCGCTCTCCAATCAGCCACAAGTGGCGGGCGTGAAGGTCCACCTCGTTGCAGGGCCAATCCGCCGCCTCCGCAACAGCGTTGGCATCCGCCCGAACCGCTCGCCAGAAATTGGCAAGCATGCCGTCCGCGTCGTTCACGGTTTCTAAACTGGCAGTGTGGGGCCGATTGAGCAGCACCGCCCCGGAGCCGAAAAACGGCTCGACATAATGGTCGACGTTGCCGAGCGCGGCCCATACCTGTGCCGCAACCGGCTTCTTACCGCCGAACCATGGGAACGGAGCGTCTATCACGTCAGCTTCCGAGCCGCGTTACGGGCCTTGATCGCCAGCATTTCCAGCCGGGCCGCTTCCAGCTTTGGCGGGATGCGATACTTGCCATCAGGACGCGGGCGCGGTGGCAGGCCGAGCTCGGCCGCGCGGCGCAGCACTATCTTGTCGGCGACCCCGATGCGCTTCCCACACTTGCGAGCGCCAAGGCCAAGGGCGCGCAGCTCGATCAGCGCCGCATCCATTTCCGGCGACCAGATGACGGGCTTGGGCATTACTCCCCCGCCCCCGCCACAACCGCCTTCGGGTTGCGCCCGCGATACCCCACCAGGATGCGCTCGGCGGCCTTGTAAGTGACCCCGGAGGCGATGCGGAAGCGCGGACGGACCTCGATGTCGAACCCGCGCCTGGGCGGTGCGGCGTCGGCATAGACATCGAATAGGCTGGGCGGGCAGGTCATTTCATCGCCGCCAGCGAGCCGAGCCGGTCCATGACCGCCTGCCACGCCTTCAACTCGGGCAGCATCTCGCGCGCCTCATGCGGCGCGCGGCTGGCGCGCATCGGCTATGGTTGGCGACAGCATAGATGCGTTGACCCTGCCACCGCAGAAAGCCTCAATCCGCAGCGCCAGTTCAGGCGAGCAATTCGCGCCCGCCTCGATCTGATGAATACGCCCCTTAGTCACGTCGACGGCGAGAGCGACCGCCTCCAACGTCAGGCCGTTTGCCTTGCGATATTCGGTTAGCGTCATGCCGGTCAGTTTAGACAGTCTAGACACGGCGTCAAGGGGTTCGTTTCGATCTGTCGTAACGACCCGACATCATCGCCCTGCCTATCGTTGGCGCATGACACAGCACGCGCGCCACGACTGGTTCATCGCCGCCTGGTCCAAGTCGCTTGGCAAACGCCAAGTGGACTTTGTGAACGACCTCGGTTGGAATAAGGCGCGAGTGTCGCTGATGTTTTGCGGTAAACAGGCGTACGACCGCGAGGCCGTTAACGAGGTGGCAGCGTATTTGCAGATAGCGCCGCACGAGCTGCTACAGCATCCCGCCGACGCGATGGCGATCCGCCAGCTACGCGCAGCAGTTCACGGCCTCTCCGTTAGGGATAGCGAAACCAACGCGGACGATGAACCCGAGCGGCTAGTTTCGTCGGGCTAAACTTTTTGGTTGCAATCGCAGTTTAGCGGTTCTAGACAGCCTCACCGCCCCGACGCGCTGCCGCATCCCGCCGCAGCCTGATCGGGGCGGGATGAGACGGCAAAGTGGCGACCGAAACCTACCGCATCTTCGACTGCTTCACCGGCGCTGTCCG
>Ga0105047_10014568_pt1 | contig 12464 bp, 10 predicted proteins | sample MAT04_FD_78384 | JGI IMG/M metagenome (GOLD analysis project Ga0105047, IMG submission 78384) | Freshwater microbial communities from Lake Fryxell liftoff mats and glacier meltwater in Antarctica - MAT-04 (megahit assembly) | ecosystem: Environmental > Aquatic > Freshwater > Ice > Liftoff... | reverse complement strand
TGGCGGAAGCTGTGAGATTCGAACTCACGGAGGGGATAAACCCTCGCCGGTTTTCAAGACCGGTGCCTTAAACCGCTCGGCCAAGCTTCCATGGGGAGGTATTCTAACTGCAGGCAGCGGGAGGCGCTGTTTACTTGGTGCGCAACATGCCTCTGGTTTCAATGAATGACACCACTTCCTGCAGTCCCGTGAGGGTTTTCAGGTTGGTCATCACGAATGGCTTGAGGCCTTTTGTGGTGGTGCGCATGCGGATGGTGTCGGCTTCCATCACGCTCAGGTCTGCGCCTACGTAGGGCGCGAGGTCAGTCTTGTTGATAACGAACAGATCGCTCTTGGTGATGCCGGGGCCGCCTTTGCGGGGAATTTTTTCACCAGCGGCCACATCAATCACGTAGATCGTGAGGTCGCTCAGTTCCGGGCTGAAGGTGGCGGCCAGGTTGTCGCCGCCACTTTCCACGAACACGATGTCGGCATTGGGGTGGTCCACCAGCATGCGGTCGATGGCCTCCAGGTTGATGGAGCAGTCTTCGCGAATGGCAGTGTGCGGGCAGCCGCCGGTTTCCACCCCCATGATGCGGTCAGCGGGCAGGGCGCCGCTGACGGTGAGCAGGCGCTGGTCTTCCTTGGTGTAAATGTCGTTGGTGATAGCGACCAGGTCGTACTGCCCGCGCATGGCTTTGCACAGCATTTCCAGCAGCGTGGTTTTGCCGGAGCCCACCGGGCCACCGATGCCCACGCGCAGAGGGGGCAGGTTCTTGGTACGGTTGGCGATGTGGTGAAGAGCTTGGATCATGGGAGTAGTTTGCTATGAAATGAATAGCTGTTCGCGCATATTCTGCGGGGGCTAGGACCTGAAAAGCCTTGAATATTGCACTTCATGCTGGCTTGAAAGAATGGCCAGCATGGGAGAAAAGGCCTGGCGCGTGTCGTCCGTCAGGCTCAGCGCATGGTCAACAGCCGCCGGTATCTCGGCAGTCAGGTTGGAGAGGATGCGTTGCCCCGCGCTTTGGCCCAGCGGCACGGATTTAATGGCGGCTTGCACCATGTTTTCGGCCCAGCCAAAGGCATAGGCCAACAGGCAGTCGCGCAGCGGAGCCTGTGTAGCACTGGCCGCCAACGCAAAGGCGAGCGGGTAAGTGGGCCCCTGTGCGGCCAGTTGGGCAATCTGCATCGGTGTGGCGGTGGTGTGGTTGCGCAGCCATTCCAGCAGGGAGCGGCCCATTTGCTCTGACTGCGCCCGCAGTTCGCTGCTTTCACGGGTTTGTAGCACCCAGGTGTTGAGTGCCGCAATGCGTTCAGGGTCCGCATCGCGCCACGCGGTGATGGCCTGGGCCACAACATTCAGGTCAGACCGCGCCAGACTCAGGTGCAGCTGGTCCAGCAGCCACTCGGCTGCTCCTGATTCTGTAGCTACCCGCGCACTATCCACGGCGGCTTCAAGGCATTCCGAGTAGGAAAATCCGCCTATGGGCAGCGCCGGTGACGCGAGCCACATGAGCTGCATCAGGCTCGAATCAAGCATGGGCGTGTGCGTGGTCATGACCATCGCCATGCCCATGGCGATGTCCGCCAAAGTGGCCGCCGGTGGCGTAGGCACCGTTTTCCGGTTCAAAAGCCTCAACGACGGCGTGCACGATCAGGTGCATGGCGCGCAGCATGTCGGCCAGGACATGGTCGGGCTCGATCTTCAGGTGATCCGGCTTGAGCTCAATGGGCACGTGGCGGTTACCCAGGTGGTAGGCGGCGCGAATCAGGTCGTACGGCGTTCCGTGCGCCGGGCAGTGGGTGATTTTCAGTACGGCCTGGGGTGCCGCAATCACCCGTATGAGCGAGCCGTCTTCGGCTACCAGCACGTCGCCGCCGCGCACGGCGGTGCCACGGGGCAGAAACACGCCCAGGCTGCGGCCGGTGGAGTCGGTTGCGTCAAAGCGGCTTTTTTGGCGCACGTCCCAATCGAGTTCGACGGTGGAGGCGCGCTTGAGCAACACGGGTGCCAGGCCTGCGCCCTGGGCCATGCATTTGGAAACCTGGATCATCAGTGGGGTCAGAATAAAAAGTAACGTTGGGCCATCGGCAAGCTTACTGCAGGCTCACAGGTTAGCAACTGGCCGTCGGCCCGTACCGAGTAGGTCTGCGCATCAATCTCCATGGTGGGCAGGTAGCTGTTGTGCACCATGTGCTGCTTGCGCACGCCGCGAATGTTCTTCACCGCACTCAGTGTCTTGGCCAAGCCGAAACGTGCCTTGATATCGGCGTTCAATCCGGCCTGCGAGACAAAAGTGAGCGAGCCTCTCGCCAGCGCGCCGCCATACGCGCCAAACATGGGGCGATAGTGCACGGGCTGGGGCGTGGGAATGCTGGCATTGGGGTCGCCCATGGCGGCCATGGCGATGAAACCGCCTTTCAAAATCAGCGCAGGCTTGATGCCAAAGAAGGCGGGTTTCCAAACCACCAGGTCGGCCCATTTGCCGACTTCGATGCTGCCCACTTCGTGGCTGATGCCGTGGGCGATGGCCGGGTTGATGGTGTATTTGGCGATATAACGTTTGGCGCGAAAGTTGTCGTTACGCTCCGTGTCGCCGGGCAGCTTGCCGCGCTGCACTTTCATCTTGTGCGCGTTTTGCCAGGTGCGGATGATGACCTCGCCCACGCGGCCCATAGCCTGGCTGTCGCTGCTCATCATGCTGATGGCGCCCAGGTCGTGCAAGATGTCTTCGGCGGCAATGGTTTCCTTGCGGATGCGGCTCTCGGCAAACGCCAGGTCTTCGGCAATGCTGGGGTCGAGGTGGTGGCACACCATCAGCATGTCCACGTGCTCGTCCAGCGTGTTCACCGTATAAGGCATGGTGGGGTTCGTGGAGCTGGGCAGGAAATTCTCCTGGCCGACCACGCGCAGAATGTCGGGGGCATGGCCGCCGCCTGCGCCCTCGGTGTGAAACGCGCACAAGCTGCGGCCCTTGGTGGCAGCAATGGTGTTCTCCACAAAGCCGCTCTCGTTGAGCGTGTCGCTGTGAATGGCCACCTGCACATCGGCCTCTTCGGCCACATCCAGGCAGTTGCTGATGGCCGCAGGCGTGGTGCCCCAGTCTTCGTGCAGCTTCAGTCCAATCACGCCAGCGTTGACCTGCTCGTGCAGGGCAGCGGGCAGCGATGCATTGCCTTTGCCCAGAAAGCCCAGGTTCATGGGGAAGGCGTCGGCCGCTTGCAGCATGCGCTCAATGTTCCAGGGCCCCGGCGTGCAAGTGGTGGCAAAAGTACCAGTGGCCGGGCCGGTGCCGCCGCCCATCATGGTGGTTACGCCGCTGGCCAAGGCCTCTTCAATTTGTTGCGGGCAGATGAAGTGGATGTGGCTGTCAATGCCGCCCGCCGTGACAATGTTGCCCTCGCAACTGATGACTTCAGTGCCCGGCCCGATGATGATGTCCACACCCGGCTGGGTGTCGGGATTGCCCGCCTTGCCAATGGCCACAATACGTCCACCTTTGAGGCCAATGTCGGCCTTGATGATGCCCCAGTGGTCCATGATGAGGGCGTTGGTCATGACGCAATCCACGGCGCCCTGTGCGTTGGTGCGCTGCGATTGCGCCATGCCGTCGCGAATGGTCTTGCCGCCACCAAATTTCACTTCTTCACCATAGCCGCCGGCGCGCCGGGTGTAGTCCTGCTCCACCTCGATCAGCAGTTCGGTGTCGGCCAGGCGCACGCGGTCACCCACGGTGGGGCCAAAAATTTCCGCGTAGGCGCGTCGTCCTATGGTTGCCATGGTCGATCTTTCAATAGTGGATGTGATGGTGGGGATCAGGGTGCAGATGGTTGGCGGCCAGGAAGGTTGGGGGTGAGAGATTTCGTTCGTATCCCCCGGCCTGCGGCCTCCTCCTTTACCTCACTGCATCTCTCGCCCCCAACCTTCCTGGCGGGACGTGATGCTGGTATTCCCACGCTGGTGTACCAATGGCATTCTCAGAGTCGGCTGATGGGGTACTCTACGCAGCGAAGTAAAGGAGGAGGTCGCAGGCCGGGGGACATTCGCGGAGCAGAGTATCCCGTCGGTCGGCTCCATCAAAGCGCCCCTTGGGTTAAACCGCGAAAGCCATACACGATCCGGTCACCCGCATAGTCCACCAGCTCCACCGTGCGTTGCTGGCCCGGCTCAAAGCGTACGGCCGAACCGGAGGCGATGTTCAGGCGCATCCCCTGCGCGGCCGCGCGGTCAAAGCCCAATGCGCCGTTGGTCTCGGCGAAGTGGTAGTGCGAGCCCACCTGAATGGGGCGGTCTGCGGTGTTCTGTACGACCAGTGTGAGGGTTCTCCGCCCTGCATTGAGCAAGTGCTCGGGACCGTCAAAAGTAATGATTTCGCCAGGTGTCATGGGGTGTCGTCCTTCAGGCGCTTCAGGCGAGTTGGGTCAGCAGGGTCACGCCAAATACGGCCACAGCGGCTCCGGCCAGGCGGGGCACCCATACGTTGGCACGGCGCAAGGCCCAGCCCAGACCAAGACCGGCAACATGCAGCAGCACGGTTGCTGTCAGCATGCCGACCAGGGTCTGGGTGGCGTCAGGGCTGCCGGCCAGTTCATAACCATGGGCCAGACCGTGGAAGATCGCAAACACACCCACCATCGCGGCGGCCGCAATGCCAGGAACCCGCAGCCGCGACACCACCAGCAGGCCTGTCACCAGCAGCGATGCGGCGATCATGGGTTCCACGGACGAAACCGTTACACCCTGCAAACCCAGCAAAGCGCCCACCAGCAACATATAGGCAAAGCCGACCGGCCCCCAGAGCAACTCCGGTCCTGCGCGACGGGCTGCCAATGCGCTCCACACGCCCACTGAGACCATGGCTGCCAAATGGTCCATGCCGCTGAGCGGGTGCAAAAAGCCGGTAACAAAACTCAGATGTGCCAGGTTATCCACACCAATATGGGCGCTAGCCCCCGCAGATATTGCGCAGGTAGCTATGAAAATGAGAGCAATTTTCAGTCGGGATTGCATGGCGGTGGTCTCCTGAAGTGGGGCTGGCAGTTACGTGGGCGGTTCAGATAATCGGTTGATGGACCGTGACGAGCTTGGTGCCGTCGGGAAAGGTGGCTTCCACCTGAATATCGGGAATCATCTCGGCAATGCCGTCCATCACATCGGCACGGGTCAGCACCGCGCGGCCTTCGCTCATGAGCTGTGCCACGGTCTTGCCGTCGCGTGCACCTTCCATCACGGCCGCGCTGATCAGGGCCATGGCTTCGGGGTAATTGAGCTTCAGGCCGCGCGCCTTGCGCCGCTCGGCCAGCAGGGCAGCAGTGAAGAGCAGCAGCTTGTCTTTTTCGCGGGGTGTGAGTTCCATGGTGTGGATTAAGCAAGCACCGTGCCTTGTGGCATGGAATCTGCACCGCAACAGTGTGCAGCCCGAACCCATTCCATCACCCCTCACCGATACGCCGCCGCAGCGGGTGGTCAAGATCCGGCGCGACTACAACAATTGGGTGGCCAGTGAGACCATGGAAGACTACGCCCTGCGCTTCACGCCGCAGCGCTTTCGCAAGTGGTCTTCGTTCCGGGTGGCCAATACCGCGTTTGGCGCAGCCTCGTTCTTGATTCTGGAAGCCGTGGGCGCCACGCTGCTGGTGCAATACGGGTTTGTGAACGCCTTCTGGGCCATCCTTGCCACCGGGCTGGTGATTTTTCTGGCCGGTCTACCCATCAGCGTGTACGCCGCCCGCTATGGGGTGGACATGGATCTGCTCACCCGGGGTGCCGGTTTTGGCTACCTCGGCTCCACACTCACCTCGCTGATCTACGCCTCGTTCACCTTCATCTTCTTTGCGCTGGAGGCGGCCGTCATGGCCTATGCGCTGGAGCTGGCGCTGGATATTCCGCCCACCTGGGGCTATCTGATCTGTGCGCTGGTGGTCATTCCCCTGGTGACCCATGGCGTGTCCACCATCAGCCGCCTGCAACTCTGGACGCAGCCGCTGTGGCTGGTGATGCTGGTCGTGCCTTTTGGCTTTGTATTGGTGCGCGATCCCACCGCCTTTGCCGGTATTACGCACTATGGTGGTGAATCGGGTATGGGTGGTGTGTTTGATTTGCACTTGTTTGGTGCTGCACTCACCGTTGGTATTGCCCTCATCACGCAAATGGGCGAGCAGGCCGACTACCTGCGCTTCATGCCGGTCCAGACCGCGCACAACCGCCGTCGCTGGTGGCTGGGTGTGCTGGTGGGCGGCCCGGGCTGGGTGCTGCTGGGTGTGGTGAAGATGCTGGGCGGCGCGTTTCTGGCCTATCTGGCCATTACCCACAGCGTGCCCACGGATCGTGCGGTGGACCCTAACCAGATGTACCTGGCGGCCTATGAATATGTCTTTCCCACACTGGGCTGGGCGGTTGCGGCGACGGCGCTGTTTGTGGTGGTGTCGCAGATCAAGATCAATGTCACCAATGCCTACGCAGGGTCATTGGCCTGGAGCAACTTTTTCTCGCGCCTTACCCACAGCCACCCCGGGCGCGTGGTGTGGGTGGTGTTCAACAGCCTGATTGCGTTCATGCTGATGGAGATGAATGTGTTCCAGGCGCTGGGGGAGGTGCTGGGGCTTTACTCCAACATTGCCATTGCCTGGATCATGGCCGTGGTGGCCGATCTGGTCATCAACAAGCCGCTGGGCCTGTCGCCGAAGGGTATCGAGTTCAAGCGGGCGTATTTGTACGACATCAACCCGGTGGGTGTCGGTGCCATGGCACTGGCGTCGGTGTTGTCGATTGCGGCGTATCTGGGCCTGTTCGGACCCATGGCACAGGCCTTCTCGGCGGTGGTTGCCATGGTGACCGCTTTTGTGACAGCACCGGCCATTGCCTGGGCCACCCAGGGGCGCTACTACATTGCCCGCAGCAGTGCGGCGTCCCACGTGGGCCACTGCGTCATTTGCGAGCGTGAATACGAGGGCCCCGACATGGCCCACTGTCCCGCCTACCAGGGCCCGATTTGCTCGCTGTGCTGCACACTGGATGCGCGCTGTGGCGACGCGTGCAAACCCCACGCCAGCCTGTCCAGTCAGTGGTCAGCCACCTTGCGCTGGGTCCTGCCCCGACGGGTGTGGCCGTTTCTGGATACGGGGCTGGGCCACTTTATCTTGCTGATGCTCATCATCGTGCCCCTGCTGGCCACGGTGTTTGGCATGTTCTACCGGCAGGAACTGGCGGCTTTGGCCGGGCTGACGGAAACGCAGGCCGCGTTGCAGACGGCCTTGCGCTCAGGCTTTACGAAGGCTTTTGCTGCGCTGCTGCTGCTATCGGGAATCGTGGCCTGGTGGCTGGTGCTGGCGCACAAGAGCCGCCAGGTCGCGCAGGAAGAATCCAACCGGCAGACCCACTTGCTGATGGAAGAAATTGAATCCCACCGCCAGACAGACGAGGCGCTGCAGGCCGCCAAACAGGTGGCCGAGCGCGCCCGACTGCAGGCCGACCAGGCCAACCAGGCCAAAAGCCGCTACATCAGCGCCATCAGCCACGAGCTGCGCACCCCGCTCAACAGCATCCTGGGCTATGCGCAATTGATGGGCGAAGATGCCTCGATTCCCCCGCACCGCAAGCAGGCCGTGAGCGTCATCAAGCGCGGCGGCGAGCACCTGCTGTCGCTGATTGAAGGCACGCTGGATCTGGCCCAGATTGAGAGCGGCAAGCTCACGCTCAATGTCAAACCCATGCAGTTTGCCAACGGCATGCATGAGATTGCGGGACTGTTTGAACTGCAGGCGGCAGACAAGGGTTTGAACTTTGATTTTCAAGTGCAGGGCGCTATTCCCCAGTGGGTGCGGGCGGACGAGCGGCGTGTGCGCCAGATCGTCATCAACCTGCTGGGCAACGCCATCAAGTTCACGCAGACCGGTGGTGTGAGTTTGCGTTTGCGCTATGCCCGCGAGATGGCGCATGTGGAAATTCACGACACCGGGCCCGGAATGGCGCAGCTGGAACTGGACCGCATTTTTGAGCCCTTTACGCGGGGCTCCAGTGCGCCAGGAGGGGGCTTGGGTACCAGTCACACCACCGGGTCCGGGCTCGGCCTGACGATTGCCAAAATGCTCACCGACTTGATGGGCGGCGAGTTGACGGCCACCAGCGCGGTGGGGCAGGGCTCGGTGTTTCAGGTGCGGCTGTTCCTGCCGGAGCTGCACCAGCCAGCGGGCGGGCCATCAGGTGTGCCTTTGCCCAAGCTGCGCCATGCCTATGCCGGTGCGCGGAGAAAAATTCTGCTGGTGGACAACGAAGAGGCCGACCGGGACTTGCTGGTCAGCCTGCTGCAGCCCCTGGGTTTTGAGATGCGCGTGGCCGCCAGTGGCCACGATTGTCTGGACCTGCTGGCCGCCGGCCTGCAGCCCGACGTGGTGTTGCTCGATCTCGCCATGCCCGGCATTGATGGCTGGGAAACCTTGCGCCGTTTGCGTGCACTGGGTGCCCACCAGCCACAGGTGGCCATCGTGTCTGCCAATGCGTTTGACCGGGGGCTGGACAACAGCCTGGACGAGCGTTCGGGCATTGCTCCAGAAGACTTTATCGTCAAACCCGTGCGCCACTCGGAGCTGCTGGACTGGCTGGAGCGCACGCTCGAACTGGTGTGGCTGGACACAGCACCCGTGGCCGCACGGGTTGTCGAGCCCGCTTCGCCGCCGCAGGCACGGCTCCCCCGCGCCGACCTGTTGGCTCTGCAGGAGCTGGTGCGCCTGGGCTATTACCGGGGCATTACCAACAAGCTGGACGCGCTGGCGGCTGCCCAACCGGAAGCCCGCGCCTTCACCGCCACCATGGCGGCGCTGGCTCGCCAATACCAGTTTGAAACCATGCTGGCCCAACTGCAAATGATGCTTGATGCAACCCCCACTCACTGACCCCACCCTGCCGGATCGCGCGGCACTGGATGGCACGCTCGACCGTGCCAACAGCGACGTGGTGCTGATCGTCGACGACGTGCCCGACAACCTGTCCGTGCTGCACGACGCGCTGGACGAATCGGGCTACACCGTGCTCGTCGCCACCTCGGGTGCGGCCGCGCTACAGCGCGCGGCCCAGGCTGTGCCCGACATCATCTTGCTGGACGCCATGATGCCCGGCATGGATGGCTTTGAAGTGGCCCGCCGCCTCAAAGCCGCACCACAAACCGCGCACATTCCCATCGTTTTCATGACCGGCCTGACCGAGACCGAATACCTGGTGGCCGCACTCGAATCCGGCGGGGTGGACTATGTCACCAAGCCCATCAAGCCGAAAGAAGTGCTGGCCCGCATGGGGGTGCACCTGAAAGGCGCGCGTGAGCGGCGCCAGGCCCGCAGTGCGCTGGATGCCTTTGGCTACGCCACCATCACGGTGCGCGCCAGCGATGGCAGCCTGATGTGGCAAACCCCGCTGGCGCGGGAGCTGCTGGAGCGCTACTGTGGCACCGCCGCCCCGCAAACGCCTGTGCCCGTGCTGGCCTGGTTGCGCACCAGCCTGCGGCGGCTGGCACAGCAAGGCGAGTCGGCCCGCCCTGACAACCTGATCATTGAGCGGGGTGCCACGCGCCTGACGTTTCGTCTGCACCAGCAGATGGGCGACAGCGATGCCACCGCGGAAGACGGCGAATGGCTGATCGTGATGCGCGAGGTGTCCGACACCGCGGTGATCGAGGCCATGAGCCTGAGCTTCAAACTCACACCGCGCGAGGCGGAGGTGCTTTACTGGGTGGTCAAGGGCAAAACCAACAAGGATATTGGCGACATTCTGGGCTCCAGCCCCATGACGGTGAAAAAACACCTGGAGCGGGTCTTCGTCAAGCTGGGGGTGGAAACCCGCACCGCAGCGGCCGGTCTGGCCATGACGCGCATCAGGCAGCTGCATCCGCAGTTTGAGGGGTGATTTTTAGTTATTTAAGCCTGTAGCCCTCGTGGAATATGCGCATGCAGCTATTCATTTTGTAGCAACTTGCCGTATGGGTACTCCGCATTAACAGAAGTTTGCAATTTTCAGGGCGTACTTCACAGGGTCTTTACAGTGGCTGGGGCCACCGTTGCGATAATAGTAGGCTGTACTTTTACGCTGGGCGTCTCAAGGTCGCGCTTTTTTGGGGCTGCTTTGGGCCGTTCGCTCCCGATGCTTTCAATCTCCGTTTTTACCCCCCGGTTCTTTGTTCAGTGGGTGTTGCTGATGCTGTGCGCGGTTGCCACACCCTATGCGTCGGCGGCCTCGCCTCTGGATTTGCCCGAACTCGATGCCATGGTGGACTACCGGCCCAAAATCCCCCTGCGCGTGTACACCAGCGACAACGTGCTGATTGGCGAGTTTGGTCAGGAGCGGCGCGACTTTGTGGCTATCAAGGACATTCCACTGATCCAGAAGCAGGCGCTGCTGGCCATTGAAGATTCCCGTTTTTACACCCACGGCGGCGTTGACTTCAAGGGTGTGGCGCGTGCCGTGCTGGCCGATCTGACGGGCGGACTCAGGCAGGGTGCCTCCACGATCACCATGCAGGTGGCGCGGGATTTCTACCTGACGAAGGAAAAGCTGTTTTCACGCAAGCTCACGGAAGTGATGCTGGCTTACAAAATAGAGCGCACCTTGACCAAAGACCAGATTCTGGAGCTCTACATGAACCAGGTTTATCTGGGCCAGCGCGCCTATGGCTTCAGCAGCGCGGCTCGCGTGTACTTCGGCAAACCCCTCAAGGACCTCACGATTGCACAGGCTGCCATGCTGGCAGGCTTGCCGCAGGCACCCAGCACGGTCAACCCGGTAGCCAACCCCAAGCGCGCGGCAGCGCGCCAGCACCTGGTGCTCAAGCGCATGCGCGAGCTGGGCTACATCAACGATACGCAACTGAAACAGGCGCTTCAGGAAGACATCAAAGTGCGCCCTGAGGGGCAAACGTTCAGCAGCCATGCGCAATATGCTGCCGAAATGGTGCGTCAAGCCATGTACGCCCAGTTCAAGGAAGAGACCTATACCCGGGGTATCAGCGTTACGACGACACTGGTTCAGGCGGAGCAGGAAGCGGCGTATGACGCCGTGCGGCGCAATGTGCTGGCCTACGACCAGCGCCACGGCTATCGGGGTGCAGAGGCCTTCGTGGCACTGCCCCATAACCCGGTGGAGCGGCAAAAGCTGATTGAAGCCACCCTGCAAAAGCACCCTGCCAGCGACAAGCTGTTGTCCGCGGTCACCCTCACCATAACGCCCAAAAGCCTGCGCGCCGTGTTGGCTAATGGCGACGAAATTGAGCTTGCTGCAGACGGCCTTCGTTGGGCCGCCGCGGCGTTGGCGCCCAAAGCGCCCGCGGCGCTCAAGCTCAAGCCCGGCTCGGTGATTCGCGTGGTGAAAGACAGCAAAGGCCGTTGGAGCATTGGTCAATTACCCAACGTGGGCGCGGGCTTTGTGGCGCTCAATAACCAGACCGGTGCCTACCGCGCCCTGGTGGGCGGATTTGATTTCAACGCCAGCCAGTTCAACCACGTAACCCAGGCCTGGCGGCAACCCGGCTCGGCCATGAAGCCCTTTATCTATTCAGCCGCGCTGGAAAAAGGTTTTTCACCGGCTACCCTGGTCAACGATGCACCGCTGACTCTGACGGGTGCGGAAACCGGGGGCCAGCCCTGGACACCGCAGAACGATGACGACGTCTACGACGGCGCCATTACCTTGCGAGTCGCGCTGGCCCAATCCAAGAATGTAGCGGCCGTGCGCCTGCTGCGCGCCATTACGCCGCAGTACGCGCACGACTTTTTGCCACGGTTCGGTTTTGATGCGGCGAAGCAACCCGTCAACTACACCCTGTCGCTGGGCACCGGCTCGGTGACTCCGCTGCAAATGGCGGGTGCGTATTCGGTATTTGCCAATGGCGGATTCAGGATCAATCCCTATCTGGTTCAGAAAGTCGTGGATGCGCGTGACGGCGTACTTTTTGAAGCCAAGCCGGTGATGACCGGGCAAGAGAGTGATCGCGTGCTGGATGCGCGCAACGCGTTTGTCACGAGCAGCATGCTGCACGAAGTCGCCGTCTCGGGCACTGGAGCGGCCGCTACACAAAAGCTGGCGCGCCAGGACCTGGCGGGCAAAACCGGAACCAGCAGCGAGGCTTTTGATGGCTGGTTTGCAGGCTACAGCGGGACCACCACCGCCGTGGCATGGATGGGCTATGACGAGCCCCAGTCTTTGGGCGGACGCGAGTTTGGGGCGACCCTGGCGTTGCCCATCTGGATCGACTTCATGCGGGTGGCATTGAACGGAAAACCGCCTTACCAGGCGCTGCGCCCTGCGGGTGTTTCGCAAGTGCAGGGCGACTGGATGTATGACGAGTTTCAGGACAGCAGTGCGGTGCGTACGATTGACCTGGATATCCTGCAACGATTCAAGGAAATGCTGAATCTGTGAGCGCGATTGCGCCAGTCACCCGTCAACCAGGCAGGAGAACAGAAGCGGTCAAGTAAAAAAATCGGTAGCAGCTTGAAGT
>Ga0105047_10014567_pt1 | contig 12464 bp, 8 predicted proteins | sample MAT04_FD_78384 | JGI IMG/M metagenome (GOLD analysis project Ga0105047, IMG submission 78384) | Freshwater microbial communities from Lake Fryxell liftoff mats and glacier meltwater in Antarctica - MAT-04 (megahit assembly) | ecosystem: Environmental > Aquatic > Freshwater > Ice > Liftoff... | reverse complement strand
ACTCAGCACATACTATCATTAGCGAAAGGAAAAAAAAATGACAACCTGTCATCTTTTTCCAATTTGCCTTTTCAATAACTTTCATTATTTATTTTACTATGCCGCCTTTTTTGCCCCCTAACCTGTGAGTGAATGATACATGAATAAAAAGAAGTAATTTACAGGAAATATAAAGCAGAAACTGAATACCGTGGAATTTAAACAGTTTCTTACTATTTTTACAAAAAAACCATGACTACAGGAAATTCTGAAACCCTGCACCGGTTGCTGAAAAAGCAGACCTCTGATCTGCACGAAAAAGCCCACCAGATTGCTTATATCAACTCTCTGCTGAAAAATAATATCCCGCTGGAAAGTTATGTGGGACATCTGCGCGCCTTTGCTATTATTTATGGAACCCTGGAGCACCAGATTTCGACAACTAAACATTCGGAAATCAAGGATTTTATGGAAGGCTATACCTAAAAATTGCCACTGATCCTGGCAGACCTGGAAGTGATGAACGCCAGCACGGTAAAGGATATAATTCCGGCGGTAAGCATTGCCCTGCATATTGCTGACAGGATATTGCTTTTCAGTGAGAAAAATCCATACAAACTGATTGGGTTTCTATATACCCTCGATGGTTCGCTGAACGGAGGTTCTGTTTTTAAAAAACATCTTTCTGAAATATTCGGGTTACAAAACGATAAGGGCACAGCTTATTTTTCGGCTTATAACGGACAGTTTAAGAAGTTCTGGAAAGATTTTACCGGCAAACTGGATACGCAAATCAGTGAAAAACAGGCACGGGAAGATGTTCTCTCGGCATCAAATGAAATTTTCAACAATATAATGGACATTTACGAGCGGTTGTACCCGGCTACGGTATATGCCGACAGGGAAATGATAAGCACCGTTTTACGAAATCTTATTTCGAATGCCATAAAATTTACACATGTGGGCGGGCACATTGTTGTATCCGCTGAACAAAAAGAGAGCCAATGGCAGTTTGAAGTGCATGATAATGGAGTAGGAATCAGCAAAAATTCCATTGAAAAGCTTTTCAGAATTGACGAAAGTATTTCAACCGCCGGAACAGAGGACGAAGCAGGAACCGGCCTGGGTCTTATTTTATGTAAAGAATTTATTGAAAAACACGGCGGTAAAATCAGGGTCGAAAGTGAGCCGGGTAAAGGATCTTCTTTCTTTTTCACCATCCCTTCCCGATAACTCCTGCTAATTCAATAAGGTTGTGTTTCAGCGTAAAATATTCCCGTAATGCTTCCTCCATGTATTCTTATAGAGAGCCTATGAAAGTCAATACGCCTGAATTATTATTTCATTTTAATGTAAAACATTAACCGTTCTAAACTATCTTTACTTGTAGAATAAGCTCATTTACTGGATTTATATACCCTAAGTAATTGACAAATGACGAAATTATACCTTGAACCACCAAGCGAAAACGATATCCTTATAGTTGACGACACAAAGCCAAACTTAGTTTTATTACAGAACGTTCTTACTGATGCTGGCTATAAAGTGCGGACAGCAAGTAATGCAGAGTCAGCTTTTATATTTATTCAGGAAAAGCTTCCCACCCTTATTTTGCTGGATGTAAAAATGCCAGGCATGGATGGGTTCGAAATGTGTCGTATCCTGAAAGCCAAAAAGGAAACCTGTAACATTCCAGTGCTTTTACTCACGGCATACGAAGAAAATGGCTATACTATAATAGGTTTAAAGGCAGGAGCTGCTGATTTTATCCATAAGCCTTTTCAGGGAGATGAATTGCTTGCACGGGTAAAAACCCATTTCGAAATGCGCCAGATTCAACTCCAGCTTGAGGATCAAAACATCACACTATTGAATGAAATTGCTGAACGCAAAAAGGCTGAAAAGGAATTGCGCAAAAGCGAAGAGCATATCCGAATTACTTTCAAGAGCATTGGCGACGGCGTAATAACTACGGATTCCGAGGGCAAGGTAAGGCAGATGAATTTGGTGGCCGAGCAGCTTACAGGATGGGCAGAGAAAGAAGCTTTAGGTAAATTATTGGAAGAAGTTTTTCCCATTATCAATGAAGATACAAGAGCTGTAGTTGAAATTCCTGTGCGCAGGGCACTCCGCGAAGGCATTGTCGTAGGACTGGCAAACCACACCCTGCTGATAGCAAAGGATGGTAGCGAACGCCCGATTGCTGACAGCGGCGCCCCCATCCGGAATAAGGAAGGTGAAATTTTGGGGGTGGTATTGGTGTTCCGCGATCAATCCGAGGAACGCAAAGCTGAATTTGAACTGAGGGAAAGTGAAAAACGATTTAAGCTGCTTTACGAAAATGCCCCTTTATCATACCAGTCGCTCGATACCAGCGCCAGGCTTGTTGATGTGAATCCGACCTGGCTGGCAACCCTGGGCTACAGCCGGGAAGAAGTAATTGGCCGATACTTTGGCGATTTTATGACTCCCGAATCGGCGGAACTTATCAAAGAACGATTCCCTGCTTTTGTTGCCGTCGGCGAAATACATGATTTCCAATTTGAAATGATAAAGAAGGATGGTACGCATTTTACTGTATCATACGAAGGCCGTATCGGGAAGGATGAATTGGGCCACTTTAAACAAACTCATTGCATATTTGCGGATATTACCGAACGTAAAAGGGCTGAAGAAGCACTTGCACAGGAAAAGGTTTTTGTTGAAGCCATTTTTGAAAGTATCCCTGGTATGCTCTATGTCTATGACGACAAAGGAACTCTTATCAAACATAATAAAAGACACGAAGAAATGACCGGTTATTCAGATGAAGAATTATCTCATATGAATTCATTAAGCTGGTATGATAATAAGGCCGATGTTGTTCGAGTGGAGGCAGCAATTAACGATGTTTTCACTAAAGGTTATGGGGAGGTAGACGCTCCTATGCGGATTAAGAATGGCGAAAAACCGATAATGCATTTTACTGGGAGTTTATTGATTATGGACACTAAAAAATACTTTGTCGGAGTTGGTATTGATATCACCGAACGCAAGCAGGCCGAGGAAGAAGTAAGGGAGATCGGAACACATTTTCGTAATCTTGCCGATTCTGGGCAGGTGCTTATCTGGACCTCGGGCCTTGATAAAAAATGCAACTATTTCAACATCCCTTGGCTTAATTTTACTGGCAGGACACTTGAGCAGGAACTGGGCGATGGTTGGGTTGAAGGTGTATACCCCGACCATATACAGCATTGTATTGAAATATATGTTAACGCATTCGATTGTCGCGAAAAATTCAGTATGGAATACCGCTTACGGCATGCTAGCGGAGAATACCGATGGATTCAGCACGCCGGTACACCTCGTTACAACAGCCACGGTGAATTCATCGGTTATATCGGGCATTGTCTTGATATTAACGAAAGGAAGCTTGCAGAAGAAGAATTAATAAAAGCCAGAGAAAATGCCGAAAAAAACAAGCATTACTATGAAACTATCATCAACAATATGGGCGACCCGGTTTTCGTAAAGGATGGCCAAAGCAGGCTTCTTCTGGTTAATGATGCTTTTTGTTCAATCTTCAATCTTTCAAAAACTGAAATTGTCGGTAAAACACTAGCCGAAAACGTTGCCCCGCATGAGCGGGAAATCTTTTTGAGAATTGACAAGCAAGTTATGGCGGATGGGCTGGATACTGTAAATGAAGAATCTCTCACAGTCAGGGATGGCCAAACACGAACCATTTCAACCCGGAAGACACGATTTATAGGCAATAGTGGGGAAAAGTATCTTATTGGTGTAATCCGCGACATTACAGAACGTAAACAGGCAGAAGAAGAATTGCTGAAATTAAAAAATGAATTGGAACTGCTAGTAGAAGAAAAAACCAAAGAGTTAAAAGATAGGGTAGCTGAGCTGGAACGTTTTTACGATGCCACTATCGACCGCGAATTGCGCATGAAAGAACTACGCGATGAAATTGAGCTGCTGAAATCGGGTAATTTATAATTTAACCTTATGAATAATAAAACGCACCTTGTAATCCTTGTTATTCTTTTCAGTTTTGCTTGCTATACTCATGCTCAAACAAACCAAGGGAATGATACCTTGTCAGGCAAGATTATAAGGATAACCATTGCTTCGGAGCCGGATTACCCGCCTTTTTGTCTAGTTGATAAAAATGGCAAGGCTGATGGTTTCTCGATAGAGCTATTTAAAGCCATTGCGAAAGAGGAACATATTGTAACAACAATTAAATTCGGCACCTGGGTCAAAATCAAGCAAGATCTGGCCGAAGGCAAAATTAATGCTCTACCCTTGGTTGGCCGCACACCTGAGCGGGAAGCACTGTATGATTTTACTTTCCCATACTTAACTCTGCATGGTGGTGTATTTGTAAGGGAAGGGACAAAGGGTATAAATTCCATTGCCGATCTGAAGGATAAAACAGTTATTGTAATGAAAGGAGATAATGCCGAAGAATTTGTAAGACGTAATAATATTGCAAAAACAATTATTACTACACACACATTTGCCGCAGCATTCCGGTTGCTTGCCGCAGGAAGCTATGATGCTGTAATTACCCAACGCGTACTCGGAATCCGGTTACTGAAAGATTTGAACATTGACGGAATTATACCCTTGAATATTCCTATGGATAATTTCCGCCAGGATTTTTGCATCGCCGTTAAAAAAGGTGATACAGCTTTATTGGCAAAGCTTAACGAAGGCTTATCGGTTGTTATTGCTAACGGAACCTACGACAAAATTCACCTGAAATGGTTCGGGCCTGATATTAAAGAACGATATACCTATAACAACCTGATCAAACTATTAATATATATATTGATTCCGATTATAGCTCTTCTGTTACTTATTGCAGTGTACACTTTACGCAAGCTGGTGAAAAGCAGGACAAAAAGGCTAAATGAAGAAATACTGGAACACAAAAAAACGCTCAACGCTCTGCATAGCCGGCAAATACTGCTTACCGAAATGGAAAAGGTTTCGAAAGTGGGAGGTTGGGTGCATGACGTGGTTACAAACAAAGTTACCTTGACTGATGGCGTTTATGCCATATTTGGAATATCTCCTTTGGAAATGGATCCGAAAGAAAATGATTTTGGCTTAGACTACCTGATCGCGGAAGACAAAACTCTTTTTAACCTGGCACTAAGCCAAACCATAGCAACCGGTGAACCTTTCGATCTGGAATTACAGCTTAATTCGGCCGACGGAACTTTAAAATGGGTTCGTACTTCGGGACACGCCGAATATAACAATGGTAAAATTGTAAGTATTTTTGGCAATGTTATTGACATCAGCAGACAAAGAGAGGTGGAAAGCAACCTCCGGAAATTAACCGGAGACCTTGAATCGCTTGTGAACGAGCGTACTGCCGAGCTGAATGAGAAAGTTGAAAAACTGAATAAAAGCCAGCAAGCCATGTTGTATATGGTTGAAGACCTGAACCGTGTGACATCGGAATTAAAGCAGGAACGCCAGAATCTTGAAACCGCCAATAAAGAACTTGAGGCTTTCAGCTATTCGGTTTCACACGATTTGCGTGCACCGCTCAGGGCCATGGATGGGTTTACCCGTATTTTACAGGAAGATTATGCTAGCAAGCTCGATGATGAAGGCAAACGCCTCCTTAATATTGTATCTGATAACGCCAAGAAGATGGGTCACCTTATTGACGACCTGCTTAAGTTCTCGCGCTTAAGCCGGAAGGAACTGACTTTTTCGGAAATCAATATGTACGATCTGGCAAATGATGTTTATCAGCAATCCTGTTCAGATAAGGATAAGGGAAAAATTGAATTTCGTTTACATAACATCCCTCCTGCCTTTGGCGATTCATCTATGATGAGGCAAGTTTGGGTAAATTTAATCAGTAATGCTATCAAATTTTCCTCTCACAAGGCAAAGCAGCTGATAGAAATAGGCTGCAATACCGAAGGCTCACAAAATCATTATTATATCAAGGACAATGGCGACGGTTTTGATATGCTGTACATTAACAAACTTTTTGGTGTGTTTCAGCGCCTTCATGCCGAAAGCGATTTTGAAGGAACCGGCGTTGGGCTGGCTATTGTGCAGCGTATTATCCTTCGCATGAATGGCCGGGTGTGGGCCGAAGGAAAAGTCGATGAAGGAGCTACTTTTTATTTTGTTCTGCCAAAAGCTAATAAATAGAAAACTATGGATACCAATATTATTGACATTCTAATTGTTGAGGACAACAAAAACGACCTGGAATTGACCTTACGTGCACTGAAGAAAAACAATATCGCGAATCATATCCATGTTATTCCCGATGGTGCTGAGGCCATGGATTACTTTTTTGGTACAGGCAAATATTTAAACCGCAATATGAGTCAGAATCCGAAAATGGTTATTCTTGATCTTAAACTCCCTAAAGTGGATGGACTTGAGATACTAAGGAAGATTAAATCCGACGAAAGGACAAAAGCTATCCCTGTGGTTATTCTTACTTCTTCAAAAGAAGAATCTGATGTAGTACAGGGTTACAAGCTGGGGGCAAATAGCTTTATAGTGAAACCGGTTGATTTTGATAAGTTTATGGTAACCGTCAGGGATTTGGGTATGTACTGGCTGCTGCTTAATGAACCGCCGAAATAGCTTGGTGCATGGTGCATGGTGCTTGGTGCTTGGTGCATAGTGCTTAGTGCCGATCTTACAGTTTATTGTATATTTACATGATTAATTACGACTTGGTAACTCTTTAATCTGAAAAACTAAAAAAACGAATTATGGAGTCCATTTTAAAAATTCTGATTGTTGAGGACTTGCAAACCGATGCAGACCTGATAAAACGCGCCATCACTAAAAGCGAAATCAAATTTACAGATGTACGCGTTGAAAATAAGAAAGATTATGAGCTGGCTCTGAAAGATTTTAGTCCGGATATTATTCTTTCCGACTATTCGCTGCCTCAATTTAACGGTATGGAGGCGCTTAAAATCCGGCAGGATGTTGCTCCTAACGTCCCTTTTATTCTCGTTACCGGATCTCTCAACGAGCTAATAGCTGTGGATGTAATGAAGGCAGGTGCCGACGATTACATACTTAAAGAAAATCTTACCCGCCTTAGCCATGCGATTTCTGCTGCCATTAAAAAACAGGAAACCATTAAAGCACAAAAAGATGCTGAAGCAAAGCTTCGGACTCTTTCGCGCGCTGTTGAGCAAAATCCTGCTTCTATTATTATCACTGATATCCAAGGCAATATTGAATATGTTAATCCAAAGTTTACAAAAATTTCTGGGTACAGTTTTGATGAAGTAGCCGGCAATAACCCGAGAGTATTGAAATCAGGAGTTACCACCAAGGAAGATTATAAACAGCTTTGGGAAACCATAACTGCCGGCAACGAGTGGCACGGCGAATTTCAGAACCTCAAAAAGAACGGGGAAATTTATTTTGAATCAGCTGTTATTTCGCCTATAACTGACGAACATGGAATAATCACACATTTTGTTGCTATAAAAGAGGATATTACTGAACACAAACAATCGGAAAAATTAATTAAAACGCTTATAAAAGCTATTGAGCAGAGTTCCACAGCCATTGCAATAACAAATGAAAAAGGTAAAATTGAATTTGTTAATGCCAAGTTCACAGCCATCAATCAGTATAAACCGGAAGAAGTGATAGGGGAAAATCCGCGTATATTTAACACGGGTCATACAACTGAAGATGAATTTAATACGATGTGGCAAACTTTGCAGGCCGGTAACTCATGGCAGGCAGAATTCGAAAATCGAAAAAAAGATGGAAGCTTATATTGGGAAAATGTAATAATTACACCTCTGATGTTTGATAACAATTCCATAAGTAATTACGTCCTTATCATGGAGGATATTACCGAAAAGAAATTAATACTCAATGCCTTAATCGAATCTAAAGAGAAAGCAGAAGAGAGCGATCGGCTAAAAACGGCATTCCTGCACAATATTTCGCACGAAATACGCACACCTATGAATGCCATTATCGGGTTTGCAGGTTTTTTGAATGAACCTGATCTGGAACCTGACAATCGCCGGCATTATAGCAATATTGTTGTTAACAGCAGCAAGCAACTCCTTTCAATCATTACTGATATAATAGATATAGCCACTATTGAAGCAGGCCAGGCAAAAGCCAGCAAAAAAGAAACTAATGTGAATTTAATGCTCAAACTCTTATTTGATCAGTTTAGTCTGAAGTCAAATAATATGGAAATTAAATTCAATCTTAATACGCCATTACCTGATAATGAATCACATATAATTACCGATCCCACGAAGCTGAATGAGATACTTAGCAATCTGATAGGAAATGCATTTAAATTTACAAAAAATGGTTTTATCAATGTAGGGTACACTACTAAAAATGATTACCTGGAGTTTTACATCGAAGATTCAGGCATAGGTATCCCAACCAAATATCAAAATATAATATTTGACCGTTTTCGGCAGGTCGAAAGTACTATGGCCCGTGAATTTGGTGGATCCGGATTGGGTCTTTCCATATCGAAAGCATATGTTGAGCTTCTGGGAGGTGAACTGTGGTTAGAGTCGAAGCCAGGTAAAGGTTCAAAATTCTATTTTACTATTCCTTTTAAGAGAGAAATTACTGATGAATTGCCCACGAAGAACCCTAATTTAATTTTTCATGAATTAGCAGTTCCAAAAACGATTTTAATTGCCGAAGATGAAGATTCAAACTACATGCTTTTAGAAATATTTTTAAAGGATTTAAAGCTTACTCTGGTAAGAGCCAGAGATGGAGTTGAAGCTGTTGAGTTATGCAAGTTGGTTCCCACTATTGATTTGGTACTTATGGATATAAAAATGCCGGTGATGAATGGATACGAAGCAACAAAAGAAATCAGAAAATTATTTCCCGACCTTCCGGTAATTGCTCAAACTGCATATAGCAATGATACTGACCGTAATCATGCACTTGAATGCGGATGTATTGATTATATCAGTAAACCAATCAAACAGCAGACCCTGTTAGCCCTTATCAGCAAGCACCTCGACAAATAAACTGCCTTATCTGCAGCGCTTTATATTCGTATTGAATTGCACGGTCGAAGTTCTGATGTGTACTATAAACGAGTCCTAAACTGTAAAGATGTGAAGCCACCTCTGATGTAACGCCTGCATCGAAATCAACAGGACTACCCTGCGCTTTTAACGAACCTCCGCTTAGCAAGGAAACAAGCTGCCAAACACCAGAATGTAAACCATTTTCATCGTATCCTATTTTCAGCATCATTCCAATTAGAACGTTGCGTGTTTTTTTCTTAAAATTTGCTCAGGTAGCCTTAAAACAAGCAAACTCATCATGCTTAATACGATTTTTCAGTACTTTTGCAGCCTCTACAATGACTAAAAGTCAATTAAGCCTCTCAATGATTCTTTTTCGGAATGTAATTATTTTTCTTTGTGCAATTTCGTTTGCTTCAGGTGCATTTGCGCAAAATAATCCGGGAGGTGAAGATGAAGGTCAGAATAATGAAACTAAATCAGACAAAGATACCCGAAGCCCTGATTCAGCATTTGTAAGCTATTTTTCGCTTAACGAACAGGGTTCTTATACCTGGTATGTGGTTTCGAAGCCACTGAACCAGTTTCAGGAATATGATGTTTCTAAACAAAACAACCAGTATTATGCCACCTTGGGTAATGCGGGGTCGGCATCGTATCCACTTCTGTTTTCCTTAAATCCTACGCCTTCGTTCCGTTTCAGGACTGATGTTTTCGATTCATATAAACTTAAGGACGACAGTATTAAAATTTATATCAGCGAAGCGCCTTTTTCGCATTTACGCTATTATCTTGGTCCGGCCAAAGAGCAAAAACTCGATCTTGAAATCTCCCAGCGGATCGGAAGCGGATTATACCTGGGACTAAATGCACGTTTCGCCAATGCTCCAGGGCTTTATTTACAACAGAGAGCTTTTAATTCAGGGGCAACTTTTTATGCTGCGTTCATGTTTCCGACTCAACGTTACGGGTCTTTTCTCACTTTCCGTTCCGACCGTGCCTCCAATTTCGAAAACGGAGGATTGACCGATGTTACTTATTTTACTGACAATCGCGAATCGAACAGAAAAGTTATCCCTGTTAACCTTGCCAGATCAATAAATCGCAGTAAGCATACAGGCCTTGTATTTCAGCAGTATTTTAATATGCTCAAATCAACAGTTACCGTAAAAACGGATTCAACCTCAGTGCAGGTACCCCGGAAATTTGATGCCGGAAGGATAGTGCATACCATGAGATATTCGCGTTCGGGCGTTGCATTCCAGGATTTCGCACCCGCAGCTAATTTCGATTATTACCCTGATTATTTTATTGACACTATGCCAATTTTCGACTCGGTAATGCATACCCATTTCGAAAACTGTTTTGTATATTCCAATGAAGTTCCTGATACATTGGGAAAGAGTTTCCCGCTTCAGTATTCGTTCGGAGTAAGGTTACAAACGGATAGGCTTATCCGCGATACTACTATGAAGGATATTTTCACGCAGACAGTTCCTTTTGGTATGTTGAAAGGAATTATAAAAGAGAAAACATTTTTTAAAGCATCAGCTTACCTTGTGCTGGGTGGTTACAATGCAGGCGATTTCTCGATGAGTGGAAATTTTTACCAGTTTTTCGGGAAACAAAACCATAAAGCCTATCTCAATATTTCGCAAGGTAAAATGCACCCCGAGTATTTCTACAAAAGTTATTATACCGAATATTTCAACTGGAGCAATTCCTTTAATGCACAGAATTTTTTAAAAGGCGAATTCGGGGTGGTACTAAAAGGTTTCGACCTGAATGTGACCTATACCCGCTTAACTAATTATACTTTCCTTAATCAGAATATTCTTCCTCAGCAATATGCTGACGGACTAAATGTACTGGCAGCGCATGTAAGCAAGGAATTCAGATACAGGCACTGGATTACAACTGCATATGTTGCCGGGCAACAAATAACACCCGACAGCATACTTCAACTCCCTGCCGTAATCGGAAAACTGACTATCTGTTACGACGCACTGTTATTTAGCAAAGCACTTCATGCTCAAATCGGTATCAGCGGCACTTATCATTCCGAATGGTTTCAGGATGCATACATGCCGGCATTACGATCTTTTTATAAACAAAGGAGCTATTTATCAGGCAATTATCCTTATCTGGATGCATTTGTCAATCTCAATATCAAGAGAGCACGTATTTTCATAAAATATGAACATTTTAATGCCGGCCTCATGGGATATAATTATATGATAGTCCCCGATTATCCGCAAGCCGACGCTGCACTTAAATTCGGAATATCCTGGTTATTTTTCGATTAAAGGAAAAATACAGATTTAGTTCCGGACATCTCCCCTTGCGCTTCGGCTGCGCTCAGCATGAAGGGGAGACCCTCCAAACTCTCCCTTCTCCCTTCTCCCTTCTCCCTTCTCCCTTCTCCCTTCTCCCTTCTCCCTGTCCTCTCGTCAACCCATTTCCTCTTCTCCTCGTACCCTACCCTCTCTGCCTCACTGCTTCAAAAACCAGCACTGCCGCCGATGTTGATACATTCAAAGAGTCTGCAATTCCCTGCATGGGGATTATAATCTGTGCATCCGATTTATTAAGCCATTCGGAACTGAGTCCGGTAGCTTCTGTACCCATAACAATGGCTGATGGTCCGCGAAAATCAATTTTATGATAAATACTGGCCGAATCAGTGAGGGCGGCAGCGAAAATTCTGATTTTATGCTTTCTCAGCCAGGTAAGTGCATCACTAGTAGTGCAGCTAACAACCTGTCTGGTAAAAATACATCCGACACCCGATCGGATCGCATTGGGATTATAAATATCTGTAAGCGGATCGCACACAATAACAGCATCAAGTTGTGCTGCATCAGCAGTGCGCATTATGGCACCCAGGTTACCGGGTTTTTCAACCGATTCGAGGATAAGAATAAGCGGATCGGGATTTAATTTCAGCTCATTAAGTGTGAGGTTACGCGGAATTGCAAGTGCAATCAGTCCGTCAGACCCTTCGCGGTAAGCAATGCGTTCGAAAGCATGGATACCAACATCAAACACAAGCATTTCAGGGTGCTGGCGGATAAGATACTCACCCTTGCCCTGCCGGTCAACTTCCGGACATATATATATTTCTTTTATTTCAATCCCCGAGCTTATCGCCCTGCTTATCTCGCGGTATCCTTCGATAACAAAAAGGTTTTGTTCGCGTCGGTCGCGGCTCCCCGACTGTAGTTTCAGTATGTTTTTTATACGGGGATTGGATGGCGATTGAATGGGGTCAGGCATACTATTCCGATTGGCGTGCCAAAGGTAATGAATTATCGGGGCTTACGCGTGCGACACCAGTGTATGGGCAACATAATATTTTGATGTGCTAGAAACAAATTTTGATGTATAAGATTTTAAAGAAATGTGATTCTTTTTGTTAATATCGGATTGAAAATATTCTTT
>Ga0105047_10014565_pt1 | contig 12465 bp, 14 predicted proteins | sample MAT04_FD_78384 | JGI IMG/M metagenome (GOLD analysis project Ga0105047, IMG submission 78384) | Freshwater microbial communities from Lake Fryxell liftoff mats and glacier meltwater in Antarctica - MAT-04 (megahit assembly) | ecosystem: Environmental > Aquatic > Freshwater > Ice > Liftoff... | reverse complement strand
GGTACATGCTCTCTGGTCGATCGACCGCGCGTCAATGGGGCCATCAGGATGCGGTTCGGCGCGGTAATCGCCCCGAGTGTTACGGGATCAAACAGGCTGGGCATTGGGCAAAATCCTCCATTGGCGCGCGATTCAAAGGCGTTCGGCACGCCATAGCCAACCAGACGCTGCGATGCACCATTGACGTTACCCACAAAATTCTTTCCCCCTGTGAAGGATGGCCGACCCACGACTCCCGCCCGCTACCGCGCCCGCCGCCTTTATCGCGTTGATCGTCGCCAATATCGCGCTTGCCTTTGGCCCGTGGTTTGTCCGCGCCGCTGATACCGGGCCGGTTGCCTCGGCGTTCTGGCGCATCATGCTTGCCGCCCCGATTTTGCTGGTCGCAGCGCTCGGGACGGGGTGGCGACCGGTGGGGCTTGGCCGGCCGATCTGGGTTGCGGTCATTCTGGCTGGCATCTGCTTTGCCGCTGATCTGGCGAGCTGGCATATCGGCATTTTGCGCACCACATTCGCCAATGCGACCTTGTTCGGCAATTCTGCGACGTTGATGTTCCCGATCTATGGTTTTGTCGCGGCGCGCGCATTGCCAAGCCGGATGCAGGGGTTTGCGCTGTTGCTTGCAGCGATCGGTGGTGGCTTGCTGATGGGGCAATCCTATCAGGTTGATCCGCGCCATCTGGCCGGAGATTTGCTGTGTTTGCTGGCTGGCATCCTTTACACCGCTTTCTTCGTGCTGATGGCGCGCGCGCGCGAGACGATGGCACCTCTCCCGGCACTGGCGCTGTCAACGATCGCCAGTTCGCCGCCGCTGCTGATCTTTGCGCTGGCGCTGGGCGAACGCGTGATGCCCGATGATTGGGGGCCGCTGATCGGGCTGGCGCTGGCAAGTCAGGTGGTTGGCCAGGGCGCGATGATCTATGCATTGGGGAAATTATCGCCGTTGATCGTTGGCATTGGTTTGCTCACCCAGCCGATTGTGGCGGGGATTGTCGGGTGGATCGTGTATGACGAGCGGCTGGGGATCGCTGATCTGATTGGTGCGATATTTGTGGCGGTTGCGCTGGTGTTGGTGCGGCGGGCGGCTGCGCCTTTGGCACCACCGCAATCTGCGCCCCCATCCGTTCAGGCGCTTGCACCCACGCCCACGCTGGCTAAGGAATAACATGACCAAGGAGAATGGCTGTGGCTGATCAGATTCCAGCTGATGCAACGCTAGATGAAATTCGTGCCGGGCTTGCCCCGCTGATTGCTGACAATGCCGCGTTTGACGGCTGGAGCACGCTTGCGCTTGAGACGGCGGCCGATGGCGCAGGTGTTGACCGCGATATCGCCGCTTTGGCCTTCAAGGATGGGCCAGTTGCGATGATCGACGCGTGGTTTGCCGCGATTGATGCCGAAATGGTCGCCAAACTGCCGCCCGAAACACTCGGCGCGATGAAGGTGCGCGCGAAGATCACCGCGCTGGTTGAGGCACGGCTTGAGGCGACCGCGGGCAATCGCGAATCGCTGCGCCGCGCGCTGGCGGTGCTGGCGCTGCCACAAAATGCGCTGCGGGCGAGCCGACTCGGCTGGCGATCGGTTGATCTGATGTGGCGGCTCGCAGGCGATACCGCGACCGATTACAACCATTATACCAAACGCGCGATTCTGGGCGGCGTCTATACCGCGACGATCCTGGTGTTTCTGGACGATGAGAGCGAAGACTGGGCCGATACCCGCGCCTTTCTCGCCCGCCGGATTGAGGGGATTATGCGGTTTGAAAAGACCAAGGCCGGGATAGTCAAACGTACCCAGAACCTGCCCAGCCTGTCGCGGTTTATCGGTCGGCTGCGTTATCCGGCGAGCTGAGCGGACGTGGCGCGCGCAAATCTGTGTTATTGATAATCAATCGCAATACGCCTAAACAGCCGGTTCATGCCCGATCCTGTCAGCCTTGAAAAACTGCCGCTGCGGCAGCACGCGACCGTCGCTGCGATTGATTGGGCACGGCTGGCGATTCCTGAATCGCGGCGCCTGCGTGAGCTGGGTTTTGACGAGGGCGTCCATGTCGAGGTGCTGCACCGTGCGCGGCTGGGCGGTGGGCCGATTGCGTGCCGGGTCGGCCGGATGACGGTGGCGCTGCGGCGCGGCGTTGCAGGTGCCATCCTCGTCGCGCCGCTTGCGGGCTGAATGAACGCGGCCCCCATGGTCGCGCTGGTCGGCAATCCCAATGCCGGCAAAAGCGCGCTGTTCAACGCGCTGACGGGTGCGCGGCAAAAGGTCGGCAATTATCCCGGCGTTACGGTTGAGCGTCATTCAGGGCGGCTCGCCTTGCCCGATGGCAGGCCGGTTGAGCTGGTTGACCTGCCCGGTGCGTATAGTCTTGACCCCGGCAGCCCTGACGAACGCGTGACGCGCAATGTGTTGATGGGCACACAAATCGGCGAACGGCGGCCCGATGCGCTGATCGTTGTCGTTGACGCGTCCAACCTTGACAATCATCTGCGCTTTACGTTGCAGCTGATCGCGCTTGGCCTGCCCGTGGTGGTGGCGCTCAACATGGTCGATCTGGCGGAGCGCGACGGGCTGGTGCTTGATCCCGCTATTCTGTCCGAGGCGCTTGGCGTGCCTGTCGTCTCCACCGTTGCGGTGCGGCGGCGCGGGATTGAGGCGCTGAAAGAACATGTCGGCGCAATGATCAGCGGCGGTGCGCGCGCAAAAGTGCCGGAGGAGCCCGCCGCCGTAGAAGATATTGTCGCCGTGCAGCGCCGCGCGCGTAGCATTGCGATTGCCACGACGGTGTCGGAAACACCCACGCGGCGCTGGACGCACGCGCTCGATTCAATCGCGCTGCATCCGTTGTGGGGGATGATCCTGCTCGCGACGATCCTGTTCCTGATGTTCCAGGCGGTGTTCAGCTGGGCAACAATCCCCGCCGACGCGATTGACGCGGGCTTTGGCGCGCTGGGCGCGGCGATCACCGCGCAGCTTGGTGATGGCTTTATTCAATCCCTGCTGGTTGACGGCGTCATCGCGGGCGTAGGGGCGGTGCTGGTGTTCCTGCCGCAAATCCTGATCCTGTTTCTGTTTATCCTGCTGCTTGAGGCGAGCGGCTATATGGTGCGCGCCGCGTTTTTGATGGACCAGGTGATGGCGAGCGTCGGGTTGTCTGGCCGCGCCTTTATCCCGCTGTTGTCGTCCTTTGCCTGTGCGGTGCCGGGCATCATGGCGACGCGCACAATCGAGGATGAGAAGGACCGGCTGACGACGATTTTGATCGCGCCGCTGATGACGTGCTCCGCGCGACTGCCCGTCTATACGCTGATCATCAGCGCGTTGATCCCCAACACCCCGGTGCTGCCGTTTATCGGCCTGCAGGGCGTCGTGATGTTTGCGCTTTATGTTTTTGGCGTGGTTGGCGCGTTTGCGGCGGCGTTTTTCCTGCGCAAGACCGTGACACAAGGCGCGTCATCGGGCTTCATGATGGAAATGCCCAAATATCAACTCCCCCGGCTGCGCGATGTCGCGCAAGGCTTGCGGAGTCGGGCGGAAATCTTTCTGCGGCGGGCGGGCACGATCATCCTGTATTCGACCGTCGCGCTGTGGCTGCTGCTCAGCTTTCCCAAGCCGCCCGTTGGCAGCCCGGTATCGCCTGTCAATTATTCAATCGCGGGCCGGATCGCCAATGGCCTGGCCGTGGTGCTCAAACCAATCGGCTTTGACCGCGACATTGCGCTCGCGCTGATCCCGGCGATGGCGGCGCGCGAAGTGGCGGTCGCTGCACTCGGCACGGTTTATGCGATCGATAATCCTGATGGTGGTGTCGGCCAAAAGGCGCTCGCTGCAAATTTGCAGAAGCGCTGGAGCCTGCCGACCGCGCTTGCGTTTTTAATGTGGTTTGTCTTTGCGCCGCAATGTATCTCAACGATTGCTGTGACGCGGCGGGAGACAAACAGCTGGCGGTGGCCCGCCTTCATGGTTGGCTATCTGTTCGCGCTGGCTTACATCGCAGCAGGGGCGACTTATTGGGCCGCGATTGCACTCGGATTGTAGGAACATAAATTATGGCGGGAAGCGTCAACAAAGTCATTCTGGTCGGCAATCTGGGCCGCGATCCTGAGACCAAGAGTTTCCAGAACGGTGGCAAGGTCGTGAACCTGCGGATTGCCACGTCTGAGAGCTGGAAAGACAAGAATAGCGGCGAAAAGAAGGAGTCGACCGAATGGCATTCGGTGGCGATCTTCAACGAAGGCCTCGCCAATGTCGCTGAGCGGTATCTGCGCAAAGGATCAAAGGTCTATATCGAGGGCGCGCTCAAGACGCGCAAATGGCAGGACGCGTCTGGCAATGACCGCTATTCGACCGAGATTGTCCTCCAGGGCTTTAACAGCGTGTTGACGATGCTTGATGGTGCGCCCGGCAGTGGTGCTGGCCCGGGCGCGGGCGGCAGCAGCAGCGGCGGCGGCGGCAATGACTGGGATGGCGGTCGTGACGATTTCAGCGGCGGTGCCGCCCCGGCGCGCGGCGGCGCGAGCCGTGGGTCAGGCTTTGGCGGCGCGCCGAGTGGTGGTTTTCCGAATGATCTGGACGATGACGTGCCGTTTTAAGGTCAACGCCGAAGCAAGAACACCGCATGTTCGGCCAGGAAGTTCGCCGCTGGTGAGGTTGTTTGTTGATCGCCCGACAGGAACCACGCGCCCTCAACCGTAATCCCGCGTTGGTTCACAAAGGCGCGGAAATCGTCGATCGTGACGTGGTGAATGTTGGGTGTATCATACCAGCGTTCAGGCAACAGCCGCGTGACCGGCATCCGCCCGCCCCACAGCAAAGACGTGCGCACCCGCCAATGACCGAAATTGGGGAAGGAAACAAACGCCTGCCGCCCGATCCGCAGCAGATGATCCAAAACGACATCGGGCCGCGTCGTCGTCTGCAATGTCTGGCTCAGGATCGCATAATCAAAGCTGGCGTCAGGATAATCGGCGAGATCACGGTCGGCATCGCCCTGGACGACGGATAGCCCGCGCGCGACGGCGGCGGCGACATTGCGCGCGTCAATCTCCAGTCCGCGCGCATCGACACCCGCTGTGTCGCGCAACGCCGCCATCAGCGCACCATCACCACAGCCGACATCAAGCGCGCGGCTGCGCTTGGCGATATTGGCGGCGATGATCGCAAGATCGGGGCGCAAGTCTGTCACGCAACGGACCTCAAAAACCCATCGACCACGCGGTTGAGCTCGGGGCTGTCGAGCAGAAAGGCGTCATGGCCATAGGGGCTGGAAAGCTCGACAAAGCTTGCCGCCGCGCCGCTCGCGTTGAGCGCGTGGACGATACTGCGCGATTCGGCGGTCGGATACAGCCAGTCAGTATCAAAACTGACGAGGCAGAAGCGCGCCTGCACCCCGCAAAACGCATTGGCGAGCCGCCCGCCATGCTCCTCGGCGAGATCGAAATAATCCATCGCTCGCGTAATATAGAGGTAGGAATTGGCATCGAACCGGTCAGTGAAGCTGATCCCCTGATGCCGCAAATAGCTTTCGACCTGAAAGTCGGCATCAAAGCCAAATGTTTTTGCGCCATTCGGACTGTCTGGGCGCGCCTGCAATCGGCGGCCAAATTTCTCGGTGAGCCCCGCTTCTGACAAATAAGTGATGTGCGCGGCCATCCGCGCGACGGCAAGGCCCGCGCTGGGCGGCGTGCTCGCTGCATAATAATCCCCGCCCTGCCAGTTGGGATCGGCCATCACCGCCTGCCGCCCGACCTCATGAAACGCGATGTTTTGCGCAGTATGGCGCGCGGTTGCGGCGATGACGATGGCGGCGCGCACGCGATCGGGGAAGGTCGCTGCCCAGCTGAGCGCTTGCATGCCCCCCATCGAACCGCCGACCACCGCGCGCAACCGCGCTACGCCAAGATAATCCAGCAGCATTGCCTGCGCGCGCACCATGTCGCGGATGGTGATAACGGGAAACGACATCGCCCAGGGTTTGTGCGTCGCAGGATTGATGCTCGCCGGGCCGGAACTGCCCATGCAGCTGCCGAGCACATTGGCGCAGATGATGAAGTGATGCGCCGGATCAATCGGCTTGCCCGCCCCCACCATCCGCGTCCACCAGCCGGGCTTTCCGGTGGTGGGATGGTCGCTTGCGACATGCTGATCACCCGTCAGCGCGTGGCAGACGAGCACGGCATTGCCGCCATCTGCATCGAGCGTGCCATAGGTTTCATAGGCGATGTCGATGGGCGACAAGAGGCTCCCGCCATCAAGCCGGAGCGGCGCGGGCAGGCAGACAGAACGGCCAAGGCCAAAGCGGGCGTCGTGCGACATCGTTTGCGGCGCTAGGGCGGCGGCACTTGCCTTGTCAATGTGCCCGGGCAGCGGCACTTGCCTTGTCAATGTGCGCGGGCAGCGGCTATGCGGCTGCTATGTCCGCTCCCACCCCCAAGCCCTGGGTCATGGCCATTGCGCCCTATATCCCCGGCCGCGCCACCGCTGATGATGGGCGCAAGCTCGTTAAACTCTCCGCCAACGAAAATCCGCTCGGCACCTCGCCGTTGGCAAGGGTAGCGTTTGAGGCGGGCAGGCGATCACTCAATCTCTACCCCGATCCCGGCGCCGCGCTGCTTTGCAAAACAATCGCTGCCAAATACGGGCTTGATCCAGCGCGGATCATTTACGGTTCGGGCTCAGACGATGTGCTCCACCTCATCGCGGGCGCTTATGCAGGGCAGGGCGATGAGGTGATCTTTGTCCATTACGGCTTTGCAGTTTATGAAATCGCCACGCGCCGGGTGGGGGCAACACCTGTGGTTGCGCCGGACAAGGAGTATGCGACCGATGTCGATGCCATCCTTGCCTGTGTGACGGATCGGACGCGCCTTATCTATGTTGCCAATCCCAATAACCCTACTGGCACCTTTGCCCCGCGCGGCGAAATCGCCCGGCTGCATGCGGCACTGCCAGGTCATGTGCTGCTTGTGATCGATCAGGCCTATGCCGAATATATCGATGCCGACGATGACGATGGCGGGCTCGCGCTTGCGATGACTGAACCCAATGTTTTAGTGACGCGCACGTTTTCGAAGATTCACGGGCTGGCGGCGGAACGGATTGGCTGGGGCTATGGCGCGGCTGAGATGATTGATGCGATGCACCGGATTCGCCTGCCCTTTAACATCACCACCGCCGGGCAGATGGCGGCGGTGGCAGCGCTTGGCGATGATGATTTCGTCAATTCCGCGCGCGACCACAACGCCAGATGGCGCGACTGGCTGGCCAAGGAAGTGGCCGCGATGGGCAATCACGGGTTGCGCGCCGTGCCGTCGATGGCGAACTTTCTGCTTGTGCTGTTTGAGGGCAAGCTAACCGCCGAGCACGCTTACAACGCGCTCATGACGCATGGTTATATCGTCCGCTGGCTGCCAGGACAGGGCCTCCCGCACGGGTTGCGGATGACGATCGGGACCGAAGCGGAGACACGCGGCCTTGCCGCTGCTTTGCGCGCCATTGTTGAGCAAGGCGGCTGATGCTGCCTTTTGCGCGCGTCACGATCATCGGGCTGGGGCTGATCGGATCCTCGATTGCGCTCGCGGTGCGCGCGCAGATGCCGACGGTGCGGCTGACCGGCTATGATGCCGACGCCGAAGTGCGCGCGGTCGCTGATCAGCTCGACCTGTGCGACGACATCACTGACACCGCAGGCGCGGCCGTGATCGACGCTGATCTGGTTATTTTGTGCGTGCCCGTTGGCGCAATGGCGGCAGCAGCGCAGGCGATTGCGGCGGATTTGCCCGCTGACGCTATCGTGAGCGATGTCGGTTCGTGCAAGGCAGATGTCGCGCGGGTGTTGAGCGAGGCGCTGCCCGGCGCGCTGATTGTGCCCGCGCATCCTGTGGCGGGCACTGAACGCAGCGGGCCGGATGCTGGTTTTGCAACGCTGTTTCAGGGCCGCTGGTGCATTGTCACGCCGATTGATGACAGCATGCCCGCAGCCGTTGAGCGGGTGAGCGAATTCTGGCGGCGTTTGGGCGCTGATGTCGAACAGATGACGCCGGAACATCATGACCGTGTGCTCGCGCTGACGAGCCATCTGCCGCATTTGATTGCCTATACAATCGTCGGCACCGCGTCTGACCTTGAAGAAATCACGCAATCAGAGGTGATCAAATATTCCGCCGGCGGCTTTCGCGATTTCACGCGCATTGCTGCCTCTGATCCGACGATGTGGCGCGATGTGTTCCTGTCGAACCGCGAGGCTGTGCTTGATATGCTCCAGCGTTTTTCGGAAGACTTGAGCGCACTCCAGCGCGCGATCCGCTGGGGCAAGGGCGATGAGCTGTTCGATCTGTTCACCCGCACCCGCGCAGTGCGGCGGGGGATTATCGAACAGGGCCAGGACGATCCCGCCCCTGATTTCGGCCGCCAGCATGACTAGGCGCTTTAATCGAGCGCATTAATCCCGGTATGGACGCGCGCCTCAATCTCCTCGCGGGGAAGTTTGGCGGGTATCCGTTCGCCAAACAGGAATGTCACCACACCCGGTTTTGGCGGCCCGTGCTTGGGCAAGACATCGCCCGAGTTGATGGCGATCGGCACCACCTCCAGCCCGAGCACCCGGTAAAGCCCGGCAAAGCCAGAACGCAAAGGCGGTTTCTCGCCCGCCGCCACGCGCGTTCCTTCCGGAAAAATGATGACAGAGCGCCCCTCGGCAAGGATTTGCTTTGCCTCACGCATCATTTGCCGAAGCGCGCCCGATGACGCCTCACGGTCTACCACGATTGCCCCATATTGCTGGATCGCCCAGCCCCATACCGGAATCAGGCTGAGCTCCCGCTTGATCACGAAAACGGGGTTGCCAAGCTCCCGGCAAAGCTCCAGCGTTTCATACGTGGCGTGGTGCTTTGCTGCATAAAAGGTGGGTTCGGCACTGGCACTGCCGACATATTGGCTCTGAATACCCAGGCACCAACGCGCTGCCCAGCGGTGGAAGCTCGACCAGGCATGAACATTGGCAACGAGCATCCGGTGCCCAAAGAGCGCGCTGATCAGCGTGGCCAGCACAATTGGAACCGAACCGGTGTAAAAAACGATCATGAACACCCAGTTGCGCAGCGATCCGATCACGAACCCAGCCCCAACCAGAAAGCTGCCTGACGTATCAGAAACTTGTCATATTCAGCCAAAAGCAGAAAGAATTTCGGCGTCCCCGGCACACCATCGCCCACCACAACTATGTCCTTGCCCAGCGCATGGGTAAGTTCCAGCAGCGCGCGCCGTAAATGCCAGTCCGACGTCACCAGCCGGACCGAGCGATAGCGATGCCGGTTGACCCACGCTGCTGTCTCTTCGGCGTTGGAACGGGTATCAACCGCCTCATGGCCAAGATCAATACAGCAGGCAAATATCGCCGGGGCGGCATGATATTCGCGCGCCAGATCGATTGGCCGGACCCCGGGGGCGACGCCTGAAACCAGCATGCGGCGTGCCGTCTGCATCTTGAGCAACGCCAGCCCCCGGTCGATGCGTCCTGACGCGCCCGTCAATACGACGATCGCATCGGTCCGCCGATCATCCAGCGGCCCCGGCAAGGCCGCCATGAACCAGCCAAAGCCGAGCAGCCAGACAATCGCGGCGATCCCCAGGACCCGCCTGATCACAGCACTCGCCCGATCATGGCAACCGTCGCAGCGTTCGCAGCACGGAAAAGCGGGCAGCAAGTGTCGCCAGCATGGCAAACAGCACGGGAAGCGCCAGCAGCACAATCCAGTCGAGCGGCCCAAGTGCAACGCCTGAGAGCAGATCAGAACCAAGGGTCTGGGCCTGCATGCCGAGAAAAATGATCGCAAGCACGGCAAGGCCAGTGCCGATCACCCCGCCAAACAGTGTATCAAGCGCGATCCGACGTTGGAACAACCGCGCGACCTGCAGATCGGTTGACCCAAGGATGTGCAAGACATCGATGGTGTTGCGGTGCGTCTCAAGCCCGGCCCGACCAACCAGGATAACAACGGTCGCTGTCGCCGTCGCCAGCAGCAGAACAAGCCCAAAGGCAAGCCCCACGATCAGCCGCATGAAATTGCTGACGGGCGACATCCAGCGTTCATGCCGGTCAACGCGCGCGGCGGGCACAATCGCTTTGACGGCAGTCTCAACCCGGCGAACAGCCGCGTCATCTGCCATGCGCACATCAACATCAATCATCGCGGGAATCGGCAGATCCGGATCGCTGCCATCAGCCCCCAACCAAGGGCGCAACAAGTTGACGAGTTCCTTTCGATCAACCACGCTGGCATGCGCGATGTTGGGCATTGCCGATAGCGCCGCGACCAATGCGGTTACCTGTTGATCGCGTCTTGTTTCATTTGCCTCAATCAGCTGCAATGTTAGTCGTCCCGCAAGCTGCCGATCAAGCAGCGACGATGCGGCCAATACGGCCAACCCAAAGCCAGCGGCAAGCACTGTCAGGAACAGCATGATGGCCATGATCCACATCGTCGAACGCGTGTGCTGTCGTTCGTCAAGCAGGCGATGATCGGACACCGATGTTGTCAGTCGCAACTTCATGGCGCGGGGGCGAAGCCTTGCGCAGGCGGGAAGCGCAACGATCCCGTCGGGTCGAGCAGGGTGCCCTTGTCGAGCCGCATCATGTGCGCATTCGGGATGCGCCCGAGCAGATGAAAATCATGCGTCGCGACAACCACTGTGGTGCCTAACCGGTTCAGGCTGTCAAACAGATGAAGCAACCGTTCCGCCATATCGGGATCGACATTGCCGGTTGGTTCATCCGCCACCAGAATTTCGGGGCGACCGATCACCGCGCGGGCGATGGCTACGCGTTGCTGCTCGCCGCCGGAAAGCGTCTGTGGCCGTGCATCGAGCCGGTTCGATAGTCCCACCCAGTCAAGCATTTCCCGCACCGGTGCCGCCACATCATTTTCAGACACACCGGAAACGCGCAGCGGCAGGGCGATATTATCAAAGGCTGACAGATGCGGCAAAAGCCGAAAATCCTGGAAGACGACCCCGATCCGGCGGCGAAAGCCCGGCAGCCGATCACGCGGCAAGGCTGCGGCGTCCTCACCGAACAATTGAATTGACCCGCGACTTGGTCGCTGCGCGAGATAAAGCATCCGCAACAGCGACGTTTTGCCCGCCCCCGATGCGCCGGTCAGAAAGTAAAAGGCTCCCTTGGCTAGCGTGAAGCTGATATCGGTCAGCGTCTCTGGCCCTGAGCCATACCGCAGCCCTACTTTTTCAAACTGCACGATATTTGCCATAGCGGCGCTGTCCGCCCCCCTGATTGTTTGCAGCCGTTGGTTCATTGCATGCTCGCGGGCCGCGCTCAAGCATGTGTGGATCTTGCCACGCTTGGTCTCGACATGCTTAGACAGCGCATCCACGATAATCAGGATTGGATTTCCTGATCAACCATGAAATAGCGCTGCAATGATCCTCGAATGCACCGAGTGCCGGTCCCGTTACCTGGTCGCTGAAACTGCCATTGGCCCCAACGGCCGGATGGTGCGTTGCGCCAATTGCAAGCACAGCTGGTTTCAGCCGCCCGCGCAGGTTGATCCACTGGCAGCAACCGTCACACCGTCGGCACATCCCACAATCCCGATCACTCAAGCGCCTTTGGCAGCGGCACCGCGTAATGCCGGACCGGACGAGTATGATGCCTTTGCGCATCGCCCCCCTTTTCGCCCACGGCGCAACCCGGCACGACGTTACATGATCGCCGCTGTGGCGGCCGGCGTCACGATGCTGATCGCGGTTGGCGTGATTCTTTACTCTGACGCGCCCGGCATTGCCGCGCAATTCGGGTTCAGCGAGACGGTGGAATCGCCGTTGCGGATCGAGCAGTTTCCCATCGACCGGCGCGAATTGGAAAATAAGAGCGAACTGTTCGCGGTTAGCGGCCGGATCCTCAATCCCACCAGCAATCGACAGCCCATTCCCGATATCCGCGTCGAGTTGCGCGATGCGCAGAAAAGAATTGTCTACAGCTGGATAATTACGCCGCAACAACGTGTGCTTGCCCCCGGCGGGACGCTGGATTTCAACAGCGCCAAACTTGATGTGCCACAAAATTCAAAGACGCTCTATTTCAGCTTCTCTAGCGGCTCGATCAGCTGAGCGAGTCTGCGTGAGTGCCCGCCGCAAGATAAGCCGCTTGTAAACGGAGAACCGCGTTGCTAGAGGCTCCCCCCTGCCAGCTGCCGGGGTTGACCGGCGGTGTTTCACGTGCGGCCGTGGCGGAACTGGTAGACGCGCAACGTTGAGGTCGTTGTGGGCGAAAGCCCGTGGAAGTTCGAGTCTTCTCGGCCGCACCACTCTCCCCCCGAATACAGGTACCAGCGGGTGCCGATCCGACCGCCCTGGACGATGGCTGCTTCACTTGCGGCCCTTCGTGCGGGGTATTATGGTTTCAAGCTACACATGTCTTTACCATCGTGATCTCGATCTGCGCCTGGGATCGCG
>Ga0105047_10014562_pt1 | contig 12466 bp, 8 predicted proteins | sample MAT04_FD_78384 | JGI IMG/M metagenome (GOLD analysis project Ga0105047, IMG submission 78384) | Freshwater microbial communities from Lake Fryxell liftoff mats and glacier meltwater in Antarctica - MAT-04 (megahit assembly) | ecosystem: Environmental > Aquatic > Freshwater > Ice > Liftoff... | reverse complement strand
CGAACGGCTGCGCGCGCGCCATGAACGGCAGCTGAAGGCCGAACACGGTGCCAACCGCTGGGCGCATTTCGTCAACATCGGCCTGGGCAGCTGGCTGGTGACGCAACCGCTTTTGATCGGCGTGCCAGAACCGATGTTGCGCATCGGCGAAGTCGCCTGCGGGCTGCTGCTGATGCTGTGCGCGGGGCTGGCGCTGTCGTGGCAGCTGCGCTGGGCGCGCTGGCTGTGCGCGGGCATCGGCTGCGTGGTGATGGCGCTGCCGTTCCTGTTTTCCACCGCCAGCAGCGCGGCCTATCTGTCCGACACCCTGGTCGGCGCGCTGATCTTCGGCTTCGCGGTCTGCACCAAGCCCGAACCCGGGGTCTCGGCCATCGCCGCACTGCACGGGCCGGCGGTGCCGCCGGGCTGGAGCTACAACCCGTCGAACTGGACGCAACGCCTGCCGATCATCGTGCTCGCAGTGGTGGGGCTGTACGTGTCGCGCTACCTCGCGGGCTATCAGCTGGGCTACATCCCAGAAGTTTGGGACCCGTTCTTCGTCGGCAACCCGGCCGACCCGAAGAACGGCACCGAGGAGATCGTCACCAGCTTCGTCTCCGAGGCCTGGCCGGTGTCTGACGCGGCGGTGGGTGGCTACACCTACCTGCTGGAGATACTCACCGGCATTGTCGGCTCGCGCATGCGTTGGCGCACCATGCCGTGGCTCGTCGTGCTGTTCGGCTTGATGATCGCGCCGCTGGGCATCACCTCGATCTCGTTCATCGTCATCCAGCCGATCGTGATCGGCACCTGGAGCACGATCGCGCTCATCGGCGCAGCGGCGGTGCTGGTCCAGATTCCCTATTCGCTCGACGAATTGGTGGCCACGCTGCAGTTCCTGCGGCGGCGCCAGCGCGCCGGGCGCAGCCTGCTGCGCGTGTTCTTGTTCGGCGATACCGACGAGATGCCGCCCGGCCCGACCCGCCCAGTGCAAAGCGCACCGCCCGAGGACATCTTCGACCAGCGCCCCGGCGTGGTGGTGGCCGACATGGTGGGCGGCGGTGTCGGCCTGAGCTGGGGCCTGGCACTGGCGCTGGTGCTGGGCTTGCTGTTGCTCTTCACGCGGCCGCTGCTGGGTGTGGACGGCAGCGTGGCCAACGCGCACCACGTGATCGGCGCGCTGGTGCTGACGGTGGTGTCGCTGGCTGCGGCCGAAGTGGCGCGCACCCTGCGTTGGCTGATGGTGCCGCTGGGCTTGGCTCTGGCTGCGGTGCCGCTGATCTGGCCGGCCGGTGCGGCAGCAGCGGTCTTCGCGGTGGTGGCCGGCGTGCTGCTGATCGTCGCCAGCGTGCCGCGCGGAGCGATCAAGCAACGCTACGGCCACTGGGATCGGCTGATCAGGTGACCCCGCGTGCCGCCCCCAGGAATAAGAGGTTCTGATGAGCGCGATGGACGCCGACACGACGCTCGCAGGCGCCGACCGCGCTGCTGACGTGCGCCGGCGCCGGGCCTTGGCCGCGGCCATCGACGCTGGCGACGCGGATGCCGTCGCGCGCCTGCTCGACGGCGCCGATGCGAGCGCGATCGCCGATGCCCTGGAGTCGATGGAGCCCGGCCCGCGCTGCAGCGCCTGGCGCCAGATCGCGCCGGGCTGCCGCGGCGAGGTGCTGGTCGAGGCGCACGGCGAGGTGCGGCGCCAGCTGATCGCGTGCACATCGGCGGACGCGCTCGTCGTGGCGGTGGCGCCGCTGGACCTGGACGCGCTGTCGGACATCGACGCCGACTTGCCCACCGAGGTGCTGGACAGGGTGCTGGCTGGCATGGAGGCGAAGCGGCGCCGGCGCTTCGACCTGCTGCGCACCCACCCGGACGATTCCGCCGGCGGACTGATGGACGCCGACCCGGTGGCCGTGCGGCCGGGCGACACGCTGGCGCAAGCGGCGCAGGCGATGCGCCGCCACTGCGCCGAGCACGGCAGACTGCCCGCGCACCTGGACGCCTTGATGGTCACCGACGAAGACGATCGCTACCTGGGCCGCATCGACGTCGCCGACCTGCTGGTGCGCGACCCTGCCGACGAGGTGCGCTCGCATCTGCGCACAGCGCCAGGCCCGATCGACGTCGCGATATCGGCCGACGATGTGGCACGGCGCTTCGGGGACCTGAACCTCGTCTCCTCCGCGGTCGTCGACGACCACGGGCGGCTGCTCGGCCGCATCACGGTCGACGACGTCGTCGACATCCTGCGCCGACAGGCCGAGCGCTCGCAACTCGCCAACACGGGCCTCGACGAGGAGACGGACGCCTTCGCCCCGCTCCTCGTGGCCAGTCGGCAGCGCGCGCTGTGGCTCGGCGTCAACCTGTGCAATGCGCTCGTCGCAGCCTGGATCATCAGCCTGTTCGCGGTCACGATCGACCAGCTGGTGGCGCTGGCGGTGCTGATGCCTGTGGTGGCCAGCATGGGCGGCGTCGCCGGCACGCAGAGCCTGGCACTGGCGATCCGCGCCATCGCGCTCGATCAGGTGCAGCCGGGCAACCGCGGGCGTCTGCTGCGACGCGAGCTGGCGATCGGCGGGCTCAACGCGGCGCTTTGGGCTGTGGTGGTGGCCGCGGTGGCAATGGCCTGGTTCGGCAGTGCCGCGCTCGCCGGCGTGTTCTCGCTGGCGGTGGTGTTGAACCTGTTGAGTGGCGTGTTTGCCGGCACGCTCATCCCGATCGGACTGGAACGGCTCGGTGTCGACCCCGCACTGGCCGGTGGCGTGGTGCTGGTGGCATTGACCGACGCCCTCGGCTTCGGCGTCTTCCTCGGGCTCGGAACCTGGCTGTTGCTGTAAGTGATGACTGTGCGAGGCGCGATGCCCCGGGGCGCAGACTTCGAGCAGATGCTGTGCATCTTGTGCGCATGCGCCACCGATCTACTTTCGGCGATGGACGTCCTGCCTCGGCACATCCTCCGGTCTCTGGGGCTCTGCGAGCAGTTCGCCGAGCGTGGCATCGACACGCGACCCATCGGTGATTTCGGCAACCTCGCCAGCGGGGCCCATGACCTGGTCGGGCATGAAGTCCGCGCCATCGGGCACATCCTGCCCTGTGGCGTTGCCACGTTCGCCGGTCCCGGCCGCTGGCTGTGTCGACGATCAGCGAGCCGAGGTCGCCCGCGTGTTCGCCTTCGCCTTGGGGTCGTCGTGCTTTTCGTGCAGATCGGTGCGCTTCGGCTTAAAAACACGTTGCACGACAAGCACTTAGGGGTGCGGGACTTCTTCGCGCTTCGTCCTTTTCGTGCAGATTGGAGCGCTTCGACTTTGGTCCGCCACATGCCGCGAGGCGCCTGGGCAGACGCAGGTCAGACCTCTTTGCTCAGGTCGCGGAACTCCAGCTTGAACTGCCAGCCTTCGAAAGTCGCGACCATGCGGCCAAGTTCGTCCCACGAGATTTCGCGACCATCGATGACGACCATGGGCACACGGTGCTCGGCGTCGGGATCGCTGTCGACGGTGCCGCGCATGATCAGGCGATCGTTCACGTGCGGCCCGTGGTCAGAGTCGTCCAAATGGGTGATTGCCAGGGCCCGGCGCATCTTGCCGATCAGCTTGCCCAGCAATTCCAGTGGGTCGTCCTGTGGCTCCCCGATCACCTGAAACCGATACCCGGCCGGGCAGCCATCGCGCAGCTCGAGCGCATCGATCGCCATGCCGGGCCCGAACAGCTTGGTGCGAAAATGGAACTCGTGCTTGGCGCCACGCGCGTCGACCATGCAGACGGGTTCGAAGCTCACGTGCTCGAAACCCTGCAGACCGAGTCGGCTGGCGGCAGCTTCGTTGAAACATCGGCCGCAGAGCTGCCTGTAGCCACCCTCCATCGACCCGTAGTTCACGACATCGTGGGCGGGCACGGGCTGACGGCAAGCGTCGCAGGTGATGGGCTGCATGGGCGGCTCGATGTGTGTTGGCGAGGTGACTGTAGGCTACGGACGCGGCGCTGCGAACCGATCGGCCACCTGCCTGGCGCGACGGGCATTGTCGGTGTGCAAGTACATCGATGTCGTGGCCAGAGAGGCGTGCCGCAGGTTGTCGCGCACCGTGGTCAGCTCGGCGCCGCCTTCGAGCAGGTGGGTGGCGTGCGTGTGCCTCGTCCAATGCGGGGTTGCCCGCCGCAACTTCTCGGCAAGGGCCGCGGTGCCTTCGTCCACGACTTCGGCCGCCGTGGCGAAGAACCGCTTCATCACCCGCCACAGTCGCCACGAGGAGATGCCGCTGCCATCTTCTCCAAGGCTGCCGATCAACGGGGTCGACGGGCGCCACTTCGACGGTGTCACGGGCAGCCCCGTTGAGCGAGGTAGTCATAAGCCGCCTGACCTGGCCTTGACGGTCTCTGTCCTCTCGTCCCAACACATGTCGATGTTGAAGCTGGCTGGGCCCGGGGCTTTCTGAGGCGGGCAGGCGCGCGCTCACTCTGCGGGTGTACCCGTAGACGATCCCGCCGATGGACCGTCGCGGCGACTTCTGCGCCGCTCAGCGGTCTGCTGCCGACTCCGATCGCTGCCCAACAATTCTCTGCTGCCCCACGAAGTCCGGCCATGCGGCGAGAAAACAGCGTTCGAATTCCCTCCTTCACCATCAACGTCGCGGCCAGCCTGTTCTGACGCTGGGTGACCGCTATTCCCGCTCGGCCGTGAACCTGAAGCGCGTGGTGATCGACGAACGCGTGGCCGGAAAGTTTGCGATGTACTGGCCTTCGAGCGTCTGTCCATCGACCGAGATGGCATAGGTCGCCGCGCTGTCCACCTGGAGCCAGTTAAAGCTGCTCGGCCCGCTGCTGTTGACCGTCGCACCAGGGCAGACCAACGTGCGCGTGGACTGCAGCGTTGCCGACCCTTCAAAAGCGGTGAGCTCGCGGTTCGGCGGGTCGCCAATGCCGAGTTCCAGGTCCAGGTTGATGTAGAGCCTCGCACTCGGCAAGCCGCTGGCGTCCAACACCTTGCGGTCGGCGACATCGGTAAAGGCGCAGTCGCCGAAACGGCCACTGGCACCACCGTCGACAAAGCCGGCGCGCGGCTCGAACTGGGCGCTGTCGGGCAGCACGGCAGACACCTCCCAGCGCACCACGCCGCTGCCGTTGATCTGGCCGCTGATGCCCGCGCCGTCGTCATAGGTGGTGGTGGTGGACGCAGTGCCTCCCCAACGCCAGCAGCCGACGTTGGACGTGCTGATGCGCATGGGAAACAGCTCGGGGATGCGGAAGGGCTGCTCCGCGCCGCGGTTGACCTCGCTGTTGCTGACGATGAGGATCAACTCTTCCAGCCTTTCATCGCGTTTGTCGCGGCAGAAGTTCTTCGTCGAATCCGCAGTCCAGTCCTCCACCGGCTGCCAGACCCCGCCGATCTTCTTCACCGCCTGCAGCTTCATGAAGTCGCGGTTCGGCAGGATCGCAACCGGGTTGACCAGCAGCACCGAATGCACGCTTGCGTCACTGAACTTCAAGTGTTCGACGTAGAGGCTGCGCGGATCGACTTCATAGGCGTTGCTGACAAAGTTGTGGGCGTTTTCCAGCAGCTTGAAGGTGGCGCGGGGTTGGCCGGCCTGGTCGATGGGCAGTGTGCGCAGGCGCGTGTGCGACTGCGCAAAGGTGTCGCCGGGCGCCGGATCGAAGAGATTCGCCAGACCGTAGTCGTAGCGGTCGGTGCTGCTCCAGTAGTCCAGCACCTGCTCGGCGCGGCCCAGCCACAGCGTCTGCGCAAAGTCCGGCCAGACGGCTTTCATGCCGCCGTGCGGCGCCAGCGCTGCGGCCACGGCTTCGAGGCTGGCGTGGGTGCGCTGGGCGTCGACGATCTGGCGGATCGTGTCCGCCGTGTAACGCCGCGCCAGGTACTGGAAGAACAGGTAGCCGGCATAACCGCGGTCACCTGCGCTTTGACCGCGGCCGGGCTGTTCGATTGACTCCATGTGGTCGCTGCTGAGGTAGCGCAACAGGTGTTCGCCGGTGCGCGTGGCGGCGCTCGTCTGCTTGTCGAAACCGTCTTCCTGGTCGTAGCTGGGGTCGACATGGTCGGTGGCCCATTGCGCCGTGGCTTCGTCGATCCACACGTATTCGTCGCAGGCCGCGCTGCGATCCACCGTGAACTGCAGCGCGTGCATCAGCTCGTGCGCCACCATGCTCTTCACCTTGCGCCGATGCTCTGCATTGGCCGGCTGCCCAGCCGCGCCGTTGAAGTGGCTGTGCAGCGAATTCACCGACATGTAGGAGGCCGAGTTTTCGCAGGCCCCCGGGTAGGTCGTGACCTCGGCCGCCGTGCCGCCCTGCGACCAGCCCAGCACGTAGATGTCGTACGCACCGTCGCCGCCATTGCAGGCCAGGTTCGCGTCGCTGATGGGAAGGCGCTGCAGCACACCGGTGAGCGAGGCATAGACCTCTTCGACGACGGCCGCCACCGCTTCGGACACGTTCTGCGCCCGCAAGTCGCCCTGCGCGCCGGGGTTCAGGTAGTAGATGTTGAAGTGCGCCGTCGTGCGCAGCGCCCAGATCGACGGCAGCGCGGCCTGCGCGCAGTTGACATTGAAGAGGAGCGGCCTGGCACGGCCGCCCGCTGCGGCGGACAGCGCCCGCATGCGTTGCTGAATATCGGCGGCCTGGCCCCTCGCGGCAGCCGCCGCAGGCTGCCCCAGCTGCTGCGCATGCCAGCTTTCCGCGTAGATGGGCGGCAACAAGAAGGGCAGCAGCGTGTCCTGCCCGGCCTGGCTCAGGCTGGCCAGCCGGCCAGAGACTTCGCGCATCAGCAAGTGGCCAGGGGATGCCTGCGGTGCGCCATCGAATTCGGCTGGCAGGCGGGAGTCACCAAGGCTTGCGTACACGCGGTAGATCAACGCCTGCTCGCTGGTGATGCGGTTTAAAGTCAGGGCCTGGTCGATCAATGCACTGGCCGTGACGGCGCTGCTGGCATGCACCGTGACGGCCGCCGTCCGGGTCTGCGCACCGACGGTGGCGCGAATCTGCGCACTGCCTGCGGCCCGTGCCGTCACCAGACCCGTGCTGTCCACGTCGGCGACTGCCGGGTTGCTGGATGACCAACTCACCGCTGCCGATGCCTGCAGCGCGCGCATCGCGCCCTGGCCACCCACCAGCAGCCCGAATCGCGCCGGCAACAAGCTGAAGGCGGCCGCAGCCGGCGGCGGCGGCACCGGTGGCACGGGCGTCGGTTCAGCCTCGGAACCACCGCCGCCGCAAGCCTGCAGCAGCAGCAGCAAGATCAGCAGTGCAGCGCGCGCGCGTTTCATCGGGTGCCAGCGTAACGGCGCTGCGACCACAGCGGCAGCGCCGCCAGCCCCGCGGCCAGCAGCAGCGCCGACTGCGGCTCGGGCACCGCGGCCAGGCAGTCGTGGCCCGACAGGGCACTGAGCTGCGCGCCGCCGGCAAGCACCACGTTCTGCAACCGCGCCGTGTTGTAGAGGTCGATCTCGCGGCCGTCGGTTGAGATGGCGCGCAACTCTGCGGTCAGCACATAAGGCACGCCGCTGACAAAGTCGAAGGCCAGTGGCACCGTGCCGGTGAAGCAGCTGCGCTGTTCGTCGTATCCGTTGAGCCTGGCGCGGCCCACCGATGTGGGGCCGCCGAGTTCCAAGTCGCCGGAAATCGAGAGGTTGGTGACATCCCAGACCCGAAGGTCGAAGTACCAGTCGGCGTAGGTGGTGGTGGGCTGGAAGTCGAAAGAAGGGTCAAAGAGCCCGCCCGGACCCAGGCTCGACAGGCCATCGATCGTGACCACCGCGCTCAAGCTGCCGTTGCCGCTGAAGCTGAAGACATCGCGCCATGCGCTGTCGGCTTCGGCGAAGGTGCGCAGGCTGACGCTGGCGCTGTCGTTGCCGCGCGTCAGGGTGCCGGCGACGCTGTGGCTCATGCTGGTCTGCACGCGGTTGATGGAAAAGTCGCTCTGGCTCCTGGCGCTGGCGCTGCGAGAGAACTCCGGCACCCCGCACCGCAGCACGGTGCAGCCGTTGCCGCTGTAAAGCGGGGCTGTCGTGGCGACGCTGCCCGAGCCCTGATACACCGCAACGCCGGGCGCCAGGTCGGTGGGCATGATGAAGTTGCCCTGAATGCCTGTGACGGCATTGCGCACGCTCCAGGTCGCACTGCCGCCCACCGCCGCGCTGCAGGTGGTGAAGGAACTGCAGGCGGGCAAGGCGCCTGCATCACCGAAGGCCAGGCCTCCGGTGGAACTGCCCAGCAGCGCCAGCACGGCGGCCAGGCGGAGAGGCAACGTGAAGGCGACTTGTTTCATGGCGACGGACTCCTGCAAGGGCTGGGACTGGCGCAAGCCTAGGTCGCACCCCATTACGAAAGCCATACCGATGGCCGCCGCGCCGCCCTCCCCCCTATGCCGTAGGGCCGCCTGCGGATGGGGTCTGGGCCTGCGCCTGGAGGCGCAGCGTGGCCGGCGACGGCTCGGCACCCAGACGCTGCGCGATGGCCAGCCGGCAGCGTTCAAAGACCGTCAGCGCCGCGGCCTTTTCACCCGCGGAGATGAGTTCGCGCATCAGCTCGCGCACCAGGTCTTCGGCCAGCAGGTCGAACTCCAGGCCGCGCTCCAACACGGCGCGCGCCGCTGCGCTGTCGCCGCGCGCCATGGCGGCTTGCGCCAGCAGCGTCACGATGCGCTTGAACTTGCTGGCCAGGCGCGAGCGGTACACCAGTTGCCAGGCCTCGTCGTCGCTGCCATGAAGGAAAGCGCCGCCGTACAGGGCCTGGGCACGTTCGGCAGCGGCGCGCGCGGCAGCCGGCAAGGCGCTGGGGTTCGGCATGCCGACGCTGTCCGCCAACTGCTCGAAGGCCAGGCAATCCACCCACACCTGCTGCGGGTTCAGGCTCAGCCGGCCGACCTCCAACAGCACCGCGTCGTCATGGCCCAGCAGCTTGCGCAGGCGGTGCAAAGCCACCGTAAGCGCGGCATGCGCCTTGTCGCCTTCGAGTTCGCGCCACAACGCAAAGGCCACCGTGCCCACCGACACCTCGACGCCACTGGAGGCGATGACGAAGAGCAGCAGTTCCAGTGGTTTCTTCGCCACCTTGCCCTTGAAGGCCAGCGTCTGGCCGTCGATCTCGATGCGCAGGGCGCCGAGCGTGCGCACCCGGATCGGCCAAGGCCATTCGGCCAGGTCGGGCCGCACGGCCGCCAGGCCGCGCGTGGCGATGACTTCGCGCACGAAGGTGGCTTCGATGCCGCGCTCCAGTGCCAGCGCGCATACGGCGGCAGCCACTGCGGGCGTGGCGCGGAAGAAGTTGAGCCAGGCCAGTTCACGCGCGATCTGCAGGCCACTGGCGAGTTGCGCCGTCGCTTCGTTCTGGCTCTGTGCGCCGTCGGCCGTCGCGTGGTGCAGCGCGCGCGCCAGATGCGCCAGGCATGCGCAGAAACGCGCTTGCGAACCGCTGGCCGCGCGGCCCGCACGTTCAAAGAAAGGCAGCGCCTGCAGGTAGGCACCCTGCGCCATCTGCACCTGCCCTTCCTGCATCACCGTCACACCCATCCAGCGTTCGGGCAACTGGCTCGCACCGGCCAGGCGCAGGGCCAGCCGGGCGTGGGTCAAGGCCTGCAGGTGGCGGCCGTCCAGCAGGTCCAGGCGCGAATGCAACAGGTGCCACCAGCCTGCCGGCCGCGGCGCGCGCGGGTCCAGCAGCGGCTCAGCGCGTTGCAGCGCGCTGCGGCCTGTGTCCGCATGGCCGGCGCCGAGCGCGATCTGCGCGTCCAGCAGCATGAGCTTGAGTTCAATCACCGGCAGTGGCGCCGGCCCGGCGGAGAGCCGCCGCTGGCGCAACGCGGCTGCGCGTGCCGGCGCTTCGCACTGGTAGAGCGACTGCACGACGAGGTGGAAGCCTTCGTCGGCCAGCCGTGCACCCACAGCCGGGTCGGCCAGCAGCGGGCGCAGGGCAAGCTCCAGCCACAACACGCCCGCCAGGTCCATGCCGATGTGGTGGTAGCCCAGTGCCGTCAGGCCGGCGCAGCAGCGCAGCGACGCGGGTATGGTGCTGTCGGCCAGCGCAGCCGCGAGCTTCGCCGCGCGCGCGGCCAGGTCGGGCGCGTCGAGCGCCTGGAAGCCGCCGGCCATCAGCGCGCCGGCTTCGGCCAGCAACGCGTCGGCCGGGTCGGCCCACGGTGCCAGTGCTGTGCTGGCGATCAGCGTGACCGCGGCTGCTTCGAAGCCGGTGTAGTCATCGTCCGCGATGCCGATGAACACCAGCAAGGCGGCGCACGCCAGGACCTGGCCATTGGTGTCGCCCAGCGCTTCAAAGGCTGCAGCAGCAGCGTGCAGTTCAGCCCGGCCCGCGCCCAAATCGGCCAGGCCCAGCGCCAGGCCACGACGCAACAACGTCATTGCCTGCGGCGACGAGACCGAGATCATTGCGGCTTTCCTCGAATCGGCGGTAATCGAGCGGATTCTCACGCACCTGGGTTTGCAGGCGCGCGTGCTGCCATGGGCGCCGACGCGCAACCCACCTGCAAGACGCTGACTGATGGCGACTTGGCACCCCGGGCTGCGCCGAGAGCTGCGCCTCCCGCGAGCACAGGCATGAGGCAGGCTACGAATCTTGCGGGTTCGCCCCAGCCAGGAGTCGCGCTCAGGCTGAGCGGCAAGCCTGTCGATGATCATCGTCCGCTCGGCCGGGCGAAACACCCCGCGGACCACCCCAGCGCGAGCGGGCCCCTCCAACCGGGCTCGAAAACACGCAGGGAACTACGCCTCGAGACGGGCGTTCATCCAGGCGCCGTGCGCTTTGCCGCCACGTCACGCGCCCGGCGCTGGCCAACGCACGCGTTCAATGCAGTGCGGCTGGGCAGTTGGTACTCAAGCCCAAGGCCGCGTGGCGCGACGGGACCTCCGACATCGTGTTGTCGCCGCTTGCAGTTCATCCAGCGGCCGGCTGCAGCGGCCAAGCCTGAACATACCTTTGACCGCTCCAAGGCGCTCAATCTCGCTGTTCGAATACCCGGATTGGGTCGACTCCGGCCAGCCATCCTGACGAACAGAAGACCACAGCCCGGTCATTGACGGTCACCCAAGCGCTGAGGCAATCCTCGCGTGGTCAATTCGCGGCGAACTCGTCGCCCAAGGCAGCCGCAATGTCTTGGCGCTCGCCCAGCAGTCGGACCACATCCAGGTGATCGCCGCGTTCGAAGTAGCACCAGAGCAGCGCAAACTTCGTCGCCCGCCAGGTCCGAAGCCCTGGAATGCCCAGGCGCTTTCCGAGCGTCGGTGAGCCGATGCCGGGGTCAAGTTCGATCTGGTCCAGCGCAGCGTTGGTGGCCTTGACCACCCGCACCGCAACGCGGGCGACGCCTTCCTTGCGGTAGTAGCGGACCTCGGCTTGCTGGTCGCGCAGCGCCTGCGGACGCAGTACCGCCGGCTTCAATCGATCTCGCCGCGAGCGATGGCCAGCAGTTCCTTCTCGTCCGCCTTGGTGCGACGCCGGCCGGGCCCGGAGGCGATCCCCTCTTCGATGAGTTCACGAAGCCGCTTCTTGGCCTGCTCTTCCTGGTCACGACGCACCAAGTCTCGGATGTACTCGCTGGTGTTGCCGTAGTTGCCTGTGGAAACCCGGTTGTCGATGTACTCGCGCATCGATTCAGGAAGGGCAAAACTCATGGTGTGGCGGCTCATGGCGTCATCTTGTGCGACTTGACAACTGTTGTCAACATCGGTACGCGGCCTTATCCGTTTGGCCTTGTCACGAAGCCACTCGTGCCAGGTGGCGCGGCCCGCGCTGTACCAAAGCCTCGGCGTACTTCTCCACGACGAACCGCATCGTGCCACGGGAAGTTGATGTGCGAGAAGTGTGCCGGTCCAATGCGGCGCAGCCAGTCGTCTTCGACTCGCGTGCCGTCGCGCTTGAGCCTCTCGACCACCTCGTGCATCCGGCTCGTGTTCCACGCCAGCACGACGTGGGTCAGCAGGGCGTGCGAGCCCGAGATGGCGCGCATCTCGTCCCGGCGCCGGCCTCGCTCGAGCGCGACCTTGCCCGAGTACACGGCGCGCTGAAGCTGGTGCACCGATTCGCCAGGATTGAGCAAGGTGTGGATCTCGCGTCGGAATTCTTCGATGGCGTTGTTGTCGCAAAGGAACACGGTTCGCAGCAAACGGCCCAGGTACTCCGCGGCCCGGTGCAACGGATCCCCTTGCGCGGCCGACCCGAAACGCTGCAAGGCCAGCGTGGCGGAGACACGGCCGGAGCGGATCGACGCAGCCAGTTGTAGCAGTTCGTCCCAGCCACGCTCGATGGCGGCGATGGACACGCGCCGGACTGTCACGGCCTCCAAACATTCCGGGACCGTGAAGCCCCGCGGCAGGTAGAGCTTTCGTTCGGCCAGGTCCCTCAGCCGCGGGCACAGACCAAAGCCCAGCAGCTTGGCGATGGTCATCGCGGGGTTCGTGTAGCCGTGCGTGTCGACCGCGAGCAGAGAAATCCGAATGCGATCAGCGGTGCTGTTGTGCTGTTGTGCTGT
>Ga0105047_10014561_pt1 | contig 12466 bp, 13 predicted proteins | sample MAT04_FD_78384 | JGI IMG/M metagenome (GOLD analysis project Ga0105047, IMG submission 78384) | Freshwater microbial communities from Lake Fryxell liftoff mats and glacier meltwater in Antarctica - MAT-04 (megahit assembly) | ecosystem: Environmental > Aquatic > Freshwater > Ice > Liftoff... | reverse complement strand
GGATTTGCGCGGGTGGTCGCCGGCGAGGTGGGCGCGGAAGCGGAGCGGCTGCTCGTGGAAGGCGAACGCGCGCTGAGGGCAAAAGCGGAACCCAGTGCGGAGGAAAAGCAGCAGGTCGCGAAAGCGGCGGAGTATCTAGTCCGGCTGCGCGAGGCGGGCGCGAAGCCGTAGGCTCTCTTTTATCCCTCCGCGAGCACGCCGCGCAGCCACGCGAGTTCGGCGGGGATATCCGCGGGCTCGGCCACGGTGCGGGCGACTTCCTCTTCGAGCAGATCGCGAAATTTCCGCCGCAGGCGCATGACGAGCAGACGCGTCGCGCCTTCGGTGGAGCCGAGTTGCGCGGCGAGGTCGCGGTAGGGAGCGCGATCTTCTTCGGCGACGAGATGGGGCTCGATGGCGGCGAAGAGGCCGGCGCGCTCGTTCGTCTCGAAGGCCGCGCGCAGCCTCTCGCGCACGCCGGTGAGGAGGCCGCGAGCCCAGGTGAGGAGGTAGAGTTTTTCGGGGTCGCGTTCGTCGGGCGGCTCGACGGAGTAGCGGTGTTCGGCGTCGTCCCACTCGATGGGAATCGGGATCGCGCCAGCGCCGCGCTTTTCCGCATGCGCGCGGCGATGGGCGTCGGTGAGATGGCAGGTGAGCGCGTCGAGCAGGAGATTGCGCAGGCGGCCTTTGTCGCGGTCGGCGATCTGGATGAGTTCACGGCGGATGAGCCGCTCGAAGAATCCTTGCGTGAGATCTTCCGCATCCTGCCGGTCGCTGCCGCGGCGGCGGATGAAGGCGTAGATGGGATACCAGTAACGCGCGCAAATCTCCTCCATGGCCAGCCGGGCGGGTTCGCCGCCGCCGCGGGCGCGCTCCACGAGGCTCCAGTGCGTGGTGGGAAAGGCGTGGGGCGGCTGCGGTGATTTGTCGGAGGGCACGCGGCGAGAAAGTTAAACAATCCTCGCGCGGCAGGGAAACGAAATGGCCGGCACTGCGGAGAAAGAGAGCACGGGGGCGCTCACGCCTTCGCAAAACCAAAACCGACAAAACCATGAAAACACTCCGAAACCTCCTCACCGCCGGCCTCGCGCTGGCGATCTGCCATGCCACACTCCGTGGCGAAACCTTCCCGATCTTCGAAGACACGGCCGGGTCCGCGACGACGAACACCATCCCGAAAAACGCCGGTGCAGCGAAGACGCTCGCCGTCTCGGCCAAGAGCAACGCTTACATCAATTTCAGCGTTGGTTCCGCGAGCATCGCCCCGGCCACGGTGACCCAGGCGCGGCTGGTCATCTTCGTGCCCAAGTCCAGCATCGCCGGGACGCTCTCGATCAAAAATCTCACCTCGGGTTTCAGCGAGACGATCCTCACCGCGACCGCTCCGGCGCCGACGCTCGGCGCGACGCTGGACACGATCAACCTCGCGCTGGTCCCGCTGAAGGGAGACTACTACATCAGCGACATCACCGCGCAGGTGCGGGCCTGGCTGGCGACGCCGACCACGGAATTCGGCATCGCGATCACCAGCGACGGCCTCGCCAGCGCGATTCTGGCAAGCAAGGAAGGCGCGGGCAGCGGCCACCCGGCCTTCATCGAGGTGGATGTGAACCGCCCCGGCGGTGCCGTCTCGGGCACCGACGCGACCTTCACCGGCAACGTGGCGGGTGGAGCCTTCAATGGCACCGCCTTTAACGGCGCAAACTTCACCGGCTCGGGCGCGAGTCTCACCAGCCTGAATGCGAGCAACATCCTCACCGGCACGCTGGCCGACGCGCGGCTTTCCGCGAACGTCCCGCTGCTCAACGCCGGCGTCCTCGCCGACGCCGTGCTCTCCGGGAACATCCCGCGCCTCAGCGGCGGCCTCCTTTCCGACGCGCAGCTTGCACCCAACGTCCCGCGGCTGAACAGCGGCCTGCTCTCCGACGGGCAGCTTTCGTTGAACATCCCGCGACTCAACGCGGCCGCGACCACTTTCACCGGTAACCTCCTGGCCAGTGGCATCGGTGCCACCACCTTCACCGGGTCGGGAGCGAGCCTCACGAATCTCAATGCGAGCAGCCTCACCAGCGGCACGGTGGCCGATGCGCGACTGGCCACGAACATCCCGCGGCTCAATGCCGGCCTGCTCGACGACACCGCGCTCTCCTCGAATATCCCGCGGCTCGATGCGGGTGGGAATGTCTTCACCGGCACGGTGAGTGGAACGAGCTTCACCGGCTCGGGCGCGAGCCTCACGGCGATCAACGGCTCCAGCATCGCCACAGGCACGGTGGCCGATGCGCGCCTCTCCACGAACGTCCCGCTCAAGAACGGCCCGAACACCTTCACGGGCACCCAGACCGCGCCCGCCTTTGTCGGCAATGGCACCGTTCCGGTCGGCGGCATCATCATGTGGGGTGGCTCTTTCGCGCCGGCGGGCTGGCAAATCTGCGACGGAACCAATGGCACGCCGGATTTGCGCGGTCGCTTTGTTCTCGGCTTTGGCGCCGGGCGCTCCATCGGCACGACCGGAGGTTCGGAGTTCAAATCATTGAGCATCAACGAACTGCCGCCGCACTCGTTCACGGTTTCGAGCGTGATTAACACCGCCGGTTACAGCGCAAACTACAACGGCTCGGCCGAAGTGGTGCGCGCCCCCCTCAACGGCTCGGTCGCCAACGGTGTCCAAACCGTGTCCGGGACCACCAATACCGTGGGCGGTGGCCAAAGCTACAGCACGATGAACCCCTTCTACGTCCTCGCCTACATCCAGCGGCTGCAATAGCGCCGCGCGGGAAGCCTTGTCGGTCCCGCCGCGTCGTCTCCTCAAAAGGTGCGGCGCGGCGTGGATCGGCACGCGGCTTAGCGTATGTAATGAAGCTCAATTCAGCCGCGGATGGACGCGGATATTCGCGGATAGGAAAACCTTCGCATTCTCTGTATCCGCGTTTCATCCGCGTCCATCCGCGGCTCAAACTCAGCTCGTCGGTCGGACTTCCGGGACATCCTCTTAAAGCAGTGCGCTGTCGTCGCGCTTCTCCAGCCGCATCACCTGTTTTTTCACCACCTCGATCTGCTTGGTGAGTTCAAAGAGCGCCTTGATGATCTCGCCCTTCGTCGGCTCGTCGCCCAGCGCGGGCAGCAGCGGGTGCAGGCGGGTCACGCCGGAGGAGAGGTCGTTGCAGGTGGCGCGGATTTGCTGAATGGCGGTCGGGCGGTCCATGGGTTCGGTGGCGGGCAATCTCCCGGCGGGGAGCGCAAACGGGAAGGAGATTTCATTTCCAAAGCGCGCCACACCCTGCCCATCATCGACCGTATGACGAGAGTAGTGGTCACTTGCGGACCGAGTTTCGAGCCCATCGATGAGGTCCGCCGGCTGACGAATTTTTCCACCGGAGAGCTGGGCATCCTGCTTTCCAACGCCCTGGCGAGCGCCGGTTACGATGTGGTCTGTTTCCGCGGCGTCGGCGCCACCTGTTCCCGGCCGATCGAGGGCGCGCGGGTCTTTCCTTTTGCCACGAATGCGCACCTCCTCACCGGGCTCGAGACGCTCCCGGAACGCGAGGCGGTCACGGCCGTTTTTCACACCGCGGCGCTTTCCGACTTCCGCCTCAAGAGCGTGCATCGCGACGATGGCACGGAGGTCGCGGCCTTGAAGCTGCCGTCGCGCGAGGGCGATCTCACGCTCCGGCTCGGCCCGGCGGAAAAGGTGATCTCGCATCTCCGCAGCCTCTTCCCCGTGAGCCGCATCGTGGGCTGGAAATACGAGCTGAACGGTTCCCGCACCGACGCGTTGCGCGCCGCCGTCCGGCAGATCGACGAAAACCGCACCGATGTCTGCGTGGTCAATGGGCGGGCCTACGGCGCGGGTTTCGGTTTCATCGAGCCGGGGGTGCCGCTCCTGCATTGCGCGGATAAATCCGAACTCTGCGCCCACCTCGTCGGCTGGCTGAGCATGGCCATTTCTCGCTGAACGGCGCATCGACCCGGCGCGCCCGCGCCACGCGCAGTAGTGGCTCAGTGAGGTAGGGAAGCCGCGCCGCGGGTTCCCACGTTGAAGGGTAGGCGACAAAACAGCCCTCCACGCGATTTAGGGAACCCGCGGCGCGGCTTCCCTACCGCGATTTCCGCAAATTGAGCCACCACCCGCCGCGCGAACCGCTGGCGCGCCGCCCTCACCTCACGCTACATTGCCGCCGCATCATGCCCGCCCCTCCTTCTTTGCTCATCGGCGGTGAATGGATCGCCGCCACCGGCGCGACCTTGCCGGTGATGAATCCCTTTACCGGCGACGAGATCGCACGCGTGCCGCTCGGCGGTGCGGCGGAAATCGAGCGCGCGCTCGCGGCGGCGGCGGCGGCTTGCCCAGCGGCGAAGGCGACGGCGCCGCACGAACGCGCGGCCTTGCTCCTGCGCGTCGCGCAGGGATTGGAGCGGCGGCGCGAGGAATTCGCGGCCACGATCACGAGCGAAGCGGGCAAACCCATCACGCTCGCCGAGGGCGAAGTCACGCGGGCGATCCTCACTTTCACCATCGCCGCGGAAGAAGCGCGGCGGCAGCACGGCGAACTGCTCGATGTGGATGGATTCGCCACCGGCGCGGGGCACCTCGGGCTGGTGCGCCGCTTCCCGCTCGGCGTCGTCGCCGCGATCACACCCTTTAATTTCCCACTCAATCTCGTCGCCCACAAAGTCGCGCCCGCGCTCGCCACCGGCAACACGATGGTCGTGAAACCCGCGGGCAAAACGCCGCTTACCTCGCTGCTTCTCGCCGAGGTGCTCGTCGAGGCCGGCGTGCCCGCCGGGCAAATGAATTTTGTGACGTGTTCGGATCAGGACGCCGCGCTGCTGGTCAGCGATGCGCGGGTGAAAAAGATCACCTTCACCGGCAGCCCCGGCGTCGGCTGGATGCTGAAAGCGAAGGCCGGCAAAAAACGCATCACGCTCGAACTCGGCGGCAACGCCGCGGCGATCGTCCACGCCGATGCCGATCTCGATCTCGCCATCCCGGCGATCGCGTTCGGCGGCTTCGCCTTTGCCGGGCAGTCGTGCATCAGCGTGCAGCGCGTCGTCATCCACGAGTCGCGCTACGACGAGGTGAAGCAGCGGCTCGTCGCCGAGATCCGCGCGAAGATCAAAACCGGCGATCCGCGCGACCGCGCCACCGTCGTCGGCCCGATGATCACCGCCGACGCGCTCGCCGGCATCCGCGCGAAAATCGACGCCGCGCTCGCCGCGGGCGCGCAGCTCGTCCACGGCGGGCAAACCATCGGGCGTTGCCTCGAAGCCACCGTGCTCGAAAACGTCGCACCCGCGCTCGATCTCTGCGCGACGGAAGCCTTCGCGCCCATCGTCACGCTGCACCGCTACCGCGACTTCGATGAAGCGCTCGCCTTTGTGAACAACTCCGAGTTCGGCCTCCAGGCCGGCGTCTTCACCCGCGATCTGCAGCTCGCGTTTCGCGCCTACGAGGTGCTCGAGGTCGGAGGCGTGCTGGTCAATCAGGTGCCCACTTTTCGCGTGGAAAACATGCCGTATGGCGGCATCAAGGATAGCGGCTTCGGCCGCGAAGGCGTGCGCTACGCCATGGAAGAAATGACCGAGCTGAAATCCCTCATCATTCGCCGCTCGTGATCCGCCCACTCTTTTCTCTCCTCGCCGCCCTCCTGCTCGCCGTTCCCGACGCGCCCGCCGCCTTGCGCGGCACCAAGAACGACAAACTCCCGCGCGGCACCGAGCCCGCGAAGCCCGGCCTCGAAGCCCCGCCGCCCCCGCGGCGCCAGCGCATCTTCGGCATCGGCGTCGGCTTCGAACCCAGCGGCGCCCTCGCCGGAGTGGCGCTGCGGATCGTGCTCCCCGATTCCCCCGCCGCCCGCGCCGGGCTCGCCCCCGGCTGCATCGTCTCCGAGATCAACGGCGAAATCACCGCCGGCCGCACCGGCGAGGATTGCGCGCGGATCATCCGCGATGGCGCCAAGACGGTGAAGGTGAAGTTCCTCGACCCCGCGATGCGCGAACGCGTGATCACGCTGGAGAAACAGTGGATCCTCGTGCCGGAGTGACGGGGATGACGCGGATTTTTTGACCACAGATTTCACAGATGACACGGATGGGGAGGGCGTTGGCCGCGCGATTCTTCCAGCCGTGTCATCTGTGAAATCTGTGGTCACCTCCCTCCCGTCCATCCCCGTGCCGGCGCGGATCGCCGTCAGCGCGTGGCCGGTCGCACGACGGGCAGGTGCGCGTATTTTGCGGTCCATTCGCCCGGCAGCCGCACCGGTTTTCCCGCCGGCATCTGCACCACCGCGAGCATCTGCCGCGCGCTGACGATCAGCGCGCCGTCCGCCGGTCGGCGCACTTCAAAGGCGCACCAAAAGCGCATCCGATCCACGCCTTCCAGCCGGCCGTGGACCACGAGTTTGTCGCCGAGCACCGCGGGCCGGCGGTAGTCGATCTCCGAGCGCACGACTACGGGGTAAAGCTGCGTGCGCGCCATCTCCGCGAGGCTCCAGCCGAGCTGTTCGGCGAAGAGCGTGCGCGCGATTTCGATGAAGCGCAGATACGCGATGTTGTGTACCACGGCGGCGCAATCGGTGTCGAAGAACATCACCTGCACCTCGGTCGCGATCGTCGGCGTTTCCGGCTCTGGGGAAGAATTCACGCGGCGACGTTCGGCGGACGCCGCGCGGCATTCAAGCGCCCAGCTTGCGCGGCACCGCGGCTTTGCGGCTAACTCCCGCGATGCCCCACCCCGATGATCACCGACCTGCGCGCGAGCGCGGCCCGATCGTCTTCATCAATTTCTGGCGCGACGGCGGCATGCGCCACTACTCGGAATCCGTCGTCCACGCGCTCCAACCCGAGCCCGTCTGCTACGTGCGCAATTACCCCGGCGACACCGGCGCCGATGGCCCCGTGCTCGACATCGACTTCCACCCGCTGCGCTGGCGCAACGCCGCCGCCATCCGGCGCGTCGCCGCCCTGCTCCGCGAAATCCAGCCGCGCGCCGTCCATCTGAATAACGAGCAGCCCGCGCTGCTCCCGATCTATCCGCAGCTCGCGCGCTACAACTCCGTCATCACGCTCCACGACGCCCGCTCCCACGCCGGCGAGAGCCTCGCCAAGCGCGCCTTTCACCAGCTCCATCTCCAGTTCGTCCGCCGGTTCGTGAGGAAAGTGATCGTCCACTCCGAGGCGATCCGCGATGCCCTGCCCGCGAGTTTTCCGCGCGCGCGCATCCACATCGTGCCGCATGTGAACTACAGCCTCTGGGCTCGCGCCGCCACGCCGCCGCCGCCCGCGCCGCCGCTCACCGTGCTCTTCTTCGGCCGCATCCTGCCCTACAAAGGCCTCGACGTGCTCCTCGCCGCCGCGCGCCTGCTCGATCCCGCGCGCTTCCGCTTCGTCATCGCAGGTGAGGGTGAAGTACCCGCCATCACCGCGCCGAACGTCGAGATCGACAACCGTTTCATCACCGACGACCTGCTGCCCGGTCACTTCCAGCGCGCCCACGTCGTCGCGCTGCCGTATCACGCCGCCTCGCAGAGCGGCGTCGCGCAGATGGCCTTCGCGTTCGGTCGCCCCGTCGTCGCCACCCGCGTCGGTGCGTTGCCCGACATCGTCCACGATGCGGTGAATGGCCTGCTCATTCCGCCCGGCGACCCCGCCGCACTCGCCGCCGCGCTGGAACGTCTCGCCGATGACCCGCTGCGCGCCCGGCTCACCGCCGCGATCACCGTGGACCAATCCAGCTCCGACGCCGCGATCCGCCGCGCGCTCCTCGCCGTCTACGATGCCTGAGCTCCTCGCCATCATCACCGGCGAACGCGGCCAGCGCGAAATCGTCCGCCCGCTCGCCGCCGTCGGCGTGCCGTGCCGCGTGCTCGATTGGGAAGACCTCACGCGCCAGCCCGGCTCGCCGCATTGGCGCTTCCTCCGCGAGCTGTGGCCGCTCATCCGCGCGCACCGCGGCGCCACCGTTTTCACCGACATGAACTCCGCCTTCCTCGCCGCGATCCTGCTCGTGGCGAAGGCGCACGGCTGCCGCGTGCTCCTGCGGCTCCGCGGCGATCCGTTCGCCGAGACGCGCGGTCAGCTCGCCTTTCATTGGCAGCAACGCGAATGGCTGCCGCTCGCCCGTGTCGCCGTCGCGTGGCTGCTCGATGCGCGCCTCTTCGTGTTCGTCCATCACTTCGTCCCCGTGTCGGAATGGATCGTCCGCCGCCTCGGCATCGCCGCCCGCAGCAGCATCGTGCGCATTCCCGTGCCGCTGGAAAACTTCCCGCCCGCGCCGCCTCGCGACACCCCGCCGCTCCGCCTGCTCGCCGTCACCAATTTCAACTTCCCGCAAAAGGTCGCCGCCCTCGGCCGTTTCCTCGCCGACTACGGCGACTTCCTCGCCGCGCAGGGTTTCCGCGTCACCGTCGCCGGCGCTGGTCTCAGCCTCGAAACTTTCCGCCAGCGTTACGCCGCGAGCGCGGAATTTCCTGGCTTCGTCCGCGACGTCGCCGCGCTCTACCGCGAGCACGATGTCTTCATCCACTTCTCCGATCTCGACGCGTTTCCCTACGTCGTCCTCGAAGCCCAGGCCAGCGCCCTGCCCGTGATCGTCAACCGCGACTGCGGCATGCTCGAGCAAGTCGAACCCGACCGCACCGGCCTCATCGTCGATCTCCCCGACCGCACCGCCGTCGAGGCCCAACTCCTCCGCCTGCGCGACCATGTCGCCGCTCGCACCGCGCTCGGCGCCGCCGCCCGTCAGTACGTCGCCGAGACCTACTCGCTGGCCGCCATCGGCGCGGCGTTGCAGCGCGTGCTGGCCCGGTGAGCCGCCGCGCGACGGAGCTTCGCACTCGCCGAGAAACGCCGCTACGCTGCCCCCATGCACGTCGAAAAATTCAAGTATCTCATCTGGGCGCAGGACATGGCGCGGGCGGTTCACTTTTACCGCGAAGTCTTCGATGCGGCGGTGGTGCGGCAGTCCGAAATCATGGCGGAGCTGACCATCGCGGGCGGCACGCTGGGCATCCACAGCGGTGGGGAAGGCAAACGCACCTGGACCGGGCTGGCCTTTCAGGTCGGCGATCTTTTCGCCGCGTGCGATCTGCTCACCGCGCAAGGCGGCTCCGTATTGCGCCCGCCGGAGGATACGCCCGAGGAGCCCGCGCATCTCGCGATGTGCGCCGACCCGGAGGGCAACGAGATCATGCTGACCAAGGCCCGCCACCGGTAGCGCGCGCCACTCCGCCCGAAGCCCCGCAGCTTCGCCCCGGCCCCGCTCCGCCGACGCTCACTTGGTGACGCGGACATTGCGGAAGCCCGCGCTCTCACCGAAGACGAGGAAGTTCAACCCGGTCTTCGCTTCGCCGAGCACCGCGTGCGTGCCTTTCACCACCCCGTCGTCGACCTGCGCGGTCGCCTCGTTGCCTTTGAAGGTGATCCGCACCGGATACCACCGGCGCGGCTCGAGCGTCAGCGGTTTGCGCGCGATCGGCTCCAGCGCGCTTTTGTCTTCACCGCCGGCGGGATTCTTCGTGATGCCGAGCGCCGTGCGGGAAATCTCGATGCGAAAACTTCCTTTCCGCTCGCCCCACTCCACGCGCAGTGAGTGGCGGTTGGCGCCGTCAAACTGAATCTCGTAGTCGATCGTTCCGTCCGTGATCGCCAGCGGCACCCGCAGCACCGCACCCCGGTCCTCCGGGCCTTTCTGCCCACCCCACAGTCCGCCGGCTTTCGCGCTCCATTCACCCGCGCTGGTCGTCCACGGCTTGGCCGGCACTTGCTGGAGCGGTTCGTTCAAGATCGTCTCTCCCGGAAGCGGCGGCAGGGTTGCGACCGGAAGCTGTGGCTTCACGCCGACCGGCGGCAACTCGCGGCTGTGGCCGCCATCGCGGTAGCGGGTGAGCAGCGCGGTGAGTTCCTGCACGATCTCGGGATGCGGCGCGCTCACGTCTTTCGTTTCCGCCGGATCGGCCTGCGTATCGTAGAGTTGCGCCCGAAACTGATCCGCATTCGCCTTGCGCGCGCCCGGCTTGATTTCGTCGACCGGCACGCCCTCGATCCACTTCCACGGCCCTTTGCGAATCGCGAAAACGCCCGATGAGCTATGCACGATCATGTCGCCGCGGGTCGGCTGCGCCGGATCGCCGAGGAGCGCAGGGAGAAAGCTGAGGCTGTCCTCCGCGGCCTGGGTCGCCGGTGGCAATTCCTCTCGAGCGGCCCCGGCGACAGCTCCGCGCTGTAGTCCGTGCGCCACTTCGGCGAGTCGGTCGCCGTGCCGTAGCCGAGGTGCCACTTACCCACCGCGGCCGTGCCGTAGCCGTGCTTCTTCAGCAGCGACGCCATGTTCAGCCGCGTCGGTTCGATGTGCAGCGGGGAGAAGGTCGAGAGCACTCCGGATTTCAGCGAAGTGCGCCAGCAGTAGCGCCCGGTCATCAGAGAATAACGCGTCGGCGAACACCCAGACGACGTCGTATTCGCATCGGTGAAGCGCCGGCCTTCTTTCGCGAGCCGGTCAATGTTCGGCGTCTCCACCAGCGCGGGATTCGCGCCGTAGCAGCCCGCGCTGCCGGAGCCGTAATCGTCCGCGAGGATCACCACGATATTCGGCGTGCGAGGCGCGGCGGTGAGCGGGCATGCGAGGCCGGCGACGACTGCGAACGCGAGGGAGAGGCTGAGGATGGGTTTCATGGGGAGTCGTCGCTCGAACCGACACTGCCGGCCACCGGTTGCGCCCGGATTCGTGGCGTCTCAGTGCGGCAGGCCCACCAGATCCTCCGACAGCTTCGGATCGTCCTTGGCCCGTTGCGCGGCGAGGAGCTTTTGCAACTCGGTCAGCCGGCCGGTTTCCGCCTCGGCGAGGTTCGTCTTCTCGAAGGGATCGGCGGCGATGTCATAGAGTTCCGGCGCGCCCTTGCCGGGTGCAATCAGCTTCCAATCCCCGTGCCGCAGCGAGTGGCCTTTGGCCATCGCGATGTAGATCGTGCGCGGTGCGGTGGACGCCGCGCCAGTGCCGGTGAGCGCGGGCCATTGATCGATGCCGTCCCACTTCAACTCCGCCTTGGATTTGTATCCCGCGAGGCTGGCGACGGTGGGGAGCCAATCAACGGCGTGCATCGGGGTGGCGAACTTCTGCGGCTTGAGTTTCGCCGGCCAGTTGGCAAAAGCGCAGACGCGCGTCCCGCCTTCGTAAAGCGTGTTTTTTTGCCCGCGCAGCGGATCGTTTTCGCTGTTCAGCGGCGAGTCGCCCACCTTGCCAACGTAGTTGTTTTTCAGCGACTCGATGCCGCCGTTGTCGCTGGTGAAAATGATCAGCGTATTCCCGCGCTGGCCGGTCTTTTCCAATGCCGCGACGAATTGCCCGATCTTCGCATCGAGCTGGGCGATCATCGCCGCCAGGCGCAGCCGGGACTCGTGCTTCACCGGATCGTCGTGAAACTTCACGCCGTCGTAGAGTCGCAGGTATTTCTCGGGCGCATCCACCGGCGTATGCACGGCGTGAAAAGGCACGTAGACAAACCACGGCGCTTTCTTTTCCTCGATGCGGCGCAACGCCTCGGCGGCGACGAGTTCGGTGGCGTTGCCCTCTTCGTCGAGCCGCTGGCCGTCGCGATGCCACGTATCTTCGTACGGGTTGCCCTGGCGATACTTGTGCGTCCACGGATCCGCCGCGCCGGTGAGCGTGCCGTAGCTCGTGTCGAAGCCATACGCCGTCGGCCCCCACTCGGGCCGCGCGCCGAGGTGCCACTTCCCGCACTGATGCGTCGCGTAGCCGACCGCCTTCAGCGCCGAAGCCATCGTCACCGTGCCGAGCGGCATCGCGCGGAGATTGCTCGGCGTCAGCGGCTGCGGACCGAAGCGCCCCGGATAGCGCCCGCTCATCAGCGCCGTGCGCGTGGGCGTGCAGACGGGCTGCACGTAGTGCTGATCGAGTTCGACGCCCTCCTTCACCAGCCGATCCATATTCGGCGTCTTGCCGAAGCCGCCATGCCACCCGACATCGCTCCACCCGAGATCGTCGGCCACGATGAGGAGAAGGTTCGGCTTGGACGGGCCGGGTTCGGCCGCGGTGCTCTGGCACAAAGCTGCGGCGCTAACCAGGAGGCAGACGAGGGTTTTCACGAGGGAGAGGCAGGGTTTGCGGCCGAAGAACGGGCGGATTTTTATGATGGAGTGGCGCGACTTACCGGGCTTTCTTTCGTTTGCCGGGACCATCAGTTGGCGTGACCGGCAGCGGGAGGAAATCGCGTTGGAGAATCATCCACTCCTGCATCGCCGCCTTGAGTTCCTTTTCGTGGCTCGTCGCCTCCATCTTGCCCGCGAGGTTATTGAATTCACTCGGGTCCTTTTCGAGATCGTAGAGTTCGAACATCGGGCGCTTCACCGCGAAGTAGAGCGCGTCGATTTTTGGTTCGAGCGTCCCGGCTTCGTGCGCGGCGACGAGTTCCTTCCAGAACGCGTCTCCGGCAAAATCCACGGGCCAGTAGGGCAGCTCGCCGAGGGCGTT
>Ga0105047_10014558_pt1 | contig 12468 bp, 6 predicted proteins | sample MAT04_FD_78384 | JGI IMG/M metagenome (GOLD analysis project Ga0105047, IMG submission 78384) | Freshwater microbial communities from Lake Fryxell liftoff mats and glacier meltwater in Antarctica - MAT-04 (megahit assembly) | ecosystem: Environmental > Aquatic > Freshwater > Ice > Liftoff... | reverse complement strand
CCGGGAAAGAACGGGTTGCCCGGCGTGGGCGGTACCGGTTTATCGGCATCCGGTCGCAACTTCTCGGCCCGCGATTCGCTCGTCACAAAAAGCACGTTGCTCATACGCACCACGCTGTACCCGGCCACCTCGGCGGCGAGCCGCACGGCGGTTTCCAACGGCACATCGTCCAACTTCAAGGTGAGCTTCTCATCCGACGCCTTCTTCGCAATCCGCGGATCAATCACGATGTTCGCGCCGCTTTCGTTCATCAACCCCTTGATGGCATCGGTGAATATCTTGCCGTCGGCATCCATGCTCACGCGCTGCCGCAGTTGGCGGATCGTGATTCCTTCGTCGGTGGAAATCACGATGCCGTTCGCCGTGACCCCGCAACGCAGATTCAACGGGGCGAATGCTTTCAAAATGGCGTCCTTCAACGGCATATCCTTGACATCCATTGTCACGGCGGGCGTGTTGATGTCCATGCCCATCATTTGAATCGTGCCGGTATCCAAGAGGATTTCCGCTTTCCCGAATTCCTTGAACAGTTCGACCGCCTCGGTGAGCGTCTTGTTCTCGGCCTTGATGGTCACGCGGTTATTGAGTGCCGCGCGGGCCTTCAAAATCGGGGAATCCCCTTCCCCCTTGGTAACGGGGATCGGTGCGGCACTCGCGGTGAATGCGGACAGCATTCCCGCGACGATTGCGGTCATGAGTGTGCGAGCATGGATCATTGCCTAACTCCGTGTGCCGGGGGAATCCCGTTGGTGAGAGTATACTCCGCCGGGGTCGTTTCAACATTCCCTCGATTTCGACTCACTTGACGCTCAAAAGCTTGTCTTCCTTCGGGAAGGTTTCCAACGTGAGGCCCTTGAATTGGACTTCTTGGGGAACCTTGTTCGAGTGCAGTTGCAAACCGATCGGCGCGGCTTGGATGGTTTCCGGTTTCGGATCGCGCCAATCGACGACGGCCGCACCGTTGATGGCCACGCGAACGCGGTTGCCTTGGGCGAGGATTTCCACGTCGTTCCAATCGTGTTGCTTGCCGACCTTCTTGGCCGGGGCCGCATCGACACCCAAGCCGTTGCGGCCGAACAGATCGTACATGCCGTAGCCCGAAGGGAACATCACGAGGTGGCCCTTGTAGGTGAACTCCGTCCGGTCGATTTTCGGATCCTTCACTTTGCCATCGGCCTTCGGGGAGACTTCCCCCCAGAATGCGATGCCGGAGTGCATTTCGGATTCGGCGAGCTTCGTGGCGAATGTCAAACGAAAATCGGTGTATTTGTCCTTGGTGAGCAAGTAGGTGCTGTAGGTGAGCGGCTTGTCGTTCTTGGCCACGATGATGCCGTCTTTCACGCTCCAAAGGTCGGGGTAACCTTCCCACCCGGCGAGCGATTTACCATCGAAGAGCTGAATCGTTACCGATTTGCCTTCCAATGGCTTCACGACGGGAGCTTCCACTTTGAGCGGAGCTTTCTTATCTTGGGCCGCGGCGAATCCCGCACAAAGCAGTACGGCGGAAAGGGTGAGCATACGCATAAGACGATTCTCGGGTGGAAGAGGGGCGAAAAAGAATTGTATTCGATATGCGACGGCAAATCACGCGCGGAATTCGCCGGGGTGCGCCAAAGTTTTCTGGCACCCAACCCCCCACCCGCCGTTCTCGCTGCGCTCGACCGACGACCTTCCCCACAAGTGGGGAGGTGAAGAGTGTGGCAGTGTTCGGTGCATCGTCATTGACCAATCAGACCCACCTCCCCCCTTGTGGGGGAGGTCGGCCGAACGAAGTTCGGACGGGAGGGGTGTCTTGCCGGAGTGAATTGTCGTACCCTTCGCTGATCGAATCGGTGCGTGTTTGCAGAATTTCGGGTATGCTTGGTTCTTCGGAGCGAGTCGCACGCACCGCTTTCTTTCCCCCGCCACGGAGTAACGCATGTTCAATCGATTGCTGATGCTATTTTTCTTCGGCCTGCCTCTGGTTCTATTCACCGGCGTGTCGGCCTCCGCCCAGGAAGCCCAGAACAAAATCCGCGTCATTCTCATCGACGGTCAGAATAACCACGATTGGCGAACGACCACGCCGATCATGAAAAAAGCCCTCGAAGATTGCGGCCGGTTCACGGTCGATGTTTCTTCCAATCTGAAACCGAACGACAAACCGGGCAGCATCGAGAAGACGGTGCCGTTCCCGCCCGATCTCGGAAACTACGACGTTCTTGTGAGCAACTACAACGGTGCCTCTTGGCCGGCGGAGTTCAACAAGTCGTTGGAAGCGAAATTGAAAGAGGGCAAAATCGCACTCGTGATCGTCCATGCCGCGAACAACGCATTCGGCAACTGGAACGAGTACAACCTGATGATCGGAATGGGTTGGCGCCCCGCGAACGCGGGGGAGCGATTGAAACTCGACGATTCCGGTAAGCCCGTGCGCGAAGCCAAAGGGGAAGGCCTCGCATCGGGGCACCGCACCAAGGGGGTGTGGAAAGTGACGATTCGAGACGGTGAGCACCCCATTACGAAGGGGATGCCCAACGAATGGATGCACACCACGGATGAACTCTACGACAACATGCGCGGCCCGATCCAAAATATCCACCTGTTGGCCACGGCCTATTCCACAGGAACGAAAGCGCACGAACCGATGATTTGGACGATCGATTACGGGAAAGGCCGCGTGTTCCACACACCGATGGGGCACGCTTCTGAAGCGATGCATTGCATCGGTTTCACCACCACGCTTCAACGCGGCACGGAATGGGCCGCCACCGGGAAAGTCACCGTGAAGATTCCCGCAGACTTCCCGACCGAAGAGAAAACCAGTTCCACAACGAAGTGAACGGAGGTTAAGAAGCGAACGCCCTTGCCTCGCGATCGAGAGGGCGATTCACTTTTTCTTCGCTACTCGGGGTTCGTCGTCAATTCACCCGCGAGCGGAATAGCCTTCGCGCTCAAGTCCTTGGTATTCCACACGCGGATTTTCCCGGTGAAATCGCCGACGAACACGCGGCCACCATCGTGGGAGAACGCGACGCGGCTCGGGAGATCGCTGAAGCCTTCGAGCTTGGCGAGTTGGGTACCGTTGCCGCTCCAAACGCGGGCCGTGTTATCGCGGCCGCACGATGCGAGCGCACCGGTTCGAGAATACTCAACGGAGAGCACGCCGGGAACTTTGGCTCTGGTGTTCGCTGCAGATTTTGAATCGGTTTGAGCGTTGATGGACTTGGTGGGGAAGCCGTCCTCGGCGTACCAAAGGATCACTTTGCCATCCTCGCTCGAAGAAGCGAGCATTTGCGAGTCGGTTCGCCAGCTCAGTGCGGTGATGGAATCTTTGTGATCGCCGAGGGTAAAGGCGATGCCGCCGGTTTCGGTATCCCAGATGTAAGCCCCGCCGTTGCGGTCGCCGGTGGCGAGCATGGTGCCATCCGGGCTGAACTCCATGGCCGTGATCCAATCGGTGTGCTTCTTGATCTTGTGTTTGAGTTCGCCGGTGGCGGTATCGTAAACCTTGATGAGTTTGCCGGGGCCGCCGAGCGCCACGTATTTGTGGTTGGGGCTGACATCGGCCGCCATCACGGTATCGGCTTCGTCGCCGATCTCGGTGATTCGCTTGCCGGTCACCACATCCCAAATCACGACCTTACCCGAAGCGGCACCCCGACCACCCGCGGCCATCAACCATTTGCCGTTGCGGCTGAATTTCAGCACATACGGAATGCGTTCGGGGAACGGGAGCGTTCCGGCGAGCTTGAGAGTATCGCTGTTGTAGAGCAGTACCCGTTCGTGGCCAGACACGGCCAAGAGCGGCGCCCACGGGCTGGCGGCCATCGCGGTGACGGCGTGCGGCCGGGCGGTTTTGGCGAGCGCCACCCCGGCCCATTTCTCGGGCATCGGCGGCGGGCCATCCGGCTTACCGATGGCGTTGGCCACGGGATCGATTTCGACTTTGCGGGAACTCGCCTTCGCGGCGCCCACGGCGGTTTCGGGCGCCCCACCTTCGATCCACTTCTTCAACAGTGCGAGATCCGCTTCCGGAATCTTGCCCCCTTTCGGGGGCATGTGCGGTTCGACTTCGTGGTTCGTCACCTTGAAAAGCAGGCTTTGGCCGGGGTTGCCGGGCTTGATCGCTTCGCCGCTGGCCCCGCCCGCGATGAGTGCGGCGTAACTGGAGACGTCCAAATCGGCCTTGGCTTTATCGGCGTTGTGGCAGTTCAAACAATGCGTTCGCAGGATCGGCAGAACGTGATCCTTGTACGTGATCGCCACGGGAGCCTGCGCTTGAGCTATCGTTGCGAAGGCGAGGAAGGCGAGGAAGCGCGGGATCATGGGTGATATTCCGGAAATTGTATTTTCAGTGAGCGGCGGGTGTCGGCCCGCCGAGTTTCACTCACACTTGGCAGGGTTGACACCAGCCGCTCGCAATGGTCGCATTAATGATTGAATGTGAACTCGGTCGAGTTCAACAAACCCCAGAGAATGTCGCCGTAGGCGGTGATCGCGGCGGACGCCTCGAACCGTTTGCGGGCCGCGGCCATCGTAACTTCGATGGCGGCAATCTGTTTATCCAAGGTTGCGGCTTCTTTGCCTTCCTTCGGAAGCTTGGCCCGGTCGGCCTTCAACGCGGCGAGGCGATCTTCGGTGCGTTTGAGCGTGGGATCGAGCTTCAATTGCGCCGCCGCCATTTCCTTCAACCGTTCTTCGTCGGTACTTTCGCGGTGAACGATCTCCACGAGGCGCTTCAGTTCCTTCTCGGTGGGCTTACGGCTCAGGGTACGCAGGTACAATTCCGAGATGATTTGCTCCGGGGTTTTCTTGTCCGCGATCATCCCCGCGATCAACTTCCCTTGGGCGATCACAACCTTCGAGGTAACGGTATCACCGTTCACGAGGTGCAATGCTTGCGACAGGTTCGCTTCCTTGTTCACCTCGCACGAGCAGGCGGTTTCTCGCATGGCGCGGCCGAACGTGGTGAGGAAGTAGTTGGTCACTTCCCCGGAATGGATCTGAACCGCACGGGTTCCCACCGGGGATTGCGCGAAGCGATCTTCCGTTCCGGTGATCCGCGTGATCGAATCGAGCAGCACTTCGGCCCGCAACCGGCGGACGTACGAATGCGAGAAGTACGAATCTTCGAGTTCGTTCGTGGCGTTCGTGCTCGCGGAGAGTTGGTACGTCCGCGAGTTGCAGATGTCCCGCACGAGTTTCTTCTTGTCGAAGCCGTACGCGGCGAGCTTCTTGCCGAGTTCTTCGAGCAGTTCCTTGTTGCTCGGCGGATTGCTGATACGCACGTCGTCCACCGGTTCCACGATGCCGCGGCCGAAGAAATGGCTCCAAATGATGTTCGCTTGCGTTTGCGAGAACTGCGAATTCTCGGGCGAGGCCAACCATTCCGCCAACGCCTTGCGGGGATCTTGCCCTTCGATATCGGGGGCGGGGCCGCCCAGCGTTTTCGGTTTCATCCGCCGGCCGTCCAGCAAGTGCGCGACCGTGTTCGAGGCATCGTTGTTGGAAACGATCACTTCGCGGCCTTCGCTGCCGCGGCGGAGGTTCACCCCGGCGAAGAACGCGGAGAAGCCGTAGTAATCGTCCATCGTCCAACGGTCGAACGGGTGGTTGTGGCATTGTGCGCATTGAATGCGGATGCCGAGGAACACTTGGGCGATGTCTTCGGCGGTCTTCTCGGGGGTGAGCTTTTCGCCGGAGGTGTACAGGTTCGCGGCGGGAGATTTGAAATTGCTCCCCTTACCCACGAGCAACTCGGCGGCGAGTTCGTTCAGCGGGCGGTTCTTCTCCATTTGCTCCTTGATCCACGCGGAGTAGGAGAACATCGCCTTGGCGTCCCGCCCGTACGACGGGTTCTGGTTGTTCGCCCGCACCCGGAGCATTTCTCCCCATTTCATCGTCCACATGTCCACGAACTCGGGGCGTTCGATCAGAGCGTCGATGAGCTTGCCACGCTTCTTGGGATCTTTGTCCGCGAGGAACGCCTCGTGTTCTTGCGGCGTCGGCACCATGCCGATCAGATCGAGGTACAACCGGCGGAGAAAGGTTTCATCCGTGCAAAGATCCGAAGGTTCCAGGTGCAGCTTCTTCAATTTGTCGAAGACGAGGGAATCGATGTAGTTCGCTTCCGGTGTCTTCGGCCAAGTGAAGTTGTCGTCGGTGGGGAGCACGATCGCTTCCGAGCCGACGGTGAACTTGCCGAAGCGGGCGAACACGAACGCCCCGCCGCGACCCCCCGCCGCGACGGTGCCATCCTTATCGATGGCCGCGATGGCTTCGTTGTTCGTCATGTACAGCGATAGCCGAGTGACATCGCGGACGGCACCGTCCGAGTACTTGGCGAGTACGATCGTCCGCTGCTTTTGTTCCTTCCCGGAGAACACGATTTTGGAAGGGAGCAGCTCGACCCCGGTGGGCACGGGCGTTTCGGCGCCGTCGTCCGGAGCGCCGGCTTGCAGCCAGCGAAGGATCGTTCGGTAGTCGTCGTGTTTGGTATCGAACAACTTGCCGCCGGTGTGGGCCACGGCGCCGGATACTTTTTCGAGCAACAGGCTTTTCTCGGGCACCGCCAGATCGACGCGCCGACCGACAATCGCACGGGTGATCCGCTGAAAATCGCCGGCGGGATCGTATCCGAAGAGCGAGAGCATGAAACCATCTTTGCCTTTGGCCGAACCGTGGCAGCTACCGTTGTTGCAGCCGTGTTTCATGAACACGGGCATGACGTCGAGCCGGAAACTCACCGGCCGCGATTCTGCGGCGCCCTTCACGAACACGGCGACTTCGGCGGTTTGGCCGGCGGCCTCGATGAGAAGCTTCGTCGTTCCATCTTTCAATGGCGTGAGTGATTGCCCGTCCATTGCGGCGATGGCGGGATCGGCAAGCCTGAACTTGGCGGTCGATGTCACATCCTTCGCGATGCCTTGGTCGTCCATGTGTTGAACGACGATACCTTGGCGATCCTGCTGCCCGCGGAGTTCGATCACCGAGGGGAAGACTTTCAAGGTGGGTGCGGCGCCCGCGTTCACGGTGAACGCGATCAGGGCGGCAAGGGAGAGGGAGCGGGTGAGCATATCGGAAGAGCCTCAGTATGATCTTGTTCCCCTCTCCCCCGGCGGGAGAGGGGTTAGGGGTGAGGGGGAATCATACCCACAACCCCCTCAACCCCAGCCCCTCTCCCGCCGGGGGAGAGGGGAGCAAATCCGAAGACTACTTCTTGGCCGGTGCACCGCGTTCGGCGTCGATGCGGAGGATGCCGCTGCCGCTGAGTTGCCGAACGGCTTGGCCATTGTGAGTGACCGTAACATCCATCACGATGCCTTGGTAATTGCCGACGAGCGCTTCGGCAGTCGCCCGCACGGTGAAGGTCACTTCCTTATCCTGCGAGGTGATTTCGCGGTTCGGTTCGACCAATTCTACACCGCGGGGCAGCCGGGCGAGAGTCGCCGCGGCTTTGCCCTCGAAGGGTTGGAGTTGGTTCAACTTGCACACCAATGTGGAAGTCTTGCCCCGTTCCACGGAGGAACGCGGGATCTTCGCTTCCACGTGCGGCTCGGCGATCGTGATTGCAAACGGCGGGGAAGCGACGAAACTCCGGCTTTCGGTATCGGTCTTCTTGCGGCGATACACCCCCGTCACGGCGGTGAGCGTCACGCGGTGAACCCCAGCCGCCGCGTTGCGGGCCGCACCGAGGAGGTATTCCCCTTCCGTTTGCCCGGCGGGGATCGTTACGGGGGTGGACGTGCTAATGCCCGTCGGTTTGTATTCCATTTGAACGCTCACGGGGCCATCGAAATCCCCTTCGCGCACGATGCGGAACTTCAACGCCATTTCACCGTTCTGAACCAAAGCCGATTTCGGTTCCTCAACCACCACGTGGAACGGCGCCGATTCGGTGACGGCCAGTGCCAACTTGTCGATAGTCGAATGCAGGTAGTAATCGTTGTTGCCGTAGGCATTCATCAGCATCGTTTGTCGGTATCCGCTGTGCAACGGAGCGGCGGTCGCATCGACTGGGCGAACGATCAGATCGATGAGGGCCGCCCGCGGTGGCATGCCTTCGGCCGCCTCGAACACGACCGGGACTTTCGTTTGGCCCGAAGTGAACTTCGGAGCGTGCAAGGTCACGCCCTTCGGCAGGTTCACGCCGACGAGTTCGAGATCGCCCACATATTGGCGATTGGTACTGAAGATGGCGATCTGCGCGGCGTAACGGTTCCCCGCCGCGATGGTGATATTCTGGCGGGCCTGCGGCTGTTGTTGGTTCTCCGGCTCGGCCGCGATGTAGGTGAACACCGCGTTATCATCCGGTAGCACCTCCACGCGGTACACGAAATCGCTGCCCCCTTGGCCGCGCTCGTCTTCGACGCCGAGGACGTAATCGCCATCGGCGGGAGCGGTGAAATCGAGGATCGGATCGTGCGTATCGCGGTTCAACCCGCCCGCGATGGGCAAGCCGAGTTGGTTCGGCCGAGATTCGGTTGCCCGTTGAATCGTCGCCTTCGATTTGCCGCCCAACGGCTTGATCCAGATCACCGGATCGACGGGCGAACCCAAGGCGCTCGCCATGGCGTAGAACTTGTACGATTCCCCTTTCTTGGCGCGGAACAGGAAGCAATCGATATCGCCGGGCTTATCGATGATGCCGTTGAACGCGACCGGCAGCGTGGCGAATGCGGATGCGGCCATCGCCTCGGGTTGATCGTTCGGTTCCGCTTCGAGCACGTTGGGGAACGGGGAAACGCGCAAACGATTCCGCGACGGTGCGGGCACGCTATCGACCGTGGTGACGTACGCGAAATCGCCCGGTTTCGCAGGCAACTTCGCGATTTCGTTCCGCGGCCCCTTCGGGTCGCCGAGTATGGTCACTTTCAAATCTTCGCCCAATTGTCCGCCGGAAGGATAGATCGCGGTGGGTCGGCTGAAGGTGCCGAGGTGCAGGCGGTACGATTCACCGGTGCCGTTGAACGTGCTGTGCCGCACTTCGATGAAATAGGCTCCGTCTCTATCGGCGAGAATCGAAAGTACGGGATCTTGAACGTGGAGTGCGGAGTCGTCGGCCGCGGCGAGTTTCTTACCCTCGGGATCGTAAATCGCGAGGAACAAATCGGGGATGCCGCGATCGACCCCCAAGCGAGCGGCTTCGACTTCCGCCGAGATCCGCTGGCCCTTCTTGAACTCGACGCGGAAGGTATCGATGTCCGTAGGATCGTTGATCTTTCCGAGAACGGTGGAGTTCACCGGCACGCTCAGCGCGTCTTCGCGTTTGTCGTTTCGCTTGGTGGTCACTTCGTTTTCTTCCACGGCCGGGAACGGCCCCACGAAGAAGCGAACGTACTCGCTGACGCCCGCGGCGGTCACGAGCCGTAATCCGTGGGCACCGAGCGGGCAATCGGCCGCGATCTTGAGCTTGAGGCGAACGTGGGTACCCGGATCCACCGCCTGCGGCTTGCCGGTGGTACCGGTGATCGATTCCACCATTTGAATCGATTCGACTGCGATACCGCTCTCGTAGAAGAGCACTTCCCGGGGTTGTTCGAGTGCCCGGCCGATGCAATCGACTTCGACCGTGCTACCTACTTGCCCACCGGGGGGCGAAACGCGGGCGAGCCGTGGCGTACCGGCGAAAGATGCGGAACCGATCAGGCCGAGCGCGAGCAGCGACGCTAGGTAAAGTCTCATGGGCGAACTCCGACGATCGGATCGTCGATTGGGGAATGTGAAGTTGCTTTGGATTTCAACTACGTAATCAACACTCAACACTGTCAACTCTTCTCAAAACATACTCGCGATGAGAAGAGTCTTTGGTTAGTTATTTAGCAATCCGTTGACAGATTCTGAAGCGGGTTCGATCACCCGATGAGGTCTTTCACGACGGTGCCGCCGTCGATGATCTCGATGGGCCGGCCGCCGGGGGCCATCAGTTCCTTGTCGGCGTTGATGCCGAGTTGGTGGTACACGGTGGTGAGAACGTCTTCGACGAGCACCGGATTCTCTTCCGGCTCGCTGGCGGTCGAATTCGACGAACCGTAGACGAGGCCCTTCTTGAATCCACCGCCGGCCACGGCCAGCGAGAAGACGCGGGGGAAGTGATCGCGGCCCGCCGAGGCGTTGATCTTGGGCGTGCGGCCGAATTCGCTGGTCACGAGAACGATCGTGCTCGCGAGCAAACCGCGGTCGTCGAGGTCGCGGATCAACCCGGCGAGCGCGGAATCGAAGTTCGGCGCTTGGCGTTTCATCGCCTGTTCAATCCCGGCGTGCATGTCCCATCCGCCGTAACTCACGGTGACGAAGCGGACGCCTGCTTCCACCAACCGGCGTGCCAGCAGGAATCGCGGAGCCGCATCGGAGGTGCCGTACTTCGCACGGGTGGAGGGCGATTCTTTTTCGATATCGAAGGCTTCGCGGGCGGCCGGCGAGCTGATCAAAGCGTAAGCCCGTTGGTAGAACTCGTCCATCGCGCCGACGGCTTCGGTCTTCCCGGCTTGGTAACGGAAGTGATCGTCCACCACTTCGCGGATTTCGCGGCGAGTGCCGAACCGGCGATCATCGACGCCGGCGGGAAGGGAGAGATCGCGGACTTTGTAACCGGGGCGGGCGGGATCGCTGCCGATGCCGAAGGGGCCGAATTGCGAGCCGAGGTAACCGGTGCCGCCGTATTCGTTGGCGGAAGGAACCGCGACGTACGGGGGAAGATCTTTGCGTGGGCCGAACTCGTGGGAGACTACCGCGCCGAGGGCCGGGTGTTCGATGGCCGGGCTTTTCCGGTAACCGGTGAACATCGTGTACGAAGCCCGGCCGTGATCGGCTTCTTTACCCGCGATCGACCGAATGATCGTCATTTTGTCCGCGACTTGGGCAACCTTGCTGAAGTTCTCGTTCAGCACGATGCCGGGGATTTTCGTTTTGGCCACTCCGAAGGGGCCGCGGTATTCCAACGGAGCCTCGGGTTTCGGATCCCACGATTCTTGGTGGGCCATGCCCCCAGGCAGCACAATCTGGATGACGCTCTTGGCGACGCCTTCCTTGCTCGCGAAATTCTTTTGGTCGGCCTGGGCTTTCATGGCGAAGTAATCGCCCAGAGTCAAGCCGAGCGAACCGACGACGCCCACGCGGAGAAATTCCCGGCGGCCGGTTTTCGAGGGAGTGGGAAACATGGCTGGCATCCTCTGGGAAACAGAAAGGGGTTGGGATCATTGAATGCTGGTAGGCATTCGGGGGTGTCGATAGGAAAGCGGGTCTGGCGGGGTTCAGCTTGGAATATTTACTACTCCAAAGAGAGTATATCGTCCAATTTGATCGAACGCCACACTGTTTATAAAGAATTGGCCGACTCGACTGCGGACGGATCGCGGATGGATTACTTTTCAAATTCCGAAGCGGCCGGTTGCAGTTGCGGTATCGCCGCGCCGGTGGGATTGCCCAGTTGAGTGAACAGCCGGTATTGGGCGCGGTTGAAATCGAGCACGGCGGCGAGATAATTCTGACGGGCTTGATTGATGGTTTGAATGGCCAACAGGGGGCGTAAGCTATCGTAGAGGTTCTTTGGGTCGACCACGTTGAGCGTGCCATCTTTGCTGATGCGGTACAGTTCGGTGGCTTCTTTCACCGCGCTTTCGGCCAGTTCCAAGGTTTCGTACTTCGCCGCGGCGATTTGGGCCGCTTCCACGATTTCCGCCGAGGCACGGGCTTGGGCTTCGATATTCTGGTACTGCACCTGATCGAGCAACGCCTTTCGCTCGGCCGTGTCGGCCCGATTGCCGAAGCCGAGGTTCTTCACTTCCCAGTAGATTTGAGCACTGAGGGCATTGCGGCTATAGAAGTTCTGCAGATCGTCGTTCAGACCGCCGCCGAAACTACCCGTTTGATTCGCGATCGAAAGCTTCGGCAGAAGCGGTCCGCGTTCTTGCCTGCGCACTTTGGCCCACGCCGCGGCGATGGCTTCCCGATTGGCAATCAAGTCGGGCCGGTTGGCGATTGCCAGCGAAATCAGTTGGTCGAGCGGGGTGTTAGGATCGATCAACGTGATCGGTATTACCGCGATCTCGGCGGGAACCAACTTCACGTTCGGCGGCAAGAGGAGTTGCTTCCCCAATCGGGCGCTCGCAGTGCCCGCGCGGCCTTCAAGTTCGATCCGCTCGGTTTTGCGAAACAGCACTTCCATTTGTGCCCGGTTCACATCCCCGGCGGTTCGATCGAGCTTGGCTTCCTTTGCATTCTTCGCGGCCACTAACATCTCTTCGGCTTTCTTTAAAGTCTCCGCATTGATCTCGATCAACGCGTGAACTTGAACGAGATCGATGTACGAACCGACGGCATCGAGTTCCGCACCGTTGTTCGCAGCCCGTTCGCGGAATTGCTCGACCGAAACCTGCCGCCGTTCGATCAACGGCCGATACACCGCTTCGGCGAAATCGACGGAAAGTATCGGGCCTCCGCTCAGGAAGAGGTTGGCCCGCGAAACGGCGAACACATTGCCGGCTT